>ENA-OQKP01000103-OQKP01000103.1-human-gut-metagenome-genome-assembly--contig:-NODE-103-length-82942-cov-6.887605_pt1 | contig 82942 bp, 70 predicted proteins | sample MGYA00242780_ERZ504802 | MGnify/ENA primary metagenome ERZ504802 (study PRJEB26092, sample SAMD00036406) | human gut metagenome | host: Homo sapiens | study: EMG produced TPA metagenomics assembly of... | reverse complement strand
GATTTGCCTACAGCTTCCTTCAGATTCCACCTCACGATGGACACCCTTGCTGTTCAGCTATACATTTCCCACTACCTGGGCATGTTCAGGACTTTCACCTGCGAGAGCGCGCCCATGGCGCGCAAACGAAACGTGTGCCGCAAAGCGCACAAAAAAACTGCTGTATACAGTTATATTACTCTCGTATACAGCAGTTTTTATTTTCTTCTTATTCTGTTTTAAAAATACTTCTTGCTTCCCCAAAGATTACTTCTTTTAAGGTCCAGATATTCATTATAAGCTTTTTCAAGGATCTGCTTTTCATTTGAAAACTTCAGCAGATGATATGCTTCATAAAATTTGTAATACCCGGAATCCAGAAAGTATTCTTCCCGCTGTGGTTTACTGTAATAGCTGTCGGCCATCATCAGATACCAGTGTACATCTTTTTCCACCACATCCTGAGGGGTGTTAAATGTGTACTGGCTCTTTCCGATATATTTGATAATAGACGCGCTGACTCCTGTCTCTTCTTTTACTTCCCGGAGCGCTGTCTCCTTATACTCTTCGCCAGCTTCTACTGTTCCCTTAGGCAGGACCCATCCCTCGTATTTGTTCTTGTAATTCTTATACAGGACCAGGATCTTCCCTCGAAATATAACCACACCGCCGCAGCTCGTTGCCTCAATCATTGCAATTCCTCCCGGTTTTGGTGTGAATCTGAATAACTGGTTTTAGTATACAACGTTTGAGGGTTATATGCAAGAAGGAAATCTAGTGTACTGTATCATTCACATTTCGCATAATGACTTGCCTGAATTTCCATCTGCTGTGTTGTCGTCAATCGACGATGCCACCGCATCGCCTCATTCCTCCGCCTTGCAGATTGAAAATTCATTCTGCGTCATTTTGCTGAAAGTGAATGATACAGTACACTAGTACATCGTTTCGTAAATAACTTTACCATTCGCAGGCAAGTAAGTGGTGTAGTTATATCGAAAACGATATACCAGGTGTGTACGCTCAAGCGCTATTTCTTAATTGCTCTGTGTACCAAATGTAGCATCATAGTTCGCTTTTTCTTCTGTCATTGCCTGTGCCCATTCATCAAGGAACTCCTGCACAGAACAAAGTCCTGTCATTGCTTCCTGCATTTTTGGTTCTGCTGTATTAGCCAGGATATTTCTGTATTCAGTTAAATACAGAGGTTCCTTGAAGAACTTCAGTTCTGGATCAGCCATATATTCTGCAGCTGTTACGTAGTAAGGTTTTTCTGTTACCCAATCTGCCTTTGAAGCTTCCTCTTCTACTGGAATACCACCACGAAGTTTTACAACGTCTGGTGCTGCGTCAGAAACCATATACTGGATAAAATCCCATGCTGCATCTGGATTCTGGCAATTTTTAGAAATAGAATATCCCTGTGCATCTACTACCGGATGGCAATTATAGCCTTTTACACTTGGAGGCATCAGGAAAATCTGGAATTTACTATAATCTCCGCCAAATGTATTATCGATCAATTCCGCAGAACCAAGGTTATGGAAAATAGATGCGGTTGTTTCAGACTGGAAAGATGCCGCTACTTCTGTCCATCCTTTATTCAGATCATCCTCTGCTGTATATTTATTATAGAGAGAAAGATATTTTTCACAAAATTCTGCATGGAGAGGATCATTGATAGTAGATTTTCCTTCTTCATCAAAAGCTTCTGTAATACCTGAATAAGCATACATCATATATTCCAGATTCTGTGCACCACCAGAACCTCCGCGGATTGTTGTACCATAGCGGTTGTTCTCAGGATCTGCAACTTCTTTTATACTGTCAAAAAATTCATCCCATGTCTTCGGAATCTCAATTCCCTTTTCTGCATACCAGTCTGAACGGATCCAAAAGTTTCTTACATTCATATAAGATGGAATTGCATACAGATCCTTTTTCTGTGGATCATATTCTAAATTGGCATCCAGAGAGCCCTGGGCGATCTTTCCGTTTAATTTAGAATTCTCATAATAATCTGTTAATGGAATAATGTTTCCTCTTGTGATAAATTCCGGCATAAAGCACTGGAAAACATCTGGCGCCGCATTTGCAGAAAATGCCATTTCCAGTTTATTTTTTGCATCAGCTGCATTTCCAGGTATACCTAAATATTCAATCTCTACATCTGGATGCTCTGACATATAGTTATCTACCGCAGTCTGATATACCTGATCTAATTCCGGTGTTGTCATTTCCATCCAAAATGTCAGTTTTACTTTTTCTCCGCTTTCTGTTTTCTGTGTTTCTGTTTCAGCTTTGCTTTCTGCTGCTGTACTCCCTGCTGGCGCAGTGTTCTGATTTCCACTACCGCATCCCGCCAGGCTTGCTGCCATCATAAGCGCTAATCCAGTTGCTACAAATTTTTTGATCATTTGTGTAACCTCCCTGTTTTTTATATCATCATTATATTATTTTTTCTTTTTATTTTGAATTTAGTACTTTTGCATCAACATTTAATATTTTTGCATGTTATACGGAATGTTTTGATCTCAAACGGTTTAAATACAGTGAAAAATCTGTTTTTATCCGTTGCTATCTCTGTATCATCTGTCTCCAGCATATTACACTCTGACACTTTATATCCTGGCATTAATACGATTTCAGCCTTTTTTCTGGTTCCGAATCCTTCATATGCCCGGGCTATATATCCATTCCCATCTTCTGCAAGCTTCAATGTTTCAATAAAAATCCCCTCTGTCTGACATTGGATCAGGGATCCGCAGCCTGTTTCTTTTTTCTCGCCTCTTCCCCATATAACTTCCAGTGGATTATTCAGTTCATAGGCATGTTTTTGTACCTGACCTTCACGGTAAGTTCCCTTATGGGGTAAAAAAGAATAAGTAAACTCATGGTATCCCTTATCCGCTGTATTTGGAAATGTAGGAGATTTCAATAAAGTCAGCCGCATCACACCATCATGTATATCATATCCATATTTGCAGTCATTCAAAAGTGCTGCACCATATCCTGGTTCACTGATATCTCCAAAACGCTGTGCACATGTTTCAAACTTTTCTGCATCCCAGGAAGTATTGGTATGTGTAGGACGTTCAACTGTTGCAAACTGGATCTCATACACTGCCTTATCTGCAAAAATATCCACCGGAAATGCCGCTTTCAGTAAAATATGTTCTTCTTTCCAATTGATCTTCGTAACAAAATCAATCCTTTTACTTCCTGCATACACGTAAATATTCTGTATGATCTCTGAAGACAAATATTTTCTTTTTTGCGTAATGCAGGCTCTTACCACTCCCATTTCAGTAAGTTCCATTGATGTTAAACTGCCGCCATCATAACTCTTTTTACGATAATACGGACTGATTTCCCATGCATCATACTGATATGGTCTGTCTTCATATGTTTCCAGACAATTACCTGGACCTGATAATACTTCACGTTCTTCTTCTTTATCATAAATAGAGCTTAATGTTCCATCTTTTTCAAATACGATCCGAAGCAACGCAGACTCCAGACAATGCCCATCCCACTTCCATAATGGAGCTGTCTCTTCCTGGGTTGAAACCTCTTTTACGTCAAAAATTGCGAACTGACCTGCTGGTGCCTTCACTCTTGCTATGTACTTCCCGTCATCACACTTTTGTGCCACGTACCGGCAGCCGGATTCTCCTTCAAGAATCAGCTGTCTGGCCTGACTTTTGTATGAAAACAGGATCGTTCCTTCCCGTTCAAATCCCAGAGTATTTAAAACTGTCAGCTTCTTATCTGGTATTTTCTCTTCTAATATCCTAAGCGCCTGCTGTTTATAATTTTCTAAAACCGCAAATATCTCTGTATATATCTTCTTTACATCTTCATAAACTTCTGTGATCGACGATCCAGGAAGAATATCATGAAATTGATTAGTAAGGAATTGTTTTTCCATTTTTTCCCATTGTTCCCTATCCCATGTAAATCCCCGGGATACACATTGGGCCATACACAAAAGAAATTCTGTCTCCTGCAGTTTGCTTTCTGCTTTTCGGTTTAAACGTTTTATTTCCCCTACGGATGTATAGGTTCCCCTATGGAATTCCAGATATAACTCTCCATTCCATTCAGGAAGCTCCTTCTTTCCCTTCACTTTCTGATCCAGATATTGAAAGAAAGATAAACTATCTGAAAACTTTACCAGCGGACAACCGGGAATTCCTTTTTCCATTCTCTTTCCCTTTTCTACCATATCACGGGTTGTTCCACCACCGCCATCTCCATAGCCATATGGGATCAAAAATGAAGGTTCCAGAGTTTTCTGACTATAACGTTTCCAGCCTCCCATAACATAATCCGGTTCCAAAATTCCGTTATACGTAGTAATATAGGGACTTCTGGCAAATCCAAATGGATTATAATCTGTTTTATCATACTGCTTTGCAGGTGCAAAGTGGGTCAATAATCCTGTTCCGTCTACCCCTTTCCACATAAAAGTATCAAAAGGTATCTTATCCTTCTCATTCCAGCTGATCTTGGTTGTCATAAAATAATCTATTCCACATTTTTTACAGATCTGAGGAAGCGATGCTGAATATCCAAATACATCTGGCAACCATAATACCTTACTGTCTTTTCCAAATTTTTCCAGAAAATATTTTTTTCCAATTAAAAACTGACGGATCAGACTTTCTCCGGAAGTCAGATTACAGTCTGCTTCTACCCACATTCCGCCTTCCGGTTCCCAACGGCTTTCCTGTACATATTTTTGGATTTTCTTAAATTGTTCAGGCTGGGTTTCTTCCATATATTCATAAAGCTGCGGCTGGGATGACATAAATTTATATTCCGGATATTCATCTAAAAGCTTCAAAGCTGTACTGAAACTTCTTTGAACCTTCATTTTTGTGTGCTGAAATCTCCACATCCATGCTATATCTATATGGGTATGACCTACACAAAAAGCCTGGATATTTTCAGTTCTTTCCGTCTCCCATATCTGCTCTAATATTTTTTTTGCTTCTGGAAGTGTCTGCCTGAACCTGTTTTTTTCTCTAAAATCCAGCTGTCCTATCGTTTCATTTAAAATTTTTCGCAGTCTGAGGCCTTTTTCACTTTCCTTATCCGTATATTTCGCAGTCTCATACACTGTTTTTATATCATAATAAAAAGACTGGATATCTTCCTCCAAAGTGAAAAAACGTATTGCAAATAAACCCGGCCGGTTTTCTTTATCACTCCAGGTACGGCCTCTTGTGACCATACCTGCCCATGCATCAAAATCCAGTTGTAGTGTTTCACCGGAAACTGCTTTTTTTCTCAAAAGACAACTTTCGTGATACAGATCCAACCCCTGCATTGGTTTTTCATTACAGTATAGAAGAAACTGAGGATTCTGGGCATACCATTCTCGTTTGTCCTGAGAAATCTCCACCCATAATTCTTTTCCGTCAGCTTCCGCTGGTATTGTAAAAATACAACGGAACCACCCATATTCATCATATCCGCCCCATCGATCCATTGGTCCGAACGGATCAAATTCAGGAGCTGTTTTCCAATCCATTTTTACGGGTGCATACCATAGTTTCCCAGGACTAAATATATCTGCAATACATAAAGATCCGATATCTTCTATGGCCTGACTGATCCGCTCCATATCAAAATCGTTTATTAAATTCATCTTTTCCCTCTTTAACCTTTTACTGCACCAGATGCCATTCCACTAACCAGATGCTTTTGTATAAACGCAAATAATATAATTGGTGGTATCAAAGCAATCACACTGCTGGCTGCCAGTGATGCCAGATTCACAGAAGACTCTGCGATCAGTGATTTTAATGCTACCGGAATCGTAAATTTATCATTTGACATAATGAAAGAAAATGCAACCTGAAATTCATTCCAGCATCCTACAAATGCAAATGCACTGGTCGCTACAATTCCCGGAAGAACGATCCTTGGAACGATCCTGCTGATAATATAAAATCTGCTGGCACCATCTACCATAGCTGCTTCTTCAATTTCAATAGGCACATCGTTAATAAATCCCCTCATTAAAAGTGTATTAAATGGTGTCTGTGAAACTATATAGAAAAGGATTACGGATCCTCTCGTATTGATCATTCCCATTTTGTTAAACATTAAAAACAGCGGAACTATGTAAATGATCACAGGCATAATTTGTGTTAAAAGCAATAGCATCATAAACAGACTTTTTCCCTTAAATTTAAATCTGGACAATGCATACCCATTCAACATGGAAAACACAACAATAAATATAACTGCTCCCAGCCCGATCGCTAAACTATTGAAGAAATACATGGAAAATTTATTTCGTGTCCATGAAATAATGTAATTAGAAAATGTAGCTGGCGCCGGAATATATCTTACTGGAAGTTTAAATACATCCTCCGGCATTTTAAAAGATGTAATAATACTCCATATTACAGGTGCAGCTGTAATGAAGGCAATTATTATTAATGGAAGATATATACCTAATGCTTTTTTTAACTTTTTTTTCATCTTTATTGTCATTTTTCTTCCACCCCATATTTCGTTATCTTTAAATAAATAACAGCAAAAAGAAGCAATCCTGCTGCCATCAAAACTGCCATAGCAGAACCATAACCATATTTTCCGCCAACAACTGCCTGCTGCATCAAATATACCGGCATTGTTGTGGTTAAGCGAAGCGGACCACCATTGGTCATTGTAAATATTAAATCAATCGAATTAAATTCCCATATACATCTTAATAAAACAGAAAATGTCAGTGTTTCCTTCAAAAAAGGAAGAGTAATATAACGAAAACGCTGAACAGAGCTGCAGCCATCTATATCACATGATTCGTATATATCCTGGGAGATAGACTGCAAGCCTGCAAGGATCGTGATCGCAAAGAATGGTATACCTCTCCACAGCTCTGATACAACAACCGCCCAAAAAGCTGTATGAGGATTAGACAACCATGCTACTCCATCTTTTAATATTCCTACTTTCTCTAAAATATCATTAATCACACCTACATGCTGGTTATACATGATCGTCCACAGCATCGTTGCCAGCACACCTGAAACAGCCCATGGCATAAAGGCAATTGATCTGAAAAGACCGCGGCACTTTACTTTTTGATTCAATAATAAAGCAATGCCCATTCCTAAGATAACCTGACCTATAATTTCTGCTACTACCCATTTCAAGCTGACCCCAAATGCCTTTGAAAAAACTTTATCCCCTGTAAGCAGCTTCTTAAAATTTTCTAATCCGATAAAATTACCTACTCCTGAAAAACTATTCGTAGAATAATCCTGCAAACTTAAGTTCACAACCTGGGTAATCGGATAGAACATAAACAGTACGATCAGTAAAACTGTAGGTAATATCAGTAGATATGGAAAATACTGATCCGAACGATATTTTTTATTCATTTTCATAACCTTCACCTCACATATTTTTTATGATTTTATTTTATTACAAATATCTGTCATTTTACATAAAGCAGTTTGCTTCTTTTGTTTGATTTTTTATCAAAAAAAACTGCCAGATCTCTCTGACAGCTTTATATATTGATCATTTTATTTATAATCTCTCGGACTACAGCCCATATATTTTTTAAAAACAACGCTAAAATATTGTGGATTATTATATCCAACTTTTTCGCAGATCTCATACACTTTCATATCTGTTGTCCGTATCAGCTCTGCAGCCATTTTTACACGTACTTTTGTCAGCCATACCATAAAATTTGTATTTTCATACTTTTTTATCAGACGGCATAAATGAGATGGAGACAAATGGATCGCTTCTGAAAGATCATTTAGGCTTAAACCAGCTATAGTATAATTCTGATGAATATATTCAGCAATTTCCTGCATGATACCGTTTCCATTTACCATACCATTATCAGAAGTCTGTGTACAAACGATCCTCTTATTTCCATGGCCTTTTGCCAGCTGCAATGCCATATAAGCAGAATTATATGCCATATCTGTTTGAAAGATATCATCATATACATCACTGATCCCCGCCCATGCTTCTACTTTCAGAAATTCCTGAAACTTTACAATTATCTCTTCTGCTGTTTCTTTTACATGCTTATAAAAATCTCTCTCATTTTCCTCCTGGGCGAAAATAACAAATACCTGATTATCATAAGAGCCACATACGACTGTTGCACAATGTGCTTCACTTACCTCTTTTGCTGCATTGATATAAGAAAAAAGATAAAGACCGTTTTCATTTGGTTTATCTTCATCTACAGGTGTATTAAGGGCAACATCCAAAATAACAAAATAATATGCCGCTGCTTCTTTTTTCCATCCCATTTTTTTCAGAACTGACTGACGGTCTGAATTTCTCGCAAAACCAATGATCAGGTCGCTTACTGTCTCAACAGCCTGTTGGCGAATAGCCTGATCCAATAAGCGTTCTCCTGCCCTTTCTCTTTCTAACAGTTCCGCAACACTCTTTATCTCCTGCAAAAGGATCTCCTGCTTTTCATATTTTAAAATATAAGCACTGGCTTTTAACTGGATTGCTTTTTTCGCATACTGAAATTCATCATATCCTGTAAGAAAAATGATCTTAATATCCGGATATTCTTCTCTTATCCAGGCTGCCAGTTCTAACCCATTTATAAAAGGCATATTAATATCCGTAAGTACAATATCCGGCCTTTCCCTTTCAATAATTTCTTTTGCATCAAGACCATTTTTACCGGGAGTTGTCAACGTAAAACCATTTTCTTTCCATGCTATCTTTTCTACGATACCTTCCCGTATAATATCTTCATCATCCACGATCAACAATTTCATTCTTTAACCCTCGTATTTTTTCTCTGGTATTCTCACTGTCACACTGGTATATTTTCCTTTCTCACTTTCCATTTGAATACCATATTCTTCTCCAAAATATAATTTTAAACGCTGATTACTGTTCCATAAACCAAAATGAGGATTTTCTTTCTTATCCTGCAATTCTTTTTCGTTAATATCATTTTCCAACACTTCCAGTGTTTCCGGCGAAATCCCATCTCCGTTATCCCACACTGTTAATATGATCGTACCATCAAGAGAGCACCCCGATATATCGATCATTCCTTTTTCTGTTTTATTCTTGATCCCATGTTGGACTGCATTTTCTACAAGCGGCTGTAAAGTCAAAGTCAATATCTCGCAATCCAAAATATCCTCATCTACATTAACCAGCCATTCAAAAGACTCATTATATCTGATTTTTAAAATGCTCAGATAATGGTTTATTACCTCTAATTCTTTTCTAATAGTAACTCTTTCTTTTCCATGATTTAAACTGATCACATAAAAATCGATCAGGGATTGAAACATATCACTTGCCATCTGATAACGCTGCAGATCGATCAGTGTTTTCACAGAAAATAGTGTATTATATAGAAAATGGGGATTGATCTGTGACTGGAGCATTAAAAGTTCTGCTTTTCTTTTTCTTTTTTCTACCTGTATGATCTCACGTACCTGAACTTGTATCGTTTCTACCATTTGGTTTAAAGCCCCTGCAACCCGCTTCAATTCTTTTTGATCCTTTGTGGTAAATGATAATTCTTTTGCCCCTATCTCATATTTCTCTATCTGCTCTGCTAATCCTGAAATATCTTTTGACATCCACCTGGATAAATACATCACAGGTACGCATGCAGCGATCAACATCAGGACTACAAGCAAAAAAATCATTTTTTTCATAACTTCCGTTCCTGTCATAATGCTTTTTAACGGAACGCCATAAACAATTACCCAATTATTGGAAAACAGTTTTTCATAAGTCAGCATAATATCTTTTCCATCTGTATCTTTTGTTATAAAACTGACGTTTCCAACTTTCTTATCACTTAATATCTTTTCTTTATCTATATCTGATAATTTCCATGCACCTGCCGTTTCCTCATAACATGAAAGACCGTCTGACGATAAAACTGCTGCAAAACTCCCCTTATTAGTCACTATATTTTTTAATATATCTGTGATAAATCCCACACGAAAATTAATTGCAAGAATTGCACCTGACGCTGAAACTGAATCCCCATTTACACATAATAAAGTCATAACTTTCCTTGGTATTTTTGTAGATAATAAGGTGTCTTCATGCTCATTCTGCCATATATACCGGAATAGTTCCTTATTTTCATTTTCAATATCAAGCCTACCAAGCAGTGTATCATATGTATCTTTCATAACATACGGGGACGGGCTTCTCATATATACAATATTTTTTCCGGTTTTTTCCAGTATTACAATAGAATCAATCAGTTCTGCATTATCCACCGCAATATCTGTCAGCTGCTGATACAGCTTCTTTCTGTTCTTCAGATACTCTTTGTCAATCGGATCCTGACGTTTATGTAAAAATACAAAATATTTGAACGCACTGCTATCCACGATTGATACAGCTTTTAAATGTATTGTATTAAGCTTATCTTCAATCATCGTTTCCGTCTGATGTACAGAATTTTCCATCATGCCTTCGGTATTTAATTTTAACTGCTCCGAAGATATAGAAAGACATGCTCCCCCCGTAATGATGATAAAAGCAAATATAAGAGGAAGAAATATAAGGAACAATTTATTGTGAAAACTTAATTTATAAAAAAAATTTCCTTTATTTTTCATTTCAATCCACATTCTCCCTTTGATCAAAGTCTGTATTTTAAGCTACTTACCAAATGTATCATAACATATGTCGATTACCAGCACAATATCGCAGTTTGCAGTATAATTGCTGGATGTAATATCTCTTTTTTGTCTAAATAATCCCTTTTTTTGCCAAAAAACAGCCTCACAGGCTGCATTTATACACCTTTATGTACTATGCATCTTGCCTGCAAGGCTGGTTTTTTATGCTCTATTATTACACTCATGAGTTCATCCTGCACTCACAAGCCATTCGCTTACGCGCTTCACTGCATGCTATTACAGACAGCTTATTTCATCCCCATAAAGATCTTCTCATCTGTAATAGGAAGCTCCCTGATCCTAACGCCGACTGCATTATATACCGCATTTGCAATAGCCGGAGATGGGGTATTGATAACGATCTCACCGATGGATTTTGCACCAAAGGGGCCAGTTGGCTCATAGCTGCATTCAAATTCTACCTGAACTTTTCCCACATCCTGACGGCTTGGTACCTTATACTGCATAAAGGAATTTTCATGAACACGGCCATGATCAGAATAGGTTACATCCTCATACATTGCCATGCCAATTCCCTGTGCCAGACCGCCTTCTGTCTGTACTCTGGCCAGATTTTCATTTAATGGTGTTCCACAGTCTACTGCTGCGGCAAACTGGATCAGTTCGATATGACCGGTTTCCTTGTCAATCTCCACTTCTGCAGCACCTGCCATAAATGGTGGCGGGGAAACAGGTGAAGTATGGGACTCTGTAGCCTGAAGGGCTTCTTCGTTAAAGCACATAGCTTTATTTCCGATATCCTTCAGTGTGATCTCCGTCGGTTCTCCCTCAGGCGCATTTAACCTGCGGACTGTCTTTCCAGTAAACTCCAGATCGTCCTCTGAGCAATTCAGATATTCTGCTGCTTTCTTTAATATCTTCTTTTTCAAAGATTCACAGGTCTTTACCACTGCCATACCCGTCAAATAAGCAGTACTGGAAGCATAGGAACCGGAGTCATATGGGGAAATATCCGTATCAACACCGTAAACCACAATATCATCCAGCTCACAATCCAGGCACTCTGCTGCTACCTGTGCCAGTGTGGTATCACAACCGGTTCCCATATCAGATGCACCGATTGTCATACTGTAAAAGCCGTCATCATTTACCTTAATGGTAACGCTTCCTACGTCTACACCGGAAATAGCAGAGCCCTGCATTGCCATTGCCAGACCTACTGCCCTTACTTTGCCATTTCCCATGTCTTTTCTTGGATACTTTTCATCCCAGCCGATCATTTCCATAGCCTTGTCTACACAGCGGTCCAGAGCACAGCTGTTGGCAGTTTCGCCATAGTAAGCAGGCATCACCTGTCCCTGGCGTATCATATTTTTCTTTCTAAGCTCAATGGGGTTCATTCCCATCTGGGCTGCCAGTTCGTCTATAGCGGACTCTACAGCAAAAATACCCTGGGTTGCTCCATATCCGCGGTAAGCACCTGCGGACATACGGTTGGTATAAACTACATCATAAGCAAAGCGGAATGCCTTTGGTGTACCGTACAAAGGAATAGACTTGTGTCCTGAAAGACCTACTGTAGTCGGTCCATGTTCGCCAAAAGCACCTGTATTGGACAATGTATACACATCCATTGCCTGTAAAATACCGTTGTCATCGCAGCCCAGCTTTACCTTTACCTCCATTTCATGACGTGGAGAAGATGCGATCTGGGACTCATAGCGGCTGTAAATGATCTTAGCCGGTTTTCCGGTCTTCATAGTAACGATCGCCGGATAAACTTCTGCTACTACGGTCTGCTTTGCACCAAAGCCGCCACCGATCCTTGGCTTGATAACGCGAATCCTTGATTTTGATACATCCAGTGCATGAGCCAGGATACGACGCACATGGAAAGCGACCTGGGTGGAAGCCACTACATTTAAACGTCCATATACATCCATATAAGTAAATGCACGAAAAGTCTCCATCATGGCCTGTTGGTTTGCTTTAGTATGGTATGTTTTTTCCACAATGTGGCTGCAGCCTGCAAATGCTGCCTCCAGATCACCGTGGGTCTCACCGCCGCTGGCACATAAGTTTCTCTTATTATCAGCGCCCACATTACACAGCGCTTTCCAGTTATCCTCAGGATGTACCAGGATTTTTCCATCTTTTGAATCATGCATATCTAAAACAGGCTCCAGAACCTGATATTTCACCTTAATAAGGCGCATTGCATGATCTACCGCAGCTTCTGTCTCACCTGCGATGATAGCCACTGCATCTCCCACAAAACGTACTCTCTGATCCAGGATCAGGCGGTCATACGGACTTGGCTCCGGATAGGTCTGGCCAGCCATGGTAAAACGCTTCTGAGGAACATCCTTCCATGTAAGAATACATTCGATCCCCGGAACTCTGGAAGCAACCTTACAGTCGATTTCTTCGATCAGCGCATGGGCATAAGGACTTCTAAGCACTTTTACGATCAGGCAGTCCTTTGGTGCCAGGTCATCGGTGTAGACCGGCTTACCTGTTACCAGTGCTTTCGCATCTTTTTTCACAACAGGAGCGCTTATCAGCCGGAATTTCTTTCCTGTTGCAGGATTAATCTGTGTATATGCCATTTTCTTATGCCTCCTTTCCGCTCTGCTTCATATCCAGATATTTTTTTACAGCCCTAAGCTGGGACATGTATCCGCTGCAGCGGCATAAATTTCCAGAAAGATATTCTTTGATATCTTCTTCATCCGGATTTTTTAATTCTTTTTCCATAGCAAGAACATTCATAATAAAGCCCGGATTGCAGAAACCGCACTGCTCTCCGCCTTCTCTTGCTAAAAACATTCCAAATTCTTCTGCCTCTTTCTGCAGACCTTCCAGTGTTGTCACATGACGGCCATCTGCACGAATGGCAAGTGTGGAACATGACAGAACCGGCTTTCCGTCCAGCCATACAGTACAAAGACCGCAGTTTGCTGTCTCGCAGCCTCTTTTTACACTGTAGCATCCCAGTTCACGTACCAGATCTAATAACAACATGTCCGGTCTTACATCTGTCTCTACCTGTTTTCCATTTAAACGAAATGAAAGTCTCATACTCTGCCCACGCTCCTTCCTTTGATCTGCTCCATAAGACGGCGGGTATATACAGTTGCAAGGGTTTTTCTGTACGCACCGCTGGCACGCACATTGTCACCATAAGTAAAGGCATCTGCCGCCTGTTTTGCCATTTCTTTTAAAGTATCAAAATCATCCTCTGTAATGATCACTGCCTTTGCCTTTGCAGGTCTTGCTCCAACGGACACAAACCATTTATTTCCAAGATTGGAAACGCAGCAGGCAATCACAGGGAAATCGGTACGGGAATTGCGCTGGCTGGTGTAAGCAGCCTTTCTTCCGTCTTTCTTTATGATAATACGAACCAGGATATCCTTCTGATCTCTTCTTACAGGTCTGGCTGCAAATTCAGAAAGAGGAATGGTTCCCTCATGATACAGTTCCACATATGCATCAAGAGCCAGCAGGCAGGTCAGGATATCAGAAAATCCAAAACGTGCAAAAATACTGCCTCCTACGGTTGCGCAGTTTCTCATCTGAACACCCACGATATTTCTGGTACATTCTTTAAAAATACCGTCGAAATACTGGTTCAGACCCTCATGAGTCTCTAACTGATGTAAACTGCACATACAGCCAATGGAAAACTCCCCTTCTTTTTCTTCAATTGTATCCAGCCCAAGCCCGGACAAATCTACAATAGTACGCTTGGTAATATGGGTCATTTTCATCCACACCATTCCACCTACTACCAGACTGCTTCGCTTCTGACAAAGCTCGTATGCTTCTGCCAGATCGCTTACCTTAACATAATCATCTGCTCGGAACACCTGATTTTCTCCCTTCATATCTCTGTGCTAATAAATGTTAATAAGTTTTTCTTATAAACATCTCGTTATTTAGTAAAATTTAAAACAAAACAGGCAGATTATAACACGAAATCTGCCTGTTTTCCATAGTATTCGTTATTCTTTTTTAAGATATAAGAGGTCAAAAAGAAAAACAAGCGCCACCAACGGGGGCATTTGTTTTTCTTGACCTCTTAACGAAGGTCTCGTCTGCGTTAGCAGACAGTAGAGCGCGTCAGCGCGGGAGACCTGAGTATACTAACGACTCATATATATATCAAACAACTGCCTTGCAATAGGCCCTGCAATTTTTCCACCGCTGCCGGATTCTTCCACCAGGACTGTAACAACGATTTTCGGTGACTGTACCGGAGCAAAACCTGTAAACCAGGCGTGTGTCTCTTTTCCTGTTTCAAATTCTGCTGTTCCCGTTTTCGCAGCTACTGTATAAGCATCGGTCCGGACAGAAGAGCCTGTTCCCTCAACTACTACATCCTGCATCAGTTCTGTAAGATTTGCTGCCTCTGTAGCCGTCATAAGGGTTCCTCCTGTAGTTGGGAGGAATTTTTTCACTTCTTCGCCCCCTGCACTGACTACCCGATCCAGCATATAGGGCTTCATCAGGGTTCCTCCATTAGCAATAGCCGCAGTGATCAGTGCATTGTGAAGAGGTGTGATCAAGGTAGTTCCCTGACCAATGGAAGTCTGCAAAATCTCCCAGGTTCCGGCGCCTTCTTTCATATTAAAAGAGCTTTCTTTATAAGAGTAGCCTGATAAAGGCAACGGATTATTAAACAATAACTCCTCTGCTGTTGTATGGAACCGGTCCAGATCCAATGTCAGTCCCAGGCTGGAAAATGCACCGTTACAGGAATTGGCAAAGGCTTTCATAAAATCCTGGCTGCCGTGGGCCTCACTGTGGAAGCATTTAATGGAATAATCCCCATTGTGATAAACACCATTACAGTCAAAATGAAAATCCTTGTAATCATCTGGATGTTCCCGCATATATTCAAGGGCTGTTACGATCTTAAATGTGGATCCAGGGGGGTATAAACCGGAAACTGCCCGGTTTACCAGCTGTCCCTGTGTATTGGAACTGTCTGTAAGAGCCGCCCAGTCCTGCAGCAATGTATTGGGATCATAGCCTGGTTTTGAAACCATCGCCAGGATCTTTCCTGTATCTGGTTCCATGGCGATCACAGCCCCTCTTCTGTCACCTAAAGCTGCATAAGCTGCCTGCTGCAATTCCATATCCAGGGTAGTCACAACGCTGTCACCTAGATTTTTCTCACCTGCCAGCTCATTTCCCGCCTGTTCTACCAGATTTACATGGGAGCTTAAAAGATAGAAGTTTGCCATGGCCTCTATTCCCGTTTTTCCCTTAGAAGAATAGCCCACAGCATGGTCAAATACGCTTCCATAGTTGTAAACTCTGGTCTCATTTCCTGCGTCATCCGTGGTAGTCTGGGCCAGTACTGTTCCATCGGATGCCAGGATACTTCCTCTCACAATGCGGTCTGAAAAGCTGTCCAGTCTGGCATTATACGGGTTATTGATCACATCTTCACTTTTTACCTGAAGAAAATATCCCATGTATACAGCCAGTGCCAGAAACAAAACCACACAAGCATACGTAATAGTCAGAACTTTTGAGTTAGGGTCATATACCCGTTCTTTCATCACCGATTTCCAAGTGCCTTTTTCCGGAGCTTTTTGTGATTTTTTCTCTGCATCTTTCTTCGTATCTTTGAGAACATCTCTTCTGGTATCTTTGCCTTCACTTTTTCCTACGTTCTTTTTTACTGTCTGTTCCTTTTTTTCAACCGTATCTTTTTTTCTGGAGACAGGTTCTCTTCTCGCACTTTTTTTCAGTTCTTTCATTCTTCCTGTGCCTCCATTTCTTCCATCTCTTCTTCATCATTGCGCTTAATGATGTAAAGCCCCTGGATAATACTAAACAGCAAAAATGTAGTCACAATGGAGCTTCCGCCATAACTTACAAAAGGAAGTGTTACACCTGTTGAAGGGATAAATTTGGTCACACCACCCACTGTAAGAAAGACCTGGACCACATATTCCATTCCCAGTCCCACTGCCAGCATTTTATAAAACATGGCCTGCATTTTTGTAGCGATCATCATAAACTGGACAAAACAGCCCAGACAGATAAGAAGGACACAGATAGCGAAAATAGCACCCATTTCTTCGGAAATAGCTGCAAAAATAAAGTCTTTTTCCACAACCGGGATCCGGTTTGGCATTCCCTGACACAGTCCCATTCCAAACCAGCCGCCTGTTCCAATAGCGAAAAGGGACTGGGTGATCTGATAACCTGTATTGTCAATATCTGCCCATGGATCTTTCCATGCTGTAAATCTGCGTCTTACATGGTCAAAAAGCGCATATGCCACTGAAGTTGCACCTTTTCCCAACACGCCTGCCGCGATCAGATACAGCCAGTTGCCTGTAGCAATAAACAGCATGATCACATAGCTTACAAAGAAGATCAATGCACTTCCCAGGTCTTTTGACAGCACCAGGATTACTACATGAAGCGCTGCCACAACCGTTGTAATACATATGTTTTTAAAATCCAGAGACTGATAAAACATGGAAGCCACAAAAAATACAAAGCTGATCTTTACAAACTCTGAAGGCTGGATGGAGATCCCGCCAATGGTTAACGACAGCTGGGCTCCAAAGCTTTCATTTCCTGCGATCCACACCAAAAGCAGTGCCGCCAGTCCGATCCCCGCATAAAGCCACTGGAATTTATACAGCTGCCAGAACCGCTCCATAATAAAAGGAACCAGCCATGAGACCACTGCTGCAGCAGCCACGATCACAAACTGCTTAAAAGCCTTATCCAGCCCTTTGTCCAAAGACAGTCTTGTAAGCATAATAAAGCCACAGGATAACAGCATACAGCAGTTATTTACCAGAAGTCTTGACACGTTTCTGTAGATAAAACGGTAAATATAAATGTACAACAGAAAAAATACTACCTGTCCCACATAAAATACCAAAAGCATCCTCTGTAATGTTTCATCTTCTGTTTTCAGATACATCACCAGATAGGCCAGAAAATGCAGCAGAAACATGGCCCTGTTCTGCCTTGCGCATACTTTTCTCTTCCTTTCCAGATCTGGAAAAGAAAAAAAACGGAAATTGGCATAGGTATAAATGGCCATCAGCAATATCATCAGATATTTAGATACTTCCACGATCAGATTTGTCATAGGCTATTCTACTCCCCGTCTGAAATGTCCTCTTGTAAAATCCTTCACCGGTTCATCAATCTCTCTTCCCTCTATAAAGGAAGCAGCAAAAGCTTCCAGGATCTTTTTCGTTTCTTCTTTTCCTTCTCTTGTAAAGGAAAGACGCAGAGAAGTCAGATTCAGTTCTTTCACAGTCTCTTCATTGCCAAATAAAGATAATGGCAGCGGATTTAAAATAGTATTATAACAGAAGCTGCAATGTGCCTTTAACGGCAGCCCGGCTCCTGTGCGGTCTTTCATGAAAAGATGTTCTCTCTTAGCGGTACAGCCTTTTAATGTTTTTACCACACACTGTGCAGAAACCATCATAGGTGCATGTCCGTACAGGATCAGCTCATCTGCCAGATTTTCTTTTTCACAGGCTTTTGTTACAGCTTTTAGTTCCCGGCTGTTTAATTCCCATGGCATAGTAATAAATTCCGGGCCCATTTTCTTTAATGTGTGTACTGCTTCCCGGTTCCATGCATAAACAGAAGCATCCAAAGCAAAGGGGATCTGGATCTTTTCTTCCTTTAGCCAGGAAACCTCCTCCAAAGTACGGGCCAAAACGCCTGTAAAACCGGCATTTTCCATATTTTTTCTGTTTTTAGCAAAAAATTTCATAGCATGGGTCCGGAAAATATGAGGAAGCATAAGGAAACATTCTTTCCCTTTTCCTTCACATTGCTTTACGATTTTTCCCCACTGATCTGGTTTAAAACCATCTGCATCCAGATAAATACGTTTTACCTCATCACAGGATAATGCCGGTTCCAACTGACATTCTTCTTCCAAGGATGCAGTAAGAAAAGCTGATTTGTGATCCACTTCAGAAGCTGACTGTCTGGCATCCGCACTTTCTTTTTCTGCATCCTCTGCCTTTGTCTTTCTCTCCCATTTAGCCAGAATATGTTCCGTCAGTTTCTCAAAACCTTCTCTTCGCAGTTCATTTAACGCCTGTACCGGCAGAAAGATATTTCCCTTCATTTCAATATCCAGCTGCTCAAAATAAAAGGATGTCGCACCGGTCTTATTTAACTGTTTACGCACTTTTTCTTCCGTCGCAGGCTGATTCTGGGCACTCTGGCAGATCTGGCCTTCTACTTTTACAGTTACATCCCCCTGAGTCAGTTCCAGAACGGAACTTTTTCCTTCCTCAAAATAAGCCTTTCCAAAAACCGGTTCCTTTTTCTCTTTGTTGACATAATTTTCATCCAGGAAATCAAACAATCTCTGGTTTCCTTCACGGAACTCCGGCTTTTCTTTTAAGGCAACCATATCTTTGCCATTGTGCTTTTCATAGTAGCCCGAAGTAAATCCCCCTCTGTCAAAGAGGTCCAGCAGTTCTTTTTTATCTTCCGGATCTACATAGTAGCCTTCTTTTCCATAGGTTTCATAAAGATCCAGGTATTTTCTGTAAATCCGAACCACTCCCGCTGTATATCTCGGGCTTTTCATTCTTCCTTCGATCTTTAAGGAATAGACTCCTGCCTCTAATATCTCCGGCAGAATATCCAAAGTGCAAAGATCTTTCAGGCTCAGCACATACTTCTGATTTTCTTTATTTAAGCTCTTTCCCTCTGCTTTGTCTCCTTCCCATACGCGGTAAGGCAGACGGCATGGCTGGGCACAACGGCCTCTGTTGCCGCTTCGGCCCCCAATAAGGCTGCTCATCAGGCACTGACCGGAATAGCAGTAGCACAAAGCTCCATGAACAAAGGTCTCAATGTCCATTCCTGTTTCTCTGTAAATACGGGAAATTTCTTCCAATGACAGTTCTCTGGCCGGAACCACACGGCAGCAGCCCATTTCCTTTAACATTTTTGCACTGTATACACTGGTAACTGTCATCTGGGTGCTGGCATGAAGCTCCATTCCCGGAAATGCCCGTTTCATTACCTGCAATGCTCCCAGATCCTGGACAATAACACCGTCCAGACCTGCTTCATAATAGGGCTTCATGTAGTCACAAAGCTCGTCCAGTTCCTTTTCCTTAAATAATGTATTCACCGTCATATACAACCTGCAGCCATGGAGATGGGCGTAACGGATGGCTTCCACCATCTCTTCTCCTGCCGCATTCTGGGCATAAGCTCTGGCACCAAAACGGCTGCCGCCCATATAAATTGCGTCAGCTCCTGCTGCCACCGCTGCCTTTAAACTGTCAAAAGAACCGGCCGGCGCTAAAAGCTCTGCTTTTCTTTTATTCATCATGATCTTAAACCTTTCCTGGTATAGAAAAAGGGCGACCGCAAACTTGTAGCGCGCCCCTTTGTTTCATCTTTGTTTTATCTGCGTCCATTTCTGTGAGAACCGGCTTTTCTGGCTGCCTGAAGAGCTTTTTTGGCAAGTTCTCTGTCTGAAAGCTTTGCCTGGAAAGAAGGATTCTCCAAAGGCAGTTCTGCCTGAACAAAGCCTTCCTGTGCCGTTTCTGCTGCAGCAGACTCACTTAAAGCCTGTTCTGCCTCATCAGAAACTGTATTCATACCGGACATACCTGCTTCTAAGGGCTCATTCCCTTCGATCACAGTATCTGTCACTTCATCCTCTACTACTTCCTCATCTTCATTTTCAGAAGCCAAAGCCTGTGCAGCCTGCTTTTTGGCAGCCCGCAATTCCCGTTCTGTCTTTGAAAGTTTTGCAGATAACTCCTGAAGCTGGCGCTGACGTTCTTCCAGATCTTTTAACACGCCATCTAACTTCATCTGGGTGCTTACCAGCTCATGTTTTAAGCTGTAAGTCTCCTTTTCCATTCTGTCTTTCTGCTCTTCCATCTGGTCTGCGTTTTCTTTTGCCTTAAAATAATCGTCAGCTATATTCAGCAAAAGCATCAGCTGCTGATAATCTGCACTCTGTTTGCCAAAACCAGGGATCCCATGCATGGTAGTTATCTTCTCATTTACATAGCTGGCAGCTTTCTGAAGATATGCTTCATCTTCATTTCCGCCTAAAGTATATATTTTTCCATCAATTAAAACCTGTGTATAATTCTTTGTATCCATTCTGATCTTCCATCTCCTGTCTATGGGGCATTTTCGTTAAAAGGATACCACATTTTTACTTCATTTCCAAGCCCAAATGGCGATATGCGTTCTCTGTAGCCATCCTTCCTCTCGGCGTCCTGTTAATAAGGCCGTTCATCAAAAGATAGGGCTCATAAACATCTTCCAGAGTGCCTGCATCTTCTCCCAAAGCAGCTGCCAGAGTATCCAGACCTACAGGACCACCGGAAAACTTCTCAATGATCATCAGCAGGATATTCCTGTCATTCTGATCCAGTCCCATTTTATCTACATCCATAATATCCAGTGCAAAATCTGCTACTTCTTTTGTGATCACACCGTCATATTTTACCTGTGCAAAATCTCTTACTCTCTTTAAAAGGCGGTTTGCCAGTCTTGGAGTTCCTCTGGACCGTTTTGCCAGTTCGATGGCTCCTTCAGGGTCGATCTCCACTCCCAGGATCGCCGCCGAATGTAAAATAATGGTGCGAAGCTCTTCTGGAGTGTAAAATTCCAGACGCTGGACTACACCAAAACGATCTCTTAAAGGAGCTGATAAAAGTCCCGCCCTGGTAGTCGCTCCTACCAGCGTAAAATGAGGCAGTTCCAGACGGATGGATCTGGCACTGGATTCTTTTCCCAGCATAATATCAATGGCAAAATCTTCCATAGCCGGATAGAGGACTTCCTCCACCTGACGGTTTAATCTGTGGATCTCATCTACGAAAAGGACATCTCCCTCCTGGAGATTATTTAAAATAGCTGCCATTTCTCCCGGTTTTTCAATGGCAGGTCCACTGGTCACTTTCAGCCTGGTTCCCATTTCATTGGCAATGATACCGGAAAGTGTGGTCTTTCCAAGTCCTGGAGGGCCATAAAACAATACATGATCCAAGGCTTCTCCTCTGCTCTTTGCTGCTTCTATGTATATTTTCAGGGTAGATTTAATCTTCTCCTGTCCTACATAATCCTCAAGGCACTGTGGACGCAGAGTGGTCTCTATCCGCACATCCTCTTCTGTTGCCTCTGTTGTTATAATTCTCCGTTCCATATATACCTCATATGTTTTTGCTGCTGTTCATGCAACCATGATCAGCAACAGAATTTGCCGTGGCTTCGCAGGTCAAAAGATCCTACAAAAAGCTCAAATGTTTGAGAGAAGCCTTTAAAATATCTTCCACACTCATATTTTCTGTGATCTCTACTTTTTTCACAGCCTTGGAAGCTTCCATGCCTGTATAACCAAGAGCCGTCAATGCCGCTACTGCCTCTTTTGCAGATGCCGCCATACCTGCTGCAGATGCACCTGCATCGGAACTGTTTTCCTTTCCGCCTCCAAAAGAGGACATCATCACTTCTTCCAGATCCACTTTATCCTTGAGATCTAAGATCAGTCTCTGAGCAGTCTTAGCCCCGATCCCCGGTGCCTTGGAAATAGCTTTTGCATCTCCGCTGACAATGGCGATCCGCAGATCATCCGGTCTCATAACCGAAAGAATACCAAGTGCCCCTTTCGGGCCGATTCCATTGACCCCGATCAGCTGCTTAAACATTTCCCGGTCCTGCCTGTGTAAAAAGCCATATAAAGTCATAGCATCTTCACGTACCTGGAAATACGTATAAACGGTCACTTCTTCCCCTAATGCCGGAAGTTCCTCTAACAGTGACAGCGGTACATGAACTGCCAGTCCGATGCCCCCGGTCTCCACTACGATCACATCATCTTCTACTGCCCCAAGGGCTCCTTTTATATATGAAATCATCTGTTTTTACATTCCTTTTATCTGGATCCGCATAAAATGCGTTACTGTTTATGCGTTTCTTCGTCTTTTACCAATCATAACATACACACCGCTTCAATGCAAGCAGGATACCGAACAAATATTCGATGCTCACTTCTTGCATTTCCTTAAAAAATCAGCTAAACTAAGGACGCACAGTACCATACAATGACCCGAAAGGATTTTTATGATCACTATTAAACATCCCATTGAATTTCCAAATACATATCCTTTAGACCGCATCGGATCTTTAAAGGATATTTTATTTTTTGACATAGAAACCACCGGTTTTTCCGGGGAAACTTCCCAGCTGTATCTCATTGGCTGCACTTACTTTGACGGCTTTGGCTGGAAGCTGATCCAGTGGTTTGCAGATACAAGACAGGCAGAAAAAGAGCTTTTAGATGCCTTTTTTGCCTTTTTAAAGCGTTTTAAGATACTGGTCCATTTTAATGGAGACCGTTTTGATATTCCTTATCTTTTAAAATGCTGTGAACGTCTGGGACTTGACTACAACTTTGATGATCTGGTCAGTATCGATATTTTTAAAAAGATCAAACCATACAGAAAGCTTTTAAAGCTGGAAAATATGAAGCAGAAATCCATTGAACAGTTTCTGGGCGTGCACAGGGAAGATAAATACAACGGGGGCCAACTGATCGAAGTCTACCGTGATTACCTGCATACTCATGAAAAATACCTTTTTGACCTGCTGATACTCCACAATGCCGATGACCTTAAAGGAATGCCTTCCATCCTGCCGATCTTAAATTATGCAGACCTGTTTGGATCGGATTTTACCCTTTGCAGCCACAAACTATATTCCTACAGGGATGAAGCCGGATATTCCCATCCCTTTGTTAATCTTTTATGGGAAAGTCCCTATAACATCCCCGTTCCTCTGGAATACAGCGTAACTCCATTAAGCCTGGAACTCCATGATAACTGTCTGGCCTGCAATATAAATCTCTATGAAGGTACATTAAAATATTTCTATCCGGATCCGCAAAATTATTATTACCTTCCCTTAGAAGATACAGCGATCCATAAAAGCATTGGAGAATATGTAGACCGTTCTGCCCGCAAAAAAGCCACTGCAAAAAACTGTTACAACAAAAAAGAGGGCCTGTTCTTGCCTCAATTCGGTTCTTTATGGGAACCTTCTTTTAAGGAAGAATATAAGTCCTCTCTCTCCTATACTCTTTATGATGATGAAGTTTTATGGACAGATTGCGAGAAAAACTCTCACTATGCCCATGACATTTTTACCTATCTGACCGGGCAGCTGTAGCTGCTGCATACACTGCATACATCTGAGACGCGCCAGTATCCCCATGTCCTAACATAGCCTGGACTGCATGGATATCTGCACCGCCTCCGATCAGGTGCGCCGCAAAGGAATGGCGCAGTGTATGAGGCGTGATATCTGCCTGGATCCCCGCCTTTTCCCCGTAAAATTTGATCAGCTTCCAAAATCCCTGACGGCTCATTGGCTGACCGCTGCAGTTAGTAAACAGCCATTCACAGGTACGTCCTTTTAAAAGAGGACTCCTTGCCTTTTCTAAATAGGTACGCAGCGCCTGTTTTGCTTCTTTTCCAAAAGGGATCGTCCTGTTTTTTGTATGGTCGCAGCAGGTAATATAACCGATCTGCATATTCACATCTTCCAATTTCAAACCGATCAGTTCTGATACCCGTATCCCCGTTGCATACAATAGTTCCAGCATGGCTTTATCCCGCAGTTCTTTTGCCGTTGTATCTCCCGGCTGAGCTAAAAGGGCCTGTATTTCTTCTTTTGTCAGTATCACCGGTATCTTGCGCTCAATCTTGGGGGCCTTTAAAAATTCTGCTGGATCCCGGTTTATCTTTCTCTCTTTAAAAAGATAATTAAAAAATGCCTTGATGGATGCCAGTTCCCGTGAAATCGTAGACGCCGCTTTCCCCTCTTTTTCCAGATAGAGGATATAGGAATTTAAACTGGTCTTTGTCACTTTTTCTACCTGAGTGATACCCATTTTCTCCATAAATCCCGCCATCTGGATCAGATCTCTGTGATAGGACACTTCTGTATTTTTTGCAGTATGCTTCACTTCCTGAAGATAAGTAGTAAAGCTGTTTATCTCTTCTATCATTTTTGTTTTCCCCCAGTACACAGTGCAGATCCTCTCTCTGTATCAGAGCACCCCATGAACCTTGCACGTACTCTCTGTCTGCTTTTATCCCAGAACATTATTTTTACAGTATAATTTATTTTTTTGCACTTTTAAATAGTTTTTGTATATTCTGCGTTTAAAAATGAAAATATGTCTCTAAAACAGCTCCCAAGACCGTGAGCATTATTAAAAAAACAAGTGCAGGCAGCCGCAGCCGTTTCTGTCTGCTGACAGACCACTTAGAAAGAACATACCAGACAGCCAGATAAAAGAGCCCCTGAGGAAAAAGAGAGCGCAAAAAGAAAATCAGACCTAAAAGACCTTTTTCTGCTGTATAACAGGAAATCCCCATTCCAAGACTGAAAGACCAAAAGCAGGTAAGAAGCCCAAACAGCCACAGGCTATAAAACGTAAGACTGCACAGCCATCCGGCACCTAACTGGAAAAAGCGCTGTTTTATTACAATAAAAAAGGCATCTGTAAAAGAACCTGTCCCTTCTACATTTGTCCAGGACAAAAAAGCAGGACCACGGCACCACACCATGGCAGAAGCACTAGCCATTCCAAAGAAAAAACAAAAAAGCAGGAAATGGCTGCCTGACAACCTTTTTAACTGAAATTTAGGCATTTCTCACCTTTCTCAAACCTTCAGGCATGTTTCTTCACTCTTACAGCAACTGTATGCTTTTTTGCTTCCCTTCATGCTTGTTTTTGGCCTGCGTCTGAGAGAAAATCTCTTCCTTGATCCGAGTTAAAGGATATTCGCAATTCGCTTCGCTACTTGCTCATAACCAAATAGCTGCTGCGCAACTTATCAGAAGGGGCTTGCACCCCTCCTGATACAAGCAAGTCCCCACCCCTGCTTATTGCTTTTCGCAATTGAAGCAGGGGACTTCCCTGATTTGGTTAAAATGTGATATACTTAGAATATTGTTGAATATCAGGAGGATTTTATTATGAGCTGCTATCAGCTGATTGCCTTTGATATGGATGGAACTCTGTTAAATTCAAATAAACAAATCTCGCCTGAAACTTTAAATGCTATTAAACGGGCCACAGCTACCGGAAAAACCGTGATTCTGTGTACAGGACGAAATCTGGCAGAATTAAATGACTTTACGGAAGCGATACCGGGACTGCGCTACTTAAACTGTGTCAGCGGCGCCTGTGTTTATGACCTGAAAGAGAAGAAAACGCTTTATTCTCAGGCTCTTGACCCGGAAACCGTAAAAAAACTGATGGAATTTGGCATAAAAGAAGAAGCCATGATCCATGTTCTCTCTGAACATTCTATTGTACAGAAAGACCAGCAGTCCCATATGGCAGATTTTCACATGGGTGTTTATCAGACCATGTTTGATAAGATCACAGATAAAATGGACGATATTTACCATTCTTTCTGTGAAAAGCCTTTTCCTGTGCTGAAGCTGAATCTTTATCACAAAAATGAAGCATCCCGTATCCGCACAGTAGAACGCATAAAAGAAGCAGGACTTAAAACTGCTCTTGCGCTGGCAGAATCCACTTCTTTGGAATGTTCCCCAAAGGGGATCCACAAAGGAGTGGGGCTTGAAAAACTCTGCGAATATCTGGATCTGCCTTTAGAGCAGACAATTGCTGTAGGCGATGCAGATAACGATACCATGGCGCTAAAAACAGCCGGACTGGCAGTCGCTATGGGAAATGCAACAGGTCCCATCAGGGAACTTGCTGATGTGATCGTAGCTGACTGCGATCACGATGGCTGCGCAGAGGCCATTGACAAATATTTACTTGGAGGAAAATTATGAAAATCAGAACCGCAACCTTAAATGACTTAGACGCATTAACTGCCGTAGAAGCAGAATGCTTTCCTGCTGCAGAAGCAGCCACCAGAAAAGATTTTGAAAACCGCCTGACTTACTATGCTGACCATTTCTGGCTGATGTTTGATGAAAATGACAAACTGATCGCCTTTGTAGACGGCATGGCAACTGATGAAGCCGACCTTACAGATGAAATGTACGAAAAAGGGGAAATGCACAACGAAAAGGGCCCATGGCAGATGATCTTTGGAGTGAATACCATTCCTTCCTGCCGCCAAAAGGGCTATGCAGGTGAACTGATCAAAGCAGCCATTGAAGATGCCAGAAAAAAAGGCCGCAAAGGTCTGGTCCTTACCTGCAAGGACAAACTGATCCACTATTATGCTAAATTTGGCTTTGTAAATGAAGGTGTTTCCCAGTCCGTCCACGGAAATGTGGTATGGTATCAGATGCGGCTGACCTTTTAACCGGATCAGGAATGCAGCAAAAGGAGAGTTTCTATTTATCATGTGTACCAATAAAAACTCGTTGAACAACTTAAACAGTGAACCGGAAACATTCAGCGGTTATCTGGTACGAAAAGCAAAAGAGCTTTCCGTACCAGTACCCTTATCAGAATCTATGTATTCTGATTTAAAGCGCATTGCCGCTGAACAATACAGCCATCAAAAAGGCAAACTGTGACGAAACTTCTGATCTGTCATCAGATCATTTCATCTTTCTTATCGATTGAGCGGTACTTACGGCCATAAGCCATCAGTGCCGCTATTGTTTTTCCGTCTGTGATCTTTCCTGTATAGATCATCTCTTCCAGGTCTTTTAATTCCCAGGCTTCTACTTCAATAACCTCATCTTCATCCAAATGCTGATGAGATGGGATCAGATTATGTGCTACAAAAATATCAATTGCTTCGTCGCAGAATGCAACTGTCGTATTTACACTGATCAGATATTCCAGCTTTTCCGTACGGAAACCGGTTTCCTCTTCCAGCTCTCTGTAAGCACATTCGATCTTTGGTTCATCTGGAGCATCCAGTTTTCCAGCCGGTATCTCTAAAGTATAGCGGTTTAATGCATTGCGATACTGGCGTACCATTAAGATCTTTCCCTCAGCAGTCACAGGCAGAACAGCTGCCGCACCGTCGTGGTGGATATAATCCCAGTGTGCTTCATGTCCATTTGCAAGAACTGTATCCTCATACATTTTCAGGATATTTCCCTGATATTTTAACTGGCGGTCCAGACGTACCACCGGCATTCCTTCATTTTCTACTTTACCCATAATCCTTCTCCTTTTTTTACATCTGTTTTCCTTTTTCATAGCTGGCATCTTCTGCCTTGATCACAGCATTTCTGAAGCCCCATTCTTCTAACGCAGATACACCTGCAATGGTAGTGCCGCCTGGTGAGCAGACCTCATCCTTTAACTGACCTGGATGTTTTCCTGTTTCCAGTACCATTTTTGCACTTCCAAGCACTGTCTGTGCTGCCATCTGGTATGCCTTGGCTCTTGGAAGACCGTATTTCACAGCACCATCTGCCAGTGCTTCAATAAACATATATACATATGCCGGTGAACAGCCGCTGACACAGCCAACTGCATCCATCATCCGTTCTTCTACCACTTCCAGACGTCCGCAGGCCTCAAAGATACTCCTGAGAACCGCTTTTTCCTCCTCACTGTAACGGGACTGTTCATATGCCATTCCTGTCATTCCTTCGCCTAATAAAGCCGGTGTATTTGGCATTGTCCGTACAACACGTACTTTTCCACCCAGACGTTCCGTAAGACTGGCAATGGTCTGGCCCGGTGCCAGTGATATAACGATCTGACCATCTTTTAATACCGGCCGGATTTCTTCAAATACTGCTTCAAAATACTGTGGTTTCACTGCCAGGATCACATATTCAGACTCCTTTACACACTCTGCATTGGACGCAGCGTGAGCAACTCCTGTTTTTTCTGTTACAGCTTCCATTTTTTCTTTATGGGCTGCTGTAAATAATAAGTCTTCTGGTTTATATACCCGTAAAAGTCCGTTTAAAATAGCAGACCCCATATTTCCCATTCCAATAAAACCGATCTTTGCCATATTTTCTGCCTCCCGTTGCAATTTTAATCCAATTTAACGCACACACCCGCCCGCATACGCGGACGGGCATAATAGACATTTACAGTTCAGCCTTGCATCTTCTTTCCCGCTTACAGCGGACAAGATCGTTCTGTACTACATGTTTAGGCAAATCATTCATCATACCCATCCATGATACCACAAAAATCAAAGGTTGCAAAGTAATCCTTTGGAGTTTCTGCACGGCGGATCATCTGAACAGAACCGTCTTCCTTTAATAAAAGTTCTGCGGATTTTAACTTACCATTATAGTTATAACCCATTGCAAAGCCATGGGCACCTGCATCGTGGATCACTAACAGATCTCCCATATCAATCTTCGGAAGCATACGGTCAATAGCAAATTTATCATTATTTTCACAAAGAGAACCTGTAATGTCATATTTATGATCACAAGGCGCATCTTCTTTTCCCAGAACAGTAATGTGGTGATAAGCACCATACATAGCCGGACGCATCAGGTTTACAGCGCAGGCATCTACACCAATGTACTCCTTATGGGTATGTTTTTCATGGATGGCTCTGGTAACCAGGCATCCGTAAGGCCCTAACATGAAACGGCCCAGCTCTGTGCAGAGAGCCACATCATCCATTCCAGCCGGAACCAGAACTTCCTCATAAACTTTACGTACACCTTCACCAATTGCCATAATGTCGTTTGGCTCCTGGTCAGGACGATAAGGGATACCAATACCACCAGACAGATTGATGAAACTGATATGTGCACCGGTCTCTTCTTTTAACTTAACTGCCAGCTCAAAGAGGATCTTCGCAAGCATTGGATAATACTCATTTGTAACCGTATTGCTTGCAAGGAAAGCATGGATGCCAAAATGCTTCGCGCCTTTGGACTTTAAGATCTTAAATGCCTCAAAGATCTGTTCCGTTGTCATACCATATTTTGCATCACCAGGATTGTCCATAATGTCATTACTGATCTTAAACACACCGCCTGGATTAAAACGGCAGCTGATAGTCTCAGGGATAAATCCTAATGTATCTTCCAGGCACTGGATATGGGTAATATCATCCAGGTTGATAATAGCGCCCATTTTATTTGCGTAAGCAAATTCCTCCGGCGGAGTATCATTGGAAGAAAACATTACGTTGGAGCCGGAAAACCCGCAGGCTTTAGACATCATCAGTTCTGTTAAGGAAGAGCAGTCTGTACCACAGCCATATTCCTGTAAAATCTTCAAGATAAATGGATTGGGAGTTGCTTTTACTGCAAAATATTCTTTATATCCTTTATTCCAGGAAAATGCCTGTTTTAATCGTTTAACATTTTCGCGGATGCCTTTTTCATCATACAGATAAAACGGAGTTGGATAGGTCTTCGCAATCTCTTCCGCCTGCGCCAGTGTAACAAATGGTTTCTTTTCCATAATCTTATCTCCTTTTTCTGGTACATAAAAAAGCCTGCTAGGGAGTACCATTTCCTTTGCGGATAATTGTACTCCCTGACAGACTTCCTTGTCCAGTATTATTTTATTGTTTTAGTGTATTTATCAGTCAACACTTACCACACGCATAATGTTGGTAGCTGCTGCTGCCTCATGGCGTCTTGCATAGGTAACGATACCTGCTGTAATAACAACCAGATCACCGGTTTTGAGTATTTCGCTGCTCTTTAACTCTCCCAGAGAGTTTTCGATCAGTTCATCTGTACTTTCTGCGCGGCGGGACCATACAGGTGTTACGCCCCACTGAAGCATCATCTGACGAACTGTTGTGGTACTCGGGGACATACCGATGATACGTGCTGCAGGTCTCCACTTGGAAAGCATCATGGAAGTAAATCCTGTGATACTTGGAGCGATAATATAATCAGCGCCGATATCATGTGCTGTGGAAACAGAAGCGGAGCAAACAGCATTGGAGATATTCTTCATATTCTCTTCTGTAACCTTACGGACACGATATGCGCTGTAATCCAGGTAAGCTTCCGTTTCTTCAACGATGGATACCATCATCTTTAATGCTTCAACCGGATATTTACCCATAGCAGTTTCACCAGAAAGCATCACTGCATCCGTACCATCATAAACAGCATTTGCAACGTCAGTAACCTCTGCTCTGGTAGGTCTTGGATTGCGGATCATAGAATCCAGCATCTGAGTTGCAGTGATAACGGTCTTACATGCCTCATTACACTTGCGGATGATCTCTTTCTGAATATGAGGTACTTCCTGTGCCGGAATCTCAACGCCCATATCGCCTCTTGCTACCATGATACCATCTGCAACTGCAATGATCTCATCCAGATTTTCAATACCTTCTGCATTCTCGATCTTGGCAATTACTTTAATGGCAGAACCTTCTGCATCCAGCATTTTTTTGATCTCACGGATACAATCAGCTGTACGTACAAAGGAAGCTGCAATAAAATCAAAGCCCTGCTTAATACCAAAACGGATATCTTCTTTATCTTTTTCAGTCAGTGCCGGCAGTTTGATCTTTACATTCGGAACGTTTACGCCCTTCTTCTCGCCTAACTCGCCGCCATTGATAACCGTACAAACGATCTCTGTACCGTCTACTTTTTCTACCTGAAGTTCGATCAGACCATCGTCGATCAGGATCTTATTTCCGGCTGCAACATCTTCATTCAGACCAGAATAGTTAATATGGGTAATGGTCTCATCACCAACGATCTCTCTGGTAGTTAAAGTAAAGGTCTGTCCTTCCTTTAAGGAAACTTTCTTTCCATCCTTTAACACACCGGTACGGATCTCCGGTCCCTTGGTATCCAGAAGAGCTGCCACCGGACGATCCAGTTCTTTTCTTACTTCCTTTAAGATTTCCAGACGGCTCTGATGCTCTACATAGTCACCATGTGAAAAGTTAAAACGTGCTACGTCCATTCCATTTTTAGCCAGTTCCATCATAATGTTCTTATCATTTGTGTTGGGGCCCATAGTGCAGACGATTTTAGTTTTCTTCATGTTTTCAAATTCCTCCATAAATAAAATGATATGGTTAGTTAGTAGTATATTCGCTTTTTCACCGCATTTTATGTCCCTGACACAGGGATAAACGTCTCAGGACAAATGGGGATATACGGCTTTAAAGCGCAGAGCATGCCGATCCTATTAGTCGTTATGACTAGTATCTGCATCCTCTTTTTTGACATGTTTATGTGTGTACAAATGATCCATGCAATATTCATAATTGCCTTCACATTTAGAACAATAACGGAATTCCATACCAGGACTGTCCTTATCCGTACGTCCGCAGACTGCACATTTATGCCCTCTTTTTACCACCTTCATTTTCTGGGTTGTCTTCTGGAATTCCTGAGAACGCTTCTTCTGTTTAAAACCGGAAGGACCTGCAAAGGTCATCCAGCCAAAGAAGGCACCGATCAGGATCAGGCTTAAAACGATCTCTATTTTTTCGATCAGTCCGCCTGTAATAAAGGAATAAATATAAATTCCTGCCTCTGCCACAGCGATCCAGCTTGCTTTTAATGGAAGTACCATCATAAACAGTACCTGCATATCCGGAAACATCAGGGCAAATACAAAAAAGAAGGAATATACTAAATAAGTTGGAAACAACGGTATTGACATGCCGGTCACCAGGTAAATACCGATGGCAACAACGGAATGCAGCAACACGCCTCCGATAATATAACAGTTAAAGCGGAATCTTCCCCATACCTGTTCTACAATGGTTCCAAATGCCCGGATACAATAAATGCCCAGCGCATTCATCATCACAAACATGATCGCGTCAGAACCTGTAATAGCTGGCGGATACACTAAAAATGTAACAATACGCCAGATCTGTCCATGAAGGATAGCCGCCGGATTTAAAATCAGGTAATTCATCACAAACTGTGGCGCTGCCAGAAAAAGAACCACTCCCAGGATTTCCAGAGCACATACAATGTCAATGATGCTTCTGCCGCCCAAAAAATTTCTTCTGGGTCCTTTCCAGTTATTGGAAATTTTTTTCATTCAAAAACTCCTTTTTAAAATAAATCTTTCTTATTAAATATATAAGCAACGATCAGTGTCAATATCAAAGTAAAGAAAAGCACAATGCCAAATCCGTAAGGATTCTCTGCAAAAGGCATACCGCTGGCTCTTACGTTCATACCGTAAAAGCTTGCTACCATTGTGGGGATGGACATAACAATGGTCACTGTTGCCAGGAATTTCATAACAATATTTAAGTTGTTGGAAATAACGGAAGCAAAGGTATCCATAGTGCCGCTTAAGATACCATTGTAAATACTGGTCATCTCCATGGCCTGCTTGTTCTCTACGATTACATCTTCCAGAAGGTCTGTATCTTCCGGATACTTCTTGATCTTATCGATCCTTAACAGTTTCTCAAGCACCACTTCGTTGGAACGAAGGGATGTTGTAAAATACACCAGTGACTTCTGAAGTTCCAAAAGTTCGATCAGTTCCTCATTTTTCTGAGCCTGATGGAGCTTGTTTTCGATCACTTCACTCTTCTTATCGATAATACGCAGGTACTGCAGATACTGGGTGGCATTTTTATAAAGAATCTGTAAGATAAACCTTGTTTTCATAAATGTATGGAAATCTCTGACTCTTCCGTCCATAAAAGCGGTAAGGATCGGGGTTTCCTCCAGGCAGACAGTTATAAGCACATCTTTAGTGGTAATGATCGCCATAGGGATGGTCACAAACCAGTCTTTCCCGTTTCTTTCTTCTATAGAAGGAATATCCACCAATATCAGTGTATATTCATCTTCTGCTTCAATACGTGAGCGCTCTTCCTCATCCAGAGGTGCTTTCAGATGGTCCGGATCGATCTGGCACGCGTCAGCGATCTCTAAAATCTCTGAAGCGGTAGGATTAGTCAGGGCGATCCAGCAGCCTGGCTGTATCTCCTCTTTTTCGTGCATTGCACCGTCTTCTGTCTTGAAAATCCGTATCATGCGAAATCTCCCCCATTTTGAATTTTCACTCTACCCATTATAGTGACTGGCTCTGTTTTTGTCAAATCGTTTCAGATTATTTCATTTTCTTCACAAATTCTTAACCCCCTTTTACAATTGCCAAGCGGAGGGGTTTGTGTTAGACTGTAATGTGCTTTTTTAGGCTTTTCGCCCATAAAAGCGCTGAGAGACATGATGTTCTAACAAACAATTGCGTTTCATAAGCTATAAATATGTTCTCGATTCAAAGAGAACATAAGTCACAAAGGAGGTAAGGGGTATTACCCCATATACTATGGATCAGACTACAACTTATTACACCTTGGGGATCGATATCGGTTCAACAACTGTCAAAGTTGCATTACTGGATCAGGATCTTCATATTATATTCTCCGATTATGAGCGTCATTATGCCAATATTCAGGAAACTCTGGCCGGACTTTTAAAGAAAGCCTTCAGCCAGACCGGCCCCATTCATGTAATTCCGGTCATCACCGGTTCCGGCGGCCTTACACTTTCATCTCATTTACATATTCCATTTGTCCAGGAAGTTGTGGCAGTTGCTTCTGCTCTCCAGGACTATGCGCCCCAGACTGACGTAGCCATTGAGTTAGGCGGTGAAGATGCCAAGATCATTTACTTTACTGGCGGCATCGACCAGCGTATGAATGGTATCTGTGCAGGTGGAACCGGCTCTTTCATTGACCAGATGGCATCCCTTTTACAGACAGATGCAGCTGGGCTGAATACATATGCAAAAGATTACAAAGCTATTTACCCCATTGCAGCACGCTGCGGTGTTTTTGCAAAATCAGACATCCAGCCGCTGATCAACGATGGAGCTACCAGAGAAGACCTGGCTGCCTCTATCTTCCAGGCAGTGGTAAACCAGACCATCAGCGGTCTGGCCTGCGGCAAGCCTATTCGTGGAAATGTAGCCTTTTTAGGAGGACCTTTACATTTTCTCCCTGAATTAAGAAAGGCTTTTGTGCGCACATTGCATCTGACTCCGGAACAGACCATTGCACCAGATCATTCTCATCTGTTTGCAGCCGTAGGTGCTGCCATGAACCCAAAAGAAGGTCAGGAACCGGTAGCAATCACCGATATGATCCAGTCTCTTTCCAACGGAATTAAGATGGATTTTGAAGTAAAGCGTATGGATCCTTTGTTTAAGGACCAGGCAGAATACGATGCTTTTATTGAAGATCACGGTCACAATCATGTACGCTCCGGTGAGCTTTCCACCTATGAGGGCAACTGCTATCTGGGTATTGACGCCGGCTCCACCACCACAAAAGTGGCACTGGTAGGCGAAGACGGTACTTTATTATACCGTTTCTATGATAATAATAACGGAAGTCCTCTGGCTACTGCCATCCGCGCAGTCACTGAGATCAAAGAACAGCTTCCAGACACAGCACACATTGCCTATTCCTGTTCCACAGGATACGGTGAAGCCCTTTTAAAGGCTGCGCTTATGCTGGATGAAGGCGAAGTAGAGACCATTTCTCACTACTATGCTGCTGCTTTCTTTGAGCCGGAGGTTGACTGTATCCTGGACATCGGCGGACAGGATATGAAATGCATTAAGATCAAAGACGGAACCGTAGACAGCGTGCAGTTAAATGAAGCATGCTCCTCAGGCTGCGGCTCTTTCATTGAAACTTTTGCAAAAAGCTTAAATTACAATGTAAAAGATTTCGCAAAAGAGGCCTTATTTGCCCAAAATCCTACTGACCTTGGTACCCGCTGTACTGTATTTATGAACTCCAATGTAAAGCAGGCTCAGAAAGAGGGCGCCAGTGTTGCTGATATTTCCGCAGGTCTGGCTTATTCTGTTATTAAGAATGCTTTATTTAAGGTAATCAAGATCACCAGCGCATCTGACCTTGGAAAACATGTGGTTGTCCAGGGCGGTACCTTCTATAATGATGCAGTTCTTCGCAGCTTTGAGAAAATCTCTGGCTGCCGTGCAGTCCGTCCGGACATTGCAGGTATCATGGGTGCCTTTGGTGCAGCGCTGATCGCAAAAGAGCGTTTCCACATGGCCGGTGAAAAAGAAACCACCATGCTGCCTCTTGATAAGATCATTGCACTGCAGTACACCACCTCTATGACCCGGTGCAAAGGCTGCAACAACCACTGTGTTTTGACCATCAACCAGTTTGGCAGCGGACGCCACTATATTTCCGGAAACCGCTGTGAACGGGGTCTTGGCCTTACAAAAGCCAAAAAAGAGATCCCGAACCTGTTCGATTACAAATATCACCGCATGTTTGACTATGAACCTCTTCCTCTGGATCAGGCAGACCGTGGTGTAGTGGGTATCCCAAGAGTTTTAAATATGTATGAAAACTTCCCGTTCTGGGCTGTTTTCTTTAAAAAACTCCGTTACCATGTAACACTTTCCCCTCAGTCCACCAGACAGATCTACGAACTGGGCATTGAGTCGATTCCAAGTGAATCAGAGTGTTATCCTGCAAAGCTGGTACATGGTCACATTTCATGGCTCATCCACCAGGGTGTGAAGTTTATCTTCTACCCGTGTATCCCTTATGAGCGAAACGAAAGCCCACAGGCAGGAAATCATTATAACTGCCCCATGGTTACTTCCTATGCGGAAAACATTAAAAACAACGTAGAGGAATTAGAAACAGAACATGTAGATTTCATGAACCCGTTCATGGCATTTACAAATGAAAAGATCTTAACAGACGGTCTGGTACGGGAATTTTCCAAAAAATTCCAGATACCGGAAGCAGAAATCCGCATGGCAGCTCATGCCGGCTGGGAAGAACTGCTGGCATCCCGTTCGGATATGGAGAAAAAGGGTGAAGAAACCCTTGCCTGGATGAAAGAACACGGAAAACGTGGTATCGTACTGGCAGGCAGACCTTATCATGTAGATCCTGAGATCCACCATGGTATCCCGGAAATGATCGCATCTTATGGTTTTGCAGTACTGACCGAAGATTCTGTTTCCCATATGGGCAATGTAGAACGTCCTCTTGTTGTTACTGACCAGTGGATGTACCACTCCCGTCTGTATGAAGCAGCAAGTTTTGTAAAAACAATGGATGATCTGGACCTGATCCAGTTAAACTCCTTCGGCTGCGGACTGGATGCCGTTACTACCGATCAGGTAGCAGAGATTTTAACAAAGTCCGGCAAGATCTATACTGTATTAAAAATCGATGAGGTAAACAACCTGGGAGCTGCCCGCATCCGTATCCGTTCTCTTATTGCCGCACTTCGGGTCCGTGACCAGAAGCATTATGAGCGGAAAGTGGTTTCCAGCGCTTACAACCGTGTGCTGTTTACCAAAGACATGAAGAAAAATTACACATTGTTATGCCCGCAGATGTCACCGATCCATTTTGACCTGATCGAACCTGCCATCCGTGCTTTTGGCTATAACATAGAGATCTTGCAGAACCATAACCGCAACGCAGTGGATGTAGGTCTTCAATATGTAAATAATGACGCCTGCTATCCGTCCCTGATCGTTATCGGTCAGATCATGGATGCACTGCTGTCCGGCAAATATGATCTGAACCGCACCGCTATCTTTATGAGCCAGACCGGCGGCGGCTGCCGTGCTTCGAACTACATCGGATTTATCCGCCGTGCACTGGAAAAAGCCGGTATGCCTCAGATTCCGGTTATCTCTGTTAATGCAAACGGTATGGAGACCAACCCAGGATTTTCCATTACTCTGCCAATGATGACCAAAGCTATGCAGGCCGTTGTATATGGTGACATTTTCATGCGTGTACTCTATGCCACCAGACCATATGAAGCCGTTCCCGGAAGTGCAGATGCTCTCCATGAAAAATGGAAGAAGATCTGCATCAAGGCCCTTTCTAAGAAACAGCCTGCCATGATGGAATTTAGTAAAAATATACGGGGTATTATCCGCGATTTCGACAATCTGGAACGTCTTGATATTAAGAAGCCAAAAGTTGGTATCGTAGGTGAGATCCTTGTTAAATTCTCTCCTCTGGCTAATAACCATGTAGTAGAGCTTCTGGAATCAGAAGGTGCAGAAGCGGTTATGCCTGATCTGCTGGATTTCCTTCTTTACTGCTTCTATAACAGTAATTTCAAGGCAGACCATCTGGGAATGAAGAAGTCCACTGCAAGGCTTTGCAATGCAGGTATTGCGCTTTTAGAGTTTTTCAGAAAGACTGCAAGAAAAGAACTGAGCGCCAGCAAACATTTTACACCGCCGTCTGAGATCCGCGACCTGGCAGAAATGGCAAAAGGCTTCGTATCCTTAGGCAACCAGACCGGTGAAGGCTGGTTTTTAACCGGAGAAATGCTGGAACTGATCCACAGTGGTGTTAAAAACATCATCTGTACCCAGCCATTTGGCTGTCTTCCAAACCATATCGTAGGAAAAGGCGTGATCAAGGAACTGAGAAAGAACTATCCTGAATCCAATATCATTGCCGTAGACTATGATCCAGGTGCCAGTGAAGTCAACCAGTTGAACCGTATTAAACTGATGTTAGCTACCGCACAGAAAAATCTGAAAGCGGAAAATGTTTAATAACCATTGACAAACATTGGGAAATATTCATAAATAAGTAACAAAACGAAAACCCCAGGGACTGCTGCTCCCTGGGGTTTTCGTTTTGCTTTTATGTTTTTATTCGTACAGCGGATACTTATCGCAAAGCTTAGTAACCTCTGCCTTGATGTATTCTTTCTTATTCTCAAAGTCAGTAGCTGCCAGCCAGATGCATTCTGCAATCTTTGGCATATCCTCTTCCTTTAAGCCTCTGGTAGTAACGGCAGGTGTACCAATACGAACACCGGAAGTTACGAATGGGCTTCTTGGATCATTTGGTACGGTATTCTTATTTAAGGTGATAAATACCTCGTCACAACGGTTTTGAAGCTCTTTACCAGAAATATCCATACCACGCAGGTCTAACAGCATCAGATGGTTGTCTGTGCCGCCTGTAAGGATCTTAAAGCCCTGCTTCTGCAGTGCGTCTGCCAGTGCCTGTGCATTTAAAATAACCTGATGTGCATATTCTTTAAATTCAGGCTTTAATGCTTCGCCCAGACATACAGCCTTTGCAGCGATCACATGCTCTAATGGGCCGCCCTGAGTTCCTGGGAAGATCGCCTTATTGAAGTTAAACTTCTCTGCAGCCTCTTTATTAGCTAAGATCAGGCCGCCTCTTGGTCCTCTTAATGTTTTATGGGTAGTAGTAGTCACTACATCTGCATATGGGATTGGACTTGGATGCTCTCCTGCTGCTACAAGGCCTGCAATATGAGCCATATCTACCATCAGATAAGCTCCTACCTCATCAGCGATCTCACGGAAACGCTTAAAATCAATGGTTCTTGCATAAGCGCTGGCGCCTGCTACGATCAGCTTCGGCTTTGCTTCTTTTGCTTTTCTTTCCAGCTCATCATAATCAATAAAGCCTTCGTCATCTACACCATAAGGAACAATGTTAAAATACAATCCTGAGAAGTTTACTGGGCTCCCGTGTGTCAGATGACCGCCATGATCCAGGTTCATACCCATAACTGTATCTCCCGGCTTTAACATAGCGATAAATACTGCCATATTTGCCTGTGCACCAGAGTGTGGCTGTACGTTTGCGTAATCGCAGCCAAACAGCTTTTTAGCACGCTCAATGGCGATGGTTTCCAGTACATCTACATACTGGCAGCCGCCGTAATAACGCTTGCCTGGGTAACCTTCTGCGTACTTATTGGTCAGTACGGTTCCCATGGCCATCATTACAGGTTCTGATACAATATTTTCAGAGGCGATCAACTCCAGATTTCTTCTCTGGCGGCCGCACTCTGCCTGAATTGCTTCTCCTACTTCCTTATCATAGGAAGTAATAAAATCCATAACTGTATTTACCATTGTTCTACCTTCCTTTCAGTATTTGACCATATCTGTAGTATTTTTTCAGTCTATTTAACCAGATATGGGGTTTTCTGCGATTATACCCCATAGTTATGCAAATTGCAAGCATTCATTTTTATACACATGATAAAACATAGTAACTGTTCAGGTTACTGTGCACGGGTAGACACTTTTGGAACTGAAAGTACCGTACGATAACGCAGACTTGTTTCTTCATTAATGGAACTTCCAGTCCTTGACTACCAGCTGAAGGCTGCGGTTCCCATTATATTCATTGATCGCAGGATAATAAATAATATCCATAGTCCGGCTGCTTCCCATTTCTTCCAAAAATAAGTCTCCCTCTGTAAATACCACCCCATCCATGGAAAATCCCCGTTCATTCATCAGGGATAATTTTACCACATTCCGGTTGCGGCCAAATACTCTGGCACTTCGTATTTTCAGGGATTTTAACGCAAACTGAGGTTTTTCATTTCCCTGTCCAAAAGGCTCCAGAAGTTCTAATTCCTGTATCAGGCTCTCTGTTATATATTCAAAAGGCATAGGAACATCGACCCACACTCTTGGAATAAAATCATCCTCAGTAAGTCTGGCAGCCGCATTTTCATTTAAGCGCCTGCGAAATTCTTCTACATTCGCCTCTTCCAGTGAAAATCCCGCAGCCATAGGATGACCTCCAAACTTTAACAGCAGGTCTTTCACCTCCACCAAGGCATGAAACATGTGATATGCCTCTATGGATCGTCCTGAGCCTTTTGCGCAGCCTTCCGCCCTGGTAAGAACAAATACAGGCTTATTGTACCGTTCACGGATCCTGCCGGCCACAATGCCCGCCAGAGACTCATGACAATCCGGCAGAAAAATCACCAGAACCTTATCATCCTTAAGCTCTGTTTCTACCTGAAGGATGGCAGCCTCTGTCCCTTCCTGTGTCATGTCCTTCCGTTCATCATTTAATGCCTTTAATTCATCTGCCAGTGCATCTGCCTGGGCCTTATTTTCTGCCAGAAGCAGCTCCATAGCCATCTGGGCTGTTTTCAAGCGACCGCTTGCATTAAGACATGGTCCCAGCACAAAACCGATATGATAGGCACTTATATGTTCAGGATCCAGTGTGTTTTTCTCCATCAGGCTTACAAGTCCCTGGATCTTTGTATCTGCCAGTTTTTTAAGGCCTTCCTTTACTACAATACGGTTCTCATCCCGAAGCTTCATTACATCGCCAACGGTAGCGATCGCTGCCAGCTCCAGCATATCCAGCCATTCCTGACGGTCAATACCGTATTCCTCAAAAACCACCTGGATCAGCTTATAAGCCACCATAGCGCCGCAGATCTCACTAAAAGGATACCGGCTGTCTTTTCTCTTAGGATTTACAATGGAATCTGCCGGAGGCATTATTTCTGTTTCTGAGGTCTCATCTACCTGGATATCATGGTGATCTGTGACCACTACTGTCATTCCCAGTTTCTTCGCCTCTGCGATCTGGCTGATGGCCGCGATGCCATTATCACAGGTAAGGATCATATCAATACCGTCATCTGCCGCTTTTTCAATAATATGTTCATTAATACCATAACCATCTTTAATGCGTTCCGGTATCACATAATCGACTTTTGCACCTACGCGGGTTAATCCTTTATAAAGAATACAGGTGGAACATACACCGTCTATATCATAGTCTCCCACGATCCGGATCCGGGATCCTTTTTGGATTTTTTCCTTTAATATAGAAATCGCCTTTTCCATATCCGGAAGCAGCCGCGGCTCATACAGATCTTTTAAACTGCCATTCAAATATCTGTCAAATTCTTTTATATCTGTAATATCCCTGTTTCTGATAATGCGGGCAGTAATGGGGCTGATATGAAATCTTGCCGCCAGACTGTTAAAATCTGCTTTTTTTGCATGAAGCATCCAGACTGCTTTTGTCATTCTTTTTTCCACCTTTGTTTTTAAGATACAAAAAAAGCAGATTCACGAAGAATCTGCTTTTATCATGCGCCAGAGAAGATTCGAACTCCCGACACTACGGTCCGTAGCCGTATGCTCTATCCAGCTGAGCTACTGACGCATTTCTTTTTGTTGCTTGCTGTGTTCCTCAGCAACGTAGATTATTATAATAAAGGATTCGGTTTTTGTCAACACTTTTTTAAATATTTTTTTCAAAAATTTTTCATACCTGGAAAACCCGCATTTTCACTACATTTTTGCTATTTTTTTCTTCTGATCTCAAAAGGAATCCCTTGTTCATTTACGGCCTGTTTCAAAAATAATACCACTGCCTGTTCTACACTCATCCCCAGTTCTCCAAACAGCTCCTCTGCCTGTTCTTTCAGTTCTTTATCTATAAACAGACTGAGCTGCTCCTTGACATCAGCCTGGGACTCTTTTAAAACATTTTCTTCTGTATTTAATTCCAGGCGATTGCCCACGCAGATCTGTTCCATTACTTCCCGGATCCCCAAAAGCATTTCCTGGTCTGCAAAAGAGAGCCATTGGATTTTTCCGATCTCAGATACAACCTGCTCAAAGGAAAGTTTCTTTCCTGTCATCTGATCCCGGATATGCACATAACACAGCATTAGATCTTTTTCATCTTTTCCAGGCAGTCTCTGTGTCAGAGCCTTACGGACTTTTTCCCGTTCTTCCTCTCCTCCGGGAAATACACGTTCTCTGTAATTTTTTTCATCTCGTTCTTTTTCGGCTTTGCTTTTAAAGTTGAATCCCAATATCTGCATATTGTTTCCCCTTTCTTCATCTTATATATGCAAAAACAGCCAGATCTCCATTTTCACAGAAATCTGGCTGCTGCTTTCACTGGGCTGGCGGGATTCGAACCCTCGTATGCAGGAGTCAAAGTCCTGTGCCTTTACCGCTTGGCGACAGCCCATTATACAAGATATTAAAAAATCCTCTTCCCGCTCCAGAAAGAGGATTAGGGTGAGTAGAGGGATTCGAACCCTCGGCCTCCAGAGCCACAATCTGGCGCGATAACCAACTTCGCCATACCCACCATCAATATTTTCACTAGGCTTTCGCCTAATGAGCCTGAAGGGATTCGAACCCCCGACCCACGGCTTAGAAGGCCGTTGCTCTATCCAACTGAGCTACAGACTCATTCGCCAGCGCTTACCGCACCAACGAGGTATATCTTATCACAGAGCTTTCAGAAATGCAAGCACTTTTTTCAATTTTTTTCAAATTAATTTTCAGCATCTTTTCACTCTTTTTTCAGACTGCTTTTTTCACCCCATAAGATCCTGAAGTTCCGTGGGAAGCTCCATGGATGAGAACACTGATACGCTTATAGATCACTGCTGTGATCACAGAAGTAAGAGTGCCTTTCACCAGATTAAACGGTCCTACGCAGAAAATAGCCAATGTCCATACGCTGCTGACCGCCGGATTTACTGCTGCCCCTGCTTTAATAATAGTCTCAATAGGCATAAAGTTGGAATAAAAGGGGATCATTACCAAAGCATTCATTACAACACCTGCTACTGACATAAGAACAGTTCCCACTGCCATTCCTGCAAGAGCACCGTTTTTGCTCTTTTTAAAGCGATAGATAAAGCCAGCCGGAAGGATCAATGCACAGCTCATGACTACATTGGCAAATTCACCTACAAAACCAGTGGATGTTGGCTTTAAAATCAGTTTGATCAGGATTTTTACGATCTGCATCACAATACCTGCTACAGGTCCCAATGCGAAAGTTCCTACTAACATAGGCACTTCTGCAAAATCAAGTCCATAAAAGCTGGGTGCCAGAAATGGCAGCGGCACTTCAAACAGCATAAGCACTGCAGCCAGCGCGCCAAACATGCCCATAAGCACTACATTTTTCGTGTTCATCAGTTTTCTTTCCATAAATGATGTTCCTCCCTGTTCTGAAAATGTTCTCCCGGAATCTCTCTGTGCCTGATTTTGTAAGAAGTTTTTTTGTCAGTTGTGCCCAAATTTCATCACTGCACATTCCCTATATACATGGCAATAAAAAAACGGATAGCTGATCAAGCTATCCGGGGATTACTGATATTTTTCTGTTCCTCTCATGCATTTCTATCTATCTATGAAATACATCTGAGTCTGACAGACACATCTTCTTCTCTCATCCAGACTTTACTGTCGGTTCTGGAATCTCACCAGGTCGGCCACATAACATGGTTCGCGGACTATACCGCCGGTAGGGAATTCCACCCTGCCCCGAAGAACTTATCTGTGTATTAGTATACTATTTTCTATTTTCACAGTCAATAGATTGTGGTAAAAAAGGCACACAAAAAGCAGGTGATGGGAATCGAACCCACGTATCTAGCTTGGAAGGCTAGTGTTCTACCATTGAACTACACCTGCATATCATATCAATATTCTTTTGTATCAATCGGGGTGACAGGATTCGAACCTGCGACCTCCTGGTCCCAAACCAGGCGCTCTAGCCAAGCTGAGCCACACCCCGTCGCAACAAAGAGTATTATATATGACCATTATTGTTTTGTCAACACTTTTTCGCAATTTTTTGCATATGTATTTTTAACGGATATAATGCCTCTTTCCAATTACGTCCCACTTCATCTGCTCTGATTCCAATACTCCTGTAATTCCAGAATCACACCTGCATATTTCCTAACAATTTCTCTATCCAGTCTAACTTCTGTAATGCCTGTATCCACTCAGCAGGGATAGCATTATAACCATAATACAAGCCAGCAAGACCTCCCGTAACAGCTCCAATCGTATCTGTATCATCTCCAAGATTAACTGCCTTTAGAACTGCATCTGAAAAGGAATCCGTTGTGATCAGACACCACACAGCTGTTTCCAGTGTATCAATCACATAACCGCTGCTCTTAATCTCATTTTCCGGTCTCTTACGAAAGTTCTCCAAATCAGCTAATCGCGAAAATGCTTCTAATTCTGTACGGTTCTGAAAATTCTGCAGGTAATAGTTATAGGCTTCATCAATGCCTCTTTGAAGCCGACCGACCAGGTTTTCTTTTTTTCCAAGCAAAGATTTTTGACCATAAAATAATAAAATCCACATGCCATCTGACTGCGCAAATGAGCATGCGTAAGCGCAGAAACACTATGAATAATATAGATACTCTCATCCTCCGACGTACATATTATTTTCTGACGGTTGTATAAATACAGGCAGACCGGTAATATTCTCATAAGGGATCCATTCCCATTATCAAATTCTCTATTACCCCCTGCTTTTACAGGCACTGTGCCCTGCCCATAGCGAATTATCGCTCTGGATACTGTAATTCCAATGTCAAATACTTCATGGAACGGAGTATATTCTCCGTAAAGGTACCAGTCAGAGAATTTCTCCATAATATCCTGATAATCAATCCCATTCTTCTGGTTTATGCTGTCCAATGTAGCAAATACCATACTGCTGTCATCTGACCAGGTCCCTGCAGGCTGGTTGTGCGTACCAAATGCCCGCATTCCTGTCACCGGATCATTCTTACGCTCTTCTCTGCTTGTGAATTCTACCGGTACACCAAGGGTATCACCAACGACCAAACCAAAAATTCCCGATTTCCATGTATCCGACGTTAATGAATCCCGCACAATTTTCTTTACCATACCCTCGTCCTCTAATTCCAGTTTTTCCAAACATCCGACAGCTGCACTTCTTCCCCTATGTACACTTTTTCACAAAAACTCTTACAGATAATGCTGCTCAAACCGGGCTTCACCATTGTCATCGATCTTCATCAGCATATAAGAAGGTCTGTGTCCCTCCTGTCTCGGATAGGAAAGGCTGCCGGGATTTAAAGTGATCAGTTCCTTTTCCCCGGATTTATCGATATCAAAGTATGGTCTGTGCGTATGACCGAACATAGCGATGTCAAAGCCCCGCTCTTTTGCTTCCTGCTTTAAATAAGCAGGACCGGTAGACACATTATAATAATGTCCGTGGGTGAGAAGCACCTTGTACTTACCGATCATGATCTCCTTTTCCCGTTCCAACTGAGAAAAGAAATCATTATTTCCCATGATCATTTCCAGATCACAGCCTTTATCCACCCATTTCATGATCTCATATTCGCTTCCTTCTGCATCTCCTAAATGGATCAGCATATCAAAAGGTTTTGTTTTTTTGATCACCCATTTCAGATTTTCATCTTTTCTGTGAGTATCACTGACGATCAATATCTTCATTTTCCTGTTTCCTTTTCCCTTGTGCAAGATTAAGACAACTCTTCCTTCAAAGCTTTTTTCATAGCTTCTAAGGCTTTTCCCCTGTGGCTGATACGGTTCTTTTCTTCCATGGTAAGCTCTGCAGAAGTTTTTCCAAACTCCGGAAGATAAAGGATCGGATCGTAACCGAAGCCACCGTTTCCTGCCGGCTCCTTTGCGATCAGGCCTTCCATACACGCTTCCCGCTGGATCACTCTGCCGTCTTCTAAAACAGCTGTAATATTACATACAAAGCGGGCGCTGCGTTCTTTTCCTTCTGCCTTTTCCAGACGCTCTATGATATTTCGGTTTTTGATCTCATAAGAGGTATCTTCTCCCATATATCTGGCAGAGTAAACACCTGGCTCGCCTCCGATATAATCTACGGCCAGACCTGAATCGTCTGCCAGCACAATGCCGCCTGTCTGCTTCCACACTGTCATTGCTTTAATTTTCGCATTTTCCGCGAATGTTTTACCATCTTCTACAATATCCAGGACAACACCTGCTTCTTTCATAGACAGCACCGGCAGTCCCAGATCAGAAAGGATCGCGCGGATCTCCCGCATCTTTCCTGCATTTCCTGTTGCAAATATAATTCTCTTTTCCTTATTATTTTCCATGTTGCCACCTTCTGTATCAGTATCCATTACTGGTCTTATATGCACTTGCTTCGGCCCTTTTTTTCTTTCCTCTGTCTATTTAATATCTGTATACACCTTAAGACACAAATTACACTTCTGTGTCTCTTCCACATGCTCCCAGAGAGAGCCGTTGTGACTTAAATAACCTTCACCGTCTTCCAGCGTCACCTGGGCAATTCCGTCTCCTGCATCATATTCGATCGCAACCGGGTGAACCGTGTCCGGCGTTTTTATTTCCACTATTATAGCAAATTTTTCCCCCTGGTCCAATACTATTCTTTCACCCAAAGGAACGGTATAATAACCAGAATACTCTAATGTTCCCTCTGCCAGAAGGGTCCTTCTGTTTAAAGCAGATTCCAGACCATGGTCCTGGCGGAATCTGTCTTTTCCAGCAGCATCTGCACGATTCTCATCCGGGAGATTGCGGGCCAAATAGATCTTGTATTCCGTATCTGGCCCTGTTGCATAAAAACCGGCTGCAGCCAGTTCTTCCACTTTTTCTGTGCGATAGGCATTTGCAAACCAGGCAGTATCTTCCCCATACCCGATCTGGCCCACCCAGCCGCACAGATCACTCTGGTAAATTTTATCGTAATTATCTGTAGGCTTGATTCCTGTGTATACAATATTATGAACACCAATATTCGTATCATAATAGGATACATAAAAGTACCCCTGGTCTCCGAAATTTTCACCCCAGCTGTTGGTACAGATAAAAGCTCCGTCACCTTCTAACTCCATGTTGAAATTTTCCTTGGGATAATTATCATCCCAGCCAACGATCACAGAATCATGATTGGGTTTTTCTGTCCCAATATAACAATAGGAATTCGTCTCCCGGTTATAATAAACAGACTCACTTTCATAATCCCGCATGGATGTATACAGGGAACTTTGTACACCGCCTTCCAGATAAACAGCTCTCTTAATAGCCTCATAATCCTTGGATGGCAGAATCTGTATCTCCTGAACATGTTCCCTGGCTTTTAAGCCGTCTGGAGAAATACCATCTCCATATGGATCTTCTGACTCCCACACCGGTCCTTCCCAGGAAAGGAGATAGGCCATAGACATGGTATATTCTCCCCCTTCGTCCTGTCCCAAAAGAAAATGATTGTGCATGGACATATGATCTACAGAAAATGTTTCTTTCTTATCCGGCAATAAAGTGGATTCCAGAGCCGTTAAAGAAGCAAATGCCCAACAAGTGCCAAGAGATCCCTGATTGCCGATCTTCGGCGCCCGTCCATGCTCCCTGTAATCATAGGAAGAAGGTAATGTTACATCAGAAGGCAGTGAGCGGTTCCAGATGACAGGAGAACCCGCTTTGCTGCCAGTATCCTCTGCACTGCTTTCCTGGTCGGGTCCCGTTTCTTCCGTCATTTGAGGATTTTTCTCCTGACCAGAAACATGATCCCCTCTTTCTTTCATCTGCTCCTGCTGCATACTTTCTCTCGTCTGATCTTTAGCCGTTTTTGTTAAAATGCTTCCGCAGCCCGTTAGTCCGGCTGTCAAAAGCGCCATACACATTATTCCAGGCAAAGCCGCTCCCATAAACATGGAAACGGCTTTTTTTAATTGCAATTTTATTCTTTTTTTAATCAACGTTTCGGTTCTCCTGACTGCGTTTTGGCGGTCTGGGACCCATGAACTGATAAAAATAGGTTTTTAACATACCATTGTAGATCTTACGGTTTTTGTCTGCCTTACGACCAATATATTTTTCCGCATCCCCATAGGAAGTGATCAGATACATGGACCAGGCATCTAACGCCGCAAAACGCTCCCCGATTTCTGTATACAGAGCCGGAAGGTTCTTTTTCTCTTCAATACGCTCGCCATAAGGCGGGTTGGAAATGATAAAACCATATTTTTTCGGATGACTGAGAGCACTTACCGGACGCTGCTGGAAATGAATCATATGATCCACACCTGCAGACTGAGCATTTGCTCTGGCTGCTTTCACAATATCCCCGTCAATATCATAGCCCTGGATATCCACTTTTACAGTATCATCCAGCAGATCATTTGCTTCGTCCATGGCATCATACCAGCATTTTCTTTTAATGATATTCTTCCAGTCCTCAGATAAGAAGGAGCGATTCATACCCGGTGCCATATTTGCCGCCATCATCGCCGCTTCAATTGGGAAAGTACCGCTGCCGCAGAATGGATCCACCAGAATACGGTCCTTATTCCATGGTGTAAGCATGATCAGGGCTGCTGCCAGCGTCTCTGTAATAGGAGCTTTGCTGGTAAGGGTACGGTAGCCTCTTTTGTGAAGAGAATCACCGCTGGTATCAATGCCAATGGTAACCATATCCTTATATAAAAATACACGCAGCGGGAATTTTGCCCCATCCTCTGCAAACCAGGATACATGGTAATGCTCTTTCATCCGCTCTACCATGGCCTTTTTCATAATGGACTGGATATCAGAAGGGCTGAACAGCTTGCTCTTAATGGAAGAAGCCTTTGCCACCCAGAATTTTCCATCTTCCGGGATAAATTCTTCCCACGCAATCCCTTTGGTTCCCTGGAACAGTTCTTCAAAGGTCTCTGCACGGAAACTGCCGGCTTTTAACAGAACACGCTCTGCAGTGCGCAAAAATACGTTGGCACGGCAGATTGCCTCATCATCACCGATAAACGTAACTCTTCCGTCTTCCACCTGGGAGATTTCATATCCCAGATCCAGTATCTCTTTTTTCAATACAGCTTCCAGTCCAAAATGACAGGGTGCGATCAGTTCATAGGTTTGCTTCAATCCTTTTTCCTCACAGTTCTAAATTCATTTCAATTTTCTGTTTCATATTTTCTGCTTCACATTATAACTTCTATTCTTACAGCTTCAGTTCTTTTACCACTTCGCCGTCCAGGGAATAAATGGTAAATACGCCATCTTCCAGGATCGCATACGTATTTGGATTTCCACCCTTAGGAATAGAAACGGAACCTGGGTTTAATACAGTAATGGTTCCACATTCTGTTTCCACTTTTTCTGCTTTCAGTAAGTGGGTATGACCATGGACCAGAATATCTCCCGGCTGCATAGGCGGCAGATGATCCTGATTAAATACGTGGCCATGGGTTGCGTAAAATGTTTTCCCGTCTAAAACTAACAGCGCATAATCTGCCAGGATCGGGAACTGAAGCACCATCTGGTCTACTTCTGTGTCACAATTGCCGCGAACAGCATAAATCTGATCTTTTAATGGATTTAACATAGCAATGACTTCCTTTGGGGCATACTCCTTTGGAAGATCATTTCTCGGGCCATGATAAAGAATATCTCCTAAAATGACCATTCTGGACGCCTTTGTTTCTTTATAAATGTCTAACAGTCTGCGGCAATAGTACGCAGAACCGTGAATATCAGATGCGAATAAGATTTTCATCAAAATGTGTCCTTTCCTTCATTAATGGCTTTCTTTTACCTATTACATCTTACAGCCCGAAACTACAATCTGTCAATGTATTTCCCTCTGTAATTCACGATTCCGCCTGCAAGGTCTGCCACCTCATATCCCATGCGCCACAGATCCCGGCAGATGACCATGCTCTTGGCACCTCTTTCACAGCAGAATACCGTTATTTCCCCAGGATTTATCTCATCCATACGCTCCCAGAATTCATCATATGGAATATTTTCACTTCCCTTTATCCTTTCCTCTTCATACTGCCACGGACTCCTAAGATCAATGATCCGACGGATACGTCCTGATTCTATCCATCTGTCAAATTCCCAGTAAGGAAGCATTGGAAAACCAGTCATATTTCCACCTTCTCTCCTCCCATATACGAAACCTTCCAAAACGTTATAGACAAGTCTTCCTATTATTAATATATGCCAGTCCCATCTATAGGGTACAGCCTGGAAAAAATACATAAAAAATGACCGCCCAGGTATTTCTTTACCTGAAGCGGTCATCTCATTTATCCCGTTTTGTTTAATATTCCGTTTTATTTCTGCTGTTATTTTTTGCATTATTTTTTGAAGCAGTACGGGCAGTGTTTTCTGTTTTATTTTCTGTTTTGTTTTTTGCCTTGTTTTCCTGGTTCATGTTGCCGCAGTCATCCATCTGATTGCTGCTGTAGCGGTTACTGTAATCATTGCTGTAATCATTCTTTGCCATTTCAATACCTCCAAAAAGATATTTTTTATATTAACTTTAAGTTACAGCTTTATTATGGCTGTATTCCGGAAGTTTATACCCGACTCTTATGAATTTTCTTGCTTTTTCCCCATATTTATATTATAACTAATGTGAGGCAACATGGTTTCCCTTAAACCATGACCTCATCCTTATTAATTATTTATACTCCCCTTGAGAAAAGCCAGGATAGCTCCCCTATCCCGGCTTTTCTCCCGTTAAAAACGGCCCTTCTGCCGTCGGCAGAAGAGCCTGTCTGTTTTCTTGCTGTTTTTATCCCAACATACTTACGATCTTTACGGGATTTCTGTAATTCCAATTAGAAACCTTAATGCCAGTTGCTTCTGTGGAGGCATGGACGATCTTTCCGTCTCCTATGTACATCGCTACATGATTAATGCTCTTCCCGCTTCCATAGAAAAGCAGGTCGCCCGGCTGCATCTGTGAAGCGCTGATAGATGTTCCCTGAGCTGCCTGACTGCCTGAGGAACGATTTAAAGAAATGCCCAATCCATTCTGATAGACATATCTGGTAAAACCAGAACAATCTGTTCCTGTACGTGGATCACTGCCGCCATAACGGTACGGACCGCCTACAAACTGAAGTGCATAACTAACAAGCTGTGCTCTCTTAAAACTTTTGGAAGACTCAATGGCTTCTTTCTGGATTTCTTCGATCTCTCCTTCTTTGGCTTCTGTTATCTCTGCATTTTCAGAAACCGGAAGATATCCTTCTGTATCATTTACACGGATCTTCATCCAGCCATTTCCCAGATCTTCTAAAACTTCATATGTATCACCTGATTTGGCAATAGCCAGAACCTCTTCACTGTCTCTTGTCTTGTTAATATTTACACTGTTTGCTGTAATGGTAGCAATATAAGTTCCTTCCTTAAATCCAGGTCCAATGGCTGCCATAGAAGTCACAGGGACTGCCATCATCAGCATCCCACACACAAGTCCAGTTCTAACCAGTTTACCAAAAAATTTATGCATTCTCATCCCATCCTGTTTGTTACGGTTTATGTTAAAAAGTTACGTCTAAATATTACGCAAATATTACGATGATTACATTTGTATTATACCACACATCATCGATTCGTCAATATTTTTATTTTCTTTTAATATTTTTTCATATTTTTGACAGATTTCACAATTTCTTCATAAGTGCTTTTGTCCCTAAATCTTCATAAGGCTGAACTTTATCATTCTAGCCCATAAAAAAAGCCCCGGCATCTTTTGACACCAAGGCTATGTGATAACGTACACTAACTTAAAACGCTGACAATCTTTACCGGCTTGCGGTAATTGTAAGGAGAAGTCTTGATACCTGTGGCTTCTGTGGAAGCATGAACAACCTGTCCATTTCCAATATACATTGCCACATGATTAATACCAGTATCATCACCATAAAAGATCAGATCTCCCGGCTGCATCTCCTCCTCAGAAACAGGAGTTCCACAGTTAGCCTGTCCTTTGGATGAATGAGGAAGGCTTACAGAAGCACTGTTCTGTAAAATATAGCGGGTAAAACCAGAACAGTCAACACCTTTATTCGGGTCAACTCCACCAAAAACATAGCTTCCGCCTATAAATTGAAGAGCAAATTCTACCGTCTGACGGCGTTGTCTGACAGAAAAATCTACTGTTTCCTGATTTTTTTCTACTAAAGATGCCTTTCCGGAAGTTTTGATATAACCATCTCCGCTTTCAGTGCCGATCTTCACCCAGCCATTTCCCAGATTGGAAAGGACCTCATAGGTCTGTCCCCGCTTTACCTGTCCTACTGAACGGCTGTGTTCGTTGGCAGAAGCATGCACCTCTACAGCAGGTGCCGCAATGGTCACCATATAAGAAGAACGTGTCTGCACCTCTGCGTTCTTAGAAGCAGCCATGCCGTCGATTGGATTTACAAAAAGAATACCTGATAAAAGAAAAAGACCTGCGGCAGCCTTTACCGCATGTCTCTGGATTAAAGCAAAATTCACGCTGAAAGTCTCCTAATTGTCGAAATAGAATTATTACGGATTTGTTACAAACTAACAACGTAATTATATTATTTTTTCACAATAATGTCAAGAAAAAGAGGATGTTTTTTTACATCCCCTTATTTTATGACAACCAAATTTACTTTTCTCTTTCCTGTGCCTCTTTCTTATCTTCCCGGTCCTTTAAACATCCAGAAGATCATCAGGATCAGAAGCACCGGCCAGATATAAGACAATACCCAGCCAGCCAGTCCTATGATGCCAAAGAACAGGCTCATAAGAAGAAAGATGATGAAAAAGACGATCAGACCTGCTGCCAGTCTCACATACCATTTACTGAAATCTACATAATGTACATTTCTCTGGTATGTATCGCGATAGCTGTCCTCTCTATCTACGGTTCCGTAAGGTCCGCTGTATTCCCGGCCGCTGCGGCCAGGATCTTCTTCCTGTGCTTTGCCGAAACCATAAGTCTCATAGCCATCCGGCCGGTCCTCTGTATTAAGAGCCGCATCTACGATCGTTCTTGCAATAATATTCGGGCCGCCCAGGCTTTCGATCACCTCTGCCTCGTCTGCCCCCTTATTTACCTCATCTGAAATGTAAGAATCATAATACCTGATATTTTCCTGGATCACGGAATAAGGAACGCGACCTTCCAGTTCTGTCTTAAGTCCCTGTAAAAATTCTGCTCTGGTCATTATTCAGCCCTTTCCTTTATTGCACCTTCCCGGTATGCCGCTACTAATTCCTTCAGATCTGCGATCTGTTCCTTTAATTCAAGACCCTTATCTGTATCTGCCACCATTTTTCTCACCTTCAGTTTCTCAACCACAGAAACCTTCGGCGTACTGTCCTTTTTCGGATCAAATGGCATATGCTCAGCTAATGCCAGATGGTGTGAATTGTAGATCAGTGTATATCCTGCAATACCGGTAGTACTCTGATATGATTTTGAAAGGCCTCCATCGATCACAAAAAGCTTTCCCCCCGCTTTTACCGGTTTTTCACCATCTTTCAGCTTAACCGGTACATGTCCGTTAATAATATGAGAACCTTCGGTCTCCAGACCAAATTCCTGTAATATCTTATCACAGATCTCCACCTTTTCGCAAAGTTTATAATATGGATTCATCTCTTCTTTATGAGTAGCTTTATCCTCTACAAAATAATGCTCAAAGGTAGTCATTTTGGCTTTTCCAAATACAGGAGATCTTGCTCCGCACCAGAGATACCACATCAGATCCAGTGCTTCTTCCTTTCCATCTGCTCCGTCTGAAAGGAAATATGCATTATGCACCTGACGGTTCAGGAAATCCATAAGAGTTTTTCCCTGATACCCTTTTCCGTCGATGATAATCGTGTCAAAGCTTCCATCCTTCTTCATGGGAATACAGCCATGATACATCAGATTGGAATTATAGCACTTATAAATGCCTCCATGTGAATAAATAAACTTCACCTGACGCTGTAAAACCTCACTGTGGCGGAAAGAAGCGCAAAGAGTACGCAGCAATTCTTTTTCTCCTCTGGTCAGTTCCAGTGGATTCCGCGGATCAATCGTCGGGAAATTCATATCCATCATAGGATATTCTTTTCCCTCAATGGTAACCGTACCTTTTTTATAATCCACAGCTGTTAAAAGCATGCGGTTTTCCATCTCATATTCCGGATGGCGCTGCATAATAGCCTCTTCCACCTTAAACTGAATCACAGCGATCGCCTTGTGCATCTTGGCTGCCAGTCCCGGATCTACTGCATCATAAATGTTTTCATCCAGGATCTTTGGCATAAACCGTACACAGGGATCATCCTGATAAACCTTTGCGGCAAACATGGACAAAGGACGCAGGTTAATGCCGTAACCATCTTCCAGCACATCAAAACTGTTGTAGCTGATCGCGATACGCAGTACATTACAGATACAGGCCAGATTGCCTGCAGCTGCTCCCATCCACGAAATGTCGTGGTTGCCCCACTGGATATCCACATCATGGAAATTCATCAGTTCCTTCATAATGATGTCTGCTCTTGGTCCTCTGTCAAAGATATCACCGATAATATGAAGATTATCAATGGTCAGGTTCTGGATCAGACGGCACAATGCCACAATAAACTTGTCCGCAATGCTGGTATCGATGATGGAATGGATGATCTCATTATAGTAAAGCTTCTTATTCTCGTCACTGTAATCTACATGGAGAAGTTCATCAATAATATAGGCAAACTCCTTCGGCATCTTTTTTCTCACCTTGGAGCGGGTATATTTAGAAGATACTTCCCGACAGATCTTAACAAGTCTGTAAATGGTGATCTTCTGCCAGTCTTCGGTATAACGTCCCATTTTCATCATCCGCGGCAAATGGCGCTCCGGATAATAGATCAGATTAGCCAGCTGAAGCTGCTCCTCTTCCGGGATCAAATGTCCGAATGTTTCCTTGATCTTTTCCCTGATGATACCGGAAGAAGACCTCAGCAAATGGATAAATGCTTCATACTCTCCATGAAGGTCACTGAAAAAGTACTCGGTTCCTTTTGGCAGATTACAGATCGCCATTAAATTAACGATCTCGCTGGTAGCCTCTTTCACAGACGGATATTCCCGTGCCAGAAGCTGCAGATATGCCATATCCCTCATATATACATTCCCCCGTTTTCGCATATTCTTGCGTTTTATATAAATTTATAGTACCATATTCTTATTGAAAATAAAAGTTTTTCCACGGAAACACAAAGCTTACATTTTATTAATAATTTTAAAGAAATACCTAAGAAAAGATCAGGAAAGGATCAAAAAGAGATGGAAGAATTGTATGTATTCGGCATCGGAAACGCCCAGGCTACCCACTGTTACAACACCTGCTTTGCCATAAAAGACGGGGATGAATTTTTTATGGTAGACGCAGGGGGAGGAAATGGTATTTTAGGAATCCTTGAAAAAATGAACGTAGATATGGCTCATATCCACCACATTGTCGTCACCCATGAACATACCGACCACATTCTTGGCATCGTCTGGATGGTACGAATGATCGCTACTGCCATGAAAAAGGGAAAATACGAAGGAGAGCTTCGCATCTACTGTCATCCAGGACTTGTTGACACCATTTCTACCTTATGCCGTTTAACTCTTCAGGGAAAATTTTATAAAATGATCGGGGAGCAGATTTTTCTGATTCCAGTAGAAGACGGAGAAACTGTCTCCATTTTAGACTATGATGTAACCTTTTTTGATATTTTATCTACCAAAGCAAAGCAGTTCGGCTTTACCACCCGTCTGAAAAACGGCAAAAAATTCACCTGTGCCGGAGATGAACCTTACAATCCTGAATGTAAGCCATATGTGGAAGGCAGTCAGTGGCTTTTACACGAAGCTTTCTGTCTCTATGGAGATCGTGAGCGCTTCCAGCCTTATGAAAAACATCACAGTACAGTAAAAGAAGCATGTGAACTGGCCGAAAGTCTTTCTATCCCCAATCTGGTACTCTGGCATACAGAAGATAAAAACTTAAGCCATCGCAAAGAGCTTTATACAGCAGAAGGTAAAGAATATTATCATGGAAATCTGCTGGTTCCCGATGACGGGGAGATCATTAAACTGTAATTCTGTCTGTAAAACCTGCCACTGGTATTTTCCTGCGATCCCATGATAACGTAAAACAGCCTCCAGGGCCGGAACATTCCGTTCCTTTCCCGGAGGCTGCTTCTATATCCATTTGAATCCATATGAGCACCGCCCGTACCAGCGGGCGTTCTCTCTTATTGCTGTTTTTTAATATGCCATCTTATATATCTCGATCATGTCCGGCTTATCTAACACCCTGATACCTGGAAGTGTTCTTGCGCCGTAGTTGGTGCATTTTTCTGCCAGTTCTTCAAATGAAGACGGATCAACATTCAGTTCTCTTAAGGAAACCGGCATATTCAGGCTCTTAAAATAATCTTCTGTTGCCTGGATACCAGCTAAAGCCGTCTTTTCCGGATGTTCAAAATCCATCTCAATATTCCATACATTCACTGCGTACTGAGCAAAGCGGCCTACATTATTCTTGTATACATATCTTGCCCATGACGGCCATAAGGCAGAAAGTCCTGCACCGTGAGCAATTTTCTCATCCATACCTGACAACTCATGCTCCATCTGATGTACCTGCATAAAGGTGGATCTTCCAAGACCTGTCAGATCATTGTGTGAAATGGTTCCGGCCCACATGATCGATGCTCTCGCTTCGTAATCCTCTGGATTTTCAAGAGCTGCCTTTCCAGCCGGAATCACAGTTTTTAAAACTCCCTCTGCAATACGGTCAGATAACGGCGTATTCTCTCCTACGCTGAAATAGCGCTCTAAGGTATGCATCATAATATCTACCGTTCCACAGCCAGTCTGGAATGGACTTACTGTATAGGTCAGTTCCGGATTGCAGATAGAGAATAATGGTCTGTGTCCCGGGCAGTTAAATCCACGTTTTAAACCAAGCTCCGTATTGGTGATAACACTGGAGGAACTCATCTCACTGCCGGTTGCAGATAAAGTAAGGATCACACCTACCGGCAGAGCCGCTTTAGGAGTTTCCTCTTTCATATAGAACTTCCATACATCTGTATCCGGATTTGCAATACCGTCTGCAATACATTTGGCAGAATCGATCACACTTCCACCACCTACTGCAAGTATAAAGTCAACACCTTCCTTTTTCCCCAGTTCAATGCCTTCTCTTGCCATAGCCAATGTTGGATTTGCCTGAACACCGCCCAGCGTTACATAGTCAATATTTTCTGCCTTCAAAGCATCTAATACTGTATCAAGAAGTCCGCTCTTTTTTGCACTTGCTCCGCCAAAATGAACGAAAACCTTCTTAAAACCATACTCCTTTACCAGCTTTCCCACCTGTTTGTGGGTATCTTTTCCAAAAATCATCCTGGTTGGTGCATAAAATTCAAAATTCTGCATTGTCTTTTCCTCCATACGATTATTGTTTTATACTGCCTGATTTCGGACCATTTAACATGGCCGGTCTATTCATTATCTTACCATAATTTCTATTCCCTAACAAGTAATCCGCCGGCATATCAGCGCTGACTCCAGCATATGATGTTAAATGATATTCGCAATCCGCCCAGAATAAAAAGGAGGAAATTATGTTTTTTTCTAAAAAATGTCCATTTCGTTCATTTATCTTTATTAGTATGGAACTTTTTATCCTGGTGATTTTATGCTTTTGTTTATTTATGAAAAAAACAGCCCGGCAGACTGGCATTTTTCAGACCTCCGGTGATTTTATCAAATGGGTGGATTTTAATGTGACCAGCGAAGCTTTAGAACAGGCTTTCCGGTATGATGTGGATACCTGCCAGGCCAAAATACATTTAAACTGGGTAGATCTGCTGGCGTACCTTGGAACCCGCTATGGCGGAGATTTTTCCAGATATAAGAGAAGTGATATGGAAAAGGCGGCAAAGCAGCTGATCAATGGGGATACGACTATGGAAGAGCTGACAAAAGATATGAAATATTACGACTATTACAGACAGGCTTATGGAGCAGTGTTAGATGGAATGGTGGGGACATTTCAGGCGGAGATACCGATAGATGAAGCCTCTCAAAATCCCCTTGCATCAGAACAGTCCTCCCACGAAAATTCTGACTCCCAGACAACTCCTGATACCGTCTGGGTCACAAAATACGGCCTGAAAGCCTTCTTCCCACTGGCAAAAAACTTCCCTTACAGCGACTTTGACGATTTCGGAGTCTCCCGCAGTTATGGCTTCAAGCGCCGCCACTTAGGCCATGATATGATGGGACAGGTAGGAACTCCCATTATCGCTGTGGAATCCGGCTATGTAGAGGCACTTGGCTGGAATCAGTACGGTGGCTGGCGGATCGGCATCCGAAGTTTTGACAAAAAACGGTACTATTACTACGCCCACCTGCGAAAAAACTATCCATTTCAGGCCCATTTAAAAGAAGGAAGCTTCATTCAGGCCGGAGATGTCATTGGCTATATGGGCCGCACCGGTTACAGCTCCAAAGAAAACACCAACAACATTGAAGAGTCCCATCTTCACTTTGGCCTGGAACTGGTCTTTGACGAATCCCAGAAAGAAAGTGACCATGAAATCTGGATCAACTGCTATGAGCTGGTAAAATTTTTAAAGCAAAATCAGTGTGAAACCGTAAAAGTAGATGGCACAAAAGAATGGACACGGGTATACCAGACGAAAGATATTCCTGCACAATAAGATGCAAGGCTGAACTGTAACAATATAAAAGGGCCGCCCAAAATGCAGTTCACATTTTGAGGCAGCCCCAAAAACTTAACTTAATCTGTGAATAAATAACCCGCTTCGCAGCTTTGGCTCAAACCAGGTAGACTTAGGCGGCATTAAAAGGCCTGCATCCGCTACTGCCAAAAGCTCTTCAATAGAGGTTGGATACATGGAAAATGCAATTTCCATATCTTCACTTACACGGCGCTCCAGCTCTTTTAAGCCGCGGATACCGCCGATAAAGTCAATGCGCTTATCCGTTCTCGGATCGCCGATGCCAAGAACAGGTGCCAACAGCTGATCCTGCAAAATAGAAACATCCAGTCCCTTTACCGGATCGCTGCTTCTATACGGAGGAAGTACTTTTAAGGCATACCATGTATTATCTAAGTACATGCCAAAGGTTCCTTTTTCAGCTGGCGCATATGGTTCTTTTCCCATTTCTTCCAGTTCAAATTTTTCTTTTACTGCATCAAAGAACTGCGCTTTGCTCATTCCGTTTAAATCTTTTACTACACGGTTATATGGAAGGATCATCAGTTCTTCATCCGGGAATAGAACAGACAGGAAGTAATTAAAGGGCTCTTCCCCTGTATAACCAGGATTTTCTGCCCTGCGCTTTAAACCAACTTTTACAGCTGAAGCTGCTCTGTGATGTCCGTCTGCAATATAGGTAGCCGGAATTGCCGCAAATGCTTTTTCAATGGCTTCAGTCTGAGCCGGATCTTCGATCTTCCATACTCTGTGACGGATGCCATCATCTGATACAAAATCGTAAAGAGCCGTTTTTTCCTTTTCTTCTGCCACAATGGCTTTTAAAGTCTCGTTCTGTCTGTAAGCCAGGAAAATAGGACCTGTCTGGGCATTTACTGTGTCCACGTGACGGATACGGTCTAATTCCTTGTCTTCTCTGGTGTTTTCATGCTTCTTGATCACACCATTTACATAATCATCAATGGAACTGCAGGCAACGATACCGGTCTGGCTGCGTCCGTCCATGGTCAGTTCATAAAGATAATAATGTTCCCCTGCATCTGTAACATAGACTCCCTTTGCGATCTGGGTATCTAAAAGTTCTCTCGCCTTCTCATACACACAGTCTGCATACGTATCCACATCATCAGAGAACTGAGTCTCTGCTCTGTCAATGTTTAAAAATGAAATGGGGTTTCCTGCTACTGCCGCGCACGCCTCTTTCCGGTTGTATACGTCATAAGGAAGCGCTGCTACTTTGGATGCATTTTCCTTTGCCGGTCTGATACATATAAATGGTTTTACTACTGCCATTTTCTTCTCCTTCTGATCCGCCGTCTTATTTCACTACGCGTACTCGCAAAACACCCTCAATGGCCTTTAATTTCTCTACCGTAACCTCTTCCGGCTTATGTTCCAGATCCAATAAGGTATATGCATACTTGTCACGGCTCTTATTGGTCATATCAGAAATATTGACTCCCTGGGCTGCCAGTATGGCAGTGATCTGGCCGATCATATTGGGGATATTCATGTGAAGAACGGCAATACGGCTTGCTGCCTGGCATACTCCCATATCGCAGGCCGGATAATTAACGGAATTTTTAATATTACCATTTTCCAGATAATCTGTAATCTCCTGTACTGCCATTACAGCACAGTTGTCCTCAGACTCCCTTGTGGAAGCGCCCAGATGGGGAGTAAGGATCACATGTTTCATATGTACCACCTTTGGATTTGGGAAGTCGCTGACATAACGGGCAACTTTTCCAGACTCCAGTGCTGCAGCCATATCGTCATCATTTACAAGCGTATCCCTTGCAAAATTTAAGATTACCACACCATCCTTCATCATATCCAGTTTTTCTTTATTGATCATACCCTTTGTGGACTCTAACAGCGGCACATGAACGGTAATATAGTCGCACTCCTGGAAAATAATATCCGCATTGGTAATATGCTTTACATTTCTGGAAAGTCTCCATGCAGCATTTACAGAAATATATGGGTCATAACCATAAACTTCCATTCCCAGGTGGGTAGCTGCATTAGCAACCTCAGCACCAATAGCGCCAAGTCCGATGATACCTAATTTTTTGCCTTTCAGTTCCCAGCCGGCAAAAGCTTTCTTGCTCTTTTCTGTTGTTTTTGCAATATTTTCATCTTCTGCATTGTCCTGGCACCATTTAATGCCTCCTACAATGTCACGGGAAGCTAAAAACATTCCTGCAAGTACCAGTTCCTTTACACCATTTGCATTGGCTCCAGGTGTATTAAATACAACCACACCAGCCTTTGCACACTCATGCAAAGGAATATTGTTTACACCGGCACCTGCGCGGCCCACGGCCAAAAGTCCCTCTGGCAGCTCCATATCATGCATGGAAGCGCTTCGTACTAAAAAGGCATCTGCCTCTGCTTTGTTGTCAGTTATTTCATAATCAGCCGGAAACAGGTCTGTTCCGCAGGCTGCAATTGGATTTAAGCAATGGATCTTTTTCATAATACTCTCTCCTCATACTCACACATATGTTTCATGTACAGCTGTATACTGCAGGCTTATATTTACAGATGTCTCTTCTCAAAGTCAGCCATGAACTCAACCAGTTTCTCTACTCCGGCCTTTGGCATTGCATTGTAAATACTTGCACGCATGCCGCCTACGGTTCTGTGGCCCTTTAAGTTTTCAAGTCCTGCTGCCTTGGATTCTTTTACAAATAAAGCATCCAGCTCTTCATTTCCGGTAATAAACGGCACATTCATAATAGAACGGTCTTTCTTTACTACAGTACCCTTAAACAGCTTGCTCTCGTCCAGGAAATCGTAAAGGATCTTTGCCTTTTCCTCATTGATCTTCTTCATCTCTTCCAGGCCGCCCTTTGCCTTTAACCATTTAAATACCTTGCCGCACATATAAATGCCATAGGTAGGAGGAGTATTGTAAAGGGATTTTGCATCTGCATGGATCTTGTAGCGCAGCATAGTTGGTGTTCCCTCTAACACATCCTCAGTGATCAGATCTTCGCGGATGATAACAATAACCGTACCTGCCGGTCCTACGTTCTTCTGTGCACCTGCAAAGATCAGGCCGTATTTGGATACGTCCACAGGCTCAGATAAGAAGCAGGAAGACTGGTCTGCCACTAAAAGTTTTCCCTTTGTATTTGGCAGCGTCCAGAACTTAGTTCCATAGATCGTATTATTTTCACAGATATATACATAATCTGCGTCCTCAGATACAGGAAGGTCGGAACAATCCGGAATATAACTGAAAGTCTTGTCAGCACTGGAAGCAATGGCATTTGCCTTTCCGTAAATAGATGCTTCTTTATGCGCTTTCTTTGCCCACTGTCCGGTAATGATATAATCCGCCACACGATTCTTCATCAGGTTCATAGGAACCATGGCAAACTGGGTAGAACCGCCGCCCTGAAGAAAAAGCACCTTATAATTCTCCGGAATGTGCAAGAGATCACGCAGATCTGATTCAGCATCTTCAATAATGGTCTCATATGACTTAGATCGATGACTCATCTCCATTACTGACATTCCTGTGCCTCTGTAGTCCAGCATCTCTGCTGCTGCTTCGCTTAGGACTTCTTCCGGCAATACAGCCGGTCCTGCTGAAAAGTTATAAACTCTGCTCATAATTCTCCTCCTCTTGGAATTCTCTTGGAATTTCGGTGCTGTTTTTCATTTTTGTGCACCTTTTATTTATATGTATACTCGGAATCATTCATGAACTTGCTTTTAGAAGCCAGTTTTCCGAGAGTACATTCATATATGCAAGCAGCTTCCCTGTGCAGCGCAAATAAAAACTTTACACATCACACAGAGAAGCCACCTGAGTATATATGCCCTTGTATAAATAATTGTCACATCCGGGAATATGATACTTTCTGTATCTGATATACTTCTGTCACTTTTACTTTATTGTTATAACTCAGTAAAACGGTAACGTTCCAAGGTGTTAGAAATTACTATACAACGTTTTATTTTGTTTTTCAAGAAAAACTTATCTGAATTTTTTTAGATTTCAACCAATCATTAAAAATTTTCTAATTGATTTTCAGATCTGTATCATCAAATGCATCTGCAATTGGCGCTCCGGGAGATACCATTGGGAATACCTTGTCATCACAGCCGATCTGACAATCGATCACAACCGGAATATTTAAGGAGATCGCCTCTTTTAATACAGAAGCCAGTTCCTCTTTCTGGGTCACTCTGTAAGCCTTTGCACCCATTGCCTCTGCGATCTTTACATAATCAACAGAATCATTAAGCACAGTCTGGGAATAACGCTTGCCGTAGTACAGAGTCTGCCACTGGCGCACCATACCTAATACATGATTGTTGATGATCACTTCTACTACCGGGATATTGTAGCGGGTAGCTGTTGCGATCTCGTTCATATTCATACGGAAGCAGCCGTCACCTGCAATATTGATCACCGTTTTATCCTTGCATCCCATCTTTGCACCGATGGCAGCACCAAGGCCATAACCCATAGTGCCCAGACCGCCGGAAGTAAGAAGAGTTCTCGGCTGACGGTACTTATAATACTGTGCAGCCCACATCTGATGCTGTCCCACCTCTGTTACGATCACAGCGTCCCCGCCGGTAACTTCGTTTACAGTCTGGATAATATATGGTCCTGTGAGTACATTTTTGTCATAACGCAGCGGATACATATCCTTCATACGCTCAATATGGGCGATCCACTCATCATGATTAATTGGATCCAGATGGGTGTTTAACCGACGCAGGATGGTCTTGGCATCACCAATAATACTTGCGTCAACTTTAATGTTCTTATTGATCTCTGCGCGGTCAATTTCAATCTGTAAAATTTTCGCGTTTTTCGCAAATTTTGATGCATTTCCGATTACACGGTCACTGAATCTGGCACCAACTACTACTAAAAGATCTGCTTCTGTAATGCCATAGTTGGAAGTCTTGGTTCCATGCATACCTACCATACCGGTATACAGCTCATCTGTGCCATCAAAAGCACCTTTGCCCATTAAACTGTCTGCAACCGGTGCCTGGATCTTGTGAGCAAAAACACGCAGTTCTTCTGATGCATTGGAGATAACAGCGCCGCCGCCAACAAAGATAAATGGTTTCCGTGACTTACGGATCATCTCTAAAGCCCGCTCCATATCTTCCTCACGGATGGTATCTGTCTGCGGTTCGATCTTCTCTGGCTCCTGATACTCATACTCTGTGGTTGCCGCAGTTACGTCCTTGGTAATATCCACTAAAACAGGTCCCGGTCTTCCGCTCTGTGCGATCACGAAAGCTCTGCGGATCACCTTTGCCAGCTTATTGATATCCTTTACAATGAAATTGTACTTGGTGATCGGCATGGTCACACCGGTAATATCGATCTCCTGGAAACTGTCCTTACCTAACAGACTGTTTGCCACATTACAGGTAATGGCTACTACCGGAACGGAGTCCATATAAGCAGTAGCGATACCTGTTACCAGGTTAGTAGCTCCAGGGCCGGAGGTTGCCAGGCATACACCTACTTTTCCAGTTGCTCTGGCATATCCGTCTGCTGCATGGGAAGCGCCCTGTTCATGAGATGTAAGGATATGGGTGATCTCATTCTGATGCCGATACAGCGCATCATATATGTTCAGGATGGCACCGCCCGGATATCCGAAAACGGTGTCTACTCCCTGCTCTTTCAAACATTCTATAACGATTTCCGCACCTGTCAATTTACTCATTTTTCCTGTGCTCCTTTACAAAATCTTACTTCGTGCCGTCCTTATTTTGCCTGAAGGATAGCACCCTTGTCACCGGAAGTTACCAGTGAAGCATATCTTGCCAGATAACCGGTGGTTACCTTAGGCTCTCTTGGCTGCCATTTAGCCTTTCTGGCTGCCATTTCTTCATCTGAAACCAGTACATTTAACTGATGATTGTCAATATCAATAGAAATAATATCTCCTTCTTCTACCAATGCAATAGGACCGCCTACAGCTGCCTCTGGAGAAACATGTCCAATAGAAGCGCCTCTGGAAGCTCCGGAGAAACGTCCGTCTGTGATCAGGGCTACAGTAGAGCCAAGTCCCATTCCTGCAATAGCGGAAGTAGGATTTAACATCTCTCTCATACCAGGACCGCCCTTTGGTCCCTCATAACGGATGACAACAACATCACCATCAACGATCTTGCCGCCCTTGATCGCTGCAATCGCGTCTTCTTCACAGTCAAAGACTCTTGCAGGTCCTTCATGCTTTAACATTTCAGGGGCCACTGCAGAACGTTTTACAACGCCTGAATCTGGTGCCAGGTTGCCCTTTAAGATAGCAATACCGCCAGTCTGGCTGTATGGATTGTCAATTGGACGGATGACATCAGGATTCTTATTTACACAGTCCTTGATATTCTCCCCAACAGTCTTTCCTGTAACAGTCATGCAGTCCAGATTCAGCAGCCCCTTCTTGCTGATCTCATTCATAACTGCATAAATACCGCCTGCTTCGTTCAGATCTTCAATGTAAGTGTGTCCTGCAGGTGCTAAGTGGCACAGATTTGGTGTTCTCGCACTGATCTCATTTGCAATGTCTACGTTTAACTCAACACCAGCCTCATGTGCGATCGCTGGTAAATGAAGCATACTGTTGGTAGAACATCCCAGTGCCATATCCATGGTCAGAGCATTCATAAATGCTTCTTTTGTCATAATATCTCTTGGACGGATGTTTCTTCTTAACATCTCCATTACCTGCATACCTGCATGCTTAGCCAGCTTAATACGCTCAGAATAAACAGCAGGAATGGTTCCATTTCCACGAAGTCCCATACCAAGAACCTCTGTTAAGCAGTTCATACTGTTTGCAGTATACATACCGGAACAGGAACCGCAGGTCGGGCAGGTCTTATTTTCATATTCTTTTACATCTTCTTCGGTCATCTTTCCTGCTGCATAGGCACCTACTGCCTCAAACATACTGGAAAGACTGGTCTTACATCCCTTTACATGGCCTGCAAGCATTGGGCCGCCGCTTACAAATACTGTTGGGATATTTAATCTTGCTGCTGCCATTAACAGACCAGGAACGTTCTTGTCACAGTTTGGAACCATAACTAAAGCGTCAAACTGGTGAGCCATTGCCATACATTCAGTGGAGTCAGCGATCAGGTCTCTGGTAACCAGGGAATACTTCATACCAACATGGCCCATGGCAATACCATCACAGACTGCAATAGCCGGGAATACCACTGGGGTACCGCCGCCCATGGCTACTCCTAATTTTACTGCTTCTACGATCTTATCCAGGTTCATATGTCCCGGAACGATCTCATTATAAGAACTTACAATACCAACTAATGGCTTGTTCATTTCTTCTTCTGTCATACCAAGTGCATTAAACAGAGAACGGTGAGGTGCCTGCTGCATCCCTTTTCTTACTGCGTCACTTCTCATTTTCTTATCCTCCTGATATCCGGCCCGATCCCCCGTTTTTATAAATTGTTCTCTCGGAGTCTTTCCTGCACCTGCCTTTGCAGCTGATTTTCCGCCAGCCGCACCCGAATTTCATCAACGTACGCACCGCGTACGCCTCAGAAATTTGGGCACAACTGACAAAAAATCATCTTGCAAAATCAGGCACAAAAAGATTCCGAGATAACATTAAACCACCAGGGATGTGCCTCTTTCTTGCTTTAACCACTGCTTTATTTATGGATACGTTCTGCAACTAAATCGCCCATCTGGGTTGTTCCCACTTTGGTGCAGCCCTCTGACATAATATCACCGGTACGGTATCCATCTGCTAATACCTGACGTACTGCTGATTCTACTGCCAGTGCCTCTTTGTCCAGATCACAGGAATAACGAAGAAGCATTGCAGCAGAAAGGATGGTTGCTAACGGATTGGCAATGTCTTTTCCTGCAATATCAGGTGCTGAACCATGGCTTGGCTCATACAGACCAAATTTGGATTCATTTAAACTTGCAGAAGATAACATTCCAATGGAACCGGTGATCATGCTTGCCTCATCAGAAAGGATATCACCGAACATATTCTCGGTCAGAACTACGTCAAACTGGCCTGGATTCATTACCAGCTGCATTGCACAGTTATCAACCAGCATGTGGCTTACTTCTACTTCCGGATAATCCTTTGCAACTTCATTTACAACTTTGCGCCATAAACGGGAGGTATCCAGAACATTAGCTTTGTCAACGCTGACCAGTTTTTTACGGCGCTTCATAGCGATCTCAAAACCTTTAATGGCAATGCGGCGGATCTCATGTTCACTGTATGGCATGGAATCCACTGCGTACAGTTCTCCGTCTTTTTCCTCTGTTTTGCGCTCACCAAAGTAAACGCCGCCTGTCAGCTCACGCATAATGACCATATCGAAGCCATTTCCAATAATTTCTTTCTTTAATGGACATGCATCTGCTAACTGCTCAAAAAGATAAGCCGGACGGATATTGGCAAACAGATTTAAGCCTTTGCGGATCTTTAAAAGTCCTGCTTCTGGTCTTAAATTAGGAGCAACATCATACCATCTGGAGTTGCCTACATTACCGCCCACTGCACCTAAAAGGACTGCGTCTGAATTTCTGGCTGTTTCCAGAGCCTCATCTGTCAGCGGAACACCGTATGCGTCAATGGAACAACCGCCCATTAAAATATCTGTATAATTAAACTTATGTCCGTAAACTTCTCCCACTTTATCCAATACTTTCTTGGCCTCTCGTACGATCTCAGGACCAATACCGTCTCCCGGAATTGCAACAATATTATAATTCATAATTATTATCCCCTCTATTTATTATTCCTTTTAGTTATATATTATGTAATAACTGCGATTTCTTTCAATCATATCTCATTTAAAGCTTCATTTCAACTATTCATGCCTATTTTCCCTATTACAAAATATACAAGTTTGGAATTATGGATATAAACATAAGTTATGTCTTGCTACTGGATCTCACGGATCATGCAGTATTGTTTTAAGTCAAAATGCTTCTGGACAATACCAAAAAGTTTAAAGCCAAAATGCTCATACATAGGCACATTATCCGGATTGTGCGTCTCCAGGGAAACCATAAGGTGATGCTCTTTTGCATAACGGATCACTTCTTCCATAAGGATTGCCGCCAGGCCATGATGCTGCATATCCGGATCCACTGCCAGATAGATCACATGCAGTCTCTCTTCCTGGTGAAGCTGGTCTGTCCAGCGGGAATTTAAGTAATCTCTTCCTCTCATAAAATTCCAGAGTGTTTTAAGACTGGGATCCTCTTTGATCAGATATTCATCGGTCTTTAAACTGGCCCAGGCTTCTGTGAGATAAAAAGTAAGGGGATTATAAGGCTCTGATTCATCCGAAACCACAAGCAGGGAATTCATCTCTTCGCTGTCGGAATAAATTTCACAGGTTTCAATAAATTCTGTAAGATCACACTTAAACAATTCCGGCAGCAGCCGTTCTCTGGTTTCTTTTTCAGGGATCAGTTTGCAGTATAAAGGGTCATGAGCGAAACATTTCACCAACAATTTTTCCAGTTTTGGCAGGTCTTCTTTCTTTACTCTGTATAACGTCTGACTTTCCATACAATATTATATTCTCCTTATTTTTCCACGCAGCCTTCCATGGCCGCTAAAAGCTTTTCCACGGAAGATGCCATATAATCTATATCATCCCGGTAACACTGCTCCTGGGCTTTTGCAGCCTGTAACAGTATCTTGTATTCATCTTCCAGATCTGGTCTGTTTCCTACTCTCTGCAGTTTGTATTTCTCCTTTAAGCACACTACCAGATCGTACAGGTTTTCATGGTGGATAATACGGCCATAGCCCCATTTTAACCGGTCTGCAGGCTGATTCAATACATACTCCGTAAAGTAACGGAATACTTCCCGGTCAAACAGGAAAGCATACCGGTTGTTGTCTATCTCATAAACTGCTTCCAGAGCGCCAGCCGGATTTTCTTCCTTTAAGCAGTCAAGGGCCTTGTAAATGGCTTTCAAGTTCTCACCAACTCCCTGCTGTGGGAACAGTACATCATCATGCCAGTTTAAGCGGACAAAATAGTCCTGTTCTTTGCGGAAGATGTAAAGAAGGGAACTGTTCAAGTCTGCGTATTTTTCTGTGAGAGCCTTTGCTTCATCCCACTTTCCTGCTTCCAGGAGTTTCTTGTACTCTTCGTTGATAGTCTGAATCTGACTGTATAACTGCTGTCCCAGCTCTTTTGCCTTTTTCAGGCGCTCTAAAAGGACCGTTTCGTTTGCTTCTGTCTTTTTGCACAACTCCTCATCTACGCTGTCTTCCACTGCCGCAAACAGCCGTTCAAAATCCATTGGCACCACTGCCGTATAATCAAATGCCAGCACCAGTTTTCCATAAAGATTGTGGTGGAAGCGGTAAACCGGCTCATCATAGAAATCTTCATTGTCAAACTGGGAGTGATAATGAGTCTCCATAAACTCTCCATCACTGAACTCATTTACAGAAGAGGGAATTCCTGCAATAGCAATGGAAAAATCATCAGACCAGGTCTGGATGGGGAAATGTACTTCCAGACCGTCTGGATATGCCTCTTTAGAAGGCTGGATATGCTCTGTTGCCTTCTTCATAAAAGAAGCGTATTCGTAGGTACAGCGCACTGCATCTTTCTTTCCATGTGCATGGGCCGGAAGCTCAAAGTTAAAATCAGCGATCACCTTTCCCTGCCACTCAGGATGTGCAGTAAATACCTGCTCATAGGCACCGGTAGACCAGTCATACTTGGAATCTACCACGCCCCATTCTTCTGCTGCCATAGCGCAGAACACCAGAGTCTTTCTTGGTCTGTAGCCTGTTTGTATAAAGGCTCTTGCGATTCCAAGCATCATGGCTACTGCTGCATTATCATCCTGAAAACCAGTAAAATAAGAGTCATAGTGAGCAGACAGCAGGATCATCTGTTCCGGCTCTTCTCCTGGTATCATACCGGTAATGTTATAGGATTCCCGGTCACGGATCACTGTAGACTGGGCATCAAATAATACCTGGATCTCTTTAAATTCCTTTTCAGAATTTCCAGTTTTTCCCATATTTTCCTTTAAAATGGCTGCGTCTGCCTGGGAAATAGAAAAAGCTGCCGCTTCTTTCGGTCCTGCAATATCCTGAGCATTTAAAGAAGTATCGTGGATCTCACCATAGCCCTGATCCTGAACTGCAATAAGAGCTGCTGCTCCCTTTAAATGTGCCTGATACACCGGGAAATTGATCCACCACTCTTCTCTCTGATTGATATCAATAAGCACCAGTTTACCTTTTACATCTATATTTTCATAGAACTCTGCTGTTCCCCGTCCTAAATAAACCATGGAATATTCCTGAAATCCTTCTGTATGGAAATCTGTCTGATACGCACCTAACTGAAACTCGTATTCTTTTCCTTCCTGATCCCGGTAACGCAGAATCGCATGATGAAAATCCCAGCTGTCTACTTTGATCTTGTCCTTTTGTACATTCAAAAGCCCCATTTCCTGCATTTCTTTATAAAGCAGTTCTCCGGTCTCCCACTCTGCTTTGGAACCGGCCGTACGGTATCCTAACACCGGATTGGTCTTAGGTCCTTCCATCCTCTTTGCTAAATCATAAGATTTCTCAACATCCACAGCCTGTTCAAAGGCTTCTTCCCATTCCCTTAAACTGTTCATTTCTTTTTCCTCTTTCTTCTGTCGCTGCTGCCAATGCACTTTCTATCCGGCAATGCAGCATCTATCATGCAAGTCATCTTCTGACAATTTTATCACCAGCACTATAATAACACAAAAATACGCCGCTGCAAAATGTCTTTTTACACTTTGCAGCGGCGCCAAAAGATATTTACGATCCGCTTTTCTCTGCTTTCCATAAGCAAACAAATGGAAGATCCATCTTACTGGGCGATCCAGGCTCCATCTGCTCCTACCAGATAATTATCAGGTGTCATACAATTGGTGAGCATATCACCATTTTCAGAACAGTAGTAGCTTTTTCCATTCCAGTCGATCCAGCCAGTCTTCATATAACCGCTTTCATCGAAGAAATACCATTTTCCACCCAGCTCTTCCCACTGGTTTGCAGGATATGTGCCGTCTGATCTGCGATACCACCATCTTCCGTCTGTTTCCTGTTTCCAGTCACCAACTGTACCGGAAGCCGAGCTGACATTTGACCCATCCATATCAGCTTTAAACTCTGCTACTTTATCACCGCTGATATAAACACTATTTGACTCCGTCCAGTCTCCCTTTATGGAATTATCATACTTGTTGACTGCACGTACTTTTATCAAATATGTTTCGTTGGGTTTCATCATACGTTCTCTGCAATTAACAGAGTTTGTATTTGTAGTGAGAGCCGTTCCTACGATTTTACCTTCTCTGTATACACGCACTTCATAGCTTCCCGCTGTGCTGTTAGCTGGCCAAGTTGCGAAGCCATTATCAGATAATGTAACCTCTTCCATGGATTTTAAGCTATTCTGTAAGGATGGCAGAGTCACATCCAGAAGAAGCGTAGAACTTGAATTCTCTCTGGTACTTCTTTTAAAGGTTGCACCACCCTTTAATGTCACTTTATCCTTTGCCAACGCGGTAAAGTAATAATCATCATCTGCCGTCAATGTGATTCTGATCTCCGGAATCATATCTTCCGTCCAGGCAAATCCTTCATTTAATACATCATAGTCATCCACACTATAACGATTACTGTTGCTCTCGATCTCAATATTTTCCATTCCAAAATCTGTATCCGGTTCAATATCTGCCTTGATCGTCAATGTTACGGATGTGATCTTCTTTCTGCTGGCTGCATAGCCAGGAAATGCACACATAGCTGCCATAACACCTGCCATCACTGCAGCGATCAGTCTTTTTTTGCTGTATCCCATGTTTTTCTCCTCCTTCTCCTCTCATGTTCTCCCTAAATCTTTCTCTGCTTAATTCTCTTTCTCTAAGAGTATCCTTTTTGCCATATACTGTCAATAAAGTTTTCCTTACAATTCCGTTACAGCTCAGCCTTGCGAAGATTTAGAGGCAAAAATACGTTGAAAATGTACGCAAAAAAAGCTCCATCCGAAGATGAAGCTTTTTATACAAAATTTACTTTGCATAGTCCGTTACTCTGGATTCACGGATCACATTGACTTTGATCTGTCCCGGATACTCCAACTCGTCTTCAATACGCTTGGAAATATCTCTTGCCAGCAATACCATATCGTCATCGCTGACCTGTTCAGGAATAACCATAATACGGACTTCCCGTCCTGCCTGAATAGCAAAAGACTTATCTACACCCTTGAAGGAATTTGTAATATCTTCAAGCTGTTTCAATCTGTTTGTATATGTTTCTAATGTTTCTCTTCTTGCACCAGGTCTTGCAGCAGAGATAGTATCTGCAGCCTGAACGATGCAGGAAATAAGACTGGTAGGCTCTGTATCTCCATGATGGGATTCTACTGCATTAATAACAACTGCGGATTCTTTGTACTTTCTGCAAAGATCTGCACCCAGCTGTACATGAGTACCTTCCATATCGTGGTCAACAGATTTACCAATATCATGAAGTAAACCGGCACGTTTTGCCAGACGTACATCCACACCCAGTTCAGAAGCTAACAGCCCTGATAACTGTGCTACTTCGATGGAATGCTTTAACGCATTCTGACCGTAACTTGTCCTGAACTTCATCCGTCCTAACAGTTTTATCAGTTCCGGATGAATGCCATGGATACCAACTTCGAGACATGCAGCTTCGCCTTCTTCTCTCATGTTGTTCTCCACTTCTTTCTGCGCTTTCTCTACCATCTCTTCAATTCTTGCAGGATGGATACGACCATCTACGATCAGACGTTCCAGCGCAATCCTTGCTACTTCCCTGCGGATCGGATCAAATCCGGATAAAACAACCGCTTCCGGAGTATCATCAATGATCAGTTCCACACCAGTTAAAGTCTCAAGAGTACGAATATTACGTCCCTCACGACCGATGATGCGTCCCTTCATCTCATCATTTGGAAGCTGTACTACTGATACAGTAGTTTCTGCCACATGATCTGCTGCACACCGCTGGATAGCAGTAACAACCAGATCTCTGGCTTTTTTATCAGCTTCTTCTTTTGCTTTGTTTTCAAGTTCTTTGATCAGCTTCGCTGTATCATGCTTTACGTCTTCTTCAACAGATTTTAAAAGATATTCTTTTGCCTGTTCGGAGGTAAGACCGGAAATCCGTTCCAGTTCCTGTATTCCCTGTTCATACTGGGCTTCCACTTCTGCGGTACGTTCGCCGAGAATGGTTTCCCTTCTGACCAGATCAGCCTCCTTCTTTTCAAGGGCATCTGCCTTTTTTTCAACGTTTTCTTCTTTGCTTAATACACGCTTCTCGTAACGCTGAAGTTCTGCTCTTCTTTCCTTGGTTTCTTTTTCCAACTCATTTTTTGTCTTTAAAGATTCTTCCTTGGCTTCCAGGAGAGCTTCTCGCTTCTTTGTTTCTGCAGTCTTTAATGCTTCATCTATTATCTCTCTGGCTTTTTCTTCTGCACTTCCAACTTTACTGTCGTACTGCTTACGCTCATATGAACGACCTGCAGAATGTGCAAAATAACCAGCAATAATAGCCGCGATTACCGCGCCGATTATAGCAGGAATTATGATCTGCAACACAGGAGCACCTCCTTATATTTAATTTTCATTGTACGAACTACAACATATTAATTTTATACTTTTTTCAGAATTGTGTCAAGTATATTCCTTTTATTTCCCCGTTGTACCGACAACATAAACAAAAGAATGTGCCCACTATATTTAGTAATCTGTATTTTCCCTCAAAACTTTCTGTATCACATCAAAAGAAAAGCCTTTTCTGCCTAAAAAAGCTGCTAATTTCTGTTTTTCTTTCCAGTCCTGCGGTATCTGTCCTCCTGTTTTTTTCTTTAACAAAGCCCGGACTGTTTCTTCTTCATCAATGGGGTTTTCTTCCATCATCTGGCTGATACGTGACTTATCTACCCCTTTTTGCTGCAGCTCATAGGCAATCTGGCGCGGACTTTTTCTGCCTTTATTCACATGAATATAGTTTTCCGTATAGGCACTGTCATCCACAAAATGATACTCTGACAGAAAGGTCATAACATCTCTGGTCACATCATCCGGATAGCCGTCACTTTGCAGCTTTTTGATCATCTCTGCCTGAGTCCGTCCCTGCGACTGAAGAAGATACAGCGCCCGGTCTCTGGCCCGCTTTAGAAGGATTTCTTCTTTGATCCGGGCATAAGTTTCTTCTGAAAGATCACTTCCCTCTTCTATATGAAAGCGCGCTGCTTCGCTTTTATATAAAACAAATGCAAAGTCTTCTCCCAAGAAGACTTTGCACTTTCTCTTATCTACAGGGATGACCGCTGTAACGATCATTCTTCTTCAGCCTCAGAAGCAGTCAGCTCTTCTCCTGTGTTTTCCGCAAGGATAGAACCTGTCGCTTCTTCCTCTTTCAAAGCTGCTTCTCTTGCCTGAGCCTCTGCTTCTTCGGCACCTGGCAGGTTGTACTTTACACGTACCTGAGCTTCAATCTCTGCACAGATTGCCGGATGCTCGATCAGATACTGTTTTGCATTCTCACGGCCCTGACCGATCTTAGAACCGCCGTAAGCAAACCATGCGCCGCTCTTTTCTACGATATTTTCCTTTACTGCAAGATCCAAGATATCACCTGCTTTGGAGATACCTTTACCAAACATGATATCAAACTCAGCCTCTTTAAATGGCGGAGCGATCTTATTCTTCACTACTTTCACGCGCACACGGTTTCCTACTACTTCACCGCCCTGCTTTAAGGTCTCGATCCTGCGCACATCCATACGTACAGAAGAATAGAACTTAAGAGCACGGCCACCGGTTGTAACTTCCGGATTTCCAAACATAACGCCGACTTTTTCACGCAGCTGGTTGATAAAAATAACGATACAGTTGGACTTACTGATAATAGCAGTCAGTTTTCTAAGTGCCTGGGACATCAGACGTGCCTGAAGGCCTACATGGGAATCGCCCATCTCTCCATCGATCTCAGCCTTTGGTACCAGCGCGGCTACAGAGTCCACGATCACGATATCTACCGCACCGGAGCGGACCATAGTCTCTGTGATCTCTAATGCCTGTTCACCATTATCCGGCTGGGAAATATACAGATCATCAATATCTACACCAATATTCTTTGCATATACAGGATCTAAGGCATGCTCTGCATCAATGAAGCCTGCGATACCGCCTCTCTTCTGCACTTCTGCTACCATGTGAAGAGCAACGGTGGTCTTACCAGAAGACTCAGGACCATATACCTCAATGATCCTTCCCTTTGGAACACCGCCCAGTCCCAATGCGATATCAAGACTGATAGAACCGGTAGGAACCGTTTCGATATTCATATTTACACCGGACTCACCTAATTTCATAACGGAGCCCTTGCCGTATGCCTTTTCGATCTGAGTCAAAGCAGCATCTAATGCTTTTAACTTCTCCTCTTTATTCATATCTCTATTCACGCTCATCTTTTCTTCTTTGCCCATGTTCTCCTCCTGAGAAAATAAATGCGAACAAATGTTCTGTTATGTATCATAATCATAGTACAGTTATTAAAAATTGTCAACCTTCTTTTCGTTTTCTTTTGCCATATTCTCCTGGTAAATGTGGGCGAACGCCCCTGAACGGGAATTTATAATGTTTTTACAGTGTGAATACCTGCGGGAGTTAGATTTACAATAGCATATTTATTTCCTATTTGCAAGAAGCATTAAAGAGTATAAAAAGACCGCAGCCCGGAAAAAATCCCGGGCCACGGCTATATGAAAAAACAACTGAGCGAAATAAAAGAATTGTATAACAAAATTACTGTGCAATAAAGTCTTCCAGAGCCTTTGCATCCAGTTCTGCTGCTGCGTCAGACTGCATCTGATCCCATAAGCCTTCTGCCTTAATATCAGAGAAGAAGCCATTGCACCAGTTTGCAAAATCTTCATTTCCGTAAGCCATACACAGACCACAGCCTTTATCAAATTCATCCGTTGGTTCCCATGTAAGCTTATCCACTACTACCAGGTCATCATTAGCAGCTACAGACATTGCTGCTGAAACTGCATTCATACAAGCCAGATCTGCTTTTCCGTTCTTAACAGCCAGAAGCATGTTCGGAGTATTATCTAATTCCTGGATCTCAGCATCCGGATAGAGATATTTTGTCATTGTAATATCAATAGATCCCATCTGTCCCGCAACCTTAACACCTTTTAAAGTTCCGGTAAACATATCGCTATTTTCATTTTCTTTTCTTGCAACATAACATTCATCAGATTTATGATATACATCTGTAAACAGCCAGGTCTTCTTGCGCTCATCAGTAGGAGACAGGCGTGTTACAAAATATACCTGGTTTGCCTGCAGTGCGGACATACAGCCTGTAAAATCACTTTCATAAAAATCAACTGTCACTTCACGCCCTAGATAATCACTAAGACGTTTTGCCATCTCATACATTCCTTCTACTTCAAATCCCACCAGCTCATCTTTGCCATCTTTAACTGTATGGAAGCAGAATGTAGGATTATTTCCAATGATTCCCACTTTTAATTTTCCATTTTTAATGATATCTTCAAAAATCGGACCATGCTCCTGTTTTGCAAATTCTTCCGGAGAAACAGAACCCGAAGAAGTTCCGGTTGTGGTTTCCTGGGCTTTTTCTTCTGCTGTAGTCTGTGCTGCAGTTTCTGCCTTGGTTTCCGTAGTCGCAGCTGCGGTCGTTTCCTTGGCACCGCCAGAACATGCTGCAAGAGAAAGTGCCATCATGCCCGCCATACAAAGAGCTACCATTTTTTTCATTTTCCTCATAGTCATTTCCTCCTTAAATAATAATGTTCTCCCAGAATCTTTTTGTACTTGATTTTGTGAAAAGATTTTTTGTCAGTTGTATTCAAATTTCAGAGGCGTACGCGGTGCGTATGTTGATGAAATCCGGTGCGACTGACGGAAAATCAGCCGCAAAAGCAAGTGCATGGAAGACTCCGAAAGGACATTGTCATAATATTTTCTTTATCTTTATAACATCTTGCTTAAAAATTCCTTCGTTCTTTTATGCTGTGGATTTGTGATCACATCTTTAGGATTACCTTCCTCTACGATGTATCCTCCATCCATAAATACCAACCGGTCACCTACTTCTCTGGCAAATCCCATCTCATGGGTCACTACTACCATGGTCATGCCATTTTCCGCAAGCTGACGCATGATTTTCAAAACTTCTCCTACCATTTCCGGATCCAGCGCAGAAGTTGCTTCATCAAACAAAATAACCTCAGGATCCATTGCCAATGTTCTTGCAATAGCTACACGCTGCTTCTGGCCACCGGAAAGTTTAGATGGATACACATCTGCCTTGCTTTCCAGGCCTACCTGTTTTAAAAGCTCCATAGCCTTTTTTTCAGCCTGTTCCTTGGGGATTTTTTTCACTTTTCGCAAACCGATGGTCACATTGTCCAGTACGCTTAAATTTTCAAACAGATTAAATAACTGGAACACCATTCCAAATTTTTCACGATATTCATCTAACTTCAGATCTTTTCTTAAAATAGACTGTCCGTGAAACAGGATATCACCGCCTGTAGGTGTTTCTAAAAGGTTTAAGCAGCGCAGCAATGTGGATTTTCCGGAACCGGACGGACCGATCACTACCACCGCTTCCCCTTTCAGAACCTTCATATCTACGCCTTTTAATACTTCAAGACTTCCAAAATTTTTCTTTAATCCTTTTACCTGGATCACGGCTTCTCTCTGATCAGTCATGTGCACGCAGCCTCCTCTCCAGTATTCCTACCAGTTTCTTTAAGACATAGGTGATCACAAAATAAATAAACGCAGTTACGATCAGCGGCTCAAATGCCAGGAACGTATTAGCACGTACTGAATTTGATGTATAGGTCAGCTCATGAAGTGCAATAACGGATACAATAGACGTATTTTTAATAAGAAGGATAAATTCATTACACAGGGAAGGGAGTACATTTTTAATTGCCTGTGGAATGATGATGTAACAGTTTGCCTGCAGTTTGGACATTCCGATACATCTGGCCGCCTCCATCTGGCCTTTGTTTACCGCCTGCATTCCGGCTCTTGTATGTTCTGCAATGTACACAGAACTGTTGACTGTCAAAGATACAACTGCCGCCCAGAACTGTGGAAGCGATGTTGCGATCCCGTAGTACACAATGAAGATCTGCACCATAATAGGAACACCGCGGATAAAGTTAATCCACCAGTCAATGATCGTACTTATGATTTTATAGTTCTGCACACGGATCATGCCCATGATCACACCAACTATACTGGAAAGGATCAAAGTCCAGAATGCCAGCTGAAGCGTTACTTTTAAGCCGTCCATGTAATAGAACCAATATTTTGATAAAAATGTAAAATTCAGTCCAAAGATCATATTGGTCACTCCTTACAAAAATGCTATTCCCCCATTACCTCAATGAAATAATGACGGATCTGTAAACCATCCAGTTCCGCAAAATATATATTCTGCTCACCGCCTGTCATCATTTTTCCATCGATCACCGGAAAAATACAGTGATTTCCAACCAGCATTGACTTTAAATGTCCTGGACCATTTCCCGAGCAGGTTCCATAGGTTGGAAGCATATGAGTATGAACATATGGAAAATCTTTTGGAACAATACGCTCCAACTGCATTTCTATATCTTTTTCCACACATGGAAGTGCTTCATTGATCATAATTCCGGTAGTTGTATGTTTGGTGATAACAGCAACCATTCCGTTTTTAATCCCGCTGTCTGCTACAGCTTTTTTCACTTCATTTGTGATGTTGATCATTTCAAATTCATGTTTTGTCACAACTTCGTTTTCATACAGTTTTACCATGTTAATCCTCCAGTCCTAAAAAGCGAATTGCATTTTCTCCAAGAATAGCTTTTTTTACATCTTCACGAAGCGGCAGGTTCAGGATACCATCCAGACTTCTTACATGACGGAAACGTGGATTGTTGGAACCAAACATGACCTTATCCTGGAAGCAGTTCTGAAGCCAGTTTAAATTCATATTAACAGAAAACAGATGACTGTAATAATTCCTTGGAGAATCCATATAAACCATAGAAGTATCCGCATATACATTTGGATATTTCATTAACATCATGATGGTCTCTTCCCACCATGGCCATCCCATGTGAGCCAGACAGAAGCGAAGGTTCGGATAATTGACTGCTACATCTTCAAAAAGGATAGGTTCTGAATACTTGGAAGGAGTATCCGGTTCCCAACTGTAACCAGCGTGGAACATGATTGGTTTGTTATGCTCCTCACAAACTTCATAAAGCGGTGCCAGCAGCGGATCGTCTGCATACATGTGAAGGCGTGAAAGATTTAACTTAAGTCCGGAAAGCTTCTGTGTTTCAAAAGCATATGTTAATTTTTCTTTTGCCTTTGGATCTCTGGGATCCACACTTGCAAATCCAATAAAACGTTCAGGACAGGAAGCTACAATCTTTTCCATTTCTTCATTGCTGACAATAGGCTTTCCCATCTGGGTGGAATAATCTTCCGGAAGCCATACCACCTTATCAATTCTTGCATCATCAATTAAAATCTTTTCAAACTCAACAGGATTGCGTCCTGACTTAAATACTCCAAACTGCTGTTTGCGAAAACTAAGGTCTTCCGAGGCCTCATTAATTACATCAAGAAGAACCGGATGTGCATGAATATCAATGATCATAAATTTACGCTCCTTTTTTATTTTTTATAGATATGGGTCAAATACAGAAATTACTTTTGCGGATTGTTCAGCACCTCTTCTCATACATTCCTGTATGCTCTTTCCATCTATTATGCCGCTTATAAATCCTGCAAAATAAGAATCTCCTGCACCTACCGTATTTACAACATGTTCCACCGGAACAATCTCGCCTTTATAAAATGCAGAACCATCGTAAGCAATAGAGCCAAGCTTTCCAAATGTAGCGATCATCAGCTTTGCACCTTTTGAATGTGCATACTTAAGAAATGCTTTTCCTTCTTCAAAGTCATTTTCAAAAGATACCAGACCACAGTCGATATTTTGGATCACTTCTTCCAGATTCGGATGTTTCAGATTATTTCCCAGATCAAAAAATACTTTTGTACCGCTTTTGCGTATTTCTCCCAGCCTGTGATTCAAACGTCCTGTGAAATCACTGTGCATCATGTCATGGTGACAGATATAATCCAACGTTTCTTTAGAAAACTCATAATCCTGCATGATCCCCCGTACAGGAGTTCCGTGTACCCGGTCATTATCCACCAAATGCAAAGGTACTCTTGGTGTCATACCTCCTGGTATTACTTCCAGATGCGTGCAGTCGATATTTCTTTCATGGAACATTTTTACCGCTTCTTTTCCGTATTCATCATCAGATACAGCGGAAATAATGGATGCTTCTATATCTTTTCCTTTTTTTATATCCAGCAGATTAAACAGCACATCTACCCCATTACCTGTTATGTAATAACGATTGTTAAAATCCGGATAATAATCAACGCATACATAACCTGCTGCTGCAAATTTTACCATATGCTTCCACTCCTCTTTTTATAACGTCTTGTTTGTGTTTTATATACGTCTTGTATCAGCTTGATGTCATTATATAACGTTATGTCACTTTTGGCAATAGTATTTCTCGTTTATACACGTTTTTGTGCATTTGCAATATTTTTGTGTCATGTTTTTGTGCATTTTGTCTTGTCAAGCCACAAAAAAAGATATCGTAAGTTCTCAAATTAGTAACTTACGATATCTTTTTTATTTCTAAAAAACTATCTTTCTTCCGTCGTATACAGATCACATCCGGATTGTTAATTTGTAACGTTCCGGATTGATCACTAATTTTGTATAGTGTATAACTTCCCCATTCTGGTCATAGGTAATATCTTTCTGTAAAAGCAAAGCCTGGCGTTCGCGTACTTCCAGCTTCTGAGCCTCAAATTTGGTAGCATAACAGATATCCACGATCTTGCTGAAATGGGTAGGCTCTGTTCCATGTTTGCGAAAAATTTCAAAGGTAGAACCACAAAGTTCTTCACTCATGAGATAGGAAAAACGTTTCGGAAAATAGCCATCTTCTACCATCACAGGTACCCCGTCGCATTTACGAACACGAAGCACTCTCAAAACCGGATCTTCTTCCGGAACCTGAAGATGGCGACTAATGGATGGGACATTGCTGACCCAACCCACAGAAATCAGTTCAGAGGATGGGGCTTTTCCATCCTGCATACACATTTCTGTAAATCCCTTTGCCTGTCCTTCATTAAAATTGTTTACTTTCTTAGCTGAAATAAAGGTTCCAATCCCCTGACGCTTTGTTACATAGCCTTCATCCGCCAGGATCTCGAATGCTTTTCTCACAGTAATACGGCTGACATTGTATTCCCTGCTGATGTCCTGCTCTGAACCCAAACGGTCATCTTCTTTTAAAATACCATCTCTGATCTGTTCTTTTACTGAATCTACAAGCTGCTGATATAATGGAGTAGAATATTCTTTATTTATGGTCATATCATTCCCCTCATTTCTGTCCTCGCCACAAAGACATAGTTGTTATAATACATCTTATATCAATTCTAACATATCCCTAAAAAAAGTACAACCACTTATCTTTCTCATATACATGATTTGGTCACAATTCAGCCATGCGCTGGTTTGAATGAGAAAGTGTGTTACAAGCTTGCTTGCATAAGCACTTTTCATCCAAATCAGCATATGGTTGAACCACCACGCTTCTTGTTTTCATGAATATGGAAACAAGAAAATGTCATGGCTGAGCTATAACTGATTTAGTACGCAAGGCTGCAGCCCAGATTATGAATAGCGACAGCAGTTGTGTGAGTGCCAACGACACGTACCAACTGACTTTCATTTATGATCCATGCGTTACTGTTACTGTCCCCTTCCACCGGACAAAATATCATATAATCGGGGGACTGTATGCTTTAACAAATATCCTGCCACACTGCTTACCAGCAAAATAAGAAACGGCATTATAAGAAAAAATACTGCTGCCGCCACCTGGCTTCCTTTCAAAATCGCTGCTCCGGTTTTATTAAAAAAGCGAACCCAGGGAAAATGGATGGCATAGAGAAAAAAGCTGTTTTTTACTGTAGAACCAGCCGGTTTAAATGGTATTTCTTTTAAAATGCTGTATAAAACAAGCACTCCCAGAAAACGTATCAGTACAGTATGGACCGGTGTAAAATGTAAAAATTTCCCAGGTTTTCCAAAAAGCCACAGTATAAGCCAGCTAAAAATAAGGACAGCAAACCATATTTTTTTCTGGAAAGGCGTATTTTCTCCTTCTATCTTTGCTCCAAACAACACTGCATACCCGGCTGCGCTGTAATAAAACAGGGCATCCAGATTTAAAAATGGAAGGCTTACATTTTTCCAAAGTCCAAGTGTCAGAAGCGCCAACCATAAAGCGCCGGACCATTTCCGGCAGATCACCACATATAAAAGAGGGGCCAGAAGCACCAGAAGCAGCAACTGAAACAGATACCAGAAAACCGGATTGTATTTATAATACACTGCTGCCAAAAACAATTCTTTCAGATCAAAAGCAACCGGCTCTTTTCCAATGACATTTTTCGCAAAAGAAAGTCTTGTAACCACAACATAACCTAAATAGTAAAGAGTATTCCACAAAACATAAGGAAGGAGAAGGCTTTTGCACCGACTTTTCCACTTAGAAACTGTCTTTGAAAACTGGAAATTTCTGTAAAAAAGGTAGGCTGAGATCATGAAAAATCCAGGAACTGCCATCTGTCCCAAGGTCTGGGCAAAAAAGGATTCCAGTCTGTAAACCAGGCTTTCCCTTCCCATTTCACCTAAAAACAGTTCTGCATTTTCAGAATGGACCCATACTACCAGCAGACTGAGGATAAAACTCATCCACCAGATATGTTCACGAAACCATTTTTCCCTCATATCTATTTTCCCAACTTTCCCCTGCTTTTTGATATACGATCACAACTTGATATGCTTTTGCATCTTAATGTACTCTCGAAATCTTTTTGTGCTTGATTTTGCGAGAAGATTTTTTGTCAGTTGTGCCCAAATTTTTGAGGCGTACGCGGTGCGTACGTTGATAAAATTCGGGTGCGACTGGCGGAAAATCGGCCGCAAAAGCAGGTGCATGAAAGATT
>ENA-OQKP01000098-OQKP01000098.1-human-gut-metagenome-genome-assembly--contig:-NODE-98-length-84032-cov-8.513211_pt1 | contig 84032 bp, 67 predicted proteins | sample MGYA00242780_ERZ504802 | MGnify/ENA primary metagenome ERZ504802 (study PRJEB26092, sample SAMD00036406) | human gut metagenome | host: Homo sapiens | study: EMG produced TPA metagenomics assembly of... | reverse complement strand
GTGTCTACCAGAAGCACCTTTTTTCCTTCAAGAGCCAAGCCAACGCCCAGATTCTCGGTGGTGGTGGTCTTGCCGGTTCCTCCTTTCTGATTGACCACCGCAATGATGGTTGCTTTTTTCGACATTTTTCGTCACTCTCCTTCCTCTCGCTTCATTTTCAATTTCTTAAATCCTCCTTCCAAATATCCGTGTGACATATCGTGCCGAACATTAGCAGGTTTTTTAGCACGATTTTTGGTCTGATTAGCAGGAAGGGCATTTTCATTAGCAAGAACAGCCCGTTTTCTGCTAATAATTAGCTGGCAATTTTGTCTTATAACAGCAGTTCGATTCTGGAGGAGTTGTCAAAAATCAAATTTTGGAGTAGAATTTTATCTCATATAGTGAAAGAGCTTTTTCGCAGCTTTTTATATAAGAAAAGCCGAAAACCCTTAAAAACAAAGGCTTTCGGCGTTGTTGGCTGGCGTCCATAAGAGGATTTGAACCTCCGACCCCACGCTTAGGAGGCGTGTGCTCTATCCAACTGAGCTATATGGACGTGTCTGATATATGATTATAGCCCGGCAAAAGTCGAACTGCAATCCCTTATTTAGTTTTTCTAAGGTGGCCGTTGTAACGTAACCTCAGGAGGCGAACGCTCTATCCTGCTGAGCTACAGAGGCGTATATAAAGATTGTTTCTTTAAAATTTCAGAAGTACAATCCTTAAATATTTTACCTTTTTTCCATGAAAAATGCAAGTCCTTTGTTGTCAGGTTGATTTCTTGGGGATTGTATCAAACTTTTGGTCAGTTTCCAGGCTAACTTTCGATCAGCTCTCTTAATTCTTCTTGGCTTAAGCTTGCCAGATTTCCATTTTCACCTTTCAGGATCTCATCAGCCAGATCTTTCTTTGCTTCCTGCATTTTCAGGATTTTTTCTTCAATGGAATCTTTCATAATTAGTTTGTATACAGTGACTGTTTTAGTTTGTCCCAGGCGATGGGCGCGGTCAGTTGCCTGGTTTTGTACTGCCAGATTCCACCATGGATCGTAGTGGATGACGATATCAGCACCGGTAAGGTTCAGACCGGTTCCGCCTGCTTTTAAGGAGATCAGGAAAACAGGAACGTTGTCTTCATTAAATGCTTTTACCAGGCGCAGACGTTCTTCCTTTGGTGTAGAACCAGTGATCTTATACCAGGAAATACCGTCTTCTTTCAGGTCATTTTCAAGAAGTTCCAGCATGGAGGTAAACTGGGAAAATACCAGCATCTTGTGACCGCTTTCAGAGGCACTGGTAATCAATTCCATACAGGCTTCTCGTTTGGCGGATCCGCCGTTATAGTTTTCAAAACAGAGAGAAGGATCACAGCAGATCTGGCGGATCCTGGTAAGCTCAGCCAGAACTTTTAACTTGTTTTTATTAAACTCTTCTTCTTTCTGGTTTTTCAGCAGTTTCTGCATGTGTACTAGCTGTCCATTATAAAGATCCAGCTGCTTTTTCTCTGGTTTTGCATAACGCACCTCTTCCAGTTTTTCCGGAAGGTCACGAAGGACATCTTTTTTCAGGCGGCGCAGGATGAAGGGAGAAGTCATCTGGCGAAGGCGTTTGGAAGCTTCTTCCTCTTTATTTTTTACAATAGGGGTCTCAAAACTTTTCTTAAAGGTTTCATATTTATACAGAAAACCAGGCATAAGATAATCAAAAATACTCCATAATTCACTGAGCCGGTTTTCAATAGGGGTGCCGGTAAGTGCCAGCCGGGTCTTGCTGTGGATCACTTTTACTGCTTTAGAAGCAGCAGTTGTATGGTTTTTAATATATTGTGCTTCGTCTAGGATCTGGAAGTCGAATTTTATAGTTTCATACTGATCGATATCTCTTTTTAGCAGGTCATAGGAGGTGATCAGAATATCGTAATGTTCATGATCTTCAAGAATCTGCTGCCGGTCATTCTGTGCGCCGCTTACAGGAACTGCCCGCAGCTCAGGAGCAAAACGGCGGATTTCTTCATACCAGTTGTAGACCAGAGAAGCGGGGGAAATTACTAATGTATGGCAATGACCATTTTCATTTTTGCAGGCAGATAAAACAGAGATAGCCTGCAAAGTCTTTCCAAGTCCCATTTCGTCAGCAAGGATCCCGCCAAAGCCAAAGTGATCTAAAAGCCGGAGCCACTTATAACCTTCTGCTTGGTAATTACGCATAGTGGTTTTTAAATGGTCAGGGATCTCAAAATCGGTATCATTGACAGATTTAAATTCACGTATCAGCTGTTTAAAGCGCCGGTCGCGCTGGGCATACAGTTCTTCAGACTGTTCTATCAGATGATTTAAGTAAAGCGCGCGGTAAGCAGGAAGATGCATTTTTCCCTTTACAAAATCTTTTGGTGAGATCTGCAGCTCATTTAACAGACTTTCAAGCATGAAAAGATTGCTTTCATCATCTTCTTCCAGATTCAGAAAATCACCATTTTTCAGGCGGAAAAATTTCTTCTTTTTCCGGTAACTTTTCAAAATTTCCAGCAGTTCCTCATTTGAAATATCATCTGCTGAAACAGACAGATCTAAAAGTCCGTTATCCAGTGAAATACCAACAGAAAGCTTGGGAGTTTTGCGAATGGTGATCTTACGGAAACGATCGGTGCTGTGAACATCTCCCAGTGCAAGCAGGTGGTCTACACCATCTGCCAGGATCTGAAAAATGGAATCTTCCTCTTTTTCGCTGTAATAAAGGCCGTTTGCCTGTATGAATGGAAAAAACTGGAGTACGGTCTGTGCGGCTGCATATTCGCGGTCAGGATCACGGAAAGTTTCCGGCAGAATTTCATCGTGTTCTCGCTGGATCAGAGGAATTGTCAATTGGTCACCATAGGAAACTTCTGCCCGGCAGCTGATAAATGTGTCTTCAGCGTCCAGATAGAAAGAAAAATGGGCTTCCGGCGGTAAAAAAGACTGAACAGAATCTATTTCTGATTCATCTACATCGGCAATGCGTCTCATCCATGGAAGAGTTTTGTAGTAAAACTGGGATAAATTGCGTCGGCCTATGGTGAACTGTATGATACCATCAAAGGCCATATCTGCTAAAGGCGCGATCTCTTTTACACGGTCTTTTGAAATACGGTTAAAATAAGGAGGATCGATGTAATAAGAGGCATTTGCGCCGTTAATGGTTTCCGGGAGAGAACCACTTACACAGATACCATCAAAGTCCTCAGCCTTGGGAAGAAGAACAGGATCGTTTTTGTCATGGGAACAGGGAGCCGGGTTGTTATTTACGTTATATACAGGAGACAGCACCAGGGACAGAGGGAGAACTGCATCACGACAGGTAAGAAAAACCTTATTTTTCCTGCTTTTACGGCTTTCGTCAGAAGCGGACAGCTCGATAGTATTGGAACCTATAGCATCAAACAGATCATCGATCCGCTGTCCAAAAAGAGGAAGTTCCTGTTTTATATTTTCTGGTATATTGCTTGCATAATGATAGGAACGATAGTAATAGGAATTGGCCCTGTTTTGCTCTGTAATGTATTTTTTGATAAAAGAATAGTAACGTTTTCCCTGCTCTGTAAGATATTCTTCTCCCAGTTTTAAAGTAGTCTTAGTACCGAACTGGACCAGTTGCTTTTGCTCCATTTGTTTCACAAACTGAGTCAGATCTTTGATAATGTACAGGGATTTGGAACCAATACGGAAAGAGACGGAGGGTCCTTCGTAATATTTATCGTTGATCCGGGCTTCCATTTCCAGTGTTTCACCTGGAACTGCGTCTGCCATATCCTGCAGCAGGTTGCGTGCGGTAACAAACTGAAAACGGTCCAGGAAATTCTTTCCGTTGCGGTCAGTGGCGTCACCAGGTTTTTCTTTTTTCATCTTAAGGCCGGCAAGATAGTACAGTGCCAGTCCGTGGATGCAGGGGAGTTTGGCGCCATATTGTGACTCGCCGTCATAACTGGTGCCGCAGCCTCTGTAAGTACAGCGGCACTGGAGGATATGAGTAGGATCACAGGTCATATGGACTTCTGGCCGCATATAAGGGCTGGAGGTGGATTTTGGAAAAATACCGGTGATATCCAGATTCATGAAACTATCGGCAGAATAATAACCGCTGGGAAAATCGGTTTTCATGCTGTTAAGTATTATTTTTCCAGAATGTACAAAATCCAGTGCTTTTTCCCACATAGAAGTGGTAATAGGAAGAGATTTTCCCATTTCTTCTGGGTGAAAATAGGTATATTCTCCGGGAGAGGCCATAAGCTGATCTAAAACAGATGGGTCTAAAGGCGGATCCTCTTTCTCCGGTGGATCCGGTGAAAAGTTAATGATTTGTTCAGGCTGATTTTCAATCATATATAAAACAGCGGCTTCATGCTTACAGGTTGCTATGTTGCCCATGGCATAGGGACAGGTACAGGATATAGAATGGATACTTTCATCTTTGATTTCGATGGTTACCCTGTAAAGGTGAGAACCAGAACCTTTTACAGTCCCGGTATAGGTATTTCCCTTTTTCTGGATTTTTTTAACGCTGCCGTTTTTGTAGTAGGAAAATCCCCGTGAGCGGATCGCGCTGTTGAATAAATAGGCCCATCTCATAATAGTTTTCTCTCCCCATTGATACTGGATTGTTTCGTACTATGTGCTTTCACAATCCTAAAAACATTCGTAATCCCCTGGTATCATATATTATTTTGGGACTCATCAGTCAATGAGTCCCAAATAGTTTTAATATAACATATTATTGACACCAAAATCAGCCATTCCCTGCATCCAGATCTGGCCCTTAAAACGCCTTCCAGGTGCCGGTTCCCCTAAAAGATCTGCTTTATTTATGGCAACTGTAAATACCATATCGTTGCATTCTACACGCAGGCGGTAGATCTGTTCTTTTGTCAGTTCATTTTCCACCAGATTAACACTTAAGATATTTCCAATGATAGAATACTGATCACATTCAATGCCGCTTGGCATGAAGCAGGTCTCAATAATGGAATACATATCTTCTTTTATAATACGTTTTGTTACCATAGAATACAGATCAATGTCTTCTACGGTCAGTGTTTCAATGGCTTCCTCATCTCCGCGGCGGGCTGCTTCCAAAAGGCTTCCCCGTTTTCTGGCGGCCTGTTTTAAATCTTCAGCCTGCTTGGGAGTTTTCTTTACCGGCAGCAGGATTTTTCCCTGGGAAGCAAGGCCGGACAGACAGATACTTTTTGGCCGCAGGGGAAGACGTTTGCTTCGGCGGCTTCTGTATTCAATAGAATTCGTTATATAAAAGATAAGGGAAATGCCTACGCGGTATTCATCTAAAAGGCCGGCATAGGTTTCACGTTCAGCATGGCGCTGGATGGAACATTCAGCAGAAGATGAAATATCGCTGCCGGTTACATAAGGGAATGCATATTCCCGTTTAAAAGTTCCTTTTTCTGTCATCTGACCGATCATGACGATCCCCATTCCCGGCGCCAGTTCCGCCCGGAGCTCATAAAGACCGGGGTGGTCATTTCTTTCCAATACAGCTGTTTTTGCAGCTGTTTTTGCCAGCTTTCGCATGATCTTATCTATTTCCAGGTCACTGTCGCAGCCGCTAAATCCTATGGTGCGCATAAATTTGTGCATTTCCTTCACCCTCTTTCTCTAAGTCTGTTCAGCTACTAAATGTTTTTTCGCTTTATTATAGCCTACTTTATAAGAGATTACCAGAGATTTTTCAAAGAAATAGGAATGCCGGTCTGTTCAGCGTTGTTGTGACAGATTTTGGAGATCAGATCAGTCCCATTAATTTTGGTACACCTAATGACAGTGCAGGAATATAGGTAACAGCTAAAAGAAGAAGGAACAGAACTGCAAAATAAGGAAGCAGGGTCTTAGTAACTTCTTCAATACTGATCTTGCTGATCCCGCAGCCTACAAACAGAACAGAACCTACAGGAGGTGTTATATTTCCAAGGCACATGTTGAAGATCAGCATAACACCGAACTGGATATCGCTCATACCAAGGCTTTGTGCGATCGGCAGAAAAATCGGTGTGAAAATAAGGATCGCAGGAGTAATATCCATGAACATGCCAACTACCATCAGGATCACGTTCATCAGGAAAAAGATCACATACTTGTTAGTTGAAATAGACATAATTCCGTTAGAGATAGCTGCCGGGATCCCGGAATATGCCATTACAAAGGACATGGCAGAGGAGGCAGAAATCAGAAACAGGATGATGCCGCTGGTGCAGGCACTGCTTACTAAAATCTTCATGAAAGATTTTACAGTAATGCTGCGGTAGCAGACAGAAAGGATCAGGCAGTAAAGCACACAGATACCTGCACCTTCTGTAGCAGTAAAGATACCGGCTACAATACCACCGATAACAATGATAATAAGAAGCAGACTTGGGATAGCTTCCAATGTTACTTTAAGGGCTTCCTTCATCGGTGTCTTTCCGGAGGTAGGATATTTATGCTTTTTGGCATAAATAAAAGCTACGACCATGGAACCAACTCCCATGAGGATACCGGGAATATAACCAGCCATGAATAAGGTGGAAATGGATACACCGCCTGCTACTGTGGAATATACGATAAATGCACTGGTAGGCGGGATCAGAAGGCCTGTAGGAGCAGAAGCAATATTAACAGCAGTTGCAAATGCAGGATCGTAGCCTTCATCCTTCTGGATCGGGTAAATACAGCCGCCCATAGCAGATGCAGCAGCAACAGAAGAACCGGAGAGGGCACCAAAAAGCATGTTTCCTACAATGTTGGCCTGTGCCAGTGAACCTGGGATCCAGCCTACAAAAAGCTTGGCAAAATTCACAAGACGTCTTGCAATACCGCCGTTATTCATAATGTTTCCTGCAAGGATGAACAGTGGGATGGCAAGCAGAGAAAAGCTTTCAACACCGCTGTTCATTTTCTGCATGGTGATAAACGTGATCTGATCCCATGAAAGAGAAGACATGGCAGCAACGATCGATGCGATCACGATGCTTACGGAAATGGGGCAGCTTAAAAAAAGCAGGATTCCAAAAACTGCAAACAAGATAACCGTTGTAAGTCCGATACTCATGATTCATTTCCTCCTTCAATGTCAATGGCAGTTCCGGTCACATCTTCATAAATATTAATGATCTGAGCCAGAATGATAAATAATCCTGATATAGGAGCCATAGCATACACCAGGCTTCTTGGGATACCAAGAAGTGCAGAAAATACCTTCTGTGCACTTAAAGCCAGCTTAAAGCCTCCGATGGTAATAACAAAAATAGAAAAGACCAGGATCAGGATATCAATAAGAGTCATTAAAATCCGTTTTCCGGAAGGACTTAAGCTGTCACGGATCAGTATCAGACACATATGCTCTCTTGTGATGAAAGCATAGGCAGCACCGATAAAGCTGGTCCAGATCAGGAAATAACGGACAAGTTCTTCTGTAAATGCAGCCGGGCTATTTAAAATATATCTTGTAAATACCTGATATAATACCAGCAGTGTCATAATGGATAACAGGACAGTAGCAATACCGGCTAACAGACGTGTCATCCATTTTTTGATCAGCGATAAAAATTCTTTCATGACGGTCCTCCTTATTCTACAGAATCAATAATATCAAGAAGCTTTTTAACACCTGGATACTGTGCACAGTAATCGTCGATCATACCGCTTGTAGCTTCACGGAAGGCTTCTTTGTCTACATCATTGACAAATTCAACACCCATTGTAGTCTTAGCTTCTTCGATCGCCTGCTGGATCGCACTGTCCCAGGCAATTTTATGGCTTTCTGTGGATTCACGGGCTGCTTCAAGAATGATCTGCTGATCCTCAGGGCTGATGTTTTTCCATACTTTGGAACTCATGACCATAACATCAGGGATCATGGCATGCTGGTCAGTGGAGTATACCTTGCAGATCTCACCGTGCTTACCGGTAGTAAGGGCAGTTTCATTATTTTCAGTTCCATCGATAATACCGGTCTGTAAAGAAGTATAAACATCACCATAAGACATAGCTACCGGGATGCCTCCAAGAGCCTTCATCATGTCTGTCTGGGATTTCATATCCTGGACACGGATCTTTAATCCCTTCAGATCCTCCGGCTTGCGGATGGCTTTATTTTTCGTATAGAAGGAGCGTGCTCCGGAAGTATAATAAGTCAGTGTTACAAAGCCGTCATTTCCGGAAGAAAGGAAGAAATCATGCATCTGGCTGGAATCCATGACATGATAAAAATCTTCTGTGCTGTCAAAAATATAAGGAAGTCCGAATGCGTGGTAGGATTCATTATAAGTTGCAAGACCAGGAGCAGACACCTTTGTCATGGAGATAACACCGGACATCAGCTGTTCCATGTTTTCGTTTTCAGATCCTAACTGGCCATTTGGGAAGATCTGGATCTGTATCCTTCCATCGGTGCGTTCTTTTACTTTCTCAGCAAACTCTGTCATTGCAATATGGACTGTATGAGTTTCGCTAAGGCCGTGGGCAAGTGTAAGCACCATCGGGTTTTCCGGTGTAGCTTCTGCACTGGTTTTTACTCCGCTTTGAGCGCAGCCTGTAAGACTGAACAGGGCCAGTCCTACAGCGGCTGCAATTGCTGCCAATTTTTTCATCGTATTTTATCCCCTTTCTATGTTGCATTATTACATGCCGATCAGGTCAAACTGTTCAAAGGAAACTACAACCTGATGATCCTTTTTAGGATTCAGGTATTTTACCTGTACGGATTTTAAAGTCTGGCTGTAATACCAGCCGCATTCAGCCTCTTCAAATTTTCTTCTGTGAAGGAAATGAGGGATTTCTTTTCCATCTACAGTCACCCAGTATGGGGCTTTTTCGCGGTGGATCATATCTAAAGCCATAGTTTCTACAGAAGTAGCATAGGAACCTTCCTGTTTAAAGGTGAGAACGGTGCGCTCCCCAGCAGTCATGGAAATAAAAGTCTTTAAGTAACAGCCCTTTTCATAATCCATAGAAACACCGTCATCTTCATATAAGGTAAAGGAACCATCGCAGTCAGGAGCGCAGAGAATGGAAATTCCTGCAGGCTGCTCAGTCATAAGATTCTTCATCTGGTTGGAAGCCATAGGAATGATGGCGCCGCCTTTTACAAACAGAGGGATACTTCCAAGATCTACAGGAAGTTCAATGGTCTGTCCGCCGCTATATGGAGTTCTTGTATAAAAATCATAGAAGGTATTTCCTTCCGGCAGATAAACCTTGCGGGTTTTTGCGCCTTTTTCTACTACATTTGCTACCAGCAGGGAATCACCAAACATAAAGTCTACGCCTTCCTCGTAACATTTAGGGTCATTCTGGAACGCACTGCACATTGCCTCCATAATAGGAAGTCCGGTTTCATGTGCACGTTCCATTAAGGAATACAGATAAGGGAACAGGCGGTAGCGGAATTTAATAGCAGTTCTGATATATTCCGTACAGTTGCTGTACATCCATGGTTCGGTGACTGTATTGTCAATATTGGTAGAATGGATCGAGAAACGAGGCTGGAAAATACCATTCTGGATCCATCTGACTAACAGCTCAGCTTCCGGGGAAACTCCATAGAAGCCGCCAATGTCGCATCCCTGGTTTGCAACGCCGGATAAGCCCATACCAAGGATGGTAGCAATATTATATTTCAAAGAATCCCAGCAGGTCAAATTGTCACCTGCCCAGGTCTGCGCATAACGCTGGATACCTGCATGACCGGAACGGCATACTACGTAAGGACGGGTATTATCAAAGGTTTCATGAACTGCTTCATTGGTGATCTGGCACATAATATTGGACATAACAGATTTTAACTGTCCAATGGTACCGCCTTTTCCTTCAAAAGAGCAGCGGCAGTCCTTGTCAACCATGCTGTCATATTCACAGTTATCGTTCCAGACAGAGCTGGTACCGTAGTCAAGGACATTTTCCTTTAACATTTCCTTCCAGTTATCTCTGGTTTCCTGGCTGGTAAAATCTACAAACACACCCTTGCCGCCCCACCAGGTTCCAATACCAGGTTCTTCTGTTTCGCTGGCTTTAACAAACATTCCTTTTGCCTTCATTTCTTCCAGTTTTGGATGGATCAGGAGAATACCGGGTTTTACGTTTGGTGAAACGCAGACGCCTCTCTTTTTCATCTGGGCAAAAAAGTCTTTTGGATCTTTAAAACGTTTTTTATTCCATGTAAATACACAACGCTTGATGCCCTGTTCAGTTTCAATGGCACAGTAGCCGGAAGAGAGCTGGAAACCATCTACAGGGATATCTTCTTCTTTAGTGGTATCGATAAATTCTTCAATGGCATCATCACAGTCTGCATCCAGTTCAGGATAATACATGGAAGATCCAAGATATCCTAAAGCATACTTGGGAAGCATGGCAGACTTTCCGGTCAGATCTGTATAACGTTCTACAACCTGGCGCATAGCAGGTCCTTCAATAAGGAAAAGGTCGATATCTCCGCCATTTGTAGAATAGCTGCTGTAGCGGTGCCAGTAGTTGCGCTTTTCACGGCCCATATTAAAATCACATTCCCAGGTACTGTGATAAAAATATCCAACTGCTTTTTTAGTAGTCTGGTTTAATTTGATATAAAAAGGAATGTGTTTATAAAGAGAATCTGTTTCTTTTGGATCATATCCCATGGAATCCCCGGGGCTTAAAACCATGTATTTCTGCGCTTTATTTAATTCACCGCTTTTTTCACCAAAACCATAGAAGCAGTCATCGGCTTCAATCTGGCTGGTGTGGATACGGCGGTGGTTGCTGTCTTCACGGTAAGCAAGGTCCACGATATCTGCATGGATCATAGTTCCTTCTTTATCGTATACACAGATGCGGAAAGGATCTTTTTCAACTACTACCTTCAGTTCTTTTCCCTGGATCACTGCCTGATCTGCTCCATCTTCTAAAATTGCATCGGCAGTCTGGATCCTCTTTCTGTAATCTTTTAAGAATGTATCCATTCTGTCTTCCCAGGCGGTAGTAACAAGACTGTAGGATTCTTCTGCAAAATCCCCGTCAAATCCGGCTCTGATACGGATGATGTGATCGGTAAGAAAGAAGATACGGATCTCTGTGCAGTTTGTAGCAACAGAAAAATAATTTTCTTTCTGGGTTACGGTTGTCGCATTCATGCATACTTTCATGAATCTGTGCCTCCTTAAATATTTCCTTTTACCTTGGTTTTATGGTATGATGTGTCCAAAAGAATGACAAGCAGCATTCAAGGTATTTTTTGTACGTGATAATCACATGATAATAAAATAACACGGTCAAAACTAGACAAAAATTGCACAGTATAAGCTTATATTTTACATATCTTGCTCTGGTGTATGGAGAAAAATACATTTAATAAATAAGGGCTTTGTTATAAATACATAAAAATTTGGGTACAACTGACAAAAAATCTTCTCGCAAAATCAAGTACAAAAAGATTCCGAGAGTACATATGATAGACAGGAGGACACAGATATGATCGATCAGGCAGGAATCCTGATGGCCCAGGGACTTGGAATAGCCAGTGAACGGATACAGGGTGTAAATGATAATATGTCCCAGTCACATTACCACGAATATTATGAGATTTATTATCTGGAGGCAGGGGAACGTTTTCATATGGTAGAGGATCAGCTTTATAAAATGGAGGCAGGGGAATTCATGATATTCCCTCCTTATGTAATGCATCATTCCTATGGAGAAGAAAATATACCGTTTAAAAGACTGGTATTGTATTTTAAGCCAGAGGAGATCCTGTGGCCATCTGTACGTGATGCATTAAAAGAAGAAAGCGGTATCTACAGGACAGATATAAAGAAACGTCAGGAGATCCACCGGGTCATGGAAGGTATTTTAAAAGAACAGAAAGATCCTGGAGCCTTTCATGAAGAGTATGACCGGGGAATGTTAAATGTGCTATTGTTGCTGATCGCAAGGGAAAAACGGCCGGAAAAGGCTCCTGGAAAGAGCAGCCGGATCGGGGAAGTGATACGTTATATCCATAGCCATTACCAGGAAGATATCAGTCTTGAAATGCTGGCACAGATGTTTTATGTCAGCCCCTATTACCTGTGCCGTGAATTTAAAAAAAGTACAAATAGTACAATCGTGCGTTACATTAATGTTACACGTATTATGAATGCACAGCGGAAATTTATGGAGACCAGTAAAAATATCACAGATATAAGCAGAGAAACTGGATTTTCCAATCTGACTCATTTTAACAGGGTATTTAAGTCAGTGACCGGTATGAGTCCCTCCCAATATCGCAGGCAGTTTGTAAATAAACCCATAACATCATAATATGATACCAGGGTCCCAAGGTCACAAATCCTCCTGCAAGCAAGCTTGCACCGGATTTATAACCTTTTGACCCTAGTATCATAATATTTTCTTAAACTATTTTAGAAATCCTTTATGACTGCTTCAAACTTAGGACACAACTTCTTTGTATACTCTTATACATAAACAAGCAGTCAGAGCTTTTTACATAGAGAAAGACAGATGCCCGTTCAGCAGAGTGAGAGGCACCTGTCTATAGAGAAAAATATAAGCCGGCGGGGTTGACGAAATGGGCAGCCTTGCCGGCTCAACCTAATTTATGGCTACAGTTCAGCTAACAGATCACATAAAGCATCCACATCTTCTTTTGTAGTCGCCCAGCTGGTGGCAAAGCGGATCACTGTGTGTGTATCATCATATTTTTCCCAGAAACCAAACTCTACCTGTTTTTCCAGACGTTCCATAAGGGAATCTTCTACGATGCAGAATACCTGGTTGGTAGGTGAGCCGAAGCAAAGTTTAAAATTCTGTTCTTTCAGTGTCTGGCGTATCTGGTCTGCTGCCTGGATCGCAGGTATGCCTGCTTTTTCATAAAGAGAATCTGTAAATAAGGTATCGAACTGGATCCCCAGAAGCCGTCCTTTGGCAAGCAATGCACCGTGCTGTTTGATGATCGTAAAGAAATGAGGGATCAGGTCCGGCTTCGGGATAACCACAGCTTCTCCAAACAATGCGCCGCATTTTGTGCCGCCGATGTAGAAGATGTCACATAAGCGGGCGATATCTGCCAGTGTCAGCTGATTTTCGCTGCATGCCAGAGCGTATGCCAGACGGGCTCCATCCATATAAAGGGGAATGTGGTTTTTACGGCACACATCGCTGATCTGGGTCAGTTCTTCTAAGGTATAAAGGGTACCGTACTCCGTAGGATGAGAAATATATACCATTCCCGGCATAACCATATGATCGTGGTTGGCATCGCTGTTATAACCGTTTAAAAGATCGCGGATCTGCTGGGCTGTGATCTTTCCGTTGGTGTGGGGCAGAGTAAGCACCTTATGTCCGCCTGCTTCAATGGCTCCTGCTTCGTGAGTACTGATATGACCGGTTTCGGCGGCGATCACTCCCTGATAGCTTTTAAGGAGAGCATCGATGACAGTAGCATTGGTCTGGGTGCCGCCTACCAGAAAGAAGACTTCGCCTTCCGGACAGCTGCAGGACCACCTGATCTTTTCTTTGGCAGATTCACAGTATGGATCCAGTCCGTAGCCGCCTGTTTTTTCAAGATTTGTTTCCACCAGCCGCTGAAGAACGGCCGGATGCGCCCCTTCCATATAATCGCTGGAAAAATATAAATGGGTATTCATGTGTATGCTTGATCCTTTCTTAAATAAAATGTTCATAAGGCTGAACTATTGTGGATGTTCTTTCATAATCTTAAAAATACTGGTATTTAAAAAGATAAAATGATTACAAAAGGTTTGTTTATGAGACTACATTTACCGGTTTTCCATTGATGAAACCATCAATATTTCCCTTTAAAATATGAAGCAGTCTCTGACGGGTTTCCAGACCTTTCCAGCCCATATGTGGTGTAAGGATCACATTATCCAGTGTGTATAATGGGTTATCTTCTACAGGTGGTTCAGTTTCCTGCACATCCAGACCGGCGCCTGCGATCTTGTGTTCTTGCAATGCCTGGATTAGTGCGGGTTCGTCTACCAGTGCCCCTCTGGAGGTGTTGATCAGAAAAGCAGTTGGCTTCATCATTTCCAGAGTATCAGCATTGATCAGGTGTCTGGTAGCTGATGTCAGCGGGCAGTGAAGGGAAATATAATCGCTGTTTTTCAGTACAGTTTCCAGGTCTGCATAATGTACATTTTCCTCATCATCTTTTGGGGTTCTTGTATACACGAGAATATTCATATCTAATGCTTTTGCAATTTTCATAACAGTGCGTCCAATATTTCCGGCGCCGATGATACCCAGGGTTTTTCCGTTTACCTCCACATGAGGAACCTGGAGATTTTTTGTAAAATTATCGTGGTTTCCCTTTGCCAGCATAGCCATCTGGGTCTGCATGGTGGAGCTTAAATTCAAGATCATCATAATGGCAGTGTGAGCCACACGTTCAGAGCTGTAAGCCGGGATATTACATACGGTGATGCCTTTTTCCCGTGCAGCATCCAGATCCAGGTTGTTATAACCGGTTCCCGCTTCGCAGATCAGCTTTACACTGTCTGGCAGTGCCAGGATCTGTTCTCTGCTTACAGGTATTTCCTTAGTGACAAGGATCTCTGCGTCTGCTGCACGTTCTAAAAACTGATCTGGCGTGGTATCGCTGTAGGTGACAACTTCTGGGGAAAGGACGGAAAAGTCAAGGTTTCCGTCAAAGTTCATTTTTGCTTCGTTAAAAACAACAGTCTTGTGATCCATGGATGATTCTCCTTTGTGTTATGATGTTCTCTCGGATTCTTTCTGTGCCCATTATATAACAAGTTTGGCACTGTGAAAAGCTGTAGAAAACAGAAAGCGTGGTAGAACTGTAATAAAATAAAACAATAATAATAATTATTATTGTTTTTATTGACAAGAGAAAAATTATCATGTATAATACAGGCATACAAACAAAGCAACACAACAAACTATATAGAAATAAACATCGAAAAGGAGAAACGGCTATGAAAAAATATGAATGTGAACCATGTGGATATATTTATGATCCTGCAGTAGGAGATCCGGACGGAGGTATCGCTCCTGGAACTGCTTTTGAAGATATTCCCGATGACTGGGTATGCCCTATCTGCGGAATGGGAAAAGAAGTTTTTGTACCGGTAGAAGAGTAACATACACTCCCGGAAGAATTGTCAGCTACAAAAAGCTATCAGTTACAAGCCACAAAACACAAAAAGATTTCAGAAGAACATAATTTCAGAAATGGAGGCCAGACTATGACTTACGATTTAAATATTACCTTTGATGATAACTTAGTAACAGGAAATAATACCATTGATACCCAGCACAAAGAGCTGATCGATCGTATCAGAAACTTCGTAGTTGCCTGTCAGAACGGTGACAGCAAGGTAAAAGCGATTAAAATGCTGGATTATCTTGACGAGTACACTGACTTCCATTTCAAAGAAGAGGAAGAACTTCAGGAAAAGGCCGGTTATCCGGAGCGTGGAAAACATCATGAAAAACATGAAGAATTTAAAAAGTCTATTCAGGAGCTGTATGAATATCTTCAGGATTATGAAGGACCTACAGATCAGTTCAGTGAACTTGTACAGAAGAATGTAGTTGACTGGCTGTTTGGACATATTAAGACATTTGACCGCTCGGTAGCAGAATTTATCTTTATGAGAGAAAATCCGGACCGGTGTTAAAATGGATCAGGGAACGCGTCGATCACGCGTTCCCTGTATTTTTCTACGATTGCAGCTTCATCACTTCATCAAATAAATCTTTATTTTCATCGATCATTTTTTTATTTCCCACCACAGCAGAAGGACTGTTCTGTAAGATCTTATGGATCAGCCTGGCAGCTGTTTTCTGGTCTTTTAAGGAACTGTTCCTGATATCTATTATCATTTTATTGATATGATCCGTTGAAATACCAAATAATCTGCGGCGCAGGAAACGCATCCGGCCGTTTAACATGCCGGAAGGGGGCAGTGCCTGGGCGTAGGCGCTTAAAATATAGCCACGCAGGTCCTCTTTACTGATGGCCAGATCCTCAAGCTGTTCTCCGGCAGAGGCGAAGGTTTCAAGAGTAGAACGGATCTGTGAGTCAGAAGTACTCCATAAGGTAAAATACTGGTTTGGAAGGAGAAAATCCACACCGCTGTCATAGGCACAGCCCTGATAACGGACTGCAGGTTTAATATATTTATCTGCTGCAGCCAGGAGAAATGGCAGATGACGGCCCATAAATCCAGGAACACTGCCAAAATCACCGGTCATACGTACTTCCTCTAAAGGACTGTCAATGGCAGCTGCACTTCTTCGGGGGCAGGCGAATATACTGTCTGAAAGAGGTATGCTATCTGTAATTTCGTGAAGTAAGGCAAGGCGCTTTGTACCATATTCCAGAATAGAAGTAAGGTTGTTTTCATCTGCACAGGCGAGAAATACAAGTCTGTGTTTATTCAAAATGCAGTCAGCTGTCCGGCGCAGGTTTTGGGAGATTTCTTTTGCAGCCTTTCTCATTTTTTCACTATTATTTTCCTGCTCCAGAATATCCCGTACTTCCTTTAAAAAATCATACACGCCTGGCTGGTTAAGCAGATACCTGAAGCAGCTGTCCCGCCGGATATACCGTTCTGTAAGGCTGTAAGCCAGAGAAGGTCCATTGTCAGATCTTGACATATCATAATCCGGCAGATACTTACGGATGACCCGCAAAATGGTTTCCCGGTCCTCATAATCGCAGCCCCCCATAAGATCCAGAAGCAGCTCCAGTCCTTCCTCAAAATCCTCTGTAAGTCCATACCAGAACACGCTCATCATAGGATGACTGTTCTCACCGGCTTTCTCTTCCGGATACAGTTCATCAAAGGTGCAGTCGTAAAGCAGCTCCTGTTCCTTATTTTTCTGTTGTTCTACAGTAAAACGGCTGGTATCCAGTTCTGTTAAAAGCATCTGATAGAGAGTCAGATAATTCCAGTCAGAAGGTGCCAGTCCACTGATATCAAAGAAAAGCTGATAGCAGCCGATCTCCTTTAGAGACACCGCGCTGGAAAGGCAATGGATGCCATGTAAGACAGACTCCAGGATTTCCGGTTCCGGCTCCGGTCCGGGCAGATCTTCCGGCTGGATGAGAAAGTCCAGATTGCACAAGTCTTTCTGGTTCCATATCTGGAAATCCTTTGTATCATCTATTAATTTCAGGATCATTTCCTGGCTTAAAGAAGCCTTTTTCTCTTTTAAATACTGTTCCTTTTCTTCTTCTATGGCTTCCGCCAGTCCGGGCTTTGGAACAGTGGTGACAACAGCACTTAAAGCCGGGGCTAAAGCATCACCTGTCAGTCTGCGTAAAATAGACTGCCCCTTATCCTGAAGGAAGGTATTAAAACAGTTCTCGTAAAGAGTAAAATACCCGGTTTTATCTGTTGTACTCCAGTACTTACCGATTTCCTCAGAAATATGGAAGCCAAGATGAGGAGCCTCTCTGGTGAGACAGTCAGAAAGTCGGTTTTCTTTCAAAACCGCATGGAACAGATCATCAGAAACCCCATTTTCATGAGCTTCCTTAAGCCCCGCCTTTATAGCAGCTAAAAAATCCTCTTCTTGTTCCGGCTTTGCATTGTGCAGGCGGAATTTCAAAGAAGGAAGGGCCGGTGCTGTATCCAGATAAACTTCAATTACATTATTAAGGCCTTTTTCACGGGCAGACCGGTGGATGGCAGAGGTATCCTGATCCAGAATATCTGTTACCAGATCCCAGTAGACCAGATCATCTTCACTGCAGCCGGAAAGGTCGATGCCATAATCAATGATCCTATTATTATTTCCCGGATTTCCCTCATAAGCCGGACTTTCAGCTTCCTTTCTGAAAAATCCCTGCCGTACCGGTTCATGAAAATAAGAAAGAAGGTTATTATCATCTGCGGCATCTGTTTCCTGTGGGAATCTGGATAAATGATTTCTGTCCATAAAATCCAGTACCCGCCGGATATCCATTTTTCCATACAGCACGATCAGGCAGTTGGAATAGCGATAAAATTCCCTGAAACGTTCCTGAATCTGCTCAAAAGAAATATCCTGATAGTGAAAATGTGCACGGCCAAGCAAATGGGAAGCAGTCTGACCTTCATAAAGTGTTTCTGCCATGAAGCTGTCTGCATTTTCCTGGATATCGGTTAAATGCCCCCAGTCCTCATTGAAAACGGTTCCTTCTAAAGAAAGATCATCTTCTTCATTTTCCAGTTCATAGCGAAGCGCCTCACGCCGGAAAAAATAGTCTTCTTTTAAGGCGTCAGGTTCTTCCATGCAGCATAAAAATACATCCATCAGCTTTAACAGCTGGTCCTCACTCTGGGAACACACCGGGTAGCAGGTGTAAGTATTATCTGTAAGGCCATTCATAAAGGTAGAATAGCTTTTGCTGTCCATATCAAAGAAAATATCCCTGCTGGGATAACGGGAGCAGGAGCACAGCATTAAATGCTCTAAAATATGGTTGCTGTCTGCCTGGTCTAACTGGGGTGTGCGGTAGATCAGGTTAAAACCAAGCTCCCGGTCGTCATTTTCTATATACAGGACTCTGGCACCGCTGCAAATGTGGGAAAATTCTGTTATTTGGGCTCCCAGCATGGAAACAGTGGTCCGGTCCATTATCTTATATCCAAAAATCCCTTCGCCTTTTTCCGGCAGAGTTGTCATGTAAGATCCTCCTGAGTTTTAAGATCATTTTTCCTGATCTTTTGTTGTGTCTCTATTCCCAATTATTTTACCACGGAGAACCTTTTTTTACAATTTCTACAATTCGCTGAATAAATACACAAAGAGATGATAAAAATACGTTAAAATATTATCATTATCCTTTGTTGACATTTTAACAAATAAGTGGGATAATCTGTAGTGCATGCGAAAAAATACAATCGCATCTATCCCTTATAATCAATTACGAAAGGAAAGAGGTTAGTAAGATGGCAGCAAAAATCGATTTAACAAAGTATGGTATTACTGGAACCACCGAAATTGTGTACAACCCTTCTTATGAAATGTTATTTGAGGAGGAGACCAAGCCAGAACTGGAAGGTTATGAAAAAGGACAGGTCAGCGAACTGGGAGCAGTTAACGTTATGACTGGCATCTATACAGGACGTTCTCCTAAAGATAAATTTATCGTTGTAGACGAGAACTCCAAGGACACTGTATGGTGGACCTCTGATGAATACAAGAACGACAACCATCCGGCATCCCAGGAAGCTTGGAAGGCTGTTAAAGAGATCGCTCAGAAGGAGCTGTCCAACAAGAAACTTTATGTTGTAGATGCATTCTGCGGCGCAAACAAGGACACCCGTATGGCAATCCGTTTTATCGTTGAAGTAGCTTGGCAGGCACATTTTGTTACCAATATGTTCATCAAGCCAACTGCTGAAGAACTGGAAAACTTCGAGCCAGATTTCGTTGTTTACAACGCATCTAAGGCTAAAGTAGAAAATTACAAAGAATTAGGTCTGAACTCTGAAACTGCAGTTGTATTCAACATCACAAGCCGTGAGCAGGTTATCATCAATACATGGTACGGCGGCGAGATGAAGAAGGGTATGTTCTCCATGATGAACTACTATCTGCCATTAAAGGGCATCGCTTCCATGCACTGCTCCGCAAATACAGATATGAACGGTGAGAACACCGCAATCTTCTTCGGTCTGTCTGGTACAGGTAAGACCACTCTGTCTACTGATCCTAAGCGTCTGCTGATCGGTGATGATGAGCACGGCTGGGATGACAATGGCGTATTCAACTTCGAAGGCGGATGCTACGCTAAGGTTATCAACCTGGATAAAGAATCTGAGCCAGATATTTATAATGCAATTAAGAGAGACGCTCTGCTTGAGAACGTTACTCTGGATGAGACCGGAAAGATCGACTTCGCTGATAAGAGTGTAACCGAGAATACCCGTGTTTCTTACCCAATCGACCACATTGAGAAGATCGTTCGTCCAATCTCTGCAGGTCCTGCTGCAAAGAACGTTATCTTCCTGTCCGCAGATGCTTTCGGCGTACTGCCTCCAGTATCTATCCTGACACCAGAGCAGACTCAGTACTACTTCCTGTCTGGATTTACAGCTAAATTAGCTGGTACAGAGCGTGGAATTACCGAGCCTACACCTACCTTCTCTGCTTGCTTCGGCCAGGCATTCCTGGAACTGCATCCTACAAAGTATGCAGCTGAGCTGGTTAAGAAGATGGAAAAGAGCGGCGCTAAGGCATACTTAGTAAATACCGGATGGAATGGTACCGGCAAGCGTATCTCCATTAAGGATACCCGTGGTATCATCGACGCTATCTTAAGCGGCGCTATCTTAAAGGCACCTACCAAGAAGATCCCTCACTTCGATTTCGAAGTACCTACCGAACTTCCAGGTGTAGATCCTGCAATCCTTGACCCACGTGACACCTACGCAGATGCTTCTGAGTGGGAGAAGAAGGCAGAGGATCTGGCAAGCAGATTCATCAAGAACTTCGCTAAATACGAGAGCAACGAAGCTGGTAAAGCACTGGTAGCAGCTGGCCCACAGAAATAATAGAACGAAAAAAGACAGACGGCGAAAGATGCAGACGGAAAAAATGCGTTAAGCTTGCTTAAAAGCAGTTTTTCAGGTTGCATCTTACATCGGATATCCATCCGATGCCTCTTGTGTGGCCGCAAGGACACGCAAGAGGAGAACGCCGTCGTACCTTTATGCGAAAGATGCAGACGGAAAAAATGCGTTAAGCTTGCTTAAAAGCAGTTTTTCAGGCTGCATCCTACATCGGATATTGTCGTAACATATAAAGATCCGCTATTTCTCAATCAGGGAACGGCGGATCTTTTTGCATCTGCATCTGCGGGAATTTGCCGCAGTAAAGTTTAAGGAAAAATTCATAAAAAAAACATAGTAAAAACACAGCTTTCGTAGTAAGATGTATCGTGCCGCAAAAAAGACACCATGGAAATGAAAGACATGTATAGGAACGGCAAAGAGAGGAGAATCATTTATGAAAAAACAATATCTGGCAGTTGCATTTTTAGCAGTTGCTCTGGGGCTTACTGCCTGCTCTTCTAAAAAAGCGGATACAGAAACTACAACAGCACAGGCTGTAGAGAGCACGGAGGCTGCTTCTTCTGAGACTATTGAGGAAGAATATTATTATGGTTATGTAAGCCTTGTAGAGGACAAGATCATTACTGTAACCGATGATGAAGGAAATATCGCCAAATTTGATGTTACAGATGCTCAGATCACAGGCACAGATCAGATCGGAGAAGGTGATGAAGTAGAAGTAGGCTATACAGGAGAGTTATCTGATGATGTAACAAAGTCAACTTCTGTAGATATCATGACTTCTGCAGCAGAAGAGGCAAGAGAAGAAGAAACGGCTGATGATGACCTGATCATTGAGGGAACCATTGAAAGCGCAGATGATAAGACGATCACTTTGAAGACAGATGCAGGAAGTTATACATTAAATTCCATTATTGCCCAGAAAGTAACAAAAGACGGTATTAAAGCAGGTGCTGAAGCAGAAGTAACCTATTACGGTGATTTGGAAGATCCAGATGACCAGGCAGTTGCTACCCGTATCATTACTGCTGATGCAAAAGACAGCGATGAGGCACAGAAAAAGACTCTGACCGGTACAGCAGCAGAAGTAGAATCTGATTATATCGTTCTTGATACCGCAGATCCAGACAACACACTGTTTTCATTTGTAGGTGAAGAGGGAATGTTTGACGGAATCAATGTAGGTGATACAGTGACGGTTATTTATGATGGCACTCTGACAGATAAGATGATCGCTGCTCAGGGAGTTGAAAAATAAGAATAACTTAAGGTTAAACAGCGTTAAAATAAAAATGTGCTGGTGCGAAATATAAGCTTTATTTCGCACCAGCACATTTTTTATAGACTCACTTTTTGTATCAGCTGTTCCAGTTCAGAAGCTGCAATGCTTAAAGATACATTTTTCCGCTTCACCATACAAAGATTTCTCTTTGGGATCGGCGGCTCCATATTCAAGATAATAAGATTTTCCATATTTTCTTTTTGTAAAAAGTCAGTAGGCACAAAACCAATACCAAGATCGGACCGGACCATTGGCAGGATCTGTTCTGAAGTTGCTACTTCTATTTCCGGTGAAAATGTTTCCCCACGTTTATTGAAATAATCTGAAAAAAAGGTAAAGGAGCTTGTTTTTTCCCCAAGACCAATAATAGGGTAATGCCGTAGCTGTTCTGCAGTTAAAGAGGTTCCTGTAGAAAGAGAAAATACACCGCTGCAGACAGGAACTTCCTGAATACTTCGCAAAATACGGGAATACAGGCCGGAAGGCAATTCAAAAGGATCTGTTACGATGGCAAAATCCGCCAGGCCCTTTTTAAGAACGTCAATGGCTTTGGGGGTAGAGTGGGTCTGGATACGGATGTGGATGCCTGGATAAGCACTGCGGAATTTTTTAAGTGCGGGAAGCAGTATACAGTGAAGTGCCATTTCACTGGCAGCAACAGTGACGATACCGGATTGAAGGCTTTTATCCCTTGCGATCTCCTGTTCACCGTAGGAAATATGTTCAAAGGCAGCAGAAACATGCGCATACAGCTTTTCACCTTCCGGAGTCAGGGCGATTCCATGACGCTGACGCACAAATAAAGTGCATTCCAGTTCTTTTTCCAGCTTTTTCATGGTCCGGGTAATGTTGGGTTGGCTGTTGAGAAGTGCATCTGCCGCACCGGTAAAGCTTTTGTATTTTGCAACATAATAGAAGACTCTGTAATAATCATAGCTGATATTCATGCTGTTTCTGTTTCTCCTTATATATCTATATGATATATCTTGTTTTCATTTTTAATATTTTACATATATCTTATTACGGATTATAATACAGCCGATGTGAAAAAACAACATTCTGCAACGAATCTACAAGAGAAAGAAGTGGATGGTATGAAAAAAATCATTTGTATTGGCCGTGAGTATGGCAGCGGCGGTCGTGAAATTGGTGAGAAACTGTCGAGAACGTTAGGAATCCCCTGCTACGATAAGCTTTTGATCAAAAAAGCGGCACTGGAATCTGGATTAAGCAGCGATTTTATCTCCAAGAAAGAGGAATCTCCCATTAACAGTATTCAGTTTTTAAGCGGAAATCCCTATGCAGATATTGCAAGCATAGGAAATACATTTTATTCTGAAAGTCAGATGGCATATACCGCAGAGGAAGATGTTATTAAAAAGATTTCCAAACAGGGACCTTGTGTGATCATTGGCCGATGCGCTTCTTCTATTATCCCGAAAGAGGACCAGCTTTCCGTTTTTATCTACGCAGATGAGAACAGCAAGATCAGACGTGTGATGAAACGGAATCAGATCAATGAAAAAGAAGCGGCTCACCGGATCAAACATATTAATCGTATGAGAAAGCATTTTTTTGATTTTTATTCAGAAACTGCGTGGGGACAGCCTGAAAGCTATGATATGATGCTCTCCAGCAGTAAATTAGGTACAGATGGCTGTGTAAATGTGATCATAAACAGCCTGAAAGAGATGGAGGAGAAAGGCAATGAATAAGGATCTGACTGTAGGAAATCCTGAAAAGGTACTTTGGCAATTTTGTCTGCCGCTTTTTGGAAGTATTATCTTCCAGCAGTTATATAATATCGCTGACAGTCTGGTAGCTGGCAAGTTTATCGGTGAAAATGCGCTGGCAGCAGTAGGAAACAGCTATGAGATCACATTGATCTTCATTGCGTTCGCTTTTGGATGCAATATGGGATGCTCTGTTGTTGTATCAAAACTTTTCGGCGCAAAAGATTTTAAGGGAATGAAAACAGCCGTGTACACCGCCTGTATCTTCAGCGCGTTTGTATGTCTTATCCTGATGCTTATCGGCATCACTGGAGCCGGAGCATTGTTAAAGCTGATCCGTACACCAGATGAAGTATTTGCTGATTCTAAGTTGTATCTGGATATTTACGCATGGGGCCTGCCATTCGTATTCTTCTATAATATTGCAACGGGTATCTTCTCAGCACTGGGAGATTCCAAAACACCGTTTTACTTCCTGGCTGCTTCTTCTACTTCCAATATTGCAGTTGATATCTGGTTTGTAAAAGCCTTTCATATGGGAGTTGCAGGTGTTGCGTGGGCAACCTTCCTTTGTCAGGGTGTCAGCTGTGTCCTTGCAATGGTAGTTATCTTCCGCAGGCTGGCAAAAATTGAAGGAAAAGAAAAAGCTCCTATCTTTGATTGGCAGATCTTAATGCAGATCGTGGTCATTGCCATTCCAAGTACCTTACAGCAAAGTTTTATTTCCCTGGGAAACATTGTGATCCAGAGTATCATCAACGGGTTTGGAGCACCTGTTATGGCAGGTTACTCTGCAGCTGTTAAATTAAATAACCTGGTCATCACTTCCTTTACTACGCTGGGAAATGGTATTTCCAACTACACAGCCCAGAACCTGGGTGCAAGAAAAATGCCTCGTATCAAAGATGGCTTCCGTGCCGGTGTAAAAATGGTGTGGATGTTAAGCCTTCCTCTGTTTTTACTGTATTTCTTCGGAGGAAACATTGTATTAAAGCTTTTTATGGACGAACCTACAGAGCTGGCAATGCATACCGGTATTACCTACTTAAAGATCCTGTCTCCATTCTACTTTGTAGTTTCCGCAAAGCTGGTAGCCGATGGTATCTTAAGAGGCGCCGGACTGATGAAGAACTTTATGATCGCAACCTTTACCGATCTGATCCTGCGTGTAGTACTTGCCTTTGTATTCTCTAAGACAGTACTGGGAGCAACTGGTATCTGGTGCGCATGGCCGGTAGGCTGGTGTGTCGCAACAACATTATCTATCCTGTTCTACAGAAGAGGTCCATGGCTTACTGGCAAAGAAGCAGGTCAGGAAGTCAATGTTGATTAATAAACTGTTGTCATGTATTAACTGCACATCCCCTTTATATAAAAAGCAGGTGCAAACCACGCGATCTACATGTGGTTTGCATCTGCTTTATCATATATCTGGGCTTATTTATGTGATTTTCAGGATCAGCGGAACTGACTATATTTATGACCTGCAGCCATTCCGCCTCTGGCTGCTGCCAGTTCACTGACAGTTACCAGCTGATATCCTCTGGCGGTCAGTTCAGGAATAAGAGCAACTGCTGCATCTGCAGTAGCATCGTAAATATCATGCATCAGGATAATATCTCCATCTTTTACCTGAGTCAGGACAGTGTTGATGGTTTTCTGCGCATTTCTGTGCTGCCAGTCTCTTGTATCAATAGACCACATGATCGCAGGCATTCCCATGGAACCAAGAACAGAAAGGGAATGGGCATCAATATAGCCGCCTGGCGGACGCATCACAACCGGTGAAACACCGCAAACAGAAGCTACTTTCTGATTAACAGCGCTTACCTGGCTGACAATTCCTTCATTGCTCAGCTTGGATATGTATTTATGGTCATTGGTGTGATTTGCAACCTCACAGCCCTGAGCTGTCATACGGCGGATCACGTCGCCATTTTGTAAAACATTGGTTCCTACCATAAAGAAAGTGGCTCTTCCACCGTACTGTCCTAAACTGTCCAGAATACGGTTTGTAACAGAAGCTCTTGGCCCATCGTCAAAAGTCAGGGCGATCATAGGCTTTGAAGGATCAATGTTGGAATTTGCCATATCTTTCGGTGCGCCTGCATCTTTGGCTGTAATGGAAGCCTTAATGCCGTCTACTCTCAGTCCAATGCCTTCGGTTCCAGCAGGGGAACCATTCATGGACCAGTCAGTCCAGGAGCCGTTCTGATAAACTTTGTAATACAGATCATAGGAAGATGCGGAGGAGCCGGTCAGTTCCATGGCAATAGATTCCAGTGGATTTTCCGCAGAAGCGCCGCCATTTTCTACTCCGTCTGCTTTCCAGTCAAGCCAGCCTGTACCACTTAAATTTACTTTATAGCGAATGCCGATCTGAGCTCCTGATGGAATGTTGATCAGATTAGCTCTCATAGATGTGACCCATGAATCAGCCGGTGCTGCTAATGCCTGGTTGTCAGCGGTAGTATTGCTCCAGCCCTGATTTCTGAAATATGCGCTGTAATTTACCTGAAGCGGGGTATCTGCAGCTGTCTGTTCTGTGTTTTTACCTGGATCAGGCTGAACCGTATTTGTATCGCCTGTATTTGTGCCTGTATCTGTATTTTCATCATTTACTACAACATTGTCTACATCTTTTGAAACATCTCCGGGACCTTGTGTGGACTGTGCGGGTTTTGCTGCGCCGATCCCCGTTGTTCCTGCCAGAGCGGTCATTCCCTGGGCAGTAAAAATCATTCCTGCAGCCATGATCGCCGCAAGAACTCTGCTTTTCATTCTTCTCATTCTCTTCTCCCTTAACCAAATACTTTTTCACACAGCATTACGTATTCTTCATAATAGATGTGGCCTTTAAATTCTTTCAGGGCCTCTGCTACGCCTTTGTAATACCAGCCTTGCATCTGCTTGTCTTTCTGGTTAAAACGCTGCCAGACTTCGTCTCCAAGGACCAGATAGTCTCTGGCTGTGCTGCGGATATTGCTTAGCTTGTCCGCAAGTGCCAGTATCTTTTCGGCTCTGGTGGCAGTCTTTAAATGTTCCACGGTACTGCCTTTGCGCTCTATCCAGCTTTTAGACTTGTCTTCGCTTTCGCTGTCTACCAGAAAGGCCACTCTGGGGCCAAACTGTTCTTCCAGTTCTTCTTTTGTAACCCCGGCGTCTTCTATTACATCGTGTAAAAGGGCAGCAGCTATCATTTCCGGTTCATCTGTAAATGCCGTTACAATGGCTGCCGTTTCCATAGGATGGGTAATATAAGGAATCTGCGTCCCTTTTCTGTAAACACCATCATGAGCCCGTTTTGCGAATTCAGCCGCCTTTTTAATCATACTCTGTTTTACCTCTTTTCCCCATGCTGTATTATCCATCATATGATGTTGGGGTCAAAAGGTCTTTTGCCCCTATGATACCGGATTGTTTCGCACAGCGTGCTCTCACAATCCTAAAAACATTCATAATCCGCTCATTTTTCTATGAAAAATGGCTGCTTATTCATGTTTTTTGCGGGTCCCAAGGTCAAAAATCCTCTTGCAAGCAAGCTTGCATCGGATTTCTGACCTTTTGACCCTAGTATCATCATATCATACTGGGATGACATTTTGAAGCTGTATTTTTGAAAGCGGTTTGGTTATAAATGATCTTTTTCTTCTTTTTTGCGCCGGTTCAGGATAAGCAGCAGGATGATACCGGTAAGGATGCCAAAGATACCAATAGCTATTGTGATCACAAAGCCGGTTCGGATCAGATACCAGAAGGGACCTTGTTTTGCAGCAGGATCAGGAAGACTTTCAGGTGTCTGGGGTATTAGTTCTATCGTGGATTCTTCTTCATATTTTTCCGCCTGATATACAGTATGAAGCTCATAATAATCAGGTTCTTTTAAGGTTCCTTCGCCTTTATATGTAACTTCTACATCTTTTAAAAGCCGCTCTCCAAGAGCAAGTGCATTGCGGCAGACTTGTCCTTCTTCATCTGTAAATGTTTCTCCGTTCCAAACCATAGAAGTAATATGATATGCCTGGTCAGACAGCCCAAGACAGTCCAGGATGTGATGACTTTCCTGGGCAGTTTCTTCAAGAAGGTTATGGGTTCCCGCTGAAATGGTAATCTCTCCCAGCTGATATTCATCTGCACCATAGGAATAAAATGTGACTGGGAGACATAGATCATCTTTCCATTGTTCATTTATGATTCGTATGTCTGCCTGGTGGAGTGAGCCTGATAGTGGGGGCTGTGTTTCCTCTAAATGGCTTTTTCCTGATGGGGTTTCAGCACTTTCCGTTTCTGGTAATTCCGGCTTTGGGGCCGGTACTTCGGCATAAATCGTTTCCGGGATTTCTTCACCTTCTTCCAGTCCAAGATAACGGATCTGCTTTTCTAAGGGAATCTTTTTTTCTTCTCCCGTTTTTTCTTCCAGTTCCCAGTTTAGCAGCTGATATCGGATTCCGTTTTCATCTTCATAGGTATTGTCCGGCTCTTTAAAAGCGGCAGCCTCTTCTCTGGTCAGTTTTTTGGAAAAAGTAATACTTTTCATTTCCTGTGCCATAGAGGGATATGTATAGACAGAGCAGATTATGCACAGGATAAAGCACATAGATCCACAAATCTTTATAATATTGTTTTCTTTCTTCATACTTGTTCTCCTTTACATTAAAATATGGCCTAAATGTTATTTGATCATAAGTAAACAGCGAAAGGGGATCGAGGATATTTTTTGATTTGTCAAGGTGCATACATGGAAATTCCGTGGATCATAATTTGGAAATTTCTGAAAATAAAATAAGAAGTTTTAGAAAGCCCCTTCGGGCTGGAGTTAGAATATAAGCTTATTATATGGAGGGGGAGATATTTTGTCAAATAAATTTTTACAAAAAATTAGCACTCAACCATTGACAGTGCTAACAACTAGTGTTATAGTACACGTAGAACAAAGAACAAGACAACAAACGCACAGTTCCGGAAAGGGGAGTGGGCATATGAATATTAATAAATTTACTCAGAAATCAATGGAAGCAGTTCAGAACTGCGAAAAGCTGGCATATGAATATGGAAACCAGCAGATCGACCAGCCGCATCTGCTGTACAGCCTGCTGACTCTGGAAGACAGCCTGATCATGAAACTGATCACAAAAATGGGCATCCAGGGCGATATGTTTAAAAACGAAGCAAAGCAGGCCATAGAAAAACTGACCAAGGTAAGCGGAGGAGGACAGCTGTATATCAGCAATGACCTGAACAAAGTCCTGATCAATGCAGAAGACGAAGCGAAGGCCATGGGAGATGAATACGTTTCCGTAGAGCATCTTTTCCTGGCTCTGTTAAAGCAGCCTTCTAAGGAAATGAAGGATCTGTTTAAGACCTATGGTATTACCAGAGAAAAGTTCCTTCAGGCGCTTTCCACTGTAAGAGGAAATCAGAGAGTGGTAAGTGACAACCCGGAGGCAACTTATGATACATTACAGAAATACGGCTACGATCTGGTAGAACGTGCCAGAGAGCAGAAGCTGGATCCGGTTATCGGCCGTGACAGTGAGATTCGAAATGTAGTCCGTATTCTTTCAAGAAAGACAAAAAACAATCCGGTCCTTATTGGTGAACCTGGTGTTGGTAAAACAGCAGTTGTAGAAGGTCTGGCACAGCGAATTGTCCGCGGTGACGTTCCTGATGGGTTAAAAGATAAAAAGCTGTTTGCCCTGGATATGGGTTCTCTGGTAGCTGGTGCTAAATATAGAGGTGAATTTGAGGAACGTCTGAAAGCTGTTCTGGAAGAAGTCAAGAAGAGCGAAGGTCAGATCATCCTGTTTATCGATGAGTTACACACCATTGTAGGTGCAGGCAAAACAGAAGGCTCTATGGATGCCGGAAATATGTTAAAGCCTATGCTTGCAAGAGGCGAGCTTCACTGTATCGGTGCAACTACCTTAAATGAATACCGTCAGTATATTGAAAAAGATGCTGCTCTGGAACGTCGTTTCCAGCCTGTCATGGTAGCTGAACCTACAGTAGAAGATACTATTTCTATCCTTCGTGGCCTGAAAGAGCGTTACGAAGTTTACCACGGTGTAAAGATCGCAGACTCCGCGCTGGTAAGTGCGGCCGTGCTTTCTGACCGTTATATATCTGACCGTTTCCTTCCGGATAAGGCCATTGACCTGGTAGATGAAGCATGTGCCATGATCAAGACAGAACTGGACAGTATGCCGGCAGAGCTGGATGAACTGTCACGTAAGATCATGCAGATGGAGATCGAGGAAGCGGCTCTTAAGAAGGAAACAGACAGACTGAGCAAAGAACGTCTGGAAGACTTGCAGAAAGAACTGGCAGAGCTTCATGAGAAATTTGCTGCAGGCAAAGCCCAGTGGCAGAATGAAAAAGCCAGCGTAGACAAATTATCCAGTCTCCGTGAGGAGATTGAGGCTGTAAACCGTCAGATTCAGGATGCGAAACAGAAATATGACCTGAATAAGGCTGCAGAGCTGCAGTACGGCAAACTTCCTCAGTTACAGAAAGAATTGGAAGCAGAAGAAGAAAAGGTTAAAAATGAGGATCTGAGCCTGGTACATGAAAGTGTAACAGAAGATGAGATCGCCCGTATCGTATCTAAGTGGACCGGCATTCCGGTTGCAAAGCTGACGGAAAGTGAGCGCAGCAAGACCTTACATCTGGATGAAGTCCTTCATAAACGTGTAGTAGGACAGGACGAGGCAGTAGAAAAGGTTACAGATGCCATCATCCGTTCCAAGGCTGGTATCAAGGATCCTACAAAGCCTATCGGTTCCTTCCTGTTCTTAGGACCTACCGGTGTAGGTAAAACAGAACTTGCCAAGGCACTGGCAGAGTCATTGTTTGATGATGAATCCAATATGGTGCGCATTGATATGAGTGAGTACATGGAGAAACATTCTGTGGCTCGTCTCATCGGAGCGCCTCCAGGCTATGTTGGCTATGATGAAGGTGGTCAGCTGACAGAGGCAGTACGCCGTAAACCATATAGTGTTGTCCTTTTTGACGAGGTAGAGAAAGCCCATCCTGATGTATTTAATGTACTGCTGCAGGTACTGGATGATGGACGTATCACTGATTCACAGGGCAGAACCGTAGACTTTAAGAACACGATCATTATCCTGACTTCCAATATCGGTTCCCAGTATCTATTAGAGGGAATTGATGAAAACGGCAATATCCGTGAAGAAGCAAGAGAGATGGTCATGAATGATCTGAAGTCCCACTTCAGACCGGAGTTTTTGAACCGTCTGGACGAAATGATCCTGTTCAAGCCTCTGACTAAGGATAATATCAGCCGTATTGTTGATCTGTGCGTAGCAGACCTGAACAAACGTCTGGCAGACAGAGAGCTGAAGCTGCGTCTTACAGATGCTGCTAAGACATTTATTACGGATCATGGATATGATCCGGTATATGGTGCACGTCCTCTGAAACGTTACCTTCAGAAGAATGTGGAAACACTGGCTGCACGTATCATTCTTGCAGATCAGGTAGAAGAAGGATCCACGATTGTGATCGATGTTGCGCCTGAAGGCAATCATCTGAGCGCAAAAGCAGAGTAAATAATGAGCAACGATCAATAAGCCATAGCCGCTGTGAAACAGGAGAGACTGTTTTGCAGCGGCTTTTTTGCATATATAATGCATTATATAGTGCATAATATATGCAAAAACCTATATTTTAAGCCAAAAAACGGCCTAAAATCTTCCTGGATTTATAAGATTACAGTTGAAATGAAAAGTTTCAGATGATATAATTTTTTGTAATCATTGATGCATATGCATGATTATTAGTTACGCTGTTGCTGGTCATGCAACGCGTGAGCAGTAACGATTATTTGTATGCTAAGGAAAGGAAGGTGTCTATATGAGTACAGTGCCTAAAGATCCTATGATATTACTAAGCTATATGAATACTCAGCTGAGGGATAACTACAGTTCTCTGGAAGAAATGTGTCAGGTTTTGGATCTTAATGAGTCTCAGATCCGGAAAACGTTATCGGATATTGGTTTTGAATATGTGTCTGAAAAAAATTGTTTTCGTTAGTAAGTTCCGGTTTTATCTGAACGTGGCTGGTCAGGTAAGATCGGTTTTTCAGTTAAAGGAGGCGAAAACAGATGAATGTTTACAGATACAGTGCAAAAGACAGAAAGGGACGCAGATACACAGGAATAAGAGAAGCAGAAAATGAAATGCAGTTAGTAAAGGCTCTGACAGAAGACGGGCTCTACTGTTATTCGATCCATAATGAAGACAGTGCTGCATCCGTGAAACACTTTATAGTTCCGTTAAAATTGCTGCCTCCTCTTTGCAGTCAGATCAGTTCTATGTTATCTGCCGGTGTTCCACAGGCGGAGATCTTAAAAACAGCCTGTAAAACAGCACCTACCAGAGAAATGAAGACTCTTCTTGCGGGCCTGGAAGAAAAGATCCACAAAGGACAGACTCTTTCAGAAGCAATGGGATCGATGGGAAAATGTTTTCCAAAACTCCTTATATATATGATACAGACGGGAGAAGCCAGCGGTACACTGGATGATATTTTGCAGAAAATGTCTGTTTACTATGGGAAAGAAGTAGAAATGGAAGGAAAAGTCCAGACTGCCATGATCTATCCTTTTATTCTTTTGCTGGCCTGTATAGGTGCGTCTGTATTTCTGCTTACAACTGTGCTTCCACAGTTTGCAGGTATGCTGGAAGAATATGAGCTTCCGGCGATCACACGTTTTATGATGTCTGCAGGTGAAAATTTACAGCAGGACTGGTTTTTGTATTGCCTCTGGATCCCTGTTTTCTTTCTGCTATGTTTCCTGATCTCTGCACTTCCGTGGCTGCGCCTGAGAGCAGACTGGGCATTATTACATACTCCGGTGATAGCAGGTCTTCTTAAGACGATTTATACTTCCCGGTTTGCATCAGCGTTTTCTGTTTTATATGGAGGAGGAAACGGGATATTAGACTGTATGGATATTACCGGGCGTGTGATAGGAAATCTTTGGATGGAAAAGAAGATGCAGGAAGCAGTAAATGGTCTGGAAAAAGGTGAAAGCCTTTCAGCAGCGCTGAAACGTCAGGGGATCTTTCATCCTGTATTCCTTTCTATGATGGCAGCGGCTGAAGAATCAGGAGAGCTGGAATCTGTTTTGCAGCAGGCTGGAGTCTACTATGAGAAAGAGGCAGAACAGTCGGCACAAAGACTGGTAACACTGATAGAACCGTGTATGATCCTGATCATGGCGGGGATCGTGGGAACGATTGTTTTATCCATTATGCTGCCGGTATTTAACATGTATTCAGCGCTACTTTAATATATTTATGTACTCTCGGAATCTTTCATGCACCTGCTTTTGCGGCCGATTTTCCGCCAGCCGCACCCGAATTTTATCAACGTACGCACCGCGTACGCCTCAAAAATTTGGGCACAACTGACAAAAAATCTTCTCGCAAAATCAAGCACAAAAAGATTCCGAGAGTACATATATTTTTTCCAAGGAGGATGCGGTGAAACATTTCATCTATCTTACAGAAGATAAAATTTATTACATCCGGAAAATAAAAGGAAGAGCAAAAGGCTATTATTTTCTGGGATCCCGTCCTGTAGGTGGACTGGAAGGCGTGGAAGAAGCAGTAGAATCCCTGACAGAGGTCTATAACCTGAAAGGCAAAAAAGCGATCCTGATCATGGGAACAGAAGCCAGGATCCATTCTGTCAGCCTTCCGGCATCTATGAAAAATACAGCCCTTAAAATGGCAGAAAAACAGCTTTTAGTTCTGGGGGATGAAGATGAACAGTTACTGGCAGCTGATTTGTTTCAGGATCGGGACCGGAGGATGCTGCAGGGCGTAATTTATACAGTCTCAGGAAGCTGGCTTCGTGCTGTAAGATCAGCAGCTGCCTTAAGTCGGCTGCATCTTGTATCGATCCTTCCAGGACCTGCAGTTGTGGCTTCTTTTCCAGATACAGATCAGTATGGAATGGGTGAAGGACCTGTTGTACTGGTTCAACTGAGTGATGATTTTATTGGTTTATATGAAATTGAAAACAGCCGCTGCCTTTACTGGAAAAAACTGGATCTAAAGCCTGGTGTTTTTGCAAAACTGGAAGCGGAACGGGTTTTAATGGAAGAACTTCAGACTCAGATCTTAAGGATCCAGGCGATCCGTAAACGGGACAATGAAGATTTTGAACTAAAGGGTGTTCTGATGGCAAATGAGTGCCTGTATTCTCCCAAATCATGTGCCAGATATTTAAGTGAGCTCCTTGAGCTGCCCTGTGCAGTTGTAGAGCGGGGCAGCTTGTGGGAAAAACAGGAAAAGCCAGAGAAACTGAAAAATCTTCAGTTCAGTAAAAGCATGGAATATCCGCAAGATGAGACCCTGTGGATGCGGATGGCAGATATGGGGTTTCCTGTAAGATCCGTATTTATCAGCGTTGTACTATTTGCTGCAGTTATTGTTATCCTTCTTACAGCCCAGTTTAATACCCACAGGAAACTGAACCGTCTGGAATTAATATATGCTGACCGTCGGGAAGTTTATGAAGAAGAGGAAAGAAAGCAGTTAGAGGATAAGTTAAAAGAACTGGCGGGACTGGCAGAGGAGAAAAGAGAACTTTCCGGGACTACAGTGATCGACGCATCCCTGTTTTCTTCTCTGGATCTGGCTCTGAAACCTGGAATAGAATTGGAGTCGCTGGAATTTCTTGCAAATGAAGGTACGATCCGCATAAAGCTTTTAACGGATGATGCAAGGAATATACCTCAGTTTATCCAGGATATGGAAGAAGAAGGCTTTTTCATGGAACAGAGCAGCTGGCAGAAGCAGGAAATGAAAGTCCATGGTGAGATTTTGCTGAAACCTGGAAAGGAGGAGAAACATGAGACTCAATAGAAGAGAGCGTTTTCTTGTAACTGTGCTGATGCTTCTTTTGCTTTGGACCGGTTTTTATAAGCTCTGGGCTGAACCACAGGTGTCTCTGATCTTCTGGGAGTGGGAACAAGCAAGAGATCTTGAGATGCGGATCAAATCAAAGGGAACAGAAAATAAAAATGACAGCGGCAAGCTTAGAGAACGGTTGGAAAATGCGGGAAAAGGGCAGATTTATTTTACAGACCTGAGCCCTGAACAGATGGATATGCGGCTGCAGAATCTGGCAGAAATTTCCGATATACAGCTTTTGGGCATGAAGATCGGAGAGACAAGCCCTATGGAAACAGAAGGTTATGTTTATACGGCGCTTTCACTGGAGTTTTTGTGCATAAGCAGAGAACAGGCGGCTGCTTTTGTGGATCATATAAAAAATGAAGGTGGTGCTGTGTGGATCAGTTCTCTTGAACTGGAACAAGAGGAAGCGGGGCTTAAAGGAGTTATGGAGGTATCATATTGCCATGAACAGAAAGAATAAGGAAAAACGGGCCGGATTTTCTCTGGTGGAAGTGGTGGTCAGTACAGCCATTCTCTTTTTTATAGCCGCAGCTTTTCTTACTATGACAGCTGCAAACGGAAAAATCCTTTCAAAGGAACATTTGCTGGTCCAAGGAGCATATGAACTGTCAGCTTTGGCAGAAAATGGCGAAGGGGAGCCAATGGGTGAAAACTTTGAAGTTATTTTTCAGGGAAAGGAAGGGAAAGTTTCAGAAGTATTTGCAGGATATAAAGTAACAGATGAAAATGGTGATGAAATGATCTATTACAAAAGGGAAAAACCATGAAAGAAAAAGAGGGATTTACATTACTGGAGCTGATCATGGCACTTTCCATCAGTGCAGTGATCGGTGTATGGGCTGTCAGCTTTTTTATCAGTCAGCTGGTGGTATACCGAAAACAGATCCAGCTTTCTCAGGCTGAAAGTCTGGGAGATATGGCAGCGTTTAAGATCACGTCTAAGCTTGAGCAGGCGGTTTCTTTTCGGACAGATCCTCGAAAAGAGGATGCACTGTATTATCTGGAAGGAGGAGAATGGGATAGTATTGGGGCAGAAGATATGGAACCGCTGACAGATGGGGATTATGAAATAAAACTGGATTTTTCTGACACAGAACCGGAAATGGCAGCGGCCTGGATCATCATTTTATATAAAGGAGAAGAAATACATTCCCGTAAAATAGAGCTGCCGGCACTTTGGGATTCGGGAAAAGAAAAGCAGGGGGATATGACCGATGAAAAGGACCTTAAGCAGGAAAGATAAGAAAATCAGCCGGTCAGAAGGCGGCAGTCTTTTGTATGTGATCTTTTTTGTGACCCTTTTGTCGGTACTGGCCTGCAGTTATATGGCAGTTACCAGATATCATATCCATGCTGCTCTTAAGAACCGGTCTTATATGGAAGCCCGCCTTACTACCCGTATGATCCACAATTCTTTCTGTGAAGCTGTCCGTCTGGGAGAAAGTGAAGCTTTTGTATTGTTGATGGATGAGTTTGAAAATGACAGGCTGGAACAGGAACGTGAAGAAAGTGAAAGAGAAGAAAAAAATATAGAAGAAAATGGGATAGAGGAAAAGGATATAGATGAATACCTGGAAAATAAAGAATATATGATCCAGGGCGAAGGAAATTATACAGACGAAAAAGGAAATCCCTGCAGTGTACGTATCCGTTTAAGGGCATATCCTGGACAGGGAACTGCTTTTACAGATACATGGACGCAGATAGGAGAATTTTCCATGCATTTAGAAAGCGAAGTTACTTTAGGACAGAATATCCCATAGAGAAAAATACCAGGTAAACAGGGGCTTCTCAAAGAAAAGCAGCAGGATTACGGCAGCTGCAAAGAAAGGTGCCATAGGAACTCTGGTTTTTAAAGAAGCCTTCTTAAAAAGAAGAATAGGGAAACAGAGGATAGCTGCAAATATGTAGGAAAGCATAAGCGCTGTTATACCCGATAAAACACCCAGAAAGAAACCGCAGGCTGTGATCAGTTTGACATCACCCATACCAATACCGCCCTTGCTTATAAGACGGATCAGCTCCAGACAACCTCCGCAAAGCAAAGCGCCTTCTATACGGGATACCAGTCTGGGGCCGTATCCATTTTGTATACTGAAAAGTGACAGGACAAAGATAAAAATGCTGACCCGGTCGGGAATATAGCCTTCCTTTTGATCGGTCCATGCGCTATAAAGGAGAAGAAGGCTGCACAGGACAGAAATAAAATTTAAAGTATTCATATATCATCACCTGTAATTATATGTCCTTGCAGGCAGTCACACAGTCAGTGCAGACGCCTGGCAATACGTTCGTAGTATAACATTCCCAGGAGAAAGGAGCAACCATGTCAGTAAAGACCAATGTAGAAGAAATGCTGGTGGAAAGAGGTATTATCACCAGACAGCAGTTAGAACGTGTCAGAACCATACAGCTTGATCACAGAGATAAAAGCCTTACAGATATTATGCTCCTTTTAGGATATACCACAGAGGAGGGCATTTTAAAATGCTTTAGTGAAGCAGAAGAAAATGATGTAGTCTGTCTGGATGAAAAGACGGCAGATCCGGCTGCACTGGCTATGTTTCCTGCGTCTTTTATCAGGAGAAATAACATTTTTCCTTTATGTTTTGAAAAAGGGATACTGGTAACAGCTTTTACCTTTCCCATAGATCCAGATGTTTTAGATAAGGCGGAGGCTGTCTGCGGTATGAAGATCCGCCCGGTTCTGACTTTGGCGTCTCAGATGAGGAATGCTATTGCAGGTTTGGGAAATGCATATGAGCATGAAAACGAAGACGGGAAAGCCGTAGAAGATAAAGAAGACAGTGCCCCTGCGATCCGCCTGGTAAATACGCTGATCGAATCTGCTTATAAGAGAAATGCCAGTGATATCCATATAGAACCTGGCAAAGATTATCTTATTATCCGTTTCCGTATCAACGGCGATCTGGGACTGTATACAGAGATGGAAATGTCTTATCACAGGTCGGTGGTTACCAGATTAAAGCTGATGGGTGGAATGGATATTGCAGAAAAACGGCTTCCTCAGGACGGAAAATACAGGTATGAAAGCGAAGAGGTGGTCACAGATCTGCGTATTTCTACACTGCCTTCTGTTTTCGGCGAAAAGGTAGTACTGCGGCTGCTGGGAAATGACAGAGACAGTGCCCTTATGGATATCCGGCGTCTGGGTATGAGTGAAACACAGGAAGAGATCTTTAGCAGGATGTTAAAGGCGCCATTCGGGATCATCCTGGTAACAGGACCTACAGGAAGTGGAAAATCTACTACTCTTTACGCAGCGTTAAACCGTTTGGGTGAAAAGAAGATTAATCGTGTTACGGTAGAAGATCCGGTGGAAAAGGTGCTTCCCGGAGTGACTCAGGTACAGGTCAACGCAAAATCAGGACTAACGTTTGCTGCAGCTCTCCGCTCGATCCTTCGACAGGATCCAGATGTGGTCATGATAGGTGAAATGCGAGATGAAGAAACAGCAGATATTGGTGTAAGAGCTGCGATCACCGGTCATCTGGTACTTTCAACCTTACATACCAATGATTGCGTATCTGTGATCTACCGGCTGAAAAATATGGGGATCCCATTTTATATGATCGCGGCAGCACTTACAGGAGTAGTGGCCCAGCGTCTTGTAAAAGTGCTGTGTCCTTACTGTAAGAAAAAGGCTTTTGCGGATAAAGGGACCAGGCATCTGATCCGGGATTTTACAGGAGAAGAGATGGAAGAAGTCTGGGAAGCGGTTGGCTGCGGCGAATGTCAGTTTACAGGCTACAGTCACAGAACTGCTGTATATGAAATCTTTGAATTGAATGAAACCGTAAAAAACATGATAAGAGATGGAGAATCTGCTGAAAAGATCCGCTATTATCAGAGAGAACGGGGATTCCTTTCTTTACAGGAACAGGCGGCAAGGATGGTAATTGCCGGTGAAATGGATATGAAAGAAGCAGAAAATGTGATTTATTCTGTTAATTAAATGTTGTAATTAAATAAATGGGAGGAAGCGTATGAAAGACAAAAGAGGAAAATACAGGAAAAAAGAAGGATTTACATTAGTAGAGCTGATCTGCGTGATCGCTATCATGGGTATTCTTATGGCGATCGCAGTACCTTCCTACAGTCACCTTCAGGAGCGTTCTGCAAAGCAGGTAGCCATCTCTAATGCCAGGTCCAACTATGTACAGGGAAAAGCACAGCAGGAAATGCTGGATGCAGGTATTCTGACGGAAAAGGAAACAGAAAGTTATAACTATGATGCGGATAAGGATATTGCTACCTGGGAAGGTGAGATCGGAAAGAAGACTTATAAGGCGGAGTATTCCGGTAAGACAGGTGAAGGCCGCATGATATCGGATGGTAAATAAATATGGAAAATAATACAGTCGGGATTCAAAATACAAATGAGACCAGGAAAGGTTTTACCTTGATCGAACTGATCGCAGTGTTGGGTATTCTCTCCGTTCTTATGGCAGTGGCTGTCCCTTCTGCTTTAGGTTATATTAAAAGTGCCAGAAGAATGGCAGCTTACACAGATGCCCAGATCACGGCAGATGCAGTACAGCAATATCTGGATGAGCAGAGAGAAGAAGGGAAACTTACCATTGGAGATCTTCATAAATTAATGAACCTGGATCTGGGTGATCCAGGAAATGAACTGGCTGAATATATGTCTGCAGGCAAAAAGGGCGCGCTATTGGTATCTGTAGATGCAGATGTTAAAACCGGCCAGTTAGAAAAACTGATCTATCAGGATAAATGGGTAAAAGTCCGCCTGACGGTAGAAGCAGACGGCACCCGAAAAGTAGAGGAGTATGAATAATTGCTACAGTTCAGCCTTGCGAAGATTTAGGGTCAAAAGTACGTTGAAAACTTGTTTTCATAAGTGCTTTTGGCGCTAAATCTTCATAAGGCAGACGCCCAAAGCTTCTTGTCCGCTGTAAGCGGGCAAGAAGATGCAAGGCTGAACTGTAACGAATAATTAATTAAAAACAGGACAGACTATTGCCATGAAAAAAAGTGTGATGGATCCGGCTGCAGTAAATCTGTATAGCCGTACAAGAAAAATGGCAGGTCTGGCATTAAGGGATTTCCTGCGCTGCGGCATGGCCGGCTGGTGTCTGGAGATCCTTTTTACATCTGTGGAAGCGGGGATGCGCGGGGATCCGAAACTTATGGGAACCACATCGGTTATCATGTTTCCTATTTATGGAGCAGGAGCGCTGCTGCCCAGGATTGCAAAGTGGTGTGACTGGTGGCTGGATGAGTCTGCAGGATCTGAAAAAGCCAATAAGGATAAACTGTCCCCGGCAGTCTTAAAATTTCGCCATGGACTGATCTATATGGTGCTTATTTATACAGGAGAATACCTTGCAGGAACCTTTCTGAAAGACGGAGGGATCTGCCCATGGGACTATTCCCAGTGGCCGGATCATATAGGTGGCGTGATCCGATTGGCATTTATTCCGCTGTGGTTTATCACCGGGCTGATTTTTGAGGCTGTTTGTACCCGTGAGTGAATAGGATTTTTGCTTGTATTTAGGCCTGTAATTTTATATAATGGATACCAACATCATTTGATACTGACAAAGGGGAGAAGAATATGATACGTTTGATTTTAGTGGTGCTGGCAGTGGTGCTGTATCTGATCTTATCCATTCCTGTACTTTTCTATTTAAAGTCTCAGGAAAAGAAGGATGCAAAAGCTGCTGCTATAAAAAGCCTGAATATGGTACGCTGGATACTGGGGATCGTCAGAAACCTGGCGGGCATCACCTGTGAGGTCCGGGGCCTGGAAAATATCCCGAAAGACCGTGCTGTGCTGTATGTAGGAAACCACAGAAGCTATTTTGATATTGTAATGGGTTATACAACGGTTCCTGCACCTACCGGTTTTATTGCTAAAAAGGAAATGATAGGAATCCCGCTGCTTAATCAGTGGATGGAGCGTATGAACTGCCTGTTTTTAGACCGTTCCAACATAAAAGAAGGTTTAAAAACCATTCTTACCGGAATTGAGAAGGTAAAAGGCGGCATTTCCATGTGGATCTTCCCGGAAGGGACCAGAAACAAAAGCGAAGATCCGGCAGACCTGATGGAATTTCACGAAGGAAGCTTAAAAATTGCAGAAAAAAGCGGCTGCCCGGTGGTACCGGTAGCGATTACCGGAACAGATGATGTGTTTGAACGTCACATGCCATGGATCCGCAAGAGCCATGTGATCATCGAATACGGAGAACCTATTTATTTAAAAGAACTTCCGCCGGATAAAAAGAAATTCCCAGGTGCATATACCAGAGAGATCATCAGTAATATGGTGCGCAGACAGATGGAAGAAAGAGCAGGAAAATAAGTACATAAATGAGGATGAAAAATGGAAAATCTGGATTTGAAAGAGATACGGAACAAGTTAGATGAGATCGACACCCAGTTAGTTGAGCTGTTTGAAAAGAGAATGGCTTTATGTTCTGATGTGGCTGAGTTTAAGATACAGACAGGAAAGAAAGTATATGACGGGGAGAGAGAACGCCAGAAATTAGAAGCTGTTACAGCGATGGCAGATACTGACTTTAATAAAAAAGGTGTATACGAATTATTTTCCCAGATCATGACCATCAGCCGTAAGCTGCAGTATGGTCTTCTCATCCGTCATGGACAGGTTCTGGAAACAGGTTTTACCAAGGTGGATTCCCTGAAAAAAGAAGGTGCCCGCATTGCTTATCAGGGTGTGGAAGGTTCCTATGGACATGGAGCAGCCCTTCAGTACTTCGGTCAGGACGCAGATGTTTACCATGTAAAATCCATGGAAGATGCCATGGTAGAAGTAGAAGAAGGAAGAGCGGATTTTGCAGTTCTGCCTATTGAAAATTCTTCCGCCGGAGCGGTCAGCGACAATTATGACCTGCTGGTAAAGCATAATGTATACATAGTAGGCGAGACAGAGCTTCCTGTAACTCACGCCCTTTTAGGACTGCCAAATGCAGCCTTAGAAGATATACGCCAGGTTTATTCCCATCCTCAGGCACTGATGCAGTGTTCCCAGTATTTAAACAGCCACAGGCAGTGGCGCCAGGTGAGTCTGGAAAATACCGCTGTTTCCGCCAAGAAAGTATTAGAAGACGGTGATGTGACACAGGCTGCAGTAGCCAGCGAGATCGCAGGAAAGCTGTATGGCCTGAAGGTTCTGGAGCCAGCTATTAATTATAATAAAAATAACGTGACACGTTTTATTATCCTTGCGAAAAATCCTGTTTACCAGGAGGGCGCAAATAAGATCAGCCTCTGTTTTGAATGTGCGCACAAAAGCGGCACCCTTTACAATATGCTTGGAAATCTGATCTACAATAATCTCAATATGCTGATGATCGAGTCCAGACCGATTCCGGGAAGAAGCTGGGAATATCGTTTCTTCGTGGATGTGGAAGGAAATTTAAGCGATTCGGCAGTTCAGAATGCATTAAAGGGCATTGCAGAAGAGGCAGCCACACTGCGCATCCTGGGAAACTATGAGGCTCAGACAGAGAAATAATAAAAAAGTCTTCCAGCAGGATCAAGAGTAAATAGATTTAACAAAACACAAAAAGAGGATCAAGAAATGAATATCAGTGAACTTGTAATCTACAGAAATTTAAAATATGAAGAACTTTTTGAAGATATGGCAGGTCTGATGGGACTTGGAAACAGTGAGAAAAAGGCAGATGCCTTTGTCTGTGCAGGACAGCTGGTAGAGCTGGCGGTAGAGTATGGTTTTGAGGGCAACTTATGGCACTGCTTTTTAGCTCTTTGTCTGGCAGACAATGAAAATGCCTATACGACTACCTGTGAGATCCGTGGAAACGCAGGCGGCACACTGGATGTGCTGGCAAGAAGTGATTACCGCATTTTTAAGGCATTATTTGATTTTGATATTGAGACCTTACAGCCTGCATCTATGTGGAAGGAGCTGGCAGATTACCGTCCTTCTAATCAGGAAAGCCGTGTGTTCAACCGCCGCATCAGAGATCGTATCGTAAGTCTGGCAGTGCTTCTTGAACAGTCTGCAGATGAAGTGGAATTCCAGAGCCATATGGCAGCGTTTTATGGAGAATACGGTGTAGGAAAATTTGGCTTAAACAAGGCATTCCGTATTATTGAGAAAGAGGACGAGCATCAGTTTATCATTGACCCGATCATCAATGTAGAACATGTTTATTTTAAAGATATTGTAGGATATGAGGCTCAGAAGCAGAAACTGATCGAAAATACGGAAGCATTTATCAGCGGAAAAGAAGCAAACAATGTGCTTTTGTTTGGTGATGCAGGTACCGGAAAATCTTCCAGTGTCAAGGCTATCCTGAATGAATATTATGGTCAGGGACTGCGTATGATTGAAGTGTACAAGCATCAGTTTAAGGCACTTTCTGATGTGTTAGAGCAGGTGAAAGACCGCAATTACAAGTTCATCATCTACATGGATGATCTTTCTTTTGAGGAATATGAGCTGGAATATAAATACCTGAAGGCGATCTTAGAGGGCGGACTTGGAAAACGTCCGAAAAATGTGCTGATCTATGCAACTTCCAACCGCCGTCATCTGATCCGTGAGAAGTTCTCAGATAAGAGAGAATTAGATGATGATCTGCACAATAATGATACCGTTCAGGAGAAGCTTTCTCTTGCAGCCCGTTTTGGTGTGACTATTTATTATGGTTCTCCGGACAAGTTCCAGTTCCAGGGCATTGTAAAGGCTTTGGCAGAGAAATATCAGCTGGATATGCCGGAAGATGAGCTGTTATTAGAAGCAAATAAGTGGGAGTTAAGTCACGGCGGTCTGTCCGGACGTACTGCTTCCCAGTTTATTACACATCTGTTGGGAAGAAAATAATTAATTTACCAGAAATTTACAAAACCTTTACCCCTATATGGTGTAAGATATAAATAAAAAAGGTAAAATACATTACATACATGATGGGGCTGCTGCAAAATACGACTTACATTTTGCAGCAGCCCCTGGCCAGATTAAGAAAGTTCCTGCGGAGGGATCAGATATCCCTTGACAGCAGTGTATTTTATTAAGGAGGAAAACAGTGGCAGTCAGAATGTTTGCGGCAATCGATGTAGGTTCTTTTGCCCTGGAACTGGGAATCTATGAGATCTCAGACAAAGGGATCAGAAGCATTGATCATGTCCGTCATATGATCGCTTTAGGAAGCGATACTTTCAGTGAAGGAAAGATAAGTTATGGTCTGGCAGATGAATTGTGCCGGATCCTGGAAAAATTTACGGAAACAATGAAGCTGTACCGGGTAAAGGATTACCGTGCCTATGCTACCACTGCCATGCGTGAAGCAAAAAACAGCCGCATCATCCTGGACCAGATACGGGTGCGTACCGGACTGGAGGTACACATTATCAGCAACTCCGAGCAGCGCTTTATCAGTTATAAGGCAGTTGCATCCAAAGCAGGTGAGTTTAATCAGATCATACAGAAAGGTACGGCGATTGTAGATGTAGGTTTTGGCAGTGCCCAGATCTCCCTCTTTGATAAAGATTCCCTGGTGGTGACACAGAACCTGCCTTTGGGAAGCCTTCGTCTTCGCAGTCAGCTGGCAAAGATCCCGGCCAGTGTAGACGTCCACAGACTTCATATTGAGGAGATCGTGGACAATGAGCTGATCACTTTTCGGAAAATGTATTTAAAAGACCGTCAGATCACCAATCTGATCGGTATCGGTGATAATATTTTATATTTAATGCGCCGTCTTGGTATAAAAGACGGTGAAAATCGGGTAGATGCAGGTGCTATGCATGCTTTTTACGATAAGCTTTCCCAGATGACCATTGACCAGATCGAAGAAAGTTTTGGTGTAAACAGTGAATATGCAGCTCTTCTTCTTCCGGCTGCAGCTGTGTATACAAGAATCCTGGATATAACCGGAGCGGAAATGTTCTGGATCCCAGGCACCAGCATGTGCGACGGTATTGCGGCAGAATATGCCAGTGATAAAAAGATGATCCGTTTTGAGCACAATTTTGAAAATGATATTCTGGCGGCAGCCAGAAACATGGCGAAAAAATATAAATGCCATGCCAGCCATAACCAGGTGTTAGAGCAGTATGCCATGAATATCTTCGACAGTACGAAGCGGTTCCATGGACTGGGAGACCGCGAGCGTCTGCTTCTTCAGATGGCAGTTACGCTTCATGCCTGCGGAAAGTTCATCAGCATGAAAAATTCCAACGAATGCGGCTATGCCCTGATCATGTCTACAGAGATCATAGGTTTAAGCCATTTGGAACGTGAGATCATTGCAAATGTAGTCCGATATAATATCCGTGATTTTGATTACGATATGATGCAGTTGGAGACGGAGGCAGGACAGGATCTGGCGGGAGTATCTGACCGGACAGCCATTACCATCCTGATCGCAAAGCTGACGGCGATCCTGCGCCTGGCTAATTCTATGGATAAGACTCATAAGTCAAAGCTTATTGATTGCCGTATGGCAGTGAGAGATGGCCATCTGGTAGTCACTACAGGCTATCAGGGTGACCTTGCCTTAGAGAGTGCTTCTTTTGAGCAGAAAGCGGCATTTTTTGAGGAAATATTTGGAATACGTCCTGTTTTGAAGCAGAAGAGGAGAGTGTAAAATGGCTGAGAAGAATGATTATGTAAATCGTGAACTAAGCTGGATCGAATTTAACTACCGGGTATTAAGTGAGGCGCGAGATAAAAGCATTCCGCTGTTTGAACGTTTGAAATTTTTAAGTATTACTGCCTCCAATCTGGATGAGTTTTACATGGTCCGCGTAGCTTCTTTAAAAGATATGGTCCATGCAAAATATTCCAAGAAAGACATTGCAGGGATGACTGCAAAAGAGCAGCTGGATAAGATCAGCGAAAAGACCCATCAGCTGGTGGACCTGCAGTATTCTACTTACAATCGTTCCCTGGTTCCTGCTTTAAAGCAGAATGGTCTGCGCATTGTAATGGAACACGAAGACCTGACCAAAGATGAGGCTGCTTTTGCAGATGAATATTTCCGCAAAAATGTATATCCTGTTCTTACGCCAATGGCATTTGACTCATCAAGACCGTTTCCTCTGATCCGCAACAAAACATTGAATATTGCGGCTCTTTTAAAGAAGAAAAATGAAGAAGATGCGGAACTGGAATTTGCTATGGTGCAGGTTCCTTCTGTAATACCGCGTATTGTGGAACTGCCGGAAGAAACAATGGAAGACGGAGAGACACAGAGAGTGGTCATCCTGTTAGAGGAGATCATTGAGAGGAATATGCAGTCTCTGTTTTTAAACTACGATATCGTAGCTTCTCATCCTTTCCGTATCATGCGAAATGCAGACTTTTCACTGGATGAAGAAGAGGCGGTAGACCTGCTGGAGGAGATCCAAAAGCAGTTAAAAAAGCGCCAGTGGGGCGAAGCTATCCGTCTGGAGATTGAATCCAATGTAGATAAGCAGCTGTTAAAGATATTAAAGAAAGAACTTTCCATCAGCAGCGAAGATATTTTCCAGATATCAGGGCCATTAGATCTGACTTTTTTAATGAAAATGTATGGTCTGGACGGCTTTTCACATTTAAAGACACCGAAATATACTCCTCAGCCTGTACCGGAACTGATGAACGAGGATGATATCTTTACCAATATCCGAAAAGGAGATATTCTGCTTCATCACCCATACCAGAGCTTTGATCCTGTGGTCAATTTTGTCCGCAGTGCAGCAAGAGATCCGGAAGTACTGGCGATCAAGCAGACTTTATATCGCGTCAGCGGCAATTCACCTATCATTGCAGCGTTGGCAGAGGCAGCTGATAATGGCAAACAGGTATCGGTTCTGGTAGAACTGAAAGCCCGTTTTGATGAGGAAAATAATATCAACTGGGCGAAGATGCTGGAGAAAGCAGGCTGCCACGTTATTTATGGTCTGGTCGGCTTAAAGACCCACAGTAAGATCACACTGGTCGTTCGTATGGAAGAAGACGGTATCAGGCGTTATGTACATCTGGGAACAGGAAACTACAATGATTCCACAGCAAAATTGTATACGGACTGTGGTATTTTAACCTGTGATCCCCAGATCGGAGAAGATGCCACTGCTGTATTCAACATGCTTTCCGGTTATTCTGAGCCAAGAGCATGGAATAAACTGTCTGTAGCGCCGCTGTGGCTGCGTCATCGTTTCCTGCGCATGATCAACCGGGAGACAGAGCATGCAAGAGAAGGAAGAGAAGCTCATATTATGGCAAAAATGAATTCTCTTTGCGACAAAGAGATCATTTCCGCTCTGTATGATGCTTCCTGTGCAGGAGTGAAGATTGAACTGATCGTCAGAGGTATCTGCTGTCTGAAAGCAGGCGTAGCTGGTTTAAGCGAAAATATTTCTGTACGTTCTATTGTTGGAAATTTCCTGGAGCACAGCCGTATCTTCTATTTCTTCAATGACGGAAGTCCGGAAGTTTATATGGGCAGTGCAGACTGGATGCCGCGAAATTTAGACCGCCGTGTGGAGATCCTTTTCCCTGTGGAAGATGATAAATTAAAGGAAAAGGTCATCCATATTTTAAGGGTGGAACTGGAAGATAATGTAAAGGCGCATATCCTGAAAACGGATGGAAGCTATGAGAAAGTAGATAAGCGTGGAAAAGTACTTGTCAATTCTCAGGATCAGTTTTGCGAAGAAGCAATTCAGATGGCAAAAGAATGCCAGGATGCAAAAGATCCGGTGGCAGCTCGTATTTTCCAGCCGATTGAAAGCAGTAATGAGTAAAATCACCAAGGAATCTCTGTAATTTGAAAAAAATTTTCCTTTTTTATAAAAAAATGGTTGCAGAGGGTGGAATTTATGGTAAAGTTACAAGTAGAAGAGATTATCAGTTTTATATTTTTAAAATTTAACCCAATGTTGCTTGACTGTTGTTCAGTTATAAAACAGCAGCGAAAGCTGATTGCGAATATCTTTTGATTCAGATATAGGCAGGTATGAACTTCATGATATATGTATGCAGTTCATATCTGCTTTTTTATAAAATAATTAAAACAGGGGGGCTTAACATTTGGATGACACCAAAAAGATAAAAGATAGGAAACCGTTGGTATTTCAACATTTCTGGACAATTTTAGGAACGATTCTCTGTATTTTTCTTATACCAATTCTGGTAATCAATTGTACCCTGATTGCAAAAAGTTATCTAAATAATGAAAAAATACCGGATATTGGCGGAAGATTCCCAATGATCGTGCTGACAGATTCCATGTATCCAAGTATTCAGTCAGGAGATCTGATCATCTGTCACACAGAAGATCCTGCAAATGTAAAGGCAGGGGATGTAATCTCATTTTTCGATCCAGCAGGAAATGGAAGTACGGTAGTCACTCACCGGGTAGTAGAGGTTACAACGGATGAAAATGGTGGTCTGGCATGGATCACAAAAGGTGATGCTAATAACACAGAAGATGCGAATATTGTTCCGGCAGAAAATCTGGCAGGCGTATACAGCCTACGGATTCATAATTTAGGAAGTGTTGCAATATTCATGCAAACAACAAAAGGCCTTATTATCTGCGTAGTCTGTCCAATTCTCCTTTTGGTGATCTACGACATGGTACGCAGAAAACGTTATGAAAAGAGCAGAAAGAAAGATACAGATGCTCTTCTGGCAGAGTTAGAAGCTTTGCGGGCAGAAAAAGAAATATTCCACCAGGATGCCACACCTGGACCGAATATAGATACCACCAGTGAAACGAAAGGAGAAAAAAGGGTATGAAAAACAATAAAATGATGCGTGCAGCATCGGGATTAATGATTGCAGCGCTGCTGACGACCGGTATGATCAGTGGTACTTTTGCAAAGTACATTACACAGGATGAACTGAACGACAGTGCAAGAGTTGCAAAATGGGGTGTAAACCTGGGAATCAGCGGAAACCTGTATGGGGAAGCTTATGATGGTACGAATAATACAATCGTAACAAGCGGTAGTACGGCAACAGTACAGAGTTCATCTGCTGGTGAAAAGGTAGTTGCACCAGGAACAAAGAATGCAAACAGTGGACTTCACATTACACTGAACGGTAAACCGGAAGTCAGCACAAAAGTATATGGAACGGTTAAAACGCAGAATATTTATCTGGCTACCGGCGAATATGGTGTGATGGTAAAGACTCAAAACGTTACAGCAGAAGACTTTGCTGCAGGTAAGAAATATTATACATTGGATGGAACATCCTATAAAGAAACATCTGCTCTTAAGCCTGAGCAGAATGTAGAATATTTTACATTGGAAGATGTAGTTAATTTAAATGCTACTTATTATCCAGTTGTGTATAAAGGAGCGGGTGTAACTGGAACAAATAATGAAGATAGTTTGAGCAAGATTGGTGCGAGCGTAGCTGAAATGCTAAAAGGATCTGCGGTTTCTGCTGCCGTTCCGGGAATAGATGGTGTCAGCACCTATGAGATAGTTGGAAATGATGCTAAGGTATATGAGCCAAATACAAATTTGGCGACAACATTAAATAATATGGCGGCAACTAACATTACTTGGGAATGGAGTTTTAGCGGCAATAATGAAGCCGATACGATTCTTGGTGATCTGATTGCATCTAATGCAGGAACTGCCAGCAATGTTGTATATAAAGATACCAGCGATTACAAGTCAATTACTGTAGATGGAAATACAGGTCTTGCAACAGTTGATGGCAGCACAACTCCTGTCGCATCCACCAAGACCAGCTTCGACATTACTCTGACGGTAGAACAGGCAGACTAATAAAATAAAAGCTTTTAACTCCCCTTCTCTTAGTATTTTTTGAACCTGTATGGATTGCCTTTCGTGGGTGAACACAGGAAAATATTTTGTGGCAGAGAAGGGGAAGCTACAGCTTTTTCAGTAGCTCCGGATCTGGAAGGCCAGATCCGGGTATTCTGAAAGATCTGTAAAAATGACAGAAGCTGATGTATTTTTGGGATTTCTTTCGCAGGCTGACTTGTAACGTTCCTGCAAATTCCGCTTCTGGTCATGCAGCGCATGAACAGTAATATCAGCGAGGTTGGAAAAGGGGGAAGAGTGCTCATGCCGAAAAGCAGAAAAATTTCAAATGCAGCGGCAGTGGTTTCTATCTTGTGCCTGCTTACTGGAAGTATCGTGGCAGATGGTCTTGTAAGATGGGTCAGAAAAGAAGAAAACAGTAGCATACTACTGGAAAAGCAGGAAAGCCATTTTCCGTTTTTAAGCAAATCTGGAAATCAGAGACTTACCTTAAAAGAGGCAGAAAACGGAAATAGCAGAGAAATATGGGAAGATAAAACAAAAGTAGATATTTTTCATATAAGTTACAATGGCAAAACAGGAGAGACCAGAGTAAACAGCAGCGGTTCTGATGATGTGATCGCGCCGGGAACGTCGGCTGACTGCCATTTTGTCATAAAAAATAAAGAAAACAGTCCGGCAGACTACTCCATGTGGTTGGAAGCGCAGGTCAGTCCTCGGGAGACAAAGATTCCTGTAGAAGTCCGTGTGTCTGATTCAGCGGGAAACTGGCTTTTAGGCAGCAGTCAGTCCTGGGAAGATGTTTGGCGATTAAATGATGTAAAAACAGTGGGAAGCTTAAAATATGGGGATTCAAGAGAATACACCATATCCTGGCAGTGGCCATTTGAACAGGGAATGGACGAAGAAGACAGTATTTTGGGAAATCATGCAGTGGGAGAAGATATCCGTCTTGCTGTCATCATCCACACACAGGCATCCTGGGAAGACGGCGGAAGTTCTTCAGGAGGTTCAGGCGGCTCAGGAGGCAGTTCTTCAGGACATAGATATCCAACTGCTGTAAAAGAGGCAACGGATGCAGCAGGAAAGAAAACGGAAGGGATTCAGGAAACTATTCAGGAAACAGTACAGAATGCAGAGACCTTACCGGAAAACACAGCTATGGCAGGAAAGCAGGATACGGCAGAAACAGGTCAGATATCACAGTCTGAAGGACAAGCTCAGGCAGCAGGACCGGAACAGAACGGAAAGAATCCGGAAAGTACGGCAGCAAATACATCTGATGCAGCGGATCAGCAGAAAGATAAATCCGATGATATAACAGAGACAAAGACGGAAGAAACTCAGAAAAAAGAGGAAAGCCATTCTGGAATAATGGCTGTATTAAAGACGATCGCAATTGCGGCGGCGGCCGTAGCTGCTGGAGCAGGCGGTGTGGCAGTTCTTACGCCGATCATTCTGATCCCATGGCGGAGCGGTCTTTACGTTACAGGTTTGTCAGCAACGGGAAGTATGGTTCTGTGGAAGAGGAAGCGAGCTCTGATCAAATCCGGCCGATTTATATTTAACAGGATCCGGCCAGGCGTACATACCTTTGAATTTTGTGATCAGGATGGAACAAAACGCCTCTTTAAGTGGAAATTAAAGCGGGATCGCAAAGAGGGAATCCGCATTGGAGCAGAAGATGGGATCACAGTTATTACAGCAGGAAAGAATATCCGGGCAGTGGAACTTTATATGGATATGAACGGACCAAAGGTAGCAGTCAGCCAGACATCCTGGGCGGCTATTGATGGAGATCAGGTGGTATATACACCGCGGGGAACAACAAAGCCTCAGGCAGATGGAACAAATCAGACTCCAGGAGGTCTGAAAGTAGACCGGGATAAGAAATATACCGTTTGATATTCATAAAATAGCAGACTGCACAGAGAGAAGGTCACAGGGATGAAAGGACAGTCCAGAGCAAGAAATAAAAAAAGAAACGGGCTGCAGATCTGGCTTCGGCGAATCGCCCTGAGCGTATTAGGTCTGATCATTGGGATCAGTATCTATCTGATCAATGCAGGAACCTTTATGAGGGATCCGCTGCCGATGCCATTTGGGATCGGCGCGGCTAATGTACTTTCAGACAGTATGGAGCCTGCTTTTTCCAGAGGAACCTTGCTGATCGTAAAAAAAGAGGAAAATTTAAAAGAGGGCGATATTGTAGTGTATCAGTCAGGTAAAAATCTGATCGTACACAGGATCGTTCGTCTGGATGGAAATCAGGTGGTGACTCAGGGAGATGCCAACAATGTGCCGGATGAACCCTTTGATCGTAAGATGATCAAAGGAGTGGCAGTTGGAAAAGTCCCTTATGTAGGAACTGTGGTGGGGATCCTGAAAACACCGCCTGGGATCATTCTTCTTTTAGCAGCGGCATTTTTCCTGACAGAACATTCCTTACAGCAGGAAAGAATGCAGGATGAGCAGGAACTGGAAGAAATCCGAAAAGAGATCCAGCGTTTGAAGCAGGAACGAAAAAACCAGGGAGATTGATACTATGGATATGGGTTATGCCGGATATAAAAAAAGAAAACGGATATATATAGGGGTTATAGTAATATGCCTTATATGGATCGCATTAGAACAAATCCCCGGCTTGTATGCCAGGTTTGCGACAGGAAGCAATGAAAAAGATGGAGCAAGAGTGGCTGTTTTCGGTCACGATGAAACCATTGATGTGCCGTCTGAATGGACTTCTGAGCTGGTTCCGGGAAGTACGGCCTCTTATCATGTTACGCTGACAAATAAAAATGAAGACGGAAAGGTCAGTGAAACTGACCAGACATATGAACTGGAAGTGATCACTGCAGGGAATCTCCCTTTTGAATATACCCTAAAAAAAGGGAATGCTGTGATCGGTGAGTTTTCAGAAACAGAAAATAATAAAAGTCATGTATTTGCAGCGGACGATATGAAATTTTCGGCTGTCCAGGAAAAAACACATACATATACGTTAAATGTTCAGTGGCCGGAAGAGAAAAACAGTGCTGATCTGGCTGGGATACCGGATTTTATCCAGATCAATATTAATGTAAAACAAAGTAATTAAAGAGAGTGATGGAAATGGAATGCAAAAAAGAAAAAAACAGAAGCAAAAGAACAGCGATGCCTCTTCTGGCGTGTGTGACAGCGGCAGCTTTAGCAGCAGGCGCAAGTGTTTGTGCAAGATACATCCATCAAAGATCACAGATGAGTGCAGTTGCTGCAAATGAGTTTTATTTTACCAGTGATTTTCTCAGCAAAGAAGGAAGAAGTTATACATTGTCTTCCAGTACAGACAGTCTTACAGTGGAACTTCGCAATTTTGCAGATGCGTACCGAAGATCAGGAAAAGACATCAACTACTCTTATGAGGTAAAAAAAGAGGGAGATCCAATAGCTGTACAAACAGGAAATGGAACCATCAGCCGGAAAGCAGACAGCGGAAATTCCAGTCAGATCACCATTAAAAATATGACAGCAGGAACGTATGAAGTAACAGCACAGGCAACAGGACCTTTTACACAGACATTGAAAGGTACTTTTACGATACCAGAAAAACAGAATGAGATTGACAGTGAGATAAGCGACAGTACGGGAAGCCCCTATGTGCTTTTAACAGTTTCGGTGAAAGATTACCAGGGCAATATCCGTATTTCCTGGCCGAAAGGGCTGATCCCTGACAGTACACAGGAGGCTTTTGCTAATGTAGTCACCAGAAAGGGGGACCAGTATATGGCGGGAAGTACTGTGATCTCAGTTCAGCCGTATACCTCTGGTACTTACCGTTTTTTTAAAATAGATACGGCAGCAGATTACACAGATAGTACAGAACTGACAGCTGGTGCAGGAAACTAAGGGGGCACAAACATGAGAAAGTGGAAAAAATACAAAGGCCGGGCGCTGGCAGTTGTTCTGGCGGCTGCACTGGCAGGCGGCGCAGTAACAGTTCCCGGAGTGCTGGCAGAAAAAACAGAAGAAAGTTCAGATTCAGATGATCCTGGAGAAGATGCAGACCAGGCCGATGATGCAAATGAGGAAAATGCTGACGGCAATCAGGACAGCGGAAATACAGACAGTGGGAATACAGATAGCGGCGAAGATGGTGGGAATGCCGAAGATGGAGAGAATGGCGCAGGCACAAATGATACCGGAAGCGGAGAGAACGGCGCAGACACAGACAGCGCTGGAAGCGGCAGTAATAATGCAGACACAGATAGCACTGGAAACGGCGCCAATGGAGCCGGTACCAGCGACACTGGAAATGACGATAAGGACACAGACCATACTGGCAGTGGAGACACTGACAAAGATACCGCTGATACCGGCAGCGAAGAAAATAACAAGGGCACCGGTAGTGCCGGAAGCACAGATATCAGTAAAGATGCAGATACCACCGGGAATGCAGCTGACAGCAAAGATACGGGAAAAGACACAGAAAAAGATACTGCGCAGGCTGAGGAAAATAAAGATAGCACCAAAGAGACAAAGGATACAATAGAGACAAAAGAAACGATAGAAAATGCCAACAGTGGAAATAACGGTGGAAAAACCGCCAACAGCGGTGTTAAAGAAGCGACCAAAGAAGCAGAAAAAGAAACAGCAGAACCTCTTAGATATGATCTGCAGATCATAGTGGATGGAACAGAGTTAGAAGAGGGGGAAAAAGAGCAGGTTCTGCAGTGGGAGGAAGGCACTTCCAAACTGATCGAGATCAGCGGAGAAAGAAGAGGCGGATCAGAAGAGGAAACAGATCAGGAGGCAGTTCTTTCTATCACATTGGGAAACTTATTTTATTTTAAAGAATTGCCGGATATAGAAGAAATGACTGGCATTCAGGATATGGTCTTTGTACCGGATGATACATTACAGGAAGAAGATATCCAGGGAATGACAGAAAATATGGAAGAAACTGGGAAAAACAGCGGTGAATTGCAGCTGCTGTTAGATCCGCTGGCAGATATAGTGGATCTTGCACCGTTAGAGCTTTGTTACCGGCCGGAATTAGTCGGTTATATTGGTGGAAATCAGGAAATAGAAGATCCATTAAGAATTTCTCTGCTGATCGGTGACGGACTGACTGTGATGTCAGCTGACGGATCATCGGATCCGACGGCTGATGTGAAAAAAACAGAAGAGGCGGATGCAGCGGAAGGCGCGTTTAAAGAATACAGTATTTCGTCCGTTTCCTTAGAGACCGGATCCCAGGAAGAAAAGTCTTTAAAAAGCAGTATGATCATAGAAAAAGCAGAAGAAGATGCAAAGGAAAGCACAAAAGAAAACGCTGCTCAGGCAGATACTAAAGAAACAGTACTGAAAAAGGAAGATAGTTTCTATTATACCTGCGGTCTGGGTGATCAGGACGCCCAGGTTTACAGACAGTTGACAGCAGCTTTTTCATGTCCGTATATTACCATAGATGGTGTGAAACATTATCTGGATTTTTCCACGGAAGATAAGGCACTGACGGAAAACAGGCATGAGGAAAAGCAGGCTTTTGCTTTGAAAGAACCTGTAGTTTATGAGGAAGAAGAGCATCGTTTTATCTATTCCTTTGAAAATGTCTGTCTGGGAAAAGAGGATATCCTGTTCTATACACCGGTATTTACTTTGCCGAAAGAGATCTTAGAAAATAGAACAGTACAGCAGACAGAAAATTATGAGATACAGGGCGGAAACTGGGAGATCCTGGAACAGACGGGGTATACTGGTCTGGAAGCGACGCTGCAGACAACCTATGAGCAGGGGCAGGCAGTAAGCTTCGCATTAGAAGGAGATCAGGACCAGAAACCGTTTGCAATGGAAGCGTTATTTGACGGTAAACCGCTGTCAGATACAGAGAAAAATATATTTACAGCAGACTGGGCTGCAACAGAGGCCCGTACCCTTAATGTTACGGTCAACCGGCAGAATAATACACTGGTAGAGGCAGATAAACAATATGTACTTTCCATGAAACTTTCAGAACTGTTTTATTTCAATGGAATACCGAAAGCTTCTGATATAACCGGCGTAGAAAAAGTAGAATTTATCCAAAATACAGCTCCACAGGTAAACACATCAGGCGGGAGCACGTCAGCACTGCCCGGTTTCAGCCCATACAGCGGTGAATTGCGTCTTTATTTAAATACAAGTGTAGAGACGATTGAGGTCAAGGACATTGTAATCCGATATAGCAATGAACTTGCCGGTTACACAGGCGGAACGCAGGTGGCAGAAGATATTCTTCAGATCAGCCTGATAAAGGCTGAAAATGGGGAAAATCTGGACGGAGAGCAGAACACAGTGATAGAAAGCTGTAAGGTAGATGCAGTCTCGCTGAGGACAGGAAGCCTTGCTGGATCTGGATTGAGAAATTTTATGTCTGTTGACGGATTTCAAACCTCAGGAATTACAGAACAGGATGTTTACCTGGGCAAAGGTGACACCATATCTTATACAGGAGGTACGGCTGGTCCGTCCTATCAGGTATATAAAAAGATGGTTGTTAAATTCCACTGCCCCTATATTGAAATAGGAGAAAATAAAGAGAAACATTATTTAGGCTTTTCAGCTGATGATACAGCACTAAAGGAGAATAAACAGGGAAATGAAAGCGGATATAAGCTTACAGAAACACAGAGTGATCTTATAAACCATACGATCACATATACATTTGAGAATATTTATATTGGTTCCTTTACAAAGCTGTTTTATACTCCTTGTTTCTCCTGGCCGTCAGAACTGGCAGATATGGAGGTTCAGGGGGAGCCTATGAAAATCCTGGGAGTTGAGTGGGAGATCACAGAGCAGACAACATATACAGGGCAAGTCAGTACTTTAAAAAACACTTTTACACCCACCAGATTCGCCTGGTATGTTCAGACAGCGCCTGATATTAAAATGACATCTTCTGCCCAGGCAGCTGAAGGAGAAAAGATCGCAAAGCGCAGGATCTATCAGGGACTCACAAAGGAAAATGGTATCGTAGGAGCTTTGGGATTTTTTGATATCCATAATGACGGGGCCCAGGACAGCCCGGAATTAAAGATCACATTCCAGTTTAATACAGGCGATGGGGACGCGGAGTACTATGTAACACAGGTAAATATACCGGTTTATGGGAATACCGGTGGAACGGATGTAAATTATGAGCTGGATGATGGGACAACGGGGACAAAACATTACCCGAATCAATCATCATTTAACATCAAAGTAAGCAATCTGACAGGTAACTCAGATCGTTACATAAAAAAAATTTCCTATCAGGCAAAACTGAAAAAGAGTACGGCATATCATTTAGAAACGGCGCATTTATATCGCAACCGTTATAATGATCAGGGATTGTTTTTTGGATATATAAAAGGAGAACTGGGATCCAAAGCCCATGCCACAATGACAATCGAATCTTTGGATGCGGCCCGGTCTCTTAGTTCATCTTCATCTATCACGAAGATCAGTTCAGTAGAAACCAGTACGGTCTCAGATGAGGATTTTATAGCATTTGGTCTGAGCGCAATGAACACGAACGGTCAGACCACACGGCAGATCTCAGCAGGGGATAGCGTGAGTGTGACTTTTGGGGCAACTGTAAATTCTGAAGAACATGACTACAATGGAGGCGGTTATGTAAATGGGTATCATGTTTTCAGAGATGGTAAATTTTATATCTGTCTGCCGGATAAGGTCAGTATTCCAGGAAAGGAACAGGCATTTGTCAACATATATAATAGCGGTACATTAAAATCGAAGGTGCAGGCTGCAAGTGTTAAAAGACTGGATGCATCCTGCACCGTAAACGGAACCACAGCTTACTGGTGGTGCATTGAAGTAAAGGGGATCAATGCCCAAAATAACGGCAGTCAGGATATGGCAGAGGCAGTGAGAGCAACGGTACAGCTGGCTACTGATGCCAGTATGCAGAGCATCAACTGGGATTTCAGAAACTGCGTAGCTGTACAGGCAGATGGCCAGGCAATCAGCTGGGGCGCAGCTATGTCGATCGGTGTCAACTGCAATACTCTGGCTGCATTAAGAAAGAGCAGCAGCAGTACACAGATACAAAGTCTGGCTTCTTATTTTGAAACACAGGGGAAAACGGATAATCTGGGAATAGGAGTTTACAATTCCTCTGATGGAGTGGTTAAGCTGAACATTGTGCGGGCAGAGGCCAAGCTTGATGTGGAAACTTCTCTTCACAAAGAAAATGAAACAGATAATGTATCATCCATTACGTTGGGATCTGTAGATGACAGGCTGGAATATGATGTGACGATTTCCAGTAATGACGGCGGAGCAGCGTCGGATTTTTCCTATTACATTCCTATTGTTTCCACGGATTCTAAACTGGATCCTCAGGCGCTTGTGGTGGAAAAAGAGTTTAATTTGAAACTTCTAAATGCAGTGGAGGTTGAAAAGATCCATCAGGGAACGACAAACACAGATATTCCATTTAAGGTGTATTATACAAAAGATGGGAACCTGGATTCCGAGACTATACGAGGTGATGCAGTAACCTGGTATACAGATGATCAGTTATCAGATCACAGCGGGATTACAGCTGTAAAAATTGTTACGACAGAAAATGCCCAGGTTGATACCGGTGACGCCTATCGTTTTAGAATCGCAGTGGGCTATGATAATGCAGCCAATGACTTTGCAGCCAATGCAGGAAAGCGTGACAGCTGGCGCTCTTTTGGAAGATATACTTATGTCCGCAACGGTTCTACGACAACCAATTCCTATCCCAATGAAGGGGTAAGTGTTATTGTATCTTACACAGAAGATAAAACAACAGACCAGGGCGCAGGGATCCATGTGGTTTTAGATACAGCAGCTGCAGCAAACAGAGTCGAAAAGCAGCAGGATCTTTCCTGGACTCCGTTAAAGAGCCAGGTTTTAAAGATAAAGAAGGCAGTTGTTTCATCAGGTACATCTCTGGTTACTGCAGATCCGTCTGGCTTTACAGGTGCAGATGCAAACAGTAAGTTTAGGCTGTATTTTAACGTAAATAATGGCACAGAGGCTGTTATTACGGATAAAGGATGCAGCCAGAGCTGGACTGTACCTGCAGGTCAGGCTGTTGAAATGGAGATTAAGGCAGAATTTTCCAAAGCACTTACAGATGTTACCACTGCAAGATATGTAGATGTAACCATTGGAAATGATTACGTTACCATAGTCCGGCGGATCCAGCTGGATCGAAATGTAAAACCGGCCAGCGCAGACGGATCGGGAACTGCAGTAGGATCACACTATCAGGTAACAAATGTTACAGATGCTGGAACAGCCAGTGTTATCAGTCAGAACTCTTCATTTACAGCTTTGTATGTAGTACACGATTTTGTGCCAGGAAATTTTGACAGCCGTTTTATCACCTGGAAGAAAGGTGGAGTGTCTGATCAATTTCCTAAGGGAACGGCAATCACCATGCTGGAAATATCCTCTGATAATCAGGTGACGGATTTCTGGTATTATAAGTCAGATGGAACTGCCGAAAAGGTGGATCTGAAGGAATTTACCCGAATGAGCGGAAATGAAAAATACAGCTATGTGACAACCGGAACAAGCGCTGTTTCCTTCCGCTATCAGTTCATAGTAGATTTTTCAGAAGCAAAAGAAGCAGATGTGGGAGATTATCAGCTGGCGCTGGGCGTTGCAGACAGTAAGAATGTAAATACATTTGCAGATGTAGATTTGCCGGTTGAACTAAAGGCAAGGACCACATACAGCCTTTCGGCAGCCGGGACACAGGAAGGGCCTGCAGATCCGTCCGCTGTGTTTACTTACGCTGTAAATGATTCAGAAGGAAATGACAGTTTTAGCGAACACCGTTCATTGGCTCTGGTCTTAACAGCGAAGGATCCAGCTGAACTTCCAGGAGACGCATCCCTGAACATAGAAGAAGGAGAAACAAGAGATTCCTTTAACCAGATAAAAAAAGGCGTTTTTGTTATCCCGTTGGGAACGATCCAGAGTGGAAATAAGACGATTATTATGAGATCTGATCTGTTCCCGGAAGAAGAAAAGGATTATTCTTTTACTGCACAGCTGTATCTGTCAGATTCCTCTGAATCTGCTTCTCCATTGAATGGAAGAAAAGCAGGATCTTCAGTGGATGTTGTATTTAAGAAGGCAGATGCAAAGCGTCCGGCCTTAAAGATTAGCGGAATGCGTGTGGCGGATCTTGCAGACTGGGCGGAAGGTTGTCCTGTTAATATCCAGGTGCAGAATATTCCAGAACAGGGAACCATGACAGTTACACCTTATTACGGTCTTGCAGGCAGTGATAAAGCCACAGCGCTCCTTTCCTCTGTATCAGGAGTATTTACCATTGGAAATGGTACAGGTACTTACGACAGCTCAAAAACGCCAACGGGACAGCTGATCTTAAGCAGTTCGGCGCAAAAAGGTACGTATCGTCTGTTATTTGAAATAAAAGACGCCTCTCAGACAACGGTTCTGACGGTTCCTTATTATGTGATCGTAAGATAGATCCAGACCATCAGAAGATGCAAAGCTGAATTGTAACAATAAAAGAGAATGGGAAAAAGGCCGCAGGCAAAAGATTGTTCTGCGGCCTTTTTGCCGGAAATAACCCAATTTAGCCAGAATTTTTCAAGAAAAAAGTAAGGAAGTAACAGTAGATGTATGTTATAATTTCTGTATACGAAAAACAAATGGCTGTGAAGTGCCGAACCAAAGAGGAGGACAAGTAAATGCCCGATATCAATATTCTGGTAGTAGATGATGAAAAAGAGATCGCAGACCTGATCGAGATCTATCTGGTCAGCGATGGATATAAAGTATTTAAAGCAGAAAATGCAGAGGTGGGACTTAGCATCCTGGACAAGCAGGATATCCATCTGGTGCTGTTAGACATTATGATGCCTGGTATGAACGGACTGGAGATGTGCAGAAAGATCCGTGAGACCAATAACATCCCCATTATTATGCTAAGTGCCAAGTCCACAGACTTAGACAAGATCTTAGGTCTTGGAACCGGTGCAGATGACTATGTGGTAAAACCATTTAACCCGCTGGAGCTGACGGCCAGAGTCAAATCCCAGCTGCGCCGCTACACCCAGTTAAATCCAAACAGCGGTGCAAGAGAGCCTGTTAATAATGAGATCACCATTAAAGGAATGAGCATTAACCGTGATAACCACAAAGTGGTGGTAGATGGGGAAGAAATCAAATTAACGCCGATTGAATTTGATATCCTTTATTTGTTAGCTTCCAATCCTGGAAAGGTTTTCAGTACTGATGAGATCTTTGAGAAAGTCTGGAATGAGAAGGTTTACGAAGCCAATAATACAGTTATGGTACATATCCGTCGTTTAAGAGGAAAAATGAAAGAAGATACCAGGCAGAACAAGATCATCACAACTGTGTGGGGAGTAGGTTACAAGATTGAAAAATGATGTAAGCAGGCGCTACCGCACCCGTGTGATCACAAATATCATATACAGTGCTATCATTACCTGCCTGGTAGAGGTGTTCCTTGTTACGAACCTGTCAATGGTGGCACGGTATATGGGAAACAGGGGAAAAATGCTTGTAATGGTCCAGGCCATTGAAAAGCAGCACACGGCAGTTGTCCTGTTGTATCTCATACTGGGGATCCTGCTTTTTTCTGTTACTTTTATGATACTTCAGGAACCTTATATCCGTTATATCAGCAAGATCTCTGAGGCAGTGAAAAATATTTCAGAAGGTGACCTGAATACAGCGATCGACGTGATCGGTGATGATGAATTTTCCGGTATGGCGGCAAATTTAAACCGTATGGCAGCAGATATCAAACAGCTGATGGAAAAAGAACGTGAATCTGAGCGGACGAAAAATGAACTGATCACCAATGTGGCTCATGATCTGAGAACGCCTCTGACTTCCATTATCGGATATCTGGAGCTTCTGACGAATAATCAGCAGATACCGGCAGATATGCAGCATAAATACATAGAGATCGCATATGGAAAGTCAAGAAGGCTGCAAAAGCTGATCGAGGATCTGTTTGGTTTTACCAAGTTAAACTACGGCAAGATCGCCATGCATGTGGGCCAGATTGATATTGTAAAGCTGTTGGGACAGCTTGTAGAGGAAGCTTATCCCAACTTTGTGGAAAAGGGACTGTCATATGATCTGCAGAGCAATGTGCCGGCCAAGATCATTAACGCAGACGGAAACCTTCTTGCGCGCCTGTTTGATAACCTGATTGGAAATGCCATTAAATACGGCGCAGATGGAAAACGGGTTTTAGTTAAGATACACGCAGAAAGCGAAACAGTAACGGTTTCTGTCACCAATTACGGCTATGTGATACCTGCAGATGAACTTCCGCTTATTTTCAATAAATTTTACCGTGTGGAACAGTCACGTTCCAGCAGTACCGGAGGTACCGGTTTAGGTCTTGCCATTGCCAAGGAGATCGTGGATATGCACGGAGGTACGATCAGTGTAGCCAGTGACCTTAACGGAACCGTATTTACGGTGAAACTTCAGGTTCATTTTGATGTGGATAAGGAAAATTTCGAACATAAAAATGAGGATTAGACCATGGATACAGGTAAAAACAGAATCGTTGGAAAAAATACAAAAAGGGCGCTGAAAAGCACCCTTTTTGCCGTCCTGCTGTCAGTGTTCCTAAGTTTTGAAGGACTGGCAGCCATGACAGCGGATGGACCAGGGGCGGCTTATGAGTCTGTGAAAGAAAACACGGAGGATACAGCTTCCACAGAAGATGCACAGTTTGCAAAAAAACTGATAACAGAAGGACCGATATCAATGGATGTGGTCTATGGATATGACAATGTGGCGAAAAGCGGACGTTTTCTGCCTCTTGATATCCAGTTGGGTAATGATCAGGAAACAGATTTTAACGGGGTACTTACTGTCACTTCCAGAGAACCGGATTATGATGGCTACAGCAACAGCTCCCAGGTAAAATACGATGCATACCGATATGAATTTCCTGTGACTATAGAAGCAAATGGAAGTCTGGAGAAAAAATTAAATATTTCTCTCAGCAGTCATTCCGATGTGATGTACATCAGCCTTTATGATGAAAATGAAAAACAGGTTTTAAATAAGCGGCTGAAAATGGATCTGAACACCCAGATCGCCCAGCTGTTTATTGGTGTGTTAAGTGATGCACCCCAAAAGCTTTCCTATCTGGACCAGGTAGGTGTGAATTACAGTATGCTGCGCACCAGGACCATTGATCTGACGGTGTATGACCTTCCGGATACGGAGCTGGGATTAGACCAGCTGGATGTACTTCTGATCACAGATTTTAATACTCAGGCGCTGACCCAGGAGCAGACAGATGCTATTTTAGAGTGGGTACACAGAGGCGGTATCCTTCTTTTGGGAACAGGTGACAGAGGAGAAGAAACGTTATCTGCTTTCAGCAAACAGCTGCTGGAATATCCGGTTCAGCCGGCCTCTTTGTATCATCTTCATATGGGAGCAGACCGGGGAATCAAAGACCGGGTGGATGATGAACTTATATTGAATTGTACGGAAGTGAATCTGAAAGGCGGTACAGATCTGCTTACCAGTGATTCTTTTACAGTCCTTTCAAGTACCACCATGGGAAATGGAATGGCAGCAGCAGCTATTTTTGACTTTACAGATCTGGAGGAATATTGTTCCAAAGACAGTTCTTATATAGACCATTTCCTTACAGCTCTTTTAGGAGAAGACCGGATCAACAACTTAAACAGTAATGCTGGCGGCGGTAATTATAATCAGTTCTGGTCTGTTCAGAGTCTTGTAAATACAGGAAATATCCGAAAGCTTCCTAAAATCGGCTTTTATGTGGTACTGGCAGTAGCTTATGTGGCTTTAGCAGGTCCGGGTCTTTATTTTTTCTTAAAGCAGAGAAAGCTGCAGGAATATTATCAGCCATCAGTGGCTCTGCTTGCTGTCTGCACTACGGGAATGGTGATCTTAATGGGTTCCGGAACCCGTTTCTCCGGTCCGTTCTTCACTTATGCGACCATTGAAAGTACCGGCGATACTGATAAGACGGAGACAACATTTATCAACATGCGGGCACCTTATAATAAGACATATTCCGTAGGATTAAATCCCCGGTACCGGCTGTATCCGGTTACAGGAAGTCCCTATTATGATCAGACACCAACAGGAGAATTTACAGATACAGACAAAGCAGATGTTATCATACGGTATGGGGAGGATGCAACCTGGATCCAGGCAGTAGATACAGGGGCGTTTAATTCTAAAATTTTCCAGATGGAAACACATACAGATAATGAGACTGGAGAAGGATTTTCCGGAGAGCTTCAGGCCTTTAACGGAGAACTTTCCGGTACTCTTACTAATAATTATCCTTATGCAGTGGAGAATGCGGCAGTGCTCCTTTATAATCAGCTGCTGATCATTGGAAATATGGAACCGGGAGAGACGATTTCTTTAGATAATCAGCCCATGACGTTTTGTGCTACCAATTTCAGCTATGCGCTGGCATCTCAGATCACCGGAGTTTCTCTGTATGATATGAGCGGAGATATGGAAGATGCCTCCTATGTACAGGCTTTAGAACGGGCAAATCTTCTTTCGTTTTATATTGAAAATTATATTTCCGGTTATCATTCCCAGGCGTGTGTGGTTGCTTTTGGAGATGGAGAAGAAAATCTGGATTTTATGCAGCAGGCAGATTATGAAGCTTATGGCTGCACTCTTTTAACGGCGCAGTTGGAAGTAAATTATGAAAAAGGCGGAAAAACCTATCGCTCTGCCATGCAGAAGCAGCCAAATGTGCTTTCTGGTGAGTATGACGCAGCCCGTAATACTATGTATGGAATGTCTCCTGTGATCTTAGAGTATTATCTGGGAAATGAAACAGAAGTGGACTCCGTGGATTTCCACCCGCTGACGGCAGATGCCTCTGACAGCCTGAAGTATTATTACACAGTCCCATTTTCCGGCAGCATGTATTTTTATAATTATAATACAGGGGATTATGATCTTATAAGATCAGATCAGACGCATTTTACACAGGAAGAACTGGAGAAATATTTGTCTCCCGGAAATACCATTACTGTCCGTTATGTATATGATACAACAGGAGAGTACACCTGGAACATTATGCTCCCGGTGGTAACTGTCACAGGAAGGAGCAAATGATGCTTAAGATAAAAAATCTCCATAAAATATATGGTAAATATCATGCTTTAAGCGGCCTGAACATGACGGTAAAAGAAGGAGCTCTTTACGGTTTTGTGGGGCCCAACGGAGCAGGAAAGACAACAGCTATTAAAATCATGACCGGACTTTTGGAAGCAGAAGAGGGAAGTGTGATCATTAACGGGGAAGATGCATTAGCTGATCCGGATAAGCTGCGTTCCTGCATCGGCTATGTACCGGATTTCTTTGGTGTATACGACAATCTGACTGTGGGGGAGTATATGAGTTTTTTTGCTTCCTGTTATCATATGGACGGACTGGTGGCAAGAAAGCGCTATATGGCTTTATTAGACCAGGTAGGACTGGAAGATAAGCTTGATTTTTATGTAGACGGTCTTTCAAGGGGAATGAAACAGCGTCTTTGCCTGGCAAGAGCATTGATCCACGATCCACAGATATTGATCTTGGACGAACCTACCTCCGGTCTTGATCCCAGGACCCGGGTGGAATTTAAAGAAATATTGGAAGATCTGAAATTTGCGGGAAAGACGATCCTTATCAGTTCCCATGTTCTTTCAGAACTTTCAGAAATGTGTACGGATATCGGGATTATTGACCAGGGAAGAATGATCTTAGAGGGAAATATCGAAGATATTTTATCAAGGGTCAATGCGTCCAATCCGCTGGTGATCTCCGTTTACAGCAACATGGAAAAGGCACTGTCTATATTAAAGAGCCATCCATGTGTGAGGACGATTTCCATGCGGGAAAAGGATATCTGTGTCCGCTTTGCCGGGGATGCCCAGGATGAGGCCATGTTATTGCAGCAGCTCATTGACAGTGATGTGCTGGTCAATGGTTTTACCAGGGAAAAAGGCAGTCTGGAAACAGTATTTATGCAGCTGACAGATCACGAAGAAGAAAGGGTGGTGACTTCCTATGAAGCAGAATCCGGTTTATAACAGGGAAATGCGTGTAAGTTCCCGAAGCCTGAAGCTGCCCTTTATCATTGTTCTGTTTAATGGGATCTTATTTTTAGTGACTCTTTTAAATATGTACTCTGTAGTCATGCAGGTAAAGGCCACGGCAAGTATCCAGTACAGCAGTTTTATGGATCTGTATGAATTTGTTACATCCATGGAATTTTTACTTTTAATGTTTATTGTTCCGGCAGTAACAGCTTCTTCCATCAGCGGAGAAAGGGAACGGCAGACCTTAGACCTTATGCTGACTACCCGGATGAGTGCCGGGCAGATCGTAAGGGGAAAACTGATGAGTGCTTTAAGCACACTGCTTTTGCTGATCCTTTCCAGTTTCCCGGCAGTTGCAATGGTATTTGTATATGGGGGTATCACATGGGCAGATGCTTTTTCACTGATCCTTTGCTATGTGACAGTGGCATTTTTTGCAGGAAGCATCGGCATCTGTTTTTCAGCAGCCCTTAAGCGGTCTACTATCTCAACTGTGGTCACATATGGAACACTGATTGCAGTAGTGGCAGGAACTTATTTTATCAACCGCTTTGCTCTTTCCGTATCAGGAATGAGCCTGAATAAGACGACGGTCTATTCCATAGCAGATAGTGGGCTCAGAGCTTCTTCCGGTGGTTTCTTTTACCTGTTTTTGTTTAACCCGGCAGTTACATTTATGGCCATCATCGGGGAACAGGCGGGCAGAGGAACGCCCCTTGCAGATGTGGTAAGCTATTTTGGCATATCTCAGGATGGATTTATCATCAGATACTGGATCGGTTTTAGTATTATGCTCCAGTTGGCAGCGGGAATTGCTTTGATCGCAGGAGCTATTCATTTTGTAGAACCAGTAAAACATAAAAAATCACGCTTAAAAAGGGTGAATAAAAAAGGAGAAAAATAAATGGGAATCATTAAAGCAGCATCACATGCAGTTGGTACAGGTCTGTCAGACCAGTGGCTGGAGGCCCTGGAACCGGACAATATGGGAACACAGACTGTTTTTGCAAAAGGCGTCCAGCTTAGAAAAGGAACAGGTGAAAATGGTAAAGGCTCTGATAACATGGTAACAGAAGGTTCCATTATCCATGTATATCCGGAGCAGTGCATGATCTTAGTAGATGGGGGAAAAGTGGTGGATTACACAGCAGAACCCGGCTACTATAAGGTAAGCCTGGATACACAGCCTTCTCTGATGAATGGGTCTTTAGGGAAAGCAGTAAAGGAATCGTTAGGAAGGATCCGCTTTGGAGGTGTGGCTCCTACAGCTCAGAAAGTATATTATATTAATCTTCAGGAGATCCGGGGGCTGAAGTTTGGAACCAAAAATGCTATTAACTATTTTGATAATTTCTATAACGCAGAATTGTTTTTACGGACTCATGGAACCTATTCTATTAAGGTCACTGATCCATTGAAATTTTATGCAGAAGTGATTCCAAAGAATGCAGACCGAGTGGAAATGGAAGATATTAACGAGCAGTACTTAAATGAGTTTTTAGAGGCACTGCAGACTTCTATTAACCAGATGTCAGCTGATGGAATCCGTATTTCCTATGTTCCTTCCAAGGGCATGGAGCTTGGAAAATATATGTCCAATGTATTGGATGACCAGTGGAAAGAACTGCGTGGTATGGAGATCCAGTCTGTAGGAATTGCCAGCATTTCCTATGACGAAACATCACAGGAACTGATCAATATGCGCAACAAGGGTGCTATGATGGGAGATCCGTCTATAAGAGAAGGTTATGTACAGAGCACCATTGCAGAAGGATTAAAAGGTGCAGGTACCAATACAAACGGAGCTATGTCCGGATTTATGGGAATGGGCCTTGGAATGCAAAATGGAGGTGCTTTTATGGGTGCAGCGTCTGCAGCTAATATGCAGCAGATGCAGATGAACAGGCAGATGCAGCAGGGACAGCAAATGGGCTATGGCACAGGAAATGGCGGCGTTCCGGGCGGTCAGATGGGCTATGGCGCAGGAAATGGTGGCACTCAGGCAGTTCAGCCGGCCCAGTCCGTAAAGCAGCCCTGGATATGTCCTGCATGCCATGTGGAAAACACAGGAAAATTCTGCAGCGAGTGTGGAAAACCAAAGCCGTCAGCAGAGTGGACCTGTCCGGTGTGTGGTACGGTTAATAAAGGCAAGTTCTGCAGTGAATGCGGAAATCCAAGAGGAGAAGCTTAAGCATGGGAGTTATAACATATAAATGCCCTAACTGCGGCGGCGGACTGACATTTAATGCAGACATTCAGAAATACAGGTGTGAATACTGCCTTTCTGAGTTTTCACAGGAAGAGCTGGATGAGATAGAAAAGAAAGAGCTGGAAAAAGCAGAGAAACGGGCAGAGATCCAGGAAAATAATGTACTAACAGAGGATGTGCCGGTTGAAACATCGGGGACACAGGCTGTGCAGACAGAAGAAGCATCTGAAAATACAGGCAGAAAAAAAACAGTTACCTCTATCATGTACATTTGCCCAAGCTGTGGTGCACAGATCGTCACAGATGAGACTACGGCTGCTTCTTTCTGTTATTATTGCCACAATCCTGTTGTGCTGGAAGAAAAACTGCGGGGGGAATTTAAACCGGACTACGTACTCCCATTTCAGATCGATAAGAAAAAAGCCCAGGAGATATTTACCCAGTGGGTAGGACGGAAAAAATTCGTACCGGATTATTTCTTTTCTCCCCGCCAGATCGAGAGCATGACCGGTGTATATTTCCCTTATTGGCTTTACAGCTGCAAGGTAAAGGGTGATCTTCAGGCAGAAGGAAAGACTGTCCGTACCTGGGAAACGGCGGGTATGCGCTATACAGAAACGAAAGTCTATGATATCCAAAGACAGGGAGATATGAATGTAGACTCTGTAGCCAGAAATGCATTAAAGAAGGCCAACAGAAAGCTGATCGATGGTGTTCTGCCTTACCGTCTGAATGAGAAAAAAGAATTTTCCATGGGTTATCTTTCCGGCTTTGTGGCAGAGAACCGGGATATGGAAAAAGATGGTTTTGTAAATGAGGTTAAAGAAGAGGTACGGCAGTTTGCATTATCCAGCCTAAGCAGCCAGACCGGGAATTATTCTAGCGTCCAGGTGCGAAAGAATCAGGTGGATATTACTGAAGAGACCTGGGCTGCTGCCCTTCTTCCTGTATGGACAGTAACCTATAATGATAAGGCCAGAGGGAAGATCTATTATTTTGCTTTAAATGGACAGACGGGAAAGATATGGGGAGAGCTTCCGGTGGACAATAAAAAACTGGCAGTTTTATTCTTAAGTATTTTTGTACCGGTGTGGGTGATACTGCTGTTTTTAGGGTATTGGATCGGCTGATGAGGTGATGAGATGAAAAAGATAAAAGGGATAATGATCTGTCTGCTGATCTGTACATTTTTAGTTATGGGCAGTATGGCAGTATGGGCGGACCAGACGGGAGCAGTAAGCGGCCAGACCCGCGTATTTGACCAGGCGGGACTGTTTAGTGAAACAGAAATAATACAGCTGGAAGAAAAAATTGCCCAATGCAGAAAAAGCACAAAGATGGATGTGGTCATAGTCAGCGCTTATGCAGACGAGGAACGTTCAGCAGAAGAATATGCAGATGATTATTATGACTACGGTGGCTTTGGTGCTGGAAAGAAAGCCAGCGGTGTACTGCTTTTATACTATATGGACGGACCTGGACAGCCGGGGGGAGAATGCTATATTTCGACTGCAGGTACAATGATCAATATGCTTACAGATGAACGTATTGAAAGCATTTTAGATGATGTATATGGAGATCTGGGAAACCGGGACTTTGCAGGAGCTACGGAGCATTTTCTGGAAGATGTAAAGGTCTATGTAAAAGAGGGCGTGGAATCCGGTCAGTATACTTATGACCGGGATACAGGCGAGATTGTCCGTTACCACAGCATCCGTTTGTATGAGGTGGCAATAGCAGTGGTGATCGCCGGAATTTTAGCTGGATCCGTATGTCTGGATATAAAAAAGCGTTATGCTATGAAACAGAGCAGCAGAGAGGTATCAAACAGTCTTCAGGCTTACCGGGCGGACTGTGCTTTTTGTTTTTCTGTTGCCGGGGACAAAATGGTCAATAAGTATGTGCGCTCTGTACCTATTCCAAGAAATACTTCCAGTGGAAGCGGAGGCAGAGGACATTCTGGAAGCAGTTCGGCAGGACGCAGCACAATACATACTTCCAGCAGCGGGAGAAGTCATGGAGGCGGCGGAAGACGTTTTTGAGAAGCTGGCACAATTTAAGAGCAGCAGCGTATGATGATAATAGATGCATCCGCTGATGCTTTATATAGATCTGCAGGTTCCGGAGCCTGGAGAGGCAGAGCTTTCTGGCTCTGCCTGGTACATCGTTTCGTAAATATCTATACTGATCCGCAGACAAGCGAGTGGTATAGTTATTTCAAAAACGATGTATCAGTACATAAAATGATGTAAGTGTCAAAAGTATAAATTGCGTTTGTGCTCGCACAAATAAGCAATTTATACTTATTGACACGCCGAACACCGAAAACGAAATAAAATGGTGTGAACACGCCATTTTATGGGAGTTTGAGGTGTTCGAGGATTGCGGGAATTGCGTAGCAATGGAGCAATCCGGTTACATCAGTGAGTGGCAAAATTTACTTTTGACACTCACATCATAAAATGTATGGTTCCAGGATCTACAGATTACCGGGATCCGGGAAAACTTCAGGATCAGAAGGAAGCTTCAGGGGAAAGATATGAATTATACCTATATACTCCACTGCGCAGACGGGACACTGTACTGCGGATGGACCAATGACTTAAAAAAACGGCTCCATGCCCACAACAGCGGCACTGGAGCCAAATATACGAAGTCAAGAAGACCGGTGACACTGGTCTATTATGAAGCCTTTGGGACAAAACAGGAGGCCATGAAGCGGGAATATGCAATAAAACAGCTCCCCCGGAAGAAGAAGGAGGAGCTGATCGCCCATGGCTGTGATATGGACATATTCGTGGCTTCAGAAAGTCAGCTTTATGCCACGAACTGATACATCATCATATAGTGGCAGAGACTGCCGCCCATGACAAACAGGTGGAAGATCTCATGGGAGCCAAAGTACCGGTGCCTGGAATTGAAAATCGGCAGTTTCAATGCATATATAATTCCTCCTGCGGTGTAAATAATGCCGCCTGCTAAAAGCCATGCAAAGCCACCCGCTGGAAGTGCAGCGATGATCTTGGAGATAGCCAGGATGCACACCCATCCCATGGCAATATAGATCAGGGAAGAAAACCACTTGGGGCAGGTGATCCAGAGAGCATTGATGATGATCCCAACAAGGGCAATGCCCCATACAAGACCTAAAAGGTTCCAGCCGGTGTGGTCTCCTAAAACGATCAGGCATACCGGTGTATAAGTTCCGGCAATAAGGACGAAGATCATCATATGGTCCAGCTTGCGCAGACGCTTATTGATAACAGGAGAAATATTCAGTGTATGGTACAAGGTACTTGCCCCATACAGACAGATCATACTTAAAATAAACACCGCCAGTGCTGCCAGATGCAGGTAGCCTGGCGTTTTTGCTGCTTTGATCAAAAGCGGGACTGATGCAATGGCAGCAGCCACCATAGCGATCAGATGGGTAATGGCGCTTCCGGGATCTTTCATACGGCAGATGTTTCTTTTTATTTTTGCACTCATAACAGATACCTCCTTATACATACAAATTAAGCTTTGAAAACTTTTACATGTAGTAATTAATACTATGTATCATTACAATTAATACTATACAACAAGTGATGGAATTATGCAAGGATAAAAAAACGCCAGACTTTTTAAAGTCCGACGTTTTGTATTTATGATATGTTTTTACTGAATAATTTAAAAGCTCCTGTATCCGGTTTTATCTGAAAATCCATGATCCGGCCAGTTGCCGGATGTTTAAATCTTAAATGGCAGGCACACAAAGCAAGGCTTTTTCTTACAGCTTTTTCATTATTTCCGTATTTGCCATCTCCATAAAGAGGTGTTCCATGACCGGAAAATTGAACCCGGATCTGATGATGCCTGCCGGTGAGCAGCTTTATTTCCACCAGACTTAAGTATTGGGGATCCTTTTCCTCCGTTTGTATACAGTCTAACACTTTGTATTCCAGCTCAGCTTTTTTTCCGTCAGGATCAGACTTATCCACAATCCGTGAACAGTTGTTTTTCTTGTCCTGCTTAAGATAATCCACATATGTCCCATTGTTATCCACAGGTTTTCCACAAATCACAGCCTGATACCATTTTTCTATTTTTCCCTGCTGAAGGCTGGTACTAAGGGAAGCGGCAGCCTTGGGATTCTTGGCATATACCATAATACCAGATACCGGACGGTCTAGTCTGTGGATAACTCCTACATAAGGTGGCTGTGGATATTTGGAAGCTGTGGATGTTTCTTTTGTTAATTTGTGGATATCTTGTGGATGACTGGCCAGGTGTTTTCGTATTTCACTGACCATGTCCGGGGCAAAGCTTTTTCCACTTTGTGATTCCAGACCGGCTGGCTTTATTACGACTATAATATCGTTATCTTCATATAATATGGAAAGCATGGTTGGGTTTACCTTTCAGGTGTTATTATTTTAAACTTTCATTTATGGTGATGTCGCCTTATAATAAAGTTAAGAAAAGTTAATATCTTCCCGGACTTCAAAATGTGGGATCTCAGATTTTACAAAACTGGGGATAACTTCTCTGGCTGTCTGGATAAACTGGCGGGCTGCGGGAGATAATGAAGAACTATCCCGATATAACAACCCGATTTCCCTTGAACTCACATGGTGGTCCATGGAGCAGAAAATAGGCGGATAGTCAAATTTTTCTTCATAGGTAACAGTTACGGGAGCAAATCCAAAGCCATTGTTTTGCGGAACTAAACGGTACACGGTAGATGAATTATCCAGCTCCATAGAAACGGAGGGGGATATTTGAAATTTTTTAAATTGTTCCCTTGCAAATTCATAGGTTCCATGTCCCGATGTCAGGGAAATGAAAGGAATCTGTTCCAGAATACGAGGAGGAATATACTGGAGAACTCCCGGGATGTTTTCCGGAAGTATTAAGTTATGAAAAACAGCTGCAGTACGGCTTACAATAAGAGTCATTTCTTCTTGAAAAAGAGGGACAAATGTCAGACCATCAAGATCAGAAGGCTTTGAACATATAAAAAACACATCGATCGCCCCGTTTTTTACATCCTTTTGTAATTTAGCTGAATTTCCCTCGCTCAGCTTAACCTTTACTTTGGGACAGACTTTCTGATAGTCAGGAAGCATGCGGGGAAGCCAGCTGTAACAGCGGGTACTGTGCATGCCGATCGAGATCTGGTCCTGAACATGCCCTGCAATTTCTCTCATTTCTTTATCCAGTTTTTCTTTCATTTCCAGGATCTTCAAAAGACCGTCTACATATCGCTCCCCGGCATAGGTAAGCCGGATGGGAAAGGAAGACCGGTCGAATAGTGTTACATTTAATTCTTCTTCCAAATTTTTAATATAACGTGTTAAAGCAGGCTGTGATATATGGCATTGTTCAGCAGCCCGTGAATAATTTCTGGTATCGGCAAGTGCCAGAAGGTAAGTGACCTTATCCAGATCCATTTATCATCATCCTTTCTGCGGAATACAAACTGCAATAGAGGATGAAACTCTAATGAATAAGTATTCAGAAAATTCAATTCATTTATGTTATAGAATTTATAAATAATTAGTATTGGATTATATTTGCAAAAACAGTTACAATCATATTAGCTGAAAATAATAAGGCTGTCAATATGGTGTATGTACTCTCGGAGTCTTTCATGCACTTGCTTTTGCGGCCGATTTTCCGCCAGTCGCACCCGAATTTTATCAATGTACGCACCGCGTACGCCTCAAAAATTTGGGCACAACTGACAAAAAATCTTCTCGCAAAATCAAGTACAAAAAGATTCCGAGAGTACATATGTAAAAACAGGAGGAGGAATCAAGATGCGAAAACTGGATATGGTATGGATCAACGGGAATATTTATACTGCAGATGATAAATTTTCCACAGCCGCTGCATTCGGGGTGTCGGGGGACAGATTTAGTGTTGTCGGCAGTACAGAGGAGGTTCTTGAAAATTGTGATGAACACACGAAGATCATAGATCTTCAGGGAAAAACGGTACTGCCTGGATTGATCGATGCCCATCTTCATATTACTAATACAGGTGCTATGAAGCTGAACCTGAATCTGGTATCGAAACAAAAGCAGGAGATCCTGGACATGGTTGCTGATGCTTACAGCAGTGCAAAAAAAGGAGAATGGATCATTGGACGGGGATGGATCAATGATACGTGGGATGATCCATCATTTCCTACCAAAGAAGACCTGGATGCTGTGGCGCCGGATTCACCGGTATACCTTACAAGAGCCTGCGGACATGCTGCATGGGCGAATACAAAGGCATTTGAAACAGCAGGGATCACAAAGGATACACCAGACCCGGCAGGGGGAGAATTTTTACATAAGCAGGATGGAAGCCTCCTTGGTGTGGTTACTGATCAGGCGCAGGATCCATTTAATAAAGCGATACCATCGTATACAAAGGAACAGATCCAGAAGATCGTATTGCTGGCCCAGCAGGAATTCTTTTCAAATGGTTTAACATCTGTTCAGGATGCCGGCTCACCGGAAGAGTGGGTGGAAGCATGGCAGGAATTATATGAAAAAGAGCGTCTGAAATTAAGGATCTATGTAAGTATGCGTGTACTGGGACGTCCGAATTACCAGGAACTGATGGAAGGCTCTTTAAAATTCTTTAAGAAGGGACTTCGCATTGGTATGTATGACAATCGTCTTACAGCCAGAGCCTATAAGATATCCCTTGATGGATCTTTAGGAGCCAGAAGTGCATGGATGTTAGAGGACTATGAAGACCAGCCAGGTCATAAAGGAAATGGAAAGTGGACAAATGACCAGTTGTATTCTGTATTGTATGAGGCGCGAAGGGCTGGTTTCCAGACCTGGTGCCATGCAATTGGAGATGCAGCTAACCGTCAGTGTCTGGATGTATATGAACAGCTTTTAAAGGAGCTTCCAGATAAAGATGCACGTCTCAGAAGTGAGCATGCCCAGATCATTGCCCCGGAAGACATAGAACGCTTCCACAAACTGGGGGTTATACCTACTCATCAGACTGTATTTTTACGGACGGATAAAAATGTAGCAGATGCACGTCTGGGAGCAGAGCGCATAAAAGGTGCATATGCATGGAGAACATTGATCGACCAGGGAAATCCTTTACCAAACGGAACGGATTCACCGGTAGAAAGCTGCAATCCATTTTTAAGCATGTATTGTGCGGTAACAAGAAAAGATGAGCATTTAAAACCGGAAGGAGGATGGCATCCACAGGAAGCAATGACCCGGGAGGAAGCACTGCGTTCTTATACAAATTGGGCGGCCTACGCAGCATTTGAAGAGCAGTTAAAAGGCAGTATCGAGCCGGGAAAACTGGCAGATTTTGTTGTGATCGACCGTGATTATATGAAATGCCCAGAAGAAGAAATAAAAGATATCTGCTCCCTGCAGACAGTTGTTGGCGGAGAAGTTGTATATGAAACAAAGTAAAGGAGAATCAGGTATGGAGAAGACAAAAGAAGAAAAAAAGGGGTTGTTTTTCCGGTTTATTAATGGTGTTGAGGTTATTGGTAATAAACTGCCGCATCCGTTTTATCTGTTTACGATCCTGATCGTGGTGGCAATTGTTCTTTCTGTGATATTTGCAGGTGTTTCTGTGACTTATGAAAGTGCATCTTCCAAAGGAACAGGCGGGGAAATTGTAACAGTTACTGTAAAGAACCTGTTAAATAAAGAGACCATAAATTATGTAACACAGAATTTATACAGCATTTATTATAACTTTTCACCAATGATGATGATGGGCCTGCTGATGCTGTCCATCGGACTGGCAGAACAGGTGGGCCTGTTCGGTGCGTTTATTAAGAGAACGATCGCAGGTGCACGTCCGGCATTTGTATTTGCCATTGTTTCATTTATTGCGATCAATGCAAATACAGCTTCTAATGCAGGTATCTTAGGCTGTACAGCAGTAGCAGCGGCGGTATTTGCTTCAATGGGGTACAATCCGTGGCTGGGCATTATTTTGGCATATGCGGCAGGTAATGCCGGAATGTCTGCCAATGTATTTGTTGGAAATCTGGATGTACTGTTAAGTGGTATCAATGAATCTGTATGTTCTTCTCTGGGAATTGACACCTCTACTGTACATGTACTCCAGAACTGGTATTTTATGTTTGCATGCGCCATTATCCTGACAGTGGTATTTACCCTGGTAACAACAAAATTTGTCAGAGGCTTTATCGGCGAAGCAAAGGATTTAAGTCTTATCCAGATTGGCTCTTCAGATAAAGATTTATCTCCCCTGGAGCATAAGGCACTCCGAAATACAGGGATCGCAGCAGTTATTTATCTGGCATTACTGGTTATCATATGCATTCCGCAAAATTCTGTTTTCCGCGCAGATGATGGAAGCCTTGTTCCAAACTCTCCGTTATTAAAGAGTGTGTTAACACTGTTATTTTTATTCTTTATGGTTACAGGAATTGCCTATGGACGTACAACCGGTGCTTTAAAAGACTGGAATTCCCTGCCTAAGATGCTTGCAGGCAGTATTAATTCCATGGTTAATTTCATGGTGATCGCGCTTCCGGCCTCCTTATTTATTTATCTGTTTAATGCATCTAATATTCCGACTGCATTAGGTGCTGCAGGCGCTGCATGGATAAAAACATCAGGTATCAATGGATTTGGCCTTATTGTATTAATTGTATTTTTCTCTACATTTTTAAATTTATTTATGACTTCTGGATCTTCAAAGTGGATGATCCTGGCACCGATCCTGATCCCAATGCTTTATGCCATCGGCTTTAGTCCGGCTTTAACTACAGTAGCATACCGCATCGGAGATTCTGCTACCAATGCGATCGCACCGATCTCTTCTGATGTGGCACTGATCGTAGGCCTTCTGGGTAAGTATAATACAGACAAGAGTAAAACACCGGGTATGGGAACGGTTTTTGCAGGCTGTATGCCATATGCAATAGCGACTATGATCACGGAACTGCTTATTTTAGGTGTCTGGTGGGCATTTAACCTGCCTCTTGGCCCTGGTGTTACTATGTTTATCAAGTAAAGAGAGGAGAGAACAATATGGAGATGCCTGTTTTCACTATCCGGGGTAAAAACCACAGAGAACGTGGAGTAGATTATGGGGTTCAATGTAAAGAACTGATACAGGGAGTATTGGAACGCTATATCCGTTTTTTTAATGGCGGTCACACTGCGGTAAGCTGGGATGAAGCAAAAGTGATATCCAAAGAATTTCTTCCTTTTATCCGTTCTTACTCACCGGAACTTTTAGATGAATTAGAAGGGATCGCCCAGGGCGCAGATGTAGAGTTTGATGATCTTTTAACCTTAAATTCACGGTCTGAAGCTATGACTCTGGTCCGCAGACCCCCTTCTGATAAGGAGGAACTGGATGGCTGTTCCAGCGTTGCAGTATTGCCGGATGCTTCTGCTAATGGGCATACGATCCTGGCACAGAACTGGGACACTTATACATGGCAGGAATACGGCACCGTGATCTTACAGATACTTAGAGATGACGGTCCGGATCTGATGATCGTTACAGAGGCAGGACAGCTTGCCAGATATGGCATGAACCAGGCAGGAATTGCCCTGGGAGTCAACAGCTTGCAAAAAACATATAATCCTGAAGTTTTTGGAATCCCATCTGTATTTATCCGCCGTAAATTTTTGGAACAGGACCGTTATGTTGATGCGGTGAATCAGATATTCGGAGCGGAATCAATGCTTCCAATGTATTATGTGGCTGCTTATTGCGGCGGTGATGCCATGGGATTTGAAAAACTAAAAGATGGACAGCTGGTGCTGTATCCGGAAAATGGTCTGATAGCCCATAGTAACCATATCCGTCATCCCCATTATGCATACCAGGTGGATGCACTGGGGGGAACTTTATATCGTGACAGAAGAATTTTAAAACATCTTCAGCCTAAAGCAGGTGCAGTCACCATGGAAGATATAAAGGATGCTTTTAAGGATCATTTTGGATATCCTTTCAGTGTTTGCAGACACGGTGATAGCAGAAAGACAGAGCTGAACCGCATCAGTACGCTTGGGTGTATCCTTATGGATGTGACAGACCGCCGCATCTGGGTATGTAAAGGAACCCCATGCTGTGGGGAATTTAAAGAATATATGTGGGAACGTCCGCATAAAAAATCTGACTGGGATCAGATAGAAAAATGGTGAAATAAAAATGAAGGATTTCAGGGCAGTAAAAGCGGAATTGACTAGTTACGCAGTAATTATTTTTGCAGCATTTTTAATGGGGTTTGCAATAAAAAACCTTTATGATCCTGTGAACCTTGTTACCGGCGGAGTATCCGGTGTGGCGATTATATTCAAAAGTCTGTTTGATATACCCTTATGGTTGACAAATACATTACTGAATATTCCATTATTTATAGCGGCCTGGCGTTTGAAAGGATGGAATTTTATTAAAAGGACATTTATAGCAACTGTGTCCTTGTCAGTTTCTTTGTATGTTTTGCCGGAAATGACCATTGCCGGAGATGATATCTTTTTATCAGCTTTATTTGGTGGTATTCTTTCCGGAGTTGGAACAGGGATTTTATTTGCAGTACATGCCACTACAGGGGGCACGGATATGCTCGCAGCCCTGCTCCATCTGAAGATCCGTCAATATTCAGTATCTCAGATCATGCAGGTTCTTGATGCAATGGTAGTACTGGCAGGTGCTTCTGTATTTGGACTGGGATCAGCATTGTATGCGATGATAGCGATCTATGCAGTGTGCCGCGTATCAGATGGAATTTTAGATGGTCTGAATTTTTCGAAACTTGCGATCATTATTTCTGAACGCAATAAAGAGATCGCAGGTTCGATCATGAAAAATATGGAGAGAGGGGTTACTGCTGTAAAGTCAGTAGGAATGTATTCCGGAACAGAAAGGGACATGCTGTTTTGCGTTGTTCCCAGAAAAGAGATCATCTGGCTTCGGGATATTGTCCGAGAATATGACAAACAGGCGTTTCTTATTGTAAGTGATGTGAAGGAGGTATTCGGAGAAGGTTTTATTGAAGATATTTCCTCAAAATAAAAGATAATCAGAAATAACAGAAGGCTGTTTTCAGGTCATTCAATCTAAATGATCTGAAAGCAGCCTTTTATGATCATGGTAAGATCATGATAAACGCAGCGCCCAGTCTTTGCAGTTCCATACATCCGTAGCAAGACCTTCATAAAATTCCGGTTCATGGCAGATGAGCAGGATACTGCCTTTATAAGCCTTTAAGGCACGTTTTAATTCTTCTTTTGCATCCACATCCAGATGGTTGGTAGGCTCGTCTAAAAGAAGGACATTGGTTTCGCGGTTGATCAGTTTGCACAGGCGTACCTTAGCCTGCTCACCGCCGCTTAATACACGGACCTGGCTTTCAATGTGCTTTGTGGTCAGGCCGCATTTTGCAAGGGCAGAACGTACCTGATACTGGGTATAGGACGGGAATTCCTTCCAGATTTCTTCCAGACAGGTGGTGGTGTTTCCAGGGGCCATTTCCTGTTCAAAATATCCAATGGATAAATAATCACCCAGCTCCACAGAGCCGTTTAAAGCAGGTGTCAGTCCAAGGATACTCTTTAAAAGAGTGGTTTTTCCAATACCATTTGCACCTACCAGGACCACCTTCTGTCCCCGTTCCATAGTCAGGTTCAATGGGCGGGAAAGAGGTTCATCGTAACCGATGATCAGATCCTTGGTCTCGAAAATATATTTGCCTGGAGTCCGGGCTTCCAGAAAATTAAATTCTGGCTTTGGCTTCTCTTTTGCCAGCTCGATCACATCCATTTTATCCAGTTTCTTCTGGCGGGACATAGCCATGTTTCTGGTGGAAACGCGGGCTTTGTTTCTGGCAACGAAATCTTCCAGTTCAGCGATCTCCTGCTGCTGACGTTTATAGGCAGCTTCTAACTGGGCTTTCTTTACAGCATAAACCTCCTGGAACTTGTCATAATCACCTACATAGCGGTCCAGACGCTGGTTTTCCATGTGATAGATCAGGTTGATGACGCTGTTTAAAAACGGGATATCATGGGAAATCAGGATAAAAGCATTTTCATATTCCTGAAGATACCGCTTCAGCCATTCAATATGCTGTACGTCCAGATAGTTGGTAGGCTCGTCAAGAAGAAGGATATCCGGTTTCTGAAGGAGCAGCTTTCCAAGAAGGACTTTTGTTCTCTGACCACCGGAAAGTTCCGTTACATCACGATCCATACCGATCTCATCCAGACCTAAAGCACGGCCCACTTCCTCTACCTTAGAATCGATCACATAAAAATCATGTGCCATTAAAAGATCCTGAATGGTGCCCAGCTCTTCCATCATGGCATTCATCTGTTCTTCGTCAGCATCTCCCATGTTGTCGCAGATATGATTCATCCGTTCTTCCATTTCAAAAAGGGGAGCAAAGGCACTTTTAAGCACTTCCCGGATGGTCATTCCCTTTTCCAGGACTGTATGCTGGTCCAGGTAGCCTACATTTACATTTTTTGCCCACTCTACCTTGCCTTCATCTGGCATCAGCTTTCCGGTGATAATATTCATAAAAGTGGATTTACCTTCACCATTGGCACCCACAAGACCGATGTGTTCTCCCTTCAAGAGACGGAAAGACACATCCTGAAAAATAGCCCGGTCTCCAAAACCGTGGCTTAAATGTTCCACATTTAATATACTCATTGACAAACTCCTTACAAAACAATGTCTTACATAGCATAGATCATAGATAATCCCATTCTACATGAGAATCTAAAACGTGGCAACCGGTTTTTCGGTTACTGTTCATGCGTTGCATGACCAGCAACGGAATTTGCCGTGGCTTCGCATTTAAATACGGCAAATTCCCGCTGCCACTACGTTATCGTACGGCACTTTCGGTTCCAAAAGTGCCTACCCGTGTACAGTAACGTTTTTCGCATCCCTTAAGGTTTGCTATAAGCCATTGAGGTTTCCATGGTAAAATGTTAAGATGGAACAGAACGATGTGAAATAGCCAGGAGGTTAAGACATGGATAAACAGAAAATAAAGATCATCCGCAAAAATGACGAGTATTCCATGGAATATCAGGTGGGTGATATTTTCCAGGTAGACAGTACCTGGTATGGTGGAGTAAATGTGACCAGCGCGTCAGGGATACCGCTTTCTCTGGATAAGGATGAGTATGTGCTGTTAGAAGAAGCAGAGAAGGAAGTTCCTATTGATCCTTACTCCTATCAGTGCGGAGTTATGGATTGTTTCTGTGAAATGGTGGCGGCTGGCCTTAAAAAGCTGGCAATGAGCCATCCTTGTGATACGAAAGCAGAAAGAGACTCATATCTGCCTCAGGTAAAACGGCTTTGTGAAAAATATGGGATCCTTTATCATCCCCAGGATGAGGCACTGATCACAGATCTGTTTCCGGCAGAGGCAAACCAGGATAAATACAATTATCTATTCTTCCGTACACAGGATGTTTATGAAACATATCTTGAGCTGAAAAAACGCCAGAAAGAACTGGAAAGCCGGTGCGGTGGGACAGAAGAAGAACGATACCGGCTGGCGGCCGATTTTGGAGCGCTGCTTTCTTATCCAGAGGATGGGATACGCAGAATGATCGAAAAAACAAGAGAAGCCAGAAGATAAAACGAAAAATCGGGCAGTGATCCATAAAAAATAGACCTGCTATCACATCAGGTCTGTTTTTAATATAAAGTGATTTTTGTCTGTATCCAGTATTCCTTCTTTTCGCATTTTGCTAAGTTCCGCTGACATGGCACTGCGGTCAATGCTTAAATAGTCAGCTAGCTGCTGTCTGTTAAAAGGAATATAAAAATCCCGGCATCCGTTTTTGGTGGCCTGGAAAGACAGGTAAGACAGCAGGCGTCCACGGATGGACTTGGAAGAGGTGTGGAAGATCCGACGGGACAGGTTTAGGTTTTTCTGGGAGGAGATATATAAAAGATTCTGGATCAACCGGTTGTGGTGGGAGCAGGCAGAAGGACAGGTGGTTAGAACTCTTCCGGTATCTAAAAACAGGATCCGGGAAGGCTCCGCCGCAATAGCTGATACCATAAGCGGCTCACCGGGAAGACAGGCGTAGCTTTCTGCAAATGCAAAGCCAGGTTCCACACTTTCCAGAACACTTCGATTACCCCAGAGATCATCACTTTCAATCTGGACGCGCCCGGTAAGCACCAGTCCGATGAAATGGATCACATCTCCTGCGTGGAAGATGATCTCTCCTTTTTCATACTCCTTTTCTTCTGTATCGAGACATTGTAACATGGCATCGATCTCGTCCGGGGCGACATCTTTAAATAAGGGTGCATTTTCCAGCAGTTTAAGGTCCATTTTCTCTCCTTTTGTTGTCAAAACAACATACATTTGCAAGTGATTGTAGTATATTCCTTATATAATGTCAAGGAGGTACAAAAATGATACGCAGGATTGTTCATATTGATGAAGAAAAATGTAATGGCTGTGGCCTTTGTGCTCAGGCCTGTCACGAAAGTGCCATTGGAATGGTAAATGGCAAGGCAAAATTGTTAAGAGATGATTATTGCGATGGCTTAGGTGACTGTCTTCCGGCTTGTCCGGTGGGAGCCATTTCCTTTATAGAAAGAGAGGCAGCTGCATATGATGAGGCGGCTGTGCTTGAAAATAAGAAGAAAAAAGCAGAAGGCGCTCATCCGGCACCCATGGGTGGATGTCCGGGAACACGTATGCGCCAGATAAGCCACAGAAATCAGGAGGCAGACCAGACAGAAGAAAACGTATCCAATGCAGCGCCGATTTCTTCCCAGTTAAGCAACTGGCCGGTACAGATCAAACTGGCTCCTGTTAAGGCACCATACTTTGATCAGGCAAAGCTTTTGATCGCGGCAGATTGTACAGCTTATGCCTATGGAAATTTCCATAAGGATTTTGTCAAAGGAAAAGTAACACTCATTGGATGTCCAAAATTAGATGATTGCGATTATAGTGAAAAGCTGACAGAGATCATTACAGCCAACGATATTAAGAGTGTTACCATTGTCCGTATGGAAGTTCCGTGCTGCGGTGGTTTAGAGCAGGCAGCTATTAAGGCTTTAAAAAACAGTGGAAAATTTATTCCATGGCAGGTAGTGACCATTTCTGTGGATGGAAAGATATTGGATTGATCCAAAGAACTTATTTTAAAAGAACATTAACAGGCAATAGGAGAAAAATAAAATGGCATTTATTAAAAACATTGAACATGAAACTGTACTTCCATTAGCAGACCAGGTAACTGTACAGCCTGGGCAGATCGTCAGCCGCACACTGGCTCAGAACAAGGCAGTCAGCGTAACTTTATTTGCATTTGACAAAGGCGAAGAGATCAGTACCCATGATTCGACTGGTGATGCCATGGTGCAGGTATTAGAAGGAAAAGGCAAGTTTACAGTTGGCGGAAAAGAGCATTTCTGCAGCGCCGGTGATGTTCTTATTATGCCGGCAAGGATTCCGCACGCTGTTTATGCAGAAGAATCCTTTAAAATGTTATTAACTGTTGTATTTCCAACAGAACAGGAGTAAAAATGGGATCTCAGAAAGAGAAAAAACTGGCAGACATTCTTGCAGGAGCTTTGATCGGACTTGCCAGGGCCACATACAGTCATTTAAAGACAGAAAATACAGACAGGGTGATAACAGGCACCCTGTCTGTTCTGGCAATACCGGATGTGGACGAAAGCCAGCTTGAAAAACAGCTGGAGCAGGTAAGAGATGAAAAGCTGGCAGTTGCGCCAGGCTGCGCCGACTGCGTGGCGAAATGCGGAAATACAGATGATTACGATATGGATCGCTTCTGGAATGGACCGGATCAGGTGCGTGCTCTTAAGATTCGTCTGTTTTCAGGACTTAAAAAAGCAGGCGGAAAGGTTTTTAAAGCCATTAATGAGGGAAAAGCAGGAGCTGCCTGTTTTCAGGAGCTTATGCCGATCCTGTATAAAGGACTTTTTATCCTAGCAGAAGACTGGGAGCCAGAGGAGATATATCCGGTTATAGAGGAATTGAATGAGGCTGAGGGAAATTGCTATTTAATCGACTAGGGTCCGGATGATCCGAAAGGTCCGAAAGAGCCCCGCCATGTATAAACGCATTCACGGCAATTTTCTGGACCTTTTGTTCCGCCGCCAATTAGACAGGGCTCCGGCCAACTCACACGCTTCGCGTGTTCAGGCAACGCCTCCGCCCTGTCCGCTATGCTCACAAAAGGTCCAAAATTGCCTACCGAATGCTTATTATACATGGCGGGGCTCTTTCTACTGTATTGGACATGTTAAGAACGATGTGTGCACCCAAACAGTGGTTGGCTTATATAAAAAATGGCCAAAGTATTTAATTCACTCACTCAAGGGAATCTGTCTGTTTACTGCTTTATTAGGCAGAAGCAGGGGGATCCTTGATTGGGCTAGGTTATCATATCTACAGA
>ENA-OQKP01000083-OQKP01000083.1-human-gut-metagenome-genome-assembly--contig:-NODE-83-length-90805-cov-9.169424_pt1 | contig 90805 bp, 79 predicted proteins | sample MGYA00242780_ERZ504802 | MGnify/ENA primary metagenome ERZ504802 (study PRJEB26092, sample SAMD00036406) | human gut metagenome | host: Homo sapiens | study: EMG produced TPA metagenomics assembly of... | reverse complement strand
CCTCACTCACATTACGTTTCGTGGTTGAAGGCGTGCTGTACATGACGATTGTGACCACGCTGATTTTCAGTGCGCTCGTCTACTTGACCACACGGCAAGGGGCGCTATACCGCTTCATCCGGCATGAACGCGTACCTCGAGCCATGCTCGACGACCATTTCGCACACAACTACGGCAAAGGCATCACCGTACTCATCCCATCGTATGTGGAGCAGCCAAAAGTCGTCGAAAAAACAATCTGGTCGGCGGCATTGCAGGAATTTCCCGACCTTGCCGTCGTACTGCTGATTGACGATCCTCCGCATCCGAAAAATGATGAGGTACGGGCGATTTTGAAAGCGAGTCGCGAACTCATGCCGAAGGTACTTGCCGAACTTGCGGCGCCGGCCGAACGCTTCACGAAAGCGCGCAACGAAACCGCTGCGGCGCTCGTCGATCAGATGGCTGCGAGGCGTAGCGTGGTCGCACGCTGTGCGGAAGACTATCGTGCGGCCGCGCAATGGCTGGAGCATAAGGCCGATACTTGGCTGATCGAAGATCATACCGACGATTTCTTCTGCGATCAGGTATTGCGCGGTCTTGCACGCGACTTGCGTTTGACGGAACAGGCGTTGAACGAATCGATCACTTTGCAGCAGCATGTCGACGCGAATCGCATTCTGCAACTGTACGAACGTTTGGTGCGTATCTTCACCGCAAAAGGATGGTCTTTCGAACGCAAACTGTACGCATCGACTTCTCGCGAAGGCAACAAGGCCATGAATCTGAATTCGTTCATCGGGTTGATGGGCCACTCGTTGAAGCGTGTGGAAACGTCGGATGGCGTGATTTTGCGTGACGTGCGCGAGGACGAATCTCCGGATTTCGTGATGCGCGATTCCGAATATGTGCTGACATTGGATGCCGATTCCATGCTGCTGCGCGATTACTGCCTGCGTTTGGTGTACCAGATGGAACAGCCGGGCAACGAGCGTATGGCCGTGATTCAAACCCCGTATTCCTCGTATCGTGGTGCGCCGACGCGAATCGAACGTATCGCGGCCGCCACCACCGACATTCAGCACATGCTGCATCAGGGCATGACGTACTATGATGCCACGTTCTGGGTGGGTGCGAACGCGGTGATTCGCAAGGCCGCGCTTGACGACATTTGCGTGGTCTCAACTGAGGGCACGCGCACGGTGAAAACGTATATTCAGGATCGCACGGTGATTGAAGACACCGAATCCAGCATTGATTTGGGCTATTTCGGCTGGCATTTGGTTAATTATCCGGAGCGGTTGAGTTATAGTGCCACGCCTCCGGATTTCGGCTCGCTGGTGGTGCAGCGGCGACGTTGGGCGAATGGTGGTCTGCTAATCATCGGCAAATTCTTCCGCATTGTGCATGCCCGGCATCAGCAGGGCAATGATGTGAAGCTGGGTGAGTGGGCGTTGCGCGTGAACTACATGGCGTCCATCGCATGGTCGAGTTTCGGCTTGATGTTCCTGTTGGCGTATCCGTTCGATCAGCGGTTGCTGAGCCCGTGGGTGGTGCTCGCTTCGTTGCCGTATTTTGCCGCCATGTCGAGTGATTTGAAACGTAACGGGTATAAGCGTTCCGATATTTTCCGTATTTACGGTTTCAATATCGTGCTGTTGACGGTGAATCTTTCCGGTACGCTCAAGTCGATTCAGCAGGGCATGACGAACACGAAGATTCCGTTCGCGCGTACGCCGAAGGTCAATAATCGTACTGCGTCTCCGGCATTGTATGTGACGATGCCGTGGGTGATCATTATTTATTCGTGCATGGTGTTCTATGCCGATACGTTTTCGCATAATTGGGGTAACGCGGTGTTCGCCGGATTCAATGCGATCGTGACATTCTGGGCGCTGACCGCATATATCGGCATCTGGCATTCCGTGCAAGACATGGTGCTCGGTCTGATTCGCTGGTTTTTCGTGCCGATCAAGGAGCCGCAGCAGGAGGCGGTCCGCAAGAGGGCCTCCTGGCGTGACGCCCTCTATTTCGGCGACCGCCAAATGATTTACGAGTCCCGCCCGTTATAGCATGCTCCCCGCGGCTGTCTGCACAATCCGTGATTTGCGGTCTTTTTTCGGGTTGTGCAGACGGGTTTAGATATCACGGCGTTGCCACGCCGATTATCGTGCGAACGTTCTGCGCATCCGCTCAACAGCCGGTTGCTTCGAAAAGCAGATAATTGCGGATCATTTCGTCGATATATCCGCTGACGGTGGTTGGAGAGATGCGCCGGCCGCTTGCGGCGGAATTCGCATTTGTGCATGTCTGCTTACATGTCCGATACATTTTTCCCAACGAATTGACAGGAACACGCATCATTCCTCCATGACTTGGGCGGTTATATGGAGCATGTCAGCGGTTACGGCGGCTGGCGAGGTTCCTGATGAACCCCATAACTGAACCCTTCTTCTCTCTGCTGTGGGCGGGCGCGGCTACTACCAGTAGTGGGGGCAAGGAGCCGGTCGAGCTCAACCCCGGCGACGTGGTGTACGTGGTGCCGGAGACCAAGCACTGGCACGGGGCTGCGCCGGATTCCGATTTCGCGCATATCGCCATTATGAATGTGGTGGACGGCGCTTCGAACGAATGGCTAGAGCCGGTCGAAGCCGAATACGACGCGCTGCGCTGCATTGATGAGGCCGCAAAGAGTATGTGATGAAAGCTGTTATGTGCCTATGCGCGGCGCACTAGAACACGACCGCCGACACGATCGTCAGCGAGGCCAGCGAGAACAGCGTGCTTACGAGCACGAAGCCGACCGCATAGTCGGGCATGTTGTTCTTGCGGCCGGTGAACATGGCGATGGTGGTCATGGTCGGCAGGCCGGCGATCACGGTAATCATCAGAATCATGTCGTGAGTGATGGGCAGCTGCGGCAGCGCGCTGGCCAACGCGGTCAGCAGCGCATAGAAAGCGAGCGGGAATGCGATCATCTTGGCGACTAGGCCAACATAGAGTTCGTAGCGTTTGAGGACGCCCCACCACTTGGTCAGCGCGAACAGGCCACCCAAGTAGATCAGCGACATCGGCGTGGCCATATTGCCGATGGTGTGCAGCGGCTTGAGGATGATGTCCGGCACCTTGACGCCAAGCAGAATCAGAATCAGGGCGAGCATCACGCCGATGAAGGCGGGGTTGACGAATCGTTTAAGCAGGCCGAGGACGCGAGTGCCTAGCGAGGGGCGGGCGGCCACCGGAGAACCGCTGTTCGCAGCCTCCCCCACCGAACCGGCGCCGTTCACCGAACCGTTCGCGACCGCACCTCGCGCGACAATCGCGTTGCCGCCAGTCGTTTCGGCGACCGGCTCGCACAGCCATACGCCGTACGTCCAGAGCAGCGTCTGGTCGATGATCGACATCAGCGCCACGTAAATCGCGCCGTTCTGAGGCCAAAGTGCCATGATCAACGGAATGCCGATAAATCCGGCGTTGCCGAAAATCAGCGACGCCTGAAACACATGGCCACGCGAACCTTTGAGCCTCAACAGCTTGGCGACCAGCCAGAACACCAGGATGAGCAGCGCATACATCACGGCGGTCAGCAGCATCACGCCCCAGTTGGCGGCGAGCTGCGCGCGGTCCGCACCGTCGACGGCGTTCGAGAACACGAGCACAGGGATGAGCACATTGAGCAGCAGCGAGCACATGCCGTCCAGCGCCGTCTGGCCATAGAACCGGAGTCTCACACATCCATACCCGACCATCAGCATGATCAGGAATCCGACCAACTGGCCAATCATGACGCCAAATTGCCCCATGCACGCTCCTCTCGCTCGTTCCCTCCCCGTGTTTTCCTGTCACTGGTTCATATAGGCAGCCATCTGGACAGGCTCGGCGGCACACGCATCAGTATGTTCGATACCACCACATGTCAATCCACTTCTCGTTCAACCGTTCCCCGTGCTAATGAGCCGCCGGCCACCCCGTGTTGCCTGTGCTGCGCGAGCACCATTACACGTATTGCATTCTAGTGACCATCGGACGCAACGTGTGGGTCGGCGCCAATGTGTCGATTCTGCCGGGAGTCACCATCGGCGACAATTGCGTGATCGACGCCGGTTCAGTCGCGGCGCATTCCATCCCCGCCAACTCGGTCGCTTACGGCGCACCTTGCGAAGTCGCACGCGAAATCGGCGACAAGGACCGCGAGTGTTTCTACAAAGACCGCAAGCTCGACGTGTGGGAGTGAGCTTTCGCGCTACTGCTCTTTGACCTTAAAACGCTCACTGAATTGACGGTCGCGCCAGTAGTAGACGTCGTCGCGTTCGTTGATTTCGCGAATTACCTTGCACGGGCTGCCGTAGGCGACCGTGTTGGCGGGGATGTCCTTGGTGACCAGCGAGTTGGCGCCAATGACCGCGTTGTCTCCAATAGTGGCTCCGGGCAGTACGGTCACGTTCGCGCCAATCCAGACGTTTTCACCGATGTGGACTGGCAGCGAATACTGGGCACCCTGATAGCGCAGGTCCGGACGCACGGGATGGCCGGTGGCCACAAGCGTGACGTTGGGGCCGATCATGGTGTGGGATCCGATGAAGATCTCTCCATCGTCCACCAGCGTCAGGTTGAAGTTGGCGTAGCAACGCTCACCCCAATAGGTATTGCAGCCCCAGTTCGCATACACCGGGCATTCGAGGTACAGGCCCTCCCCCGCGGCGCCGAAGAACACCTGCATGAGTTCGGTGCGGCGTTTCGGATTGGTCAGCGGTGTGGCGTTGAGTTCAAGCTGGAGATCGCGTTGGGCGGCCTGCAGATCAAAAAAGCCGTCCACATCATCCGGCAGGTAGACCTCGCCGGAGAACATAAGCGCCATTTTCTCGCGCGTCGCATCATCGATAATCGGCTTGGCGATCGGCTTGTCTTCGGTCATCATTGGCTCCTGTTCGGCGTTTTGGCGATTGTGTCGGTCGAACTATTCTGTCACAGACTCGTTTTCAACACCCAGCATTGAGCGCAGCCAGTCGAGCTCGGCGGCAATTTCAGCATCGTGCACGGCGATGATGCCGCGGCGATAGAGGTCGTCGATCTGCTCGATGGAGAGCGGATTGCCGGCGTCACAGGCATCACCGTCAAGGCTGGCGCCACCGTGCAGGTCATCGACCGCAACCCGGACAAGGCCGCAGCAGCAGCTGAAGGCGTCACCAATCAGACCCCATGGACCGGCGGTTTTAAGGTTGTCAAGTAAGCGGCATATCGCAGCGAATCGTTCTCAATAAGAAAAGTGTGAGGCAAACGCACAATATCAATCAATCGCACATTCGCGGGAATAGCATCAAACAGCCATTTCTTGGATTCAGATGTGCGATTGGCACCGTGCGGGCCTCACACTTTTCTTATTGAGAACGATTCGCCGTGCAGTCAAGCCCTCCATCCACCCAAAAAGGACTCGCTTTTGGCCGCGTCGTCGCGGTAGGCCTTGCCTAACTCGTCAATGAGCCCATGGAATTCCTGCAAATCCTTGACACTGAGGCTCGTATCCAGCACCACGGGCGAATAGGCCCTGTGGAATGCCGGATAGCCGGCCGGCACGTCGAATCCAAGGAAGGCGAATAGTCGGCGAGCATAAGTATCGGCCACGAATGTGCGGCGCGAAAACACATATAGCATCAGGTCGTCGGCCGTTTCGCCCCCGATACCGAATAATCCGAGCAACTCGGTCCGCAATTCGGCGTCGGGAATATCTGCCGCGCCCTCAGGTGAGGCTCCGCAACGCTCCACATACCATCGGCTCAGTGACTGTACCGTCTTGGATTTGTTGACATAAAAGCCGGATGGGCGAATAAGTTCCTGCAGATGCGCTAGCCCCATAATCGCCAGCTTATGGGGTTCGAGCACACCCTCCGCGTTCAACGCCGCAAGCGAACGATTCACATTGCCCCACGCCGTATTCTGCGTCAGCACCGCGCCCACCATAATCTCGAATGTGGTTTCAGCCGGCCACCATCCGGTCGGGCCAAGGGCGGCAGCCATGGTGCGGTACAGCGATTCGATATACGCGGGAGAAGGAACGCTCGGCACCCGCTTTGCACTTCGATTATTCATAGTTGCCATCTACCATTCACCGCAATTCATGCAGGATTCGCCGCATGAACGGGATAGTGACTAGGAATGTCAGCACGTCGGACACCGATTGTGCCATTTCCACGCCGAGCACGCCGAACGTCATCGGCAGAATCAGTACGATCGGTGCCAAAAACAGACCTTGTCGGCACAGGGCCAGGAATGAGGCGATGCCAGTGCGACCCATGGTCTGGGTCATCATATTGCCCATCATGTTGAAGCCGTTGAGAATCACCGTGCAGCATTGGATATGCAGCGCGGCCACACCCACCGCGACCACGGCCGGGTCGGAGCGGAAAATCTCGACCAGTTGCGGTGCGAACACCCACAGCAACACCGCCAACGCCACGAGCACGCAGGTGGCGAGCCGCACGCAGAACCAGTACCCTTCTTTGACGCGCGCGAACAGGCCGGCACCGTAGTTGTAGCCGCACACCGGTTGGAAACCTTGGCCGAGGCCGACGATCACCGAGTTGGCGCCCAACATAATGCGCATCACAATGCCCATGCCGGCGATGGCCGCGTCGCCGAACGGATTGGCGGCGATGTTCACGCAGGTCACGGAAATCGAGCCGGCGCCTTGGCGGATCAGCGAGGGCAGGCCGCCGCCAGCCACTTCGCGCATGAGCAGCACATCCGGCTTGCAATTGCGCAGGGACAGTTTCATCACACCGAATTTGCGGCTCATTGTGGTCAGAATCGCGAAACTCACCGTCTGGCAGATGGCGGTGACGAGGCCGGCACCGAAAATACCCAGGCCGGCCACGAAAATGAATAATGGCGCGAGCAGGAAATTCAGCAGTGCGCCCGACACCAGCCCGATCATGCCGAATGCCGACTGGCCTTGGTATCGCAGCAATCCGTTGAGCGCAAACGAACCGCATACGCAGGGTGCGGCGACCAGCAGCGGTGTCAGATATTGCACGGCGTATGGGGCGATCGTGGAGGTCGAACCCAGCATGACGACCAACGGCCGCAGGATCAGCAGCCCGATCGCGGCAATTACCAAACCGGAAATCACCGCGCCCGCGAAGCCCACGGCCAACAGTCGGGAGGCACGTTCGTTGTTCTGCTTGCCAAGTTCGCGACTCATCGAATTGCCCGCGCCGTTGCCGAAGAAGAAGCCGAGCGCCTGCATCACGGTCATGATGGAGAACGCGATGCCGATGGCACCGGACTGCGCGGTGCCAAGCTGACCAATAAAGAACGTGTCCGTGAGATTGTAGGCAGTGGTCACCAGATTGGAGATGACGGCCGGCAGGCATAGTTTGAGGATCAGCGGTTTGACCGGCTGCCCGGTCATCTGCTGATATTTCGCGTCCGCGCTTGCGCGTCTCATGCCATGAACCTGAACCACGGACGGTTATCCTACTCGCGCCTTGCCCTATGCGAATGCGCGTGACCGCCATACGGGTTAACATGTCATTCTCGGGAGTGAGCCAAAGAAAAGATAAAGCCACAGCCCGTGCCACGCCCACACCGGCTCATGCCATATTCCTAAAAAGCGCCGTGGTAAAGATGTCCGTTGAGCCTTACCCTAAATACCGCCCAGTAATGCTGCTTGGGTTGGCCGCGACCTGTTCCGGCGTTCCAGTGGCGACGATGCGTCCGCCGCTTTCGCCGCCGCCCGGGCCCATGTCGATGATCCAGTCCGCATTGGCGATCACGTCAAGGTCATGTTCGATGACCACGACTGTTGCGCCGCTCGCCACAAGCCGGTCGAACACGCCCAGCAGCACACGCACGTCGAGCGGGTGGAGACCGATGGTCGGCTCATCGAACACGAATACCGCGTCCGATTGGGCTTTGCCCATTTCGCTGGCGAGCTTCAACCGCTGGGCTTCGCCGCCCGAAAGCGCCGGCGTCGGTTCGCCGAGTGTCAGATACCCAAGACCCAAATCATGCAAGGTGGTCAGACGTGCGTGGACCTTCTTGAGGTCGTGGGTCACGGCCAATGCCTGATCCACGCTCATTGCCATGAGTTGGGGCAGACTCAGTGAGAGGCGAGATTCTCCCTTAACCGCACGCCGAATCGCGCCGGCTTCAGACGCATACCGGGAACCGCCGCAGTCCGGGCATTCGATGGTCACGTCCGGCAGGAACTGCACGTCGAGTGAGATCGAACCGGTGCCGTCGCACGTGGGGCAACGCAGCCGTCCAGTGTTGTACGAGAAATCGCCGGCCTTCCAGCCGCCCGTCTTGGCCGCATCGCATCGGGCGAAGGCGCGGCGCAGTTCGTCGTGAATATCGGCATAGGTGGTCACGGTGGAGCGCACGTTTGCGCCAATCGGCGTGGCGTCGATGAGATTCGCGCGACTGATGCCCGCGGTCTCAAGCTCGCGCACATGTTCCGGCAACTGCTCCCCCGCCGCCTGCGCTTTGAGCGCGGGAATCAGCGATTCGAGCACCATCGTGGTTTTACCGGAGCCGGAGACGCCTGTCACCGCCACGAGCCGGCCGCGCGGAATATCAACGTCCAGCGGCTTGACCGTATGCAGCTGGCTGGTTGTCATGCGGATGTGGCCAAGGTCGAACACCTGCGGTTCCGCCACGCGCTCACGGATGCGCGCGCTCACATTATCGGCCAAGAACGGCGCAATACGACTACTTGGATTCGCCGCCACTTCGTCTACCGTGCCTTGCTCGATCACATGCCCGCCTTCGGCGCCGGCAACCGGTCCCATTTCAATGAGATGGTCGGCGGCTTTGAGCACGCGCACGTCATGGTCCACGACCACCACGGAATTGCCGTCCGCCACTAGATCGCGCATCACGCCGAGCAGTCCGTCCACGTTCGAGGGGTGCAGCCCGATGGATGGCTCGTCAAGCACATACAGCACGCCAGTGGTGCGATTGCGCACGGCACGGGCGAGCTGCACACGCTGGCGTTCACCGGTCGAAAGCGTGGCACCGGCGCGGTCAAGCGCCAGATAGCCGAGGCCCAAATCCAACAGTCGGCGGGCCACGTTCAGGAATGATTCGCAGATGTTGGTGGCCATCGGCCGCATGTCGGCGGGCAGAGATTCCGGCACGCCGCGCACCCAATCCACCGCCGCATCCAAGGTCATCGCGCTGGCTTCGGCCAGGTTCAGCCCGCGCACATGCGGGGCCCGGGCGGCGGCGCTCAGTCGGGTACCTCCGCAGTCGGCGCATGGTCCCTCCTTGAGAAATCGAGCCACGCGCTTCAGGCCTTTCTCGTCCTTGGCTTTGGCGAGCGCGTTCTCCACCGTGTATACGGCGTTGAAGTAGGTGAAATCGAGTTCGGCGAAATCGTCGCCTTTCTTCGGCTTGTAAAGAATATGCTTTTTGACGGCCGGCCCGTTGAATACGATGTCACGCTCTTCGGGCGTGAGCTCGCTGAACGGCACGTTGGTGCGCACGCCCATCGCGCCGCACACCTGCTTCATAAGGTCCCACATGAGCGAGCCCCATGGCATCACCGCACCGTCGTCGATACTTTTCGACTCATCCGGCACCAGGGCCGCACGGTTCACTTCGCGCACAATGCCGGTTCCGGAGCAGGTCGGGCAGGCGCCGGCCGAGTTGAAAGCGAGCGATTCGGCTCCGGGCGCGTGGAATTCCTTGCCACAGCCAGCACAGGTGATGGGCAGTCCGGCCGCCACGTTCAGCGTCGACTCGTTGCGCGCCCCGCAATGCGGGCACACGTGCGAGGCGACGCGGGAGAACAGGAGCCGCAGACTGTTGAGCAGTTCGGTCATCGTGCCGAACGTCGAACGGATGCCAGGCACCGTGGGCCGCTGGTGCAGGGCCAGCGCGGCCGGCACGTGCAGTACTTCGTCCACTTGGGCGCGACTGGCCTGGGTCAGGCGGCGTCGCGTGTACGTGGACAGCGCCTCCAAGTAGCGCCGCGAACCTTCCGCATACAGCACGCCGAGCGCCAGCGAGCTCTTGCCCGAACCGGAGACGCCGGCCACGCCCACCAGTTCGCCCAGCGGAATGTCGATGTCAATGTTCTTCAGGTTATGCACGCGCGCCCCGCGCACTTCGATCGCCTGCGGCCGCTGATCGTTGCTCATGCTCGGCACTGCTCCGCCGCCACCCTACTGTCTGACCTATTATCAAGCGTCACGCCGTTACCTCTTTCTCGACCTCGCCCTAGACCGCCGCCGCACGAGCTTCATGGTCTCCAGTATCATCACGACCAACGACGGCAGCCGAGAGGCTTTCGCTATTGAGCACCGCTTCTCGCATGCTGTTCGCCGCGTCATTACCGAGACTATCCGCGTTTAGCATAATGAGTTCACGGACGGCGGGCATAATGGCAATAGAAGTCCGTCCACACCGAAGGAGCCCCGAGGATGGAACTGCGCGTCCTGCGATATTTTCTGGCGGTTGCCGAGGAAGGCAATATCACGTGGGCCGCGCAGTTGCTGCGTATTTCCCAGCCGACGCTCTCCCGTCAGCTCAAACAGTTGGAAGGGGAATTGGGCGTCACGCTGTTTGAACGCGGCAGTCACACCATCACGCTCACCGAGGAAGGCCGGCTGCTGCGCGAACGTGCGCAGACCATCGTTTCGCTGGCGGACAAAACCGAATTCGAATTGAAGCAATCCGGCAATGACCTCAGCGGTGAAATCGCCGTGGGATGCGGCGAAGTGCGCGGCATGACATTGCTGTCCCAGTGCATGGCTGCTTTTCGCGAGCAGCATCCCAACGTGCGATTCCGGGTCACCAGCACCACATCGGACATTATTCAGGAACAGATTGAGCAAGGTCTCATGGACTTCGGCCTGCTTACCGATCCGGTGGATGTCAGCCAATACGAGTTCCTGCGCACCGGCATTACAGAGCACTGGTCAGCGATGGTTCTCGGAAACCACCCGCTGGCGGAACGCGAATCGTTGACCCCGCAGAATCTCAAGGATGTGCCGCTGCCGTTCCCGGTGCGCACGCCCGTACACAATCTGCTACTGAACTGGTTCGGGCAATACGCCGATCAAGGCGGAGCTCAACGCCGGGTATCACACGCCGGAACGCACCCATGAGCTTTTCGAGGAACTGGTGAGCCATCCTGTTGACCCCACGTTCCGGTTGAACGCGCCATTCCGCACCGACTTCGGCCGCAACATCGAAGTGGGGGCGCAATATGTACGTCAACTGGGACTGCCTGTTCATGGATCGCGGCGGCATCAGCATCGGTGATGACACCTTCATCGCGCCGAAGGTGAACCTGATCACGCTCAATCATGTGCGCGACCCGTACAACCGCCCCACCACGGTGAGCAAGCCGATCGTCATCGGCAAGCGCGTGTGGATCGGCGCGGGTGCCACGGTGCTGCAGGGCGTCACCATTGGCGACAACGCCATCATCGGTGCGGCCGCCGTCGTCACCCACGATGTGCCCGCGAACGCCATCGTGGCCGGCAACCCCGCACGCATCATCGGCGACGTGCAGAATTAGCCAATTCCTATGCAGCGATCAGCAGGCGAAGAGACGAACAGAATATATGGCAAAGCCGGCCCTGAACACTGCCGCCAGGACCGGTTGAAATCATGACCGCCGAAACCTTGCGGTTGCCAAGGAGAGGTCAGCGCTCAGCCCAGCGCAGCCGGGCGTAGGCGAATGCGGCGACGAGCAGCACGGCGGCCGCGACGAACACGACACACAGGGAGCCGTCAAGCGAGGGCGTGAAGGTGGCGACCACACCGAATACGGCCACGCCGATCGCGCCGCCGCGCAGACCGGCAGCTTCGCTAAGGCCGGCCATCGTCTGCATATTTCCACACCGGCGGTGGCCAAACAAATCAATACGTTCGAAAAGGAATACGGTCTGACGCTGTTCGACCGATCACGCAGCGGCGTGCAACTCACCAAAGCCGGCAAGGAGTTCGTCGAGGACGCGCAGATGATCGTGCGCCAATGCGAGGAGAGTCTACGTCGTGCGCAACGGCGCAGCACCGACGGCATCGCCACCGTCCGCCTTGGCGTTCCCATCCTGCGCCCCGGCCGCCGCATCCTCGACCTATGGCAGCGCGACGCCGGCAAGCACACCGACATCCGCCTGGAACTGGTGTCGATGCCCGACGACTCCGAAGCCATCAACGACATCGTCACCCATCTCGGCGAGGACGTCGATCTGATATCCACGGCCTTCGACACCGGCTATTGGAACGACCTGCAACACCCTCGCCCTCGATTCCGAGCCACTATGCGTGGCCGTGCCACGCAATCACGCACTGGCGAGACATGCACTACTCACATTGAAAGACCTCGAAGGCACACGCATCCGCATTCTCAAACGTCATCGCGGCGCCAACGACACGGCCTGGGACCTGTCAGAACAATGCCCCGCCATCGATTTGATCGACATCGACCACTACGACCTCGACACGTTCAACGACTGCGCCGAATCCGGCGACCTGCTCATCCCCGAACCCACGTGGGCCAGCGCACACCCACAACTCGTCAACGTGGCCGTGGACTGGCCCGAACCGGTCGTCATGCACTACGGACTGCTCTACCCGCTCGACGCAAGCCCGGTGATTCGCGCGTTCATCTCCCGCATCGCCGAATTATCCTGCCTCGTCAACGGCCCGCCACGTCAAGCCGGCATGATGTGAGACTGTAGCCCAAGCTCATACGAGCCGGCCCGCACGGAGGCGAAATGTTCAGACCGGCTCATTGCCTGTGCACCCATACGTCGATTACGTTATTCCCACTGTTGCAGCTGATCCAGCGTAACGATGTTGTCGGCTATCGATTGGCCGTGATCGTAATGGACATCGTCGTCCGGCGTTATCTCCCGAACGATCTTCGCCGGGCTTCCCATGGCGATGATGTTCGCCGGAACGTCCTTCGTGACGATGGAGCCCGCGCCGATGATCGCATTGTCCCCGATATGCGCCCCCGGCAGAACAGTGACGTTGGACGCGATCCACACGTTGCGGCCCAAATGGACGTGATGCCCGCCCCACATCGCGTGATACGGTGCCTGGATATACGCACCATCGCCGACTTCCGCAAACAGGCTGCGCAATATTATCTGCTTTGCCGTCTCCGCTTCCGGGGAATAGCCGAGCCGGTTGTACTCCTCTATCTGCTGGAGATACTCCCGGTAATGCGGGTCCCGCTCGGTGAATTCCATCACCTTATACAGCTTCCCCGAATTCATGGCCTCCTTGTACGCCGTCATCGCCATAGTGCCTGCCTCGCTGCTTATCGCTCTTTCCACACAGCTCACTCAGGCCAAGAAGTAACCCTCTCCATAGCAACCAGTGAGGCCACCATTCAACGCGAACGGTGGCCCCATTTATTATAGGCGTCTTATAGAGACTGGAAAAAGGAAGTATGCCGATAAGACAAGTCGAAACCGGAACGCCCGGTCAGTAGCCGGATTGCTTGGCAGCTGGTGCGATGGACCGCGACGAGTCGTTGAGTGGAATCATCATCGACTGGGTGGCGTGGTACAGGTCGGACTTGCCCGGCCAGACCGTGTTCAGCAGCCGGTTGTTGCGGTCGAGCTGGTGGAACCAGGAACCGTTGACGTGGTCGATGACGTATTCGTCGGCGTACTGCAGGAACTCGGCGTAATGCTCGACGTATTCGGGCTTGCCGGTCACGCGGGCCAGCGTCGAGGAGGTGTTGATGGCCTCTGCGAGCGTCCAGTGCATACGGTCGTGGACCACTGGCTTGCCTTCCCAATCGGTGGTGTAGACGATGCCGGGCGCGCCGTCGGCGTCCCAGCCGTCCGCGACCGCGCGATGGAACAGGCGCTCGGCCACATCAATCAGCTTTGCCTTCTTGGAATCGGCGATGGCGGCGCTCAATGCATACTGCGTAATCAGTCGGGCCCATTCGATGCCGTGACCCGGGGTGGCGCCGTACGGCTTGAACTGGTCGTCCGGCTTGTCCCGGTTGCATTCGAGATCGAGGCTCCAGTCCTCGTGGAAATGCTCGGGGATACGCCAGTTGTTGTTCTCCGCCCAGCCGATCACATGGTCGATGATGCGGCCCGCGCGCTCGCGCCAGGATTCGTCGCCAGTGACGTCCGACACGGCCAGGAACGCCTCGACCGAGTGCATGTTGGCGTTGAGGCCTCGATACGGGTCAAGCTCGGTGAAATCCTCATTCCAGGTGTCCACGGACAAGTCAACCTCGTCATCCCAGAAACGCTTGAGGAACACGTCCTGCGCGTCGGCCAACAGTTCAGCCGCGCCGGGGCGGCCCAGCAGCGTGGCCGAAGAGGAGGCGAGCAATACAAAGGCGTGCGCATAGCACTGCTTGGTGCCAATGCGACCACCTTCGGGGGTAACGGCCGCATACCAGCCGCCGTTCGCGTCGTCATGCAGTTCGCCACGCAAGCCGCGCAGGCCGGCATCGACCAACGCCTCGGCGCCCGGATGACCCACGAATGCTGCCAGAGAGTACACATGCGTCATGCGGCAGGTAATCCACGTCTCGCGGTTGCGATCCCTCCATGGAGTGCCGTCATCGCCCAGCCAATACGAACCACCGCCCGGAGACGGGAAAGCGTGGCCGAAGTTCATAAGATTATCGCGCTGCTCGTTGAGCCACGCCTTGTTTTCCGGGACACCAAGCGTGTATTTAGCTTCAATCTGCATTTACTTCACCCTTTCATGTGCATGAGCAAGGAGGTTGAAAGAATATCTATCGGTTCATTTCCACGAATACTAAAGAGGCGTAGGTGGTGACAGCCACCGCCGCGAGAAGGACAATGGAGGTCATCCCGATCATCCCCTCCGCAATAGCCGGAATCGCCGTCGCAAGAGTTGTGCCCATGACGACAAGAAGAATTCCGACGGCGAACAGTGCGACTGCCTTCGCGACGGTCTTTCCCGAAGAATAGGCAGTAGAAGCGGTAGCTGCGTAGGTGTTCATAAGAGTCTCCTTCGATTATTGCAGTGCCTAGCGTCGTTGCTTAACTGAAGCGCTTAAGTACAGTGTAAGGCATTGAACTCGGCACTACACGCCAAAAGAAGACGGAGATATGCCTAAGACGTCATGTATCGCCATACAACAGTATGTCAAAGTAGCTTAATCGCTTGATTCCGCAATCGCTTGAAAAATCAAGGACATCGATGCCGGTCTCAGCCATGCCACGGCCAGAGAGACCAACCAGACGCACTGGTGCATCACTGGCGGCATCGAACACCATCGACGCCACGCCATTGCCCCATGCAAATCGTCAGTTCTCACCCAATGCCACGATGCTCATCTGCCCTGTTCACTCACCGTCCACGGGGGGGGGCGCCACGGAATCACGCACCATCAATTCATACGGTGATTCGGTGGCGTTAGACACCTTTTCGCCATCAATCTGCTTGAACAACATAGGCACCGCACTGCTGCCCAAGCGGGGAATATCCCGCCACAGCGCGGTGATGGACGGTGTCGTAACGGTGCACATGAACGAATCGTCCCATGACACGATGGAGATGTCATCCGGCACGCTCAACCCCTGTTCCGAGGCCACGCGCATGCCTTCGATGGCCATCACGTCATTGTCGTACACAATCGCCGTGGGCGAATCGGGGAATGAAAGCAGGCGGGAGGTGCATTCTCCGCCCTGCTCCGGCGTGTAGTCCGAGTGCAGGCAATCGTAGCGCATGCCCAGCGCCACGGTCTCCTCGTTGAAAATACGGTCACGCACGAACGTGTGCGCAAAGCGTTCCGGTCCGGCAATACGTGCAATGTGCCGGTGCCCCAGCTCATGCAGACAGTCGACAATCTGCCGCGCACCGTGGGCCTCATCACTCGACAGTGTCGGCAACCCTTTGGTCACGGATAGGTCGGCGATCACCAACACCGGCGATTCAGGATGTTCCTTATACAGCTCGATTCGAGGATCGCCGATTTCCACATTGGTGACCAAGGCGGCGTCCACGCTGCCGGAAGCAATCCAATTGCGATGGATGCGCAAAGCGCTGCTTGTGTCCGGCACGATGCGCAGCAGCAGCGAATAGTCGCGCTTTTCCAGTTCGGCGCCCAGACCGGCGATGAGTGCCATCGCATACGACTCCACGGCGAACACCTCGGGATTCATGCTCAGCACCAGACCGATAGACCGTGTGTTCGCATCGGATAATGCCTTGGCAGCGCTGTTCGGCTTCCACCCCATCGTTTCAGCGACTCGCAACACCTTTTCACGGGTCTCGCTGGAGACGCCGGGCTTGTCGTTCAACGCATACGAGACGGCACTGCTGGAGACGCCGGCCGCCCGCGCGACGTCTGAAATGGTGACCTTGGCCTTACCCATACTGCCTCCTACGACGTAAATCAAACGGTTAAGTTCATTTAATCATGCCATACCATTTCCGGCTCCGGCGTTTCCAAGACCGTGAGCGCCGCATCGACTGCGGTCCGGACCGATATCCGATGAACTCGGTCCGGACCAGCAGATCCGCGATGCCAATGGCGCTCAGTGCTTCAGGTCGTTGGCACAGCGCAACACGTTTGCCGCAACGAACGCTTGCGGGTCTACCGTGGCATTGCTGGCGATATGCCAGGTCACCGATTCGCCCGGCAGCAAAATTGCCAGACCACCGTCGATGGAGGCCGCAGAATCGACTTTGTCGACCATGCAGAACAGGTCACGCACGTAACCCGTGGCCGTGACAGTCAGCGCATAGCCGTCATCCGCCGGCTCCGCACTCGCCTTGAACGGCGTGGGCTCGAGCTTCTGGTCGATGACGTCGGTGCCGTTGTAGATCACGCGGACAAAGGCGTCATCGGACGGGGTGGCCACGATGAGCTCGTTCGCCGAATCGCCGAACGTGGCGACGTCCGCCGGCAGCGGCAATCCGATGTGCGCCACCGGGTCGAGGGTCACGTCGAACGTGGTCGAGGCGAGCGTCTCGCCGACCAGCGTCACACGGCGCACCGTCCAGGTGCCGGCCCACGGCGCGAGCGTGTCGTTGAGCACGATCAGTTCGAGGTGGTCAGGGGCGACGGGGTTGCCTTCCCAGCTCAGGTCCTCGCGGGCCTTGTCGGAGACGCGAGGCTGAATCGTGGCCAGACGCGGCGCGAAGAAGTCGCGGGAGGCGTACCACAGGGGCTTGCGGTGGCCGTCGTAGTCGACTGCGGCCCAGGAGACGACCGGCCAATCGTCGTTGAGCTGCCAGATCAGTGAGCCTGCGTTCACCGGTTCCAGCGAGCGCATATGCTCCACGCCGAAGCGGATGGCCTGCGCCTGCTGCAGCTGGCATGCCCAGTGCCAGTCCTCGATATCGGCCCAGTTGTCGGTGTCGATCAGCCAGTTGCGGGTGCCGTCGGCGTTGTAGCTCACCTCGTCGATGGTGCCCGGTGTCAGATGCGAGCGCATGCCACGGGCGAGCTTATAGTTGCCGCCAGAGGCTTTCTGGTGCACGAGCATCTGCTTGCCGAACGGTTCGAGCTTGTCATCATGCACCACGCGGGTGAGCGTGCTAAACGCGGGCGGCGCCTGGTAGCCGAATTCGTCGGCGAAGCGCGGCGTGTAGTCGAGGTACTTGCGGTAGTCCACACGGTTCCACACATCCCAGATGTGCATGGTTCCGTCGATGTCCTTGTTGGCGTCGGTGAACTTGGTGAAGCTCATCGGGGAGCTCGGCAGGTAGACGTGCACCGGGTCGAGTTCGGCCAGCAGGGATGGAAAGAGATCGGCGTAATAGTAGTCGCCCCAGCCCTTTTCTCCATAGCCGTAGGCGTTGGGTGCCTTGTCGTCGTCGCGCAGGGCCTGCTTGTAGCCCCACCATTCGCAGTAGGCCACATAGTTCTCGTTGGAGCCGTTCCACACGGTCAGGCTGGCGTGGGAGCTCAGGCGCGCGATCTGCTCGCGGGCCTCGGCCTCCACTTCGGCGCGGGTGTCGGCGTCTTCCGGGTAGGCAGCGCAGGCGAGCATGAAGTCCTGCCAGACCATGATGCCGGCGCGGTCGCACATCGCGTAGAATTCGTCGGCCTCATAGATGCCTCCGCCCCACACACGCACCATGTTCGAGTTGGATTCCACCAAATCGTCGATGCCACGGCTGTACCGCGCGTCGTCCACTTGGGAGATGAAGGCGGAGTCGGGAATCCAGTTGTAGCCGCGCGCATGCACCGGCACGTCGTTGACGTAGATCTGGAACGGGCGTCCGGTCTCGTCGGCGGCGGTGTCCACACGCACGGTGCGGAAGCCGACTTCACCGGCCCACTGTGCCTCGCCATGCTCACCGAGACTCACCTGCACGTCGTACAGCGGCTGGTCACCGTAGCCGCGCGGCCACCACGGTTCCACGTCTGGAATCTCGACGGTAATCGAGCCGCTGTTGCGCCCCTGGGCGATGACGCCGGCCAGTTCCAGGTTCACGTCATGGCCGCCGACATGCACGGTGAGCGGCACAGCCGGCTTGGAGGCGTGCACATCGCCGGGAGACATCAGGTGACCGTTGCCAGCGCGCTCGATGTCCACGTTCACGGTCAGCACGCCGGTGCCGTCCGGCCGCACATCCACCAGCGGACGCACGGCCTCGATACGGACCTCGGTCCACGAGTCAAGCCCGACTGGACGCCAGATGCCGGCGTTAGCCACGTCGATGCCCCAATCCCAGCCGAAGGAGTAGCTGGGCTTACGAATCTGGTTGAAGGCGTGATGCTCGGTGTGTGGGTAGTAGCCGCGGCGCTGTTCCTCGGCGTCGGAGAAGCGCACGGGAGACATGAACGCCACGGAAAGCGTGTTCTTGCCGTCGCGCAGGTAGGGGCGCGCATCCCAGCGATAGGTGCGGTGGAAGTTGCGGGTATTGCCGACGACCAGTCCGTTGAGCGACACGTAGGCCACGGTGTCGAGGCCGTAGGCCACCAGATCGTGGCGGTCGTCGCCGTCGCTATGCCAGTCGAATTCGCAGGTGAAGCGCCAGTCGATGTCGCCGATCCACTGCTGCTTGGTCTCGTTGTCGCCGTCGAAGGGATCGTCGATGAGTCCGGCATTGAGCAGGTCGATGGTGGCTTCACCGGGGACCGTGGCGGGGATGCCGGCGGCGAGCCGGCCACGCAGGGCCTCGGGCGCAAGTTCCGGGTTCAGCGCGGTGAGCGTCCAACCGGAATCCAATGGAGAGAAGGTGTGAGGGGTGTAGGTGGTGTGGGCGGTCATAAGAAGTCCTTACATTCACGTGTAGGCTCCTCGGCGATCGGGGAGCCTACAAATGGCTAATACGGCGGAGGCTACTGTCTGGCGACCTCAAGTTCCTTGAGTCGACGTTCCGGGTCGGGGGCGGCACCGATTAACGTCTTGGTGTATTCCTCCTTCGGGTGGAGGATCACTTCGTCCGCCGGCCCGTGCTCCACGATCTCGCCCTTGCGCATCACCATGATCTCGTCGGAGAAGTGGCGGGCGGTGGCCATATCGTGCGTAATGTACAGCACGCCGAGGTTCTCCTCGCGCTGCAGGCGGGCCAGCAGATTGAGCACGCCGAGACGAATCGAGACGTCCAATGCGGAGACCGGCTCATCGGCGATAAGGATGCTCGGCTCAGGAGCCAGAGCACGGGCGATGGCCACACGCTGGCGCTGACCGCCGGACAGCTCGCCGGGCAGTCGGGATGCGAAGTCCTCGCCCGGGGTCAGGCGCACACGATCAAGCAGCTCGATGACGCGCTTGTGCACTTCCGCGTTGCTCATGCCGGGATGATGGATCTTCATCGGGCGGGCGATGTGATGCTCAACCGTATGGAACGGGTTCAGCGAGGCATACGGGTCCTGGAACACCATCTGCACGGTCTTACGGAAGATGTGGTCCGCCTTGCGCCCGTGATGGTCCACCGGCTCGCCATCGATGAGAATCTGTCCTTCGGTCGGCACCTCAAGGCCCAGGATCATCTTGGCGATGGTGGACTTGCCGGAGCCGGACTGGCCGACCAAGGCCACCGTCTTGCCGGATTCCAACATAAAACTCGTATGGCTGACGGCCATGAACTTCGTGGTTTTCAGGCCTTCGCGCAGATCGAACTGCTTGGTGACATCCTTCAATTCAAGCGTGGTCATGATCTCACTCCTTGGTGGCGAACGGCGAGGTGCCCATGGCCAGGTCCTCGGAACCGGTGCGAATAAACGAACCACGGTCGCCAGTGAGCGACGGGAAGCTGTCCAGCAGCTTGGCGGTGTATTCGTTCTGGGGATGGGTATAGAGCTCCATCGCGTTGTTCATCTCGACGACTTCACCCTTGCGCATCACAGCGATACGGTCGGAGATTTCCAACAGCAACGGCAGATCATGGGTGATGAATATGACAGCGAAGCCGAATTCGTCCTTCAGGCGGGTGATTTCGCGCAGAATCTCGCGCTGCACCACCACGTCCAGAGCAGTGGTCGGCTCGTCCATGATCATCACCTGCGGGTCGAGGGCCATGGCCATGGCGATCATCACGCGCTGACGCATGCCTCCGGACAACTCGTGCGGGTAGGCGTTGAGACGGTTGCGGTCCACACCCACGCGTTCCAGCAGCTCACCGCACTTGTCGAGCCGTTCCTTCTTGCTCATGTCCGGGCGATGGGTGGTGAACACGTCGCCCAGCTGATCCTTGATCTTCTTGACCGGGTTCAGCGAATTCATGGCACCCTGGAAGACCATCGAAATCTTCTCCCAACGGAACATGCGCAGGTCTTCGCCTTCCAGTGCACGCACGTCAATCGGATAGCCTTCACGCGAGTTGAACACCACGCGACCGGAGGTCACCACGGCCGGGGGCTTGAGCAAACGGTTCACGCCGTAAGCCAGCGTGGACTTGCCGCAGCCGGATTCGCCGGCCAGGCCGAGCACTTCGCCGCGACCAAGCTTGAGATTGACGTGCTTGACGGCTTGCACGGTTTTCTCGGCTCGGTATTCGACGCAGAAGTCGTCAATCTCCAGCACCGGATCCTGCTCGTATACCGGCGGCAATACGTTGTTCTGGATGGTTTCAATCATGATGCCACGGACTCCTTTGCTGCGACATGGACAACATTGCCTGCGAGGAATGCGGCGTCGGACTTCGCCTTGCCGGCCTTCTCCTCGAGCTTCCACTTCTTGATCTGGCTGCGGGTGGCGGCCTTGAGCTTCGGGTTGACGATCTCGTCCACGGAGAAGTTGATGAGGGCCAACGCCGCACCGAACAGTGCGATGCACAGGCCGGAGGGCACGAACCACCACCATGCGCCGAGGATCAGGGCCATGCCGTTCTGAGCGTAGTAAAGCATGGTGCCCCAGGTGTATGAATCGGCGGCACCCAAGCCCAGATAGGACAGTCCAGCTTCGCCTAGAATTGCGGCAATCACGGCCTGCATGGCCTGGGATGCGAGCAGCGGAATCAGGTTCGGGAAAATCTCGACGAACAGGATGCGCCACGGCTTCTCACCGGCCACCCGGGCGGCCAGCACATAATCACGCGAACGCACGGACATTGTGTAGCCGCGCAGCACTCGCGCGGGCCCGGCCCAAGAGGTCAGGGCCAGCACGCCGGCCACGAGGAACGCGGACTTGTTGGGCATGTAGCTGGCGATGACGATCATCAGCGGCAGACCGGGGATGACGAGCATCACGTTGGAGAGCAGCGAGAATGCCTCATCGGTAGCACCGCCGACGTATGCACCGAGGATGCCGAAGAAGCTCGAGAGGGCCACGGCCAGGATGCCGACCGTCACGCCGATGAACAGTGAGCCTCGGCAGGCGTAGGCCAGCTGCGCGAACACGTCCTGCCCGGTCTGGGTGGTGCCAAGCCAGTGTTCAGCACTGGGGGCGGTCAGGCCCACATCGCTGACTTTGTTCGGGTCCTGGACGAAGAACGGCACGACGATGGCGAAGAATGCGATGATACCGACAATCGTCAGGCCGATGGCCAGTTTCGGGGTCATGGGCGGGAGTATCGAGTCGGCTCTGCTCTTGCGCTTGTTGCCGCTCGGCGCCTGCAGTTCCTTCTTTTCGGCCTCGGTCAGGTTCGAGGCCGTCTTGGATGATGTTGCGGTTGACATGATGTCTTTCCTTTCAGCCCTGAGCCCGGGTGCGCGGATCGATCAGGCCGTAGATCAAATCCATGAACAGGTTGGCGCCGAGCACCGAGATGGTGATGATCATAAAGATGCCCTGCATGAGTGCGTAGTCGTTGTTCTGCACGGCGGTAAGCAACGCGAAGCCGATGCCGGGATAGGAGAACACCGATTCGGCCACGATCGAGCCGGCGACCACAAATCCCAGGGAGATCGCGAAGCCGGAAATCGAGGGCAGGATGGCGTTGCGGGCCGCGTAGGAGGTCATGATCTTGAAGCGGGACAGGCCCTTGGCCTCGGCCGTCAGGATGTAGTCCTCGGAGAGGGTGGAGACCATCATGTTGCGCATGCCGAGCATCCAGCCGCCAACCGACGACAGCACGATGGTGATGGCCGGCAGCATGCCATACTTGATCACCGAGGCGATGAACGCCCAGCTCCAGCCCGGGGTCACACTCCAGACGTCATAGCCGCCGAACAGCGGGAAGATCGGGTTCTTCAGGCCGAAGAAGTACAGCAGAATCAGCGCGAGCCAGAAGTAAGGGATGGACTGGAACAGCGTGGTGACGGGAATCAGGTTGTCAATCCAGGAACCGCGCTTCCATCCGGCAAGCATGCCGAGAATCGTGCCGAACACGAAGGCGAGAATCGTGGAGATGCCCACCAGACCGACCGTCCACGGCAGGGTGTTGCCAATCACGGAGGACACGGAATTCGGGAAGTAGGTCACGGAGACACCGAGATCACCGCGGAAGATGTTGCCGAAGTAGCTGAGGTACTGCTGCCACATCGGCACCGAGGAATCAGAACCAAGCATCAGCTCGACGGCGTGGCGGGTGGCCGGGGTCACCTGGCCCTTCTGAGAGAGCTTGGAGATCAGTTGATCGACGGGATTGCCGGGCATGATGCGCGGCAGGAAAAAGTTGAGCGTGAGCGCGGCCCACAGAGCAATCAGGTAAAATCCCAGTTTTCTCAAGACGTATTTCATGATCTGTCCTTACTGCTTCGGTTCGAGATGCTGCAGGATGATGCCCATGTCCCAGGCCTTCCAAGCGGCGGGCAGTGCATACATGTTGTCTTCGGTAGGCCAGCCGGTTACCTTGGAGTCGTTGAATTCGGTGAGCATCGAGTTGATGTAGACGGGAATGTACGGCACGTCGTTGGCGATTTCCTGCTGGACGATGGCGTACTGCGCCTTGCGCTCGCCCTCATCCTCGGTGGCCGCCGCGTTGGCGACCGCCTTGTCGACGACCGGGTTCGAGTAGCGGGCGTAGTTCTGACCGCCGGAGGTGTCGCCGACCTTGACCATGTTGTCGGTAGTGTAACGCGGATTGTACGTGTAGTACGGATCTGAGGTGACGCCGAGTCCAAGCGAGTCAAGCGAAAGCTGGTAGTTGCCCTTCTGCTCGTTTTCATTCCACTGGTTCCACGCCATCTGGGAGGAGACGATCTCAATGCCGAGCGGCTTGAGCTGCTGCTTCAGGGTGTCGTTGATCAGGATGTAGTCAGACCATCCGGCCACTGTCTGGATGGTCATGCTCAGTTTTTCGCCGTTCTTGTAACGGTAGCCGTCCTTGCCTATTTTCCAGCCGGCGTCCTCGAGGATTTGCTTGGCTTTGTCCGCGTCGCCGGTTTCCGGCGTGTACTGCAGGCTGTCGTCGGTGATCCATTTGGTATCGCGGTCGGGCATGAGCATGGTGGGCGAGCCCATAGCTCCCGAGCCTGCGCCGGCAAGGACGTTGAGCTGGGTGCGATTCATGCCGTAATAGATGGCTTGGCGCACGGCCGTGTCGGTCTGCGGCCCCTTGCACCCGGCTTCGGCATTCGAGCAGGTCATGACCACGGTGGTCAAGCGGGGCGTGTTCACGGCGGAGATGCGCGGGTAGTTCTTGAGCAGCATCTTGTAGCTGGGGATGTAGGCGCTCATCCAGTCGACCTGTCCGGCCATCAGCGTACTGGTGGCCGCGGAAGCGTCGTTCAGGGCCACATACCGCACGCCGTCGATCTTCGGTTTACCGTTCCAATAGTCCTTAAAGGCCTTGAAGCTATAGGATTGGTTGGTGAACTTATCCAGTTTGAACGAGCCGGTGCCGATCGGGTCGGCATTGGTGTAGTTCATCGGGTCCTTGACGTTCTTCCAGATGTGCTCGGGCACGATGGCCTGGCCGCCGAGGATGCTACCCTCCTGCATGTATGCGCCGGTGAACGGCTCATCGAATTCGGTACCGTCTGCGTTCTTGGTCGGGAAGATCAGTTTGACGTGAGTATCGTCGATGACCTCGGCGGTGCAGGCCGTGCCGTTGGTGTTGAGGGCCGGGGTGTTGTGGATCAGGTTGAAGGTGAAGGCCACATCCTTGGCGGAGAACGGCTCGCCATCCTGCCACTTGACACCTTTTCGGGTGGTGATGGTCAGCTCGGAGCCGTCTTCGTTCCACTCGTAGCCTGTGGCAAGCATCGGAGTCGGATCCTCATCCGAGGCGAGGTTGTACCAGTACAGGGTCTCGTAGATCACGCCCAGCGTGGGACCGAGCGCTGTGGGAGAGAACGGGTTGAAGTTCTCATTGAACGTACCGGTCGTTCCGGTGAAGATACTGACCACGGTTCCGCCAGCTGCCGTGTTCGACCCGCCGGAGCAGGCTGAGACAGACATCAGAGAAGCGATGGCGGCCAGCACTGCAATCGTGCGCCGTATGCCCTTTCTCACTTTCGACGTCATCGTCAATCCTTTCGATTGTTCTTGATTCTCCTTTGCCGGCTTCTTCACCGGCAATCTCCAGCGGTACTGTAACTCAACCGCTTAAGTAATTATGACGATAACTTAAGCGGTTGCGTAAATCAACCATGGCTGCGTCGCGCGTGTCTTATTGTTGTCGCAACTCACACTACGCGCCCTATAGCTTGAAAAATATTGCAATTACTTACTTTTACAAAAAATGTTGCATCAGATTTGTTATCGGATGCAACATTTTTCGTATACGTTATTTCACAGTATTGTACTGAACCACCTAATTATTCAGTCAAGCAGTTGTCACCGCTGCTCCTGAGGGATGGCGTGCTGTGCGATCAGCTGCTTGTACCATTTGAAGCTGTCTTTCGGGATGCGTTCCTCGGTCTCGTAGTCCGTGTACACGATGCCGAAGCGCTTGGTGTAGCCGAAGGCCCACTCGAAGTTGTCGAGCATGGACCACACGAAGTAGCCGCGCAAATCCACGCCGTCCTCGATGGCCTTGAGTGCGGCCTCGAAGTGCCGCTTCAGGTAGTCGATGCGCTTGGGGTCGTGCACGGCCTTGGTGCCGTCCACCTCGGTGACGACCCGGTCGCCGCCCTCGACCGCGATGCCGTTTTCGGTGACCATCAGCGGAATCTCTGGATAATCGTTATGCACGCGCATCAGCAGGTCATATAGGCCCTTCGGATCGATGTTCCAGCCCATGTCGGTGTGCTCGCCGGGCGTCGGCAGCCAGTCGACGTCGCTGGCACCAGGCGCGGTGCTCGGGCCCGTGGACTGCGGGAACTGCGGGCGTCCGCTCATCGTGACCAAGCCGGAGGAATAGTAGTTGATGCCGAGCACGTCCAGCGGCTGATGGATCTGTTCGAGGTCGCCGTCCTTGACGAACTCCCAATCGCAGATGCCCTTGGTGATGGCGAACAGCTCGTTCGGGTAGTAGCCGCGCAGCATCGGGTCGAGCCACACGCGGTTGCCGATCAGGTCGAGACGGTGCACGGCGTCGGCGTCGCCACGGTTGAACTGCAGGTTCAGCGTGACCGACAGCTGCGACCTGTCGCCGACCTCGCTACGCACCGCCTGGGCCATCAGACCATGAGCCAGATTCAGATGATGCACGGCCGGGAAGGCACCGGGACCAAGGCCCAGACCGGGTGCGTGCTCGGTGGCGCCGTAGCTCAGGTAGGAGGAGCACCACGGCTCGTTCAACGTGGTGTAGGTTTCGACGCGGTCGCCCAGACGGTGAGCCACGATGCGCGCATAGTCGGCCAGTTTGTAGGCGGTGTCGCGGTTGAGCCAACCGTTCCCATCGCCGAGGTACTGCGGCAGATCCCAGTGGTAGAGCGTGACCGTGGGCTTGATGCCCTTGTCGAGCAACGCGTCGACCACGCGCTCGTAGTAGTCAAGGCCCTCCTCGTTGACCGGGCCGTCCTCGGTCGGCATCACACGCGGCATGGCCACAGACAGACGGTAGGAGTCCACGCCCAGATCGGCGAGCAAATCGATGTCCTTCTGCCACAAATGGTAGGAATCACAGGCCACATCACCGGTATCGCCGTTCACGGTTTTGCCGGGCGTGTGGGAGAACGTGTCCCAAATCGATGGCGCGCGGCCGCCCTCGGTGGCGCCGCCTTCGATCTGATACGAGGCCGTGGCCGTACCAAACTGGAATCCTTCGGGAAATGTCATGGTCATATTGCTCCTTTGTCTGGCCATCATCGGTGTGGAGGATTACCCTCCACAGCGAGGGAATATGGGTTATACGTCGGGCTCTCACCGTGTCCGCGATACGCGGGTCTTGCATATCTCGGATCGTTGGGCAATAGTGTACCATGAAATCTGAAGCGGTTAAGTCGCTGTGTTGTGTACGGTTCTGGAACCATGTCGAGGAGAACGGACTCGTTCTCTTCCCACGCCAACGCCTGCCAGACGGCACCTTTCCGCTAAGACCCGCACCAAGCAAGGAAGTAGTATGCAGCAAATCACTCCCAACAACCCCGTGATTAGGACCATGGGCCGCATCGATATCGACGTCCCGGACCGCCCGGTATGGGTGTTCCCCTACACGCAGGCCACGTTCCGCTGCACCGGCACTTCGGTGGGTGTCCGACTGATCAATCGCCATAACTATGGCGACAGCACGCTCGGCGCGGTGATCGATGGCGTGCCTTATCGGGCGCGCATCACCGAGAATGACGCAGAAACCACCGTGATGCTCGCCGAGCATCTGCCGGACATCGAACATGAGGTGGTGGTCTATAAGCGTCAGGATGGCGAGCACTATCTGGAGATTACCGGCTTTCTCATTGACGATCAGGCCCGGGTGTTGCCGCCGGCCACACCTGCTCCCATCCGGCGCATCGAGGTATACGGCGATTCCGTATCGTGCGGCGAACGCAACGAAGCCGCGCTGTACACCGGCAAGGCCGATCCGGATACGGATCTGAGCCCCTACAGCAATTCGTGGTATTCCTATGCGGCCATCACCGCGCGCAATCTCGGAGCGTCAGCGAACATCGTGGCCCAAGGCGGTGCTTCGCTGCTGGACGGCATCGGCTGGTTCTGCGGACCGGATTACGTGGGCATGGAAAGCATCTGGGACCGCATCGAATACAACCCGTTCCTCGGCGAGACCAAGCCATGGGATTTCTCACGCTACACCCCGCAGGTCGTTGTTGTGGCGCTCGGACAGAACGACGCGCATCCAGTCGATTTCATGGCAGCGGACTATCAGGGCGAGCAGTCGGTCCAATGGCGGGCGCGATACGTCGATTTCCTGCGAACGTTACGAGGCAAGTATCTCCAAGCCACCATCATCTGCGCCACCACCGTACTGCAGCATGACGCCAGTTGGGATCAGACAATTGATGACGCCGTGCGTGTTGTCTCAACCGGTGACCGCAACAACGGCATCGCCCCGGACCCGAAGGTGCACCACTTCCTGTATTCGCGCAACGGTTCAGCCACGCCCGGCCACCCGCGCATCACCGAACATCAGGAGATGGCGGACGAGCTCACCACCTTCATCGAATCCCTCGGCCCTGCGATTTGGGACTGACCACCGTAGGCAACCCATCGGGACCCGCCGCTTACCATCAAAAGAGAGGAACTCACATGAGCGCATCACCACAGACGGCCACCGGCCCAGCACCCGGCGCCAACGCCAGCGGCGTGGACGAAAGCGCAGCCGAAGCCGCACGGAACAAGCCAATCGGCACCGCCGAGTTTCGGCCTTCCGCCATCTTCTCCCATGACATGGTGCTACAACGCGGCAAGCCAATCGTATTGTTCGGCACCGGCACGCCTGGACGGCCCGTCGCGACCGTGCTGAGCACGGTAGATGGCAGCGCACTGATTCGCCGTCAATCATCGCGCTCCATCACGGACAGTGTCAGCACCATCGGATCAATCGCCCCGGACGGCACCTGGATGGTTACGCTACCGCCACTGGAAGCCGGTGGACCGTACACGCTGACCATCTCCGACCGCACCAGCGTAACGCTTAAGTACTTTAACGTCATGGTCGGCGAAGTATGGATTGCCAGCGGGCAAAGCAACATCGAATTCGAACTGCACAACGACCGTGATGCGGATTCGGCCATCGCCGCATCCGATGATCCGCTGCTGCGCTTCTTCAATGTGCCCAAGTTCGGCGTGGTGGACAGCGAACTTATCGCGGCCGAGAACCAGTCGGCCTGGCGACCCTGCTCCCCCGATTCCTGCAGCACGATGTCCGCAATCGCCTATTATTTCGCACGCAAACTACGGCGGGACCTGGGACCCGACGTACCGGTCGGTATCGTCGATTGCTATATCGGCGGTACGTCGATCACCTCGTGGATGAGCGAGCACATGCTCACCGCCACCGAGGCCGGGCGCGGCTATCTTGACCGCTACCATCAGCAAATCGACGGCAAAACCGATCAGCAGTTCCACGACGAAACCGACTCCTGGCAACGCACCTTTAATGCGTGGAATGAGCAGATCGCCGCCGCACAGGCTGCAGAACCGGACATCACGTGGGATGTGCTCGACGCCCGGTACGGCGAGTGCCCGTGGCCGCCGCCCGTCACCCCGTTCTCCCAATATCACGTCACCGGCGCATTCAACGCGATGGTGCGCCGGTTGGCCCCGTTCTCTACGCGCGGCGTGCTGTGGTATCAAGGCGAAGAGGACGAGCAGCGGTACGCCTCGTATCGCGAACTGCTGGGTTGCATGATCGGTGAATGGCGGGCGTTGTGGAGCCGGCGCGCAGGCGGCGATTTCAGTGATAGCTACAATGTGGGGCGGATCGTCGCCGATGATGCCGCGCGCGGCCACGGTGCCGAACCAATCGCCGACACGCCTACCGCAACGGTCGAAAACGAGGCGGAACTGCCGTTCATCATCGTGCAATTGCCACGTTGGATCGATCAGAAGGAATACAACAGTGGCATTGATCGCATGTTCTGGCCTCATATTCGCGAAGCACAAGCCGATGCAGCACGTATCATTCCCGACGTGTATCTGGCGGTCACGTTCGACACCGGCGAGTTCAACAACATCCATCCGACCGACAAACGTCCGGTTGGCGAGCGCATCGCGTTGCAAGCCGAAGCCCATGTCTACGGGCTTCCCGTCCGCGCCGATGGTCCCGTATTCGTTTCGTTGGCATCCGCCGGCGAAACGGCCGATGAGCTGCAGGTGCGCTTTGGCAACGCCGACGGCCTGCATTTCGGACCGTGGTCTGGGAGCGACGACGCCGGGCACCTATCGGCAGTTCACTCGTCTGGATCCGGGGAAACAGAACCCTTGTGGACCGTGAATCGATGCGACGCGGCGGCTTCCGGCTTCGAAATCGCTGGATCGGACGGCATCTATCACCGTGCGGACGCACGGATCGAGGCCGATACCGTGGTGCTTCATGCCAACGCGGTATCGCATCCGATCTGCGCACGTTACGGCTGGTTCAGTTGGGGCCCGGCACCGCTGTTCAACGCCTTCGGCCTGCCTGCGGCCCCATTCCGGATTCGCAAGTAACTTCGCTGATGGCGCCTTACTGCGCTGCTGGCAAGCGCACGATGATGGTGGCGCCTTGGCCTTTGGTGCTGGTCACGTCGATGAATCCTCGGCTCAGGTCCACGGCGCGCTTGACCATCGCCATGCCGAGGCCGTTGCCTTGTGCGGCGTGCGAGGTATCGCCCTGATAGAACTTGTCGAACATGTGGGCGGCTTCGTCCGGGGTCATGTCGCAGCCGTCATCGCTGATCTCCACCGACACCATATTGCCGTGCGAGCGCTGTGTGAAGCTCACATGGCCGCCTGATTCGGTGTATTTGAGCGCGTTGCCGAGGATATTGCTCCAGATGAGCGTGGTGATGCCAAGGTCGGCGTGCACCATCGCACGGTCTTCCAGGTCGCAGCCCAAATCGATGTTCTTTTCGGTGAACAGGTCGTCGAGCGTGAGGATCTCGTCGGTCAGCTGACGGGTCAGGTCGTAGTCGACGGCCTGGGAGACGATGGTCTGGCTTTCGAGTTTGTTGAGTTTGAGGATGTTGGTCACGAGCGCGTTGAGTCGTTCGGACGCGGAGATGATGGTCCGTACGCATTCCTCGCGCTGGGCCTTGTCCATATCCATGTCACGCATCATGGTCGCGTAATTCTTGATGGCGGCCAGAGGATTGCGGATTTCGTGGCTCACATTGGAGACGAAGTCGTTTTTCATGGTTTCGATGCCGCCCAGTTCCTCGACCATGGTATTGAAATCGGCGAACATCTGATCAGTCGAATTCCGAACGCCCGAATTTTTGCGCACTTTAGTCCGGCCTTGAAATAGAAGCATGGTTCGTGTCCCGCCAACACCAAGCCGACGGAACTCATCAACATGGGTTTCAACCGCGCACTCGGCACAATCCATCTTCTCGCGTCACAGACAGTGGGCCATATACAACGGCAGCTTGATGCGTTCTCCATCCACTTCGAGTTGGCGGGGATGCAGAACGTATTCCTTGCCCAATCGTTGGGCATACCTTTTGCGGAATTTGTCGAGCGAAGACACACCGTATCGTTTCGTGGATTTCACTTCGATCGGGCTGATGCGAGGTTTCATCGCGGCATTATCGTATTCCCGAACGATGAGGAAGTCTATCTCCATGGTTTTCGAGGCATCCGTTCTATCCGAGCGCGAGAAGAAATACAGTTTGCGCCCATTAGCCCGGAATTGCTGAGCCACCGCATTCTCCACCAGCATTCCTTCGTTGAGCGAAAGCTTATCGAACAGAATATCCCGGTACACATCATCCGGCGTTGTCTCTCGATCGGCAAACGCCTGCGACACCAGCAAACCGGTATCCGCCATATAGCATTTGAATGAATCGTTATCTTCGTACAATCCCAGCCCCACCAAAGGGTCAGTCGAATTACGGCACAGGTTCACCAAGCGGGCGTCTTCCAACCAGAAGAACGCCGAATCGTATTCACGAGATCGAGCCCCCTTATCGACCGACGCCAGAGTGAATCGTTTCTCATGCTTGGACAGCTGCCCTGGAATCTGAGCGAAAATGCCCCGCACGTGGCCGGCATCGCCATTGGCGAACTTGCCGATATCATCACTGTACAGTTGCAGGATGCCACGTTTAATCGAATCCACCTCGCCAAAATCGCGACGCTCGACATAATCGGCAACCGCCTGCGGCATACCGCCCACCAGCAGATATTCGCGCCACAGCCTCATCCCCCGTTTATGCAGAGCATCAGGCAACGGGACCAGACGCTCGAACGATTTGCGAATCGTTTCAGCAAGCAGCTCCTCCCCCATGGCCCAGCAGAACTCCTCAAAATCGAGCGGCCCCATGTCCATTTTCCGTTCCTCGGAGGGGATGACGATATTCGCCACATTCCTCTTGATGGAGATCAGCGAACCAGTTTCCACATAGTCATACCGACCATCCGCAACCAGATATTTGACGAGCTCCCTCGCCGCCGGATACCGCTGCACCTCGTCGAAAATTATCAACGATTCACGCTCGTACAGTCTTGTGCGGTAATACGCAGACAACAGCATGAAAAATGTGTCAAAGTCATCACGCTGGTTTTCGAAGATGTCGCGAACGTCGCGCGGCAAACGCGCGAAATCGATGAGAATATATGACTTGTACTGAATGCGGCCGAATTCCTCGACAATGGTGCTTTTGCCCACACGGCGAGCGCCTTCGATGAGAAGAGCCTCACGCCCACCCGCTTTTTGTTTCCATGCGATCAGCTTATCCAGCATCTTGCGCTTCAACATGAGCAATCACCTCATTACACGAAAACAACAGTATGGACATATGCTATTTTACACGAAAACAGAAGTATAGAGGTAGCCGATTCTACACGAAAACAACGGTATAAGGACGCAAGCCGAACCGGCTCACCCCCAATCCCCCCATCACACCGGCGGCCTGTTTGATTGTGCGATTTTGTGCGAATGGCTCACACGGTTCTTAGTGAGAACCGTTCGCTGCGTACCTGACCCTAGAACCGGATCAGCGCCTTGATGACCTTGCGCTGGTCCATCGCCTCGTAGGCGTCTTGGATATGGTCGAGGTCGTACTCGGCGGTGAACACGCGGCCGGGGTTGATCTCGCCCTTGAGCACCGCGTCCAGCAGACCCTCATCAAGGTCATAGTGGCGCACGGGAGCCGGGCCGCCCTTGATGCCGATGTTGCCGTAGAACGTGCCTTCGGCGCTGATCTCCACGTCGTGCGGCAGGCCCACACGACCAATCACGCCACCGCGGCGAATCAGGCCAATCGCCGTGTCGAAGGACTGCTTGGAGCCCACGCATTCGAGAACTGCGTCGGCACCATAGCCACCGGTCATTCCTAGCACCTTGTCAATAGCTTCTTGGCCGCGCTCGGGCACGATATCAGTCGCACCAAATTCGCGGGCGAGCGCCGCGCGATCCTCGTGACGGCTCATGGCAATAATGCGCGTGGCACCGCGCATCTTAGCGGCAATCACACCGCACAGGCCGACTGCGCCATCACCCATGACCACGGCGGTGTCACCGGGCTTGACCTCGGCAGAAGCCGCCGCGTGATAACCGGTGGACATCACATCGGAAATGGTCAGCAGCGATGCGAGCTGTTCATCGGAATAATCTTCCGGTGAACCGGGCACCTTGACCACGGTGCCGTCCGCCTCGGGCACACGCAGGTATTCGGCCTGACAAGCGGAGAAGTAGCCGCCGTGCGGGCACACGGATTCGAAGCCGGCCTTGCATACCGGGCACTTGCCGCAGCTGTACGGGAATGGCACGACCACGAAATCACCTGGCTTAACGGATTCGACCGCCGCGCCAGCCTCTTCGACCACACCGATGGACTCGTGACCCACCTGGCTGTGCGCGGCCTGTCCGCTCAGCCCACGGAAGAACCACAAATCAGAGCCACACACGCACGTGCGCACCACACGGATCACGATGTCATCATCCTGTTCAAGCGTCGCCTTCGGCACTTCTTCCACGGCCATCTTGCCAGGCTCCACGAAAATCGCGGCTTTCATCATTTCGGTCATGTCAATCACTCCTTTGTTGGGAATATCTGTCTATTGCCGTTTATTGTTTGACGTCGGTTTGCAGGCGCTTCACCTGTTCGATGATGTTCCGGTTTTCTTCGATGAGCTGCTGCGCCTCCTCGTCGCGCCCCTCAGCCTTAGCCCGCCAGTACAGTGTCTTGAACGATACGTACGCCTGCTGCATTCGAATGGATTCGGCTTTGGCAGCGAGACGCAGGGCCTGCGCGTCGAGCAGTTCCATCTGGCGGCGCGCACCTTCTCGCCCGCCCTGCGAGTTGGCGAGGTATGTGCGCATCGATTCGAGCGGCATGCCCGTGGCTGCGAGACAGGATACTGTGGTCAGCCGTTCGAGATCGGCGTCCGAATAGGCGCGATGCCCCGAACTCGGGTCGCGAGTGATGGGAGCGATAATGCCGATCTGCTCGTAGTAGCGCAGCGTGGACTCCGGAAGCCCGGAAATCATCGACGCCTCGCGAATCGTATGCCATGCGGTCGTTGTGCCCATATCGACAACTCTAAAAACCTCAAGTACTTGAAGTAAAACGGCGACACGCCCATGGATGTCTTCTGCACGAGTAGGCTGGGATTCGGCGATGGGACCCGCCTGAACTTGTTTCGAACCGCACACTGCTGATAGTTCCTACACACGATTTGACATTGCATGAAATCGTTGTGTCTTCAGCAGGATTCAGCGGTTTCAGGAAAGGCTACTATGGGTTCGCAATCCCCGTCCGCAGGTGCCCGGCCGATTACGCACACGACCACTCCCCCGGCGCGCAAGCTCCCCGATATTCATCTTGATATTGTGTTGGTCGTCTTCTGCGGCGGCACTATTGGCACCGCGATTCGCTATGCGTTCGCGCAGATTCCCGCGGCTGGCAGCTTCCACACCGGCACGTTTGTGGCCAACATGCTGGCTTGCTTCTGCTATGCAGGGCTGACCGCTTACTTGGCCGGCGCTTCCCGGTTCGGTGCACGTTCCAAAGAACTTGCCAGTCGCGGACTCGGCATGGGCGTATGCGGTGGTTTGTCTACGATGTCGACACTCGCGCTGGAAGGTTTTACCGCAATCCGCGACGGTCAGGTGGCAGCTGGCATTGCCTATCTACTGGTGACGTTCGCGCTGGGTCTGGTTTGTGCGTCTGCCGGCGTGTGGGCAGGAACACATCTGGCCGGCTCCTCGAACGTATCCGCCGAAGCGTCCGCTGATACGAATGCCGCTACGACCAGCAAGGGAGGTAAGGCGTGATGACCGTATTCCTACCAATCTTGGTCTGCCTGTGCGGCGGCGTAGGCGCCTCCTGCCGCTATCTGCTTGACGTGACCATCAAAACGCACTGGCGGCGCGCATTCCCACTTTCCACGTTCACCATCAATCTCATCGCCGGATTCCTGGCCGGTTTGGTCGCGGCGCTGGCCCTCGGCGGGACACTTGATGAACCATGGCGGCTAGTGCTGGCCACCGGTTTCCTCGGCGGCTTCTCCACGTTCTCGACCGCAATCAACGAAATGGTGACGCTCTTCCGCAAACACCGCTACCCCACCGCAGCGGCCTATCTGGTGCTGTCGCTGAGTGTGCCGGTCGTTGCTGCGGCCTGCGGTTTTCTCGTCTGACCGCCACGCCGATTCCCGACGCGGTCATCGCCATCATCATCCTGAACATCGTCATCGGCATCGCGCAGGAGCTCAAGGCCAAGAAGCTCGTGGACGAGCTGACCATCCTGAACCAGCCAAAAACCGTGGTGCTGCGCGACGGCGTGGAATCGGAAATCGAGGCATCCGGCACCGTCAAGGACGATGTCATCGTGCTCGACGCAGGCAAGCAAATCTGCAATGATTTCGTGGTCATCGCAGGCTCTCTGGAAGTCAATGAATCACTGCTGACCGGCGAAAGCGCCTCCATCACCAAAACCGCCGGTGCCGAATTGTTCTCCGGCTCATCGGCGATTTCTGGCCGCTGCTACGCGCGCGTGACCCACGTGGGTGCCGATAACTACGCCACCTCACTGGTCAACGAGGTACGTCAGGAGAAGCGCGTCCACTCCGAACTGCTCGACTCGATGCGCAAGGTCACCAAGTTCACCGGCTTCCTGATCATTCCGCTGGGCATCGCGCTGTTCCTCGAAGCCACGCTGCTGCGCCATGCGATGATGCATGACGCGGTGGTCGCTTCGGCCGCCGCCCTTGGCATTCGCCATCATCGGCGCACAGCGTGTGATTTCCTCGGAGACCGGACAGAGCACCCGCGGCAATCACCGCAACAGCGGTCTCAGCCAGCGCACCTACCATCGCGCCGACTGATTGCACATCCCATATCGCAACAATACAAAGGCGGCATATGGCTCAAAGCCATATGCCGCCTTTGTATTTCAAAGACTTATCAATCAGAAGAACAGCACCGCAACACCTGCCGCAAAGCACATGAGCAGGATCGAGGTCAGGAAGCTGGCGAGCATGGGCTTCTTGCCCTTGGAAGCAATGGCCTTGAAGTTCACGTTGATGCCGAGAGCGGCCATGGCCATGCCGAGCACGATGTACGCGAAGTCCACGAGCTGCGGGGTGATGAAGGCGATGAACGGCACGAAAGTGCCGATGATCGAAGCGCCGATAAAGCCGAGCATGAACCACGGGAAGGCCACGGTCTTCTTGCCGGTGTTCTCCACCTCAGAGTGCTTCTTCTCCCACCAGATAGCGATAATGATGGCGGCGAACACGAGCATGAGCACGCGGGAGAGCTTCATGATGGTGGCGATGTCCACCGCGCCGAAAGCGTCGCCGGCGGCGACCGCGTGGGCGATTTCGTGCAGGGAAGCACCGGCGGTGATGCCCAGCTGATCCTTGGTCATGCCGGTCAGCGGGCCGAGCGCGATCTCCAGCAACGCGAACACAGTACCCATAATGGCTACGATGGCCACGGCCATGGTCACATCGTTGTCCTTCTCGTCCTGCTTGTCCTCAGACACCTTGATGGAACCGGCCAGACCCATGACGGCGGCCGCACCGCAGATGCCGGTGCCACCGGCGGTCAGGATGGCGAGCATCGGGTCGACACCGAGCTTGCGGGCGATGGCATAGCACACGATGATGGTCAGCGTGACGACCACAGCGGCGATCGGCAGACACTTGATGCCCTGAGTGAACAGCACGGCGAGGTTGAGCTTGAAACCGAGCAGGATGATGCCGAGGCGCAGCAGCTTGTTGGAAATCAGGCCAGCGGCGTCCTTGACGCCTGCCTTGCGGCCATCATTGGGACCGACGTAGGCACTGCGGATCGGGAACTGGATGATCATACCGATGAGCAGCGCGATGATAAGCGCGCCGAACAGGCTGAATCCGGGGAACTGCTTGAGCCAGGAGGCGAACAGCGAAGCCAGCAGAGTCAGAACGCCAATGAACAACATGTCAACGGCGGCAATGCGCTTCCACCATTTTGTACAGAACTCTCTCATGGTGTCTATTGAATCTCAAGCGTTTACATCGGTCAAATCATTGCTACCAATACATATCATCGATTTTGCCGATACCACATTCTGGCTCCCCTCTGACGGGAGACAAGGCACTGACTATCCGCGCAACACAGCGATAATCGCTTCCACCAGCTCTCGCTGATCGTGCGTCAGGCCGGATCTCGGCACCAAGGCATAGAAACGGCGCACGAATTCATCTCCGAGCTTTCGCGCCGGCACTCCAGAAGGCACTGCGGCTTCCGAAATCAGCGACTGCCCAAAGCCGGAAGACAACGCCGCCGCAATCGCGGCATTGCTGGACACCTCCATGGTGCGAGGCGGCAAACCCTGCATGGTCTTGAAATACAAATCCGTGTAATACCGCACACCGGAACCGTGCTCGCGCACCATCCATACGCCGTCTGGTTCTCCCGCCAAGACCAGCCGGTCCTCGCACAGGGTGACACGATCCACCGAATCATTGACGATCGGCTTTTCCACCACGCCCAAATGCACGGCTTTCATGCTTGCCTGGCCAAGAATGGCGTCCGAGTTCATCACCTGCACGGCGAAATCGAACCCATCCATGTTCCGGGCCATGACCGGCAATGCCTTGGGAAGCAATATTGCGGCGGTCGTATGCGAGAACGAGACCGCCAATGGCTCGCGATCCTCCTGCACGCGGGCAATCTGCTCGCGCGTATCACGCCATAATCCATCAATACCAATGGCAGTCTGATACAGCATCCGCCCGGCCTGCGTAGGCGTCACATCGCTTTTCGCATTGCGCACGAACAGCGGAGCCCCGACCATCTGTTCCAATTGGGCGATGCGCGACGACACCGTCGACTGCGACACTTTCAGCTCGTCAGCAGCCAACGTGAACTGGCCCACCTCATATACGGCGACCAGGGTCTCAAGCAATGGGAACATGGTTCAACTGTAACGCCTTATACTTCGCGCATCTGCGCTAATTGCGTCTTTGCCTTGTGGAGTTTGGCGTAAATTTCGTTACGCTGTGCCGGATTCTTAGCACGCTGATGATCTCGCGTAAGTTTGTCAACATCAGCTTCGAGTCGCGCGATCTCGCCATGCTGCACGATGCGTGCATCCAGATTCTCGAAGTCCGTGGTTCCCAAAATCGCTTGCGAGCACAAGGAAGCCCACAGTTCATCAATGGTGGAGCCGTTCAACTCAAGCTGACACTCCCCTGCCGGCTGCCAGTCGCCTGCATACACGTGATAAATAAGCGTGTGTCCGGCACGCCCCGGCTGTGCACGACGCACCGCGAACGCGCATTCCTCGCGCGTTCTGCCTTCGAACGGCACCTCGCGCACACATGCAAACACAATGCCCGACTTGCGTTGTCCGGCAATAAGTTCGATGACTCCAGAAGGTATTTCAGTGGCTTTAGCCGTAAGTTTAAGACCGATAATCAACACTTCTGGAATCAGTTTGCCATCCGCAAGTCCAGTGTTGGCAGAACGAGCCAGGGCCAGCATGGTGATGGATTCAATCTCATTCACAAACCGCTGCTTAAGCTTGCCGGAAATCGGCGCTTTGCCCACGAACAGAGCCTTCGGCAATATGCCCTTGGCCTCCGGAATCGCCGTGGAAACAGGCAGTCCCAGTGAAATTGCGGATACGGAACCACAGTGAGCAGCCTGTGCACCAGTCATCATCGACCTTCTTTCCCGGCCTGCCATCAGTGTCATACCCTCGCAGTGCAGCAATCCGTTTATCTATTGGAAAGCAACACTAGCGCATCCGGGCCGGAAGTCGTGGCACATATCCATATCCTGCTGCGGTTATAGGAAATCCCCTCCGAGTTTCCTCGAAGGGGATTTCCTATAACGCTAGTTCAAGCGAAGATTCTTGTCTGATGAAAATCAGGCGAGGATCTTGGTCACACGACCGGAGCCAACGGTGTGGCCACCTTCACGCACAGCGAAGGTCAGGCCTTCCTCCATAGCGATGGGCTGAATCAGCTCAACGGTGAAGGTAGCGTGATCGCCCGGCTGAACCATCTCGACGCCTTCCGGCAGCTCGATGACGCCGGTGACGTCGGTGGTGCGGAAGTAGAACTGCGGACGGTAGTTGGAGAAGAACGGCGAGTGACGGCCGCCCTCGTCCTTGGTCAGCACGTAGACTTCGCCCTCGAACTTGGTGTGCGGGGTGACGGAGCCCGGCTTGGCCACAACCTGGCCACGCTCGACATCTTCACGGCCAAGACCACGCAGCAGCAGACCGGTGTTGTCGCCAGCCTCGCAGGCGTCCATGGTCTTGTGGAAGGTCTCGATGGAGGTGACGGTGGTGGTCTGGGTCGGACGGATACCAACGATCTCGACCGGAGTGTTGACGGCCAGCTGGCCACGCTCAACACGACCGGTGACAACGGTACCACGGCCGGAGATGGTGAAGACGTCCTCGATCGGCATCAGGAACGGCTTGTCGAGGTCGTGGACCGGGGTCGGGATGTAGTCGTCGACGGCGTCCATGAGGTCCTTAACGGACTGGACCCACTTCTCGTGGTCCGGAGCGTCGTCGTGCAGAGCACCGTAAGCGGAGGTGTGGATGACCGGGCAGTCGCGGTCGAAGCCGTTCTCGTCGAGGAGGTCGCGGACCTCTTCTTCGACGAGCTCGATGAGCTCCTCATCCTCAACCATGTCGCACTTGTTCAGGGCGACAAGGATCTTCGGGACGCCCACCTGACGAGCGAGCAGCACGTGCTCGCGGGTCTGAGCCATCGGGCCGTCGGTGGCGGCCACAACGAGGATGGCGCCATCCATCTGGGCAGCACCGGTGATCATGTTCTTCACGAAGTCGGCGTGGCCCGGGCAGTCGACGTGAGCGTAGTGACGCTTCTCGGTCTGGTACTCGATGTGGGCGATGTTGATGGTGATACCGCGGGCGGCCTCTTCCGGAGCAGAATCGATCTGGTTGAAGTCGTACTCCGGGTTGACATCCGGGAACTCCTCGTGCAGCACCTTGGAGATGGCAGCAGTCAGGGTAGTCTTACCGTGATCGACGTGGCCGATGGTACCAATGTTAACGTGCGGCTTAGTACGCTCGTACTTTTCCTTTGCCATTACTTTTGTCCTCCTGGACGTCTCGTGAGTTTCCTGCACCCTTTCGCGCAGGCACTCGCTCTATTCTACTGGGTTTCTGGGTTATGTGCCACTTTGAAGAGCCAGAACCCAGTCAGCGGTACAGAATGTTACCGCTGACTGGCGACACTGGCTACTTCATCGTGAGGCGCGTGTCACTCGCCGCGCTGAGCCTTGATGATCTCCTCGGAGACGCTCTTCGGCACCTCGTCGTAGGAGTCCATCTCCATGGTGAACATGGCGCGGCCCTGGGTCTTGGAACGCAGGTCGCCGATGTAGCCGAACATCTCGGACAGCGGGACCTTGGCGTCGATGACCTTGACGCCGACACCGTCGGTCATGGACTGGATGTTGCCACGACGCTGGTTCAGATCGCCGATGACATCGCCCATGTACTCTTCCGGCGTACGAACTTCGACCTTCATGATCGGTTCGAGGATGACCGGCTTAGCCTTCGGGGCAGCTTCCTTGAAGCACATGGAACCTGCGAGCTTGAAGGCCATTTCGGAGGAATCGACCGGGTGCATCTGACCATCGGTGACGGTGGCCTTGACGCCCACGACCGGGAAGCCGGCGAGGATACCGGACTCCATGGCCTCCTTGACACCAGCCTCGATGGGGCCGATGAATTCGCCGGAGATGTGGCCGCCGGTGACCTTGTTCTCGAACTCGAAGGTCTTGCCCTCGGTGGTGTCGAGCGGCTCGAAGTTCATCAGGACCTTTGCGAACTGGCCGGAACCACCGGTCTGCTTCTTGTGGGTGTAGCCCTGGTCCATGACGGCCTTGCGGATGGTCTCGCGGTAAGCAACCTGCGGCTTGCCCTGGTTGCACTCCACCTTGAACTCGCGACGCATACGGTCGACGATGATGTCGAGCTGGAGCTCGCCCATGCCGGCGATCAGGGTCTGGCCGGACTCTTCGTCGGTCGTGACCTGGAAGGTCGGATCCTCTTCGGCCAGCTTGGACAGGGCGATGCCCATCTTCTCCTGGTCGGCCTTGGTCTTCGGCTCGACGGCCACCTGGATCACAGGATCCGGGAAGGTCATGGAGTCGAGGGTAATCGGATCGTCGATGGCGCACAGGGTGTCACCGGTGGTGACGTTCTTGAGGCCCACGAAGGTGTAGATGTTGCCGGCGTCAGCCTGCTCCATCGGGTTTTCCTTATCGGCGTGCATCTGGAAGATCTTGCCGATACGTTCCTTCTTCTCGCGGGTGGAGTCGAGCACGGAATCGCCGGGCTTGACGGAACCGGAGTACACACGCACGAACACGAGCTTGCCGTAGAACGGGTGGGTGGAGATCTTGAAGACCAGAGCCGAGAACGGATCGGTCTTGACCGGCTTGCGGTCGATCTCGACGGACTCATCGCCAGGCTTGTAGCCCTTGATGGCCGGCACGTCCTCCGGGGACGGCAGGTAATCGACGACGCCGTCCAGCATCGGCTGAACGCCCTTGTCCTTGAAGGCGGAACCGCAGAAGATCGGGAAGGCTTCCTTGGCGATGGTGAGCTTGCGCACGCCAGCGCGGATGTCTTCCTTGGACAGGTCGCCGTCCTCGAAGAACTTGTTCATGAGCTCGTCGTCGGCTTCGGCAGCGGCTTCCACGAGCTTCTCGTGGTATTCCTGGGCCTTGTCCTTGAGGTCGTCCGGGATCTCGGTGGTGTCGTACTTGGCGCCGAGCTCCTCGGTGCCGTTCCACACGTAGGCCTGCATCTCAACCAGGTCGACAACGCCAGTGAAGTCGTTCTCGGAACCGATCGGCAGCTGCATCACGATCGGAGTAGCGCCCAGCTTCTCCTTGATGGTGTCGACGGAGTAGTAGAAGTTCGCGCCGAGCTTGTCCATCTTGTTGATGAAGCAGATACGCGGAACGCCGTACTTGTCAGCCTGACGCCACACGGTCTCGGACTGCGGCTCCACGCCTTCCTTGCCGTCGAACACGGCAACGGCGCCATCGAGCACACGCAGGGAGCGCTCCACCTCGGCCGTGAAGTCCACGTGGCCAGGGGTATCGATGATGTTGATCTGGAACTTGCCCTTGGTGTCGTGGGACTGACGGCTCCAGAAGCAGGTGGTAGCAGCGGACTGGATGGTGATACCACGTTCCTGCTCCTGCGCCATGAAGTCCATGGTGGAGGCGCCGTCGTGGGTCTCGCCGATCTTGTAGTTCTTACCGGTGTAGAACAGAATACGCTCGGTAGTGGTGGTCTTGCCGGCATCGATGTGGGCCATGATGCCGATATTGCGGACGTCGTGGAGGTCCGAAATCTCTTCAGCCATCGTTTTTCCTTAGCTTTCTTAGGGGGCTTAAGACTACCAGCGGTAGTGAGCGAAGGCCTTGTTGGCCTCAGCCATCTTGTGGGTGTCCTCGCGACGCTTGACGGAAGCGCCGAGACCGTTGGAGGCATCGAGGATCTCGTTGGCGAGACGCTCGGCCATGGTCTTCTCACGACGGGCGCGGGAGAAATCGGTCAGCCAGCGCAGCGACAGGGTGTTGGCGCGGTTCGGCTTGACCTCGACCGGCACCTGGTAGGTAGCGCCACCGACACGGCGGGAGCGAACCTCGAGGGACGGACGGATGTTGTCCAGGGCGCGCTTGAGCACAGCCACCGGCTCCTGGTCGGACTTCTCCTTGACCATATCGAGCGCGGAGTACACGATGTCCTCGGCGATCGACTTCTTGCCGTCAAGCAGAATCTTGTTGATAAGCTGCGCCACCACGGTGGAACCGTAGATCGGATCGGGCAGCACGACGTGCTTCTTGGAAGGTCCCTTACGTGACATATCTCTTACTTCGCCTTCTTTGCTCCATACAGGGAACGACCCTGCTTACGGTCCTTGACACCCTGGGTATCGAGCGCACCACGCACGATGTGGTAACGCACACCCGGCAGATCCTTCACACGGCCGCCGCGCACGAGCACGATGGAGTGCTCCTGCAGGTTGTGGCCCTCGCCCGGAATGTAGGCGGTGACTTCGATGCCCGAGGACAGGCGCACACGGGCGACCTTACGCAGAGCCGAGTTCGGCTTCTTCGGGGTGGTGGTGTAAACACGGGTGCACACGCCACGACGCAGCGGGCTTCCCTTCAGGGCCAAAGTCTTGGACTTCTTCGGCTTTGCCTGACGTCCCTTACGGACGAGCTGTTCAATAGTAGGCAACTTGAATTCTCCGATTCAGTGGTTTCTCTTGCTTTCGTGTGACCGCCGCACTGCGCCACACCTCTCAGCTCTCCGGACGCTCGTCTGCTGACGGCATCCGACGAATCGGAAAAGATAGCCCAGTCCACCGGCCCGATGGCCTTCTCCCCTCCCGTCGGCGCATTGCTGCGTGCGATCAGCGGTTTGAAGGATATCCCAGCGCGCACACCTATTACATAAGGCATGCCGTTGGCACACACGAATATCAATACTACGATTCCGCCGGACAACGACGCGCCGGAGAGTATTTGCCCCACACTCTGCCTCACACAGCAGGTGCCCCCGCGGAGACTATGTCGCACGGGGGCACCGCCAAGGAAGTTCAGCTATCCATCATTCACCACATACCAACTGTGTTATCTAGCACGTCCATGTGCTCTTCCATATCCAATGGGAACATCCATTTGCGGCCCGGCCTCTTTGCCGTATCACCTTGCCGTTTCCTCACTTATAGTATAGCAAAACCGCCCCTGCGAAACGCCCAAAACAGTAATCGGGAGTAAGTGGGAGCGGTTATTGCGCAGTCGGTTTTCAGCTGAGAAAATCAGCCTTCGACCTTGGCATCAGCGGTTGCCTTCTTGTCAGCATCGAACGGGTGGTCACCGGTCGCGACGTTCTTGGCAGAGCCCTTCTCGCCATTGTCGGAATCCCAGTGGATCTCGTGCTTGTCATCGTGGTTGCGCCACCAGCTGGACAGGATGGAACCAGAGATGTTGTGCCACACGGAGAAGAAGGTGGACGGCACGGCGGCAATCGGGTTGGAGGCAAAGGAGGTCAGAGCCAGGGTTGCACCCAGAGCGGAATCCTGCATGCCGACTTCGAAGGTGATGGCCTTCTGCTGTGCGTAGCGGAAGCCCTTCGGGTAGATCTTGTACATCAGCTTGGAGAAGCCGAAGCCCAGCAAGTAGCCGCACAGGTTGTGCAGGATGACCACCGGGATGACCATCAGGGAGCTGGCCACGAACAACTTCGGGCCGTTGGCGGCAACGACCACGCCGATGATCAGCAGGATGGCCACCTGGGAGACGATCGGCAGGGCCACGGTAATCTTTTCGATCTTCTTGCCGAAGATCATGTGGCAGATCACACCGAGGGCAATCGGGAAGAGCACCACCTTGTGGCGTTGAGGAACAGGGACTCGACCGGCACGGACACGTACTGGGAGGCCAGCAGCTGCATCAGCAGCGGAAGTAACATCGCAAGAAACTAAACGGAATTGACCAAGAATGGACAATTCTGTTCGCATCGTGAACGCTCGCATGTCCACGCCCAAGGCATGAGATGCAAAAGAACAATGACTTCGACGGGCAAGAACGCGATGAACCACAATCGCAACACACCGGCACGCACATTTTCCACAGGATTGTGTATAGTATTCACCTGTTGTGCTAGTTCAGCGCTTTGCGCGCCGAGTCAAACACCATGGTGGCCATAGCTCAGTTGGTAGAGCATCTGATTGTGGTTCAGAAGGTCGCGCGTTCGAGCCGCGTTGGCCACCCCAGCAAGACCCTTCCGTTCATGGAAGGGTCTTTTGTTTTTTTCTGCGCACCCCCACGTTGTACACTCGGGGCTGTCCACTTCACCAAACCCAAGGACATAAAGGTCCATCATGCTGTCTTTTGAGAACGATTACTCCCGCGCTGCCCACCCTGCCGTATTGGAGGCCGTGGCCGAAGCCAACAATCATCTGTATTCGGGTTATGGCTCCGACGAGCTTACCGAACAGGCCAAGGCGAAGATTCGCGAGGCTTGCGGCCAGTCGGATGCGGACGTGTGGTTCCTGGTAGGTGGCACACAGACCAACCAGGTCGTCATCGATACCATCACACCGGCGTATGCAGGCGTGATCACGGTCGCGTCCGGCCATCCGAACGTGCATGAGGCCGGCGCCATCGAGTTCTCCGGCCATAAGGTACTCACGATTCCCCACCACAACGGCAAGATGGATCCGGCCGAATTGGATGAATTCTGCAAGACCTTCTATGCGGACGGCAACTACGAGCACATGGTGTTCCCCGGTTCCGTATACGTCTCGCAAAGCACCGAATACGGCACCATCTACTCCAAGGCCGAATTGCAGGCCATTGCCGACGTGGCGCATACGTACGACATGCCGCTGTTCGTGGACGGCGCACGTCTTGGCTATGCACTGACCGTCACCGGCAGCGATATGACGCTGGAAGATATGGCAAACATCGCCGATGTGTTCTATATCGGCGGCACCAAGGTAGGTGCCCTGTTTGGCGAGGCTATTGTGTTCACCAAGCACAACACGCCGAAGCATTTCCTGACCCGTATCAAGCAGCATGGCGCGCTGCTGGCCAAGGGCTTCGTGCTGGGTGCGCAGTTCGATGCACTATTCACTGACGACTTGTACTTCAAGATCGCCCGCAATGCCAATGAGGCGGCCGACCGCATTCGTGAGGCACTGCACGCCAAGGGATACACGCTCACCTTCGAAGCACCGACCAATCAGATCTTCGTGACGATGGACCAGCCGACCATCGACCGGCTCGAACATGACGTGAAACTTGGATTCACTGAAAAGGCTGATGATACGCATACCGTGATGCGCATCTGCACGAGCTGGGCCACCACGCCCGAAGAGGTCGACCAGCTTATTGAGTTGCTGTGACCGTTGAGCTCCAGGTCTCTCCCTTCGCCATCACTTCGCGATGCCAGCTCCCTCTGACGAGGGAGCTGGCCGCCGAAGGCGGACTGAGGGAGAGACCCCGGTCAAAACGAACCTACTCCCCTATGGCTTCGCGTTCCATGTCCACGAACTTGTGAACCGAGGCTTCCACGGAATAGTTCGCCTTGGTATATTCGGCGTACTTCTCACCCCATTCTGCACGCTCAGCCTGATGTTCGATCCACCAATCGATACGCCGTGCCAGCATCGCCGCATTCTGCACCGGGAACAACGATTCGTCCAGCAGCGCAAACTGGCTGGCCGCCGATAATTCGGACGCGGCAATCACCGGTACCAAGCCGCAAGCCATCGCCTCAATTACACTCACCGATTCGATGTCGGCAATCGAACAGTGCACGAACAGATCGCCCGAACGCAGCAGATCCGGCATATCGGCATGCTTGTGAAAGCCGATGTCGGCCTTGCGTGCCAGCAAACGACCGGCACGGAACCTGAGATACCGTTTGAGCGGCCCGGTACCGGCGATGATGAGCTGAATGCCCCCAGCATGCTTCGACATCGAAACTGCCTTAATCAGCGTAATCTGATCTTTCTCGCTGGCGAGCCTGCCGGACGCAATAACGCGGAACGGCACCGGAGCGGACGCCTCAGGATCAACCGGCTTCTTGGGTGAGTAGACAGGCGAATAACCGTTGGAAATCACATGCAGTTTCGCCTTGTATCCGTGCGCGCGTAGCAAGCTGGCGGTCATCTCGGTGGGCACATGAATATGATCGATGCGCTTGTACAGCCAATGTTTGAATAACCAGTACAGGAAGCTGGAGATGCCGGGAATATGGCGTAACGGACCGGCGGAATACAGCACGTTTTCAGGCTGCAGATGGAATCCGGCAGTGACCGGAATACCCATTTGGTGGGCGACCTTTGCGGCACGACGGCCGAACTTGAACGGCATATAGACATGCACCACATCCACACCTTGGAACGCGGTGCGGAACAACGTGTCACTGGGCTCGGCGAACTGCATGAGCTGTTTAGCCGCCACCCAGGAAACGAGCGGAACCTTGTTCACTCGTGCGGGATATTCCGGGGCGCCAACACCTACGAGCCGCACACGATGCCCTTGTCTCTCCAATTCAGCAGCCCATTGCAAGGCCGAATTGGACGTGCCATTGCCCTGGTTGCCCACGGTATCCACCACCAGAGCGATGGTCAGCGGGCGGTCAATGCTCTTTTCAATCCCGTTTTCGCGCATTGTTTCATCGTAGCCGTCACATCTGGCGGCCGAGTCCGGACCAATAGGAAATGGTATGGCTCAGCGACGTTTGCCCAATAAGGTGACCTATCGTTGCCGCACTACAGGAATAGCAATCACTTGTCTTGCAGAGCCCTCGAAACCCGCGCTGCAGCCTGAAACAGATCAGCGGTGTGTTTGAGCAAACTGATACGCACCCAGCCTTCGCCTGCTTTGCCGAAGCACGAGCCCGGCATCAATGCGACACCCGCGGTCTTCAGCAACCAATCCACGAATGCCGCGGAATTATTTGCCAAGTCTGCCGAGCCATCCGCAACCCTAACCTCACTCACTGTGCCATCGTGCACGCCCGCGCTGCCCCACCGCTCAGGTACTTTGGCCCATGCGAACAGTCCACCTTGCGCTTCAGATACCGGCAGGCCGGCTTGGGTAAAACCGTCTCGCACCACTTCGAAGCGATGCTGGTATTGCACGGCGAGCGCCGCCACAGTGCTCTGATCGGATTCCAATGCCACTGCACCGGCCTGCTGGACGACGCTGGACGCCAGTACCGCGGTCTGCCTGTGCACGGCCTTGACCTCAGCCAACACTTCTGCATTCCCAGCCACAAATCCACCGCGCCAGCCGGCCACCATATACATTTTGGAGAGTGACCCAAGTTCCAGAGCCACATCAAGCGCACCGGGTGTCTCCAATAGGCTCAGCGAGCGCGTACTTCCGAATTCAAGCCCAGCATAGGCAAAATCATTAAGCACGATGAACCCATACTGCTGAGCTAGGCGTACAGCGGTTTCGTACAGTTCCGGCGCGGCCACAGCGCCGGTCGGATTGTTGGGATAGTTGAGAATCAGCAGCTTCGCACGTTCCCACACAGCCGGATCAACAGCATCCAAATCAGGCAGGAAACCACGCGCCGGATCGGCGGGAATCGTCTCGAATCGACCTCCGGCAACCGCCGTGGAACCTTCATATTGCGGGTAATAAGGATTGACAGCAACAACCGTCTCGCCTGGATCGGTAAGCGCCTGAATAACAGTGGCAATGCCTACTGACGAGCCGGAAGTTGCCAGCAGTTGAGTGGCTGGGTCCACGGAGACCCCGTGCTTGCTCTCGTACCAACCGGCAATAGCATTCAGGTATTCCGGCAAACCATCAAATGACGGATAGCGAAACAGGGAAGGATCATGGGCGGCATGAGCGAGCGCATCCTGCACAAATGCAGGTGGCTGACCATCCGGATTGCCTTTGCTTAAGTCGATGACATCTTCGCCGGCGGCGATGGCTGCTGCAGCTCGGGCATCCGCCTCGGCAAAAGGATTGCCCGGCAGCCCTGCCGCCCGCTGAGAAATCAAAGCCGCGTTCGACATCGGTATGCCGGCCTCCCCTGTATCCAGCCAGCGGCGTACTGGTTTTGGAACACCGCCGTCATCCCCAAAACGTTGGCCCGACCGTACTACAAACCTCATCGGCCGGTGATTGCTAAGGTACGGCAGCTCTGTTACGCGCGCAATGGCGTGTCTATACGCAGTATTTATGGCAGGTTACGGGCAGGACAACTTTTTCAATGGCATGCGGTGCTGTATCGACCACTCTCAGGCTTCCCTCAGGCGGCCAAAGTTCCCATTATTCCTTGGGACGGTGAAACCTCCATGGGAATGTGCTTTCTGTCCTGAATCGCAACCCCATCATGTGGTAAACGTCACACCGTGCGGTAAAAAACGCACCGTGCGGTAACACGATTTTAGCAAACTGCGGAATTAAGCCATTTTGCATTACTGCACCGTGCGGATTTCACTGCACCGTGGGTCATTCACCGCACCGTGGAGCGCTCGCCTATTCCATGCAGCATGGCAGAATGTGGGTATGACTGAGAACGCCGTGAATACTGCCGTGACTTCCCCCTCCCCCGCAATTCCTGCCGTGAACCGCCCGCTCGGCACACCGCTGGGCAAACATCCCACCCGCGTGCTGTTTCTGGGTGCAGGCGAGCTAGGCAAGGAAGTGACCATTGAGCTGATGCGGCTGGGCGCATGGGTGTGCGCAGCCGACTCCTATGCCGGTGCTCCAGCCCAGCAAGTGGCGCATGAATATCGCGTGCTGGATATGGCGAATGCCGCCGAGTTGCGGGCGTTGTTCGATGAAGTCAAGCCGGACATTATCGTGCCCGAAGTGGAGGCCATCGCCACCGACAGGTTGGCCGGAGCTGCAGCTGCCGGTGCCCAAGTAGTGCCAAGTGCCGAGATTGCTGCGATCTGCATGGATCGCGAACGCCTACGCGTGCTGGCTCACGAGGAGCTGGGCTTGCCGACCACGCCGTATCGTTTCGCTGGTTCGCTGGAAGAGCTGCGCGCCGGGGCTTTGGAAGTTGGCTATCCATGCGTGGTCAAGCCGGTGATGAGCTCGTCTGGTCACGGTCAGTCGGTGGTACGTTCCGCCAATGCCATCGATGCCGCTTGGACCGAGGCTCAGAAAGGCCGCCGTGCCGCCGATGAAGGTGATGTGTCACGCGTAATCGTGGAAGCGTTGGCCCCATTGGAACGTGAGTTGACGGTACTGACTGTTTCTTCGTCCGCCGGTATTGTGACATGCGCGCCGATTGGTCAACGTCAGGAGTCCGGCGATTACCGTGAGTCTTGGCAGCCAGCCTCCGAGCCAAGCGACGAATCTAATCGGGCTCAGACCATTGCACGCACTGCGGTCGAAGGACTGGTCGCTAAAGCCCAGGCTGCTGGCGAAACCGGCTGGGGCGTGTTCGGCGTGGAATTGTTCGTACTCACCGATGGTTCGATTCTGTTCAACGAGGTCTCCCCCCGCCCGCACGATACCGGCATGGTGACGATGGCCTCCCAGCGCCTGAGCGAATTCGCGTTGCACGCCCGTGCGATTCTCGGGTTGCCGATTACGGCCGAGCATGTGGCGCTGAATATTCCAACCGGCTTGGTGGCGGCAAGCCATGCGATTGTGGTGGCCGGCAATGGCGAAGCCGAGTTCACCGGCGTGGCCGCCGCCCTGTCCGGTCCTGGCACGGATCTGCGTATTTTTGCCAAGCCCGAGGTACATGGCCACCGCCGCATGGCCGTGGCACTGGCGGTCGGCGAATCCGAAGCCGATGCCCGCGCCAAAGCCAGCCGAGTGGCCGATGCGCTGACTATTACCGTGAAGTAATCCGCGAGTGTTGTTGTAGCCCTCGATTGGTACCCTTTTACCGTTAGTTCACCTAGAAATTTCACTCCTGAAAGGTGAGTCATGGAGAAGCTGGAAAAGCTCTACGAGGGCAAGGCCAAGCAACTGTACGCAACCGATGATCCCGAGGTTCTGTGGGTCGAATACAAGAACACCGCCACTGCTGGCGATGGTGAGAAGAAGGAAGACTTCACCGGCAAGGGCCGTCTGAACAACCTCATCACCACCATCATCTTCGACCTGCTCAAGAAGCGCGGCATCGACAGCCACCTCGTCAAGCGCGTGAATGACACCGGCCAGCTGGTACGCAAGGTGAACATGTTCCCGTTGGAGATCGTGCTGCGTAACGTGGCCGCCGGTCACTTCTGCTCCCGCTTGGGCGTGGAGGAAGGCCTGCCGCTCAAGGAGCCGGTGCTCGAGTACTTCCTGAAGAACGACGATCTGCATGATCCGTTCGTCAACGATGATGACCTCGTGGCCCTTGACGTGTGCACCCGTGAGGATCTGGCTGAGATCGCCCCGCTGGCTCGTAAGATCAACGAGGCCCTGATCGAGATCTTCGCCAAGATCGACGTCAAGCTGGTTGACTTCAAGATTGAGATGGGTCGCGCCACCGACGGCACGTTGCTGCTGGCCGACGAAATCACCCCGGATTCCTGCCGTCTGTGGGATCAGAAGGACCACTCCGGCAAGGTCGAGCACCTCGACAAGGACCTATTCCGCCGTGGTCTGGGCAGCATCATCCCGGCCTACGAGGAGATCGAGGAACGTCTGGCCGAGCTCGCCAAGTCCGAAGGCATCGAAGTCGCCGAGTAAGTCGTTTAGGTGCAGGTAGCAGAACATATAGCTGGCTCCTCTCTCTGAGGGGAGCTGTCGCCGATAGGCGACTGAGGGGAGGTCAAGACGTTCACCGCCATGACAACTCCCCTCAGTCAGCTTCGCTGACAGCTCCCCTCAGAGAGGGGAGCCAAGTTCTTTTACCGCACTTCTTCAATTTTTCAATAATTTCAAGAAAGGATTTCCATGGTTTTTCGCGTGTACGTGGAAAAGAAGCCCGGCTTTGATGTCGAAGCCCAGCAGCTTGCGGGCGAACTGCACACGATCCTCGGACTGACCGGCCTCAAGGCCCTGCGCATCGTGAACCGCTACGACGTCGAAGGCATCTCCCAGGAGCTGTTCGACCAGACCGTGCCCACCGTGTTCAGCGAGCCTCAGGTGGACAATGTGGCCTACGACCTGCCCGACTTCGCCGGCGCCAAGGTCTTCGCCACCGAGTTCCTGCCCGGCCAGTTCGACCAGCGCGCCGACTCCGCCGCCGAATGCATCCAGCTCATCTCCCAGGGCGAGCGCCCGACGGTCCGCTCCGCCAAGCTGTACGCGCTGGAAGGCGAACTGACCGACGCCGACGTGGACACCATCAAGCATTACGTGATCAACCCGGTCGAGGCCCGCGAGGCCAGCCTGGAGACCAAGGAAACCCTGAAGACCCAGGTGCCGGTGCCCGGCAAGGTCGAGACCATCGCCGGTTTCAACGAGATGGACGCCGAAGCCGGCCAGAAGTTCATCGACGAACGCGGCTTGGCCATGGATCTGGCCGACCTCGAATTCTGCCAGAAGTACTTCAGCGAGGAGGGCCGCGAGCCCACCATCACCGAAATCAAGGTGATCGACACCTACTGGTCCGACCATTGCCGTCACACCACGTTCGGCACCGAACTGGACGAAGTGGACATCGATGACGCCACCGTCAAGGCCGCCTTCCAGCGTTACCTCGACATGCGCCACGAGCTCGGCCGCGACGCCAAGCCCGTCTGCCTCATGGACATGGGTACCATCGGCGCCAAGTGGCTCAAGAAGAACGGCATCCTGACCGGCCTCGACGAGTCCGAGGAAATCAACGCCTGCACCGTCAAGGTCAAGGTGGACGTGAACGGCCACGACGAGGACTGGCTGTTCCTGTTCAAGAACGAAACCCACAATCACCCCACCGAAATCGAACCGTTCGGTGGCGCAGCCACCTGTATCGGCGGCTGCATCCGCGATCCTCTGTCCGGCCGCTCCTACGTGTATCAGGCGATGCGCGTCACCGGCGCCGCAGACCCGACCGTGCCGGTCTCCGAAACGCTGGAGGGCAAGCTCCCCCAGCGCAAACTCGTGACCACCGCCGCCGCAGGCTACAGCTCGTACGGCAACCAGATCGGCCTTGCCACCGGTCAGGTGGATGAGATCTATCACCCCGGCTACGTGGCCAAGCGCATGGAGGTGGGCGCGGTCGTGGCCGCCACCCCGGCCGACCATGTGCGCCGCGAGACCCCGGCCCCCGGTGACAAGATCATCCTGCTGGGTGGTCGTACCGGTCGTGACGGTATCGGCGGTGCTACCGGCGCTTCCAAGGCTCACAATGTAGAGTCCCTGGAACTCGACGGCGCTGAGGTACAGAAGGGCAACGCTCCTGTGGAGCGCAAGCTGCAGCGTCTGTTCCGCCGTGGCGATGCCTGCCGTCTGATCAAGCGCTGCAACGACTTTGGTGCGGGCGGCGTGTCCGTGGCGGTCGGCGAGCTGGCTGACGGCCTGTTCGTGGACCTCAACACCGTGCCCAAGAAGTACGAGGGCCTGGATGGCACCGAACTGGCCATCTCCGAATCCCAGGAGCGTATGGCCGTGGACGTGGCCGCCGAGGACGTGGACGAGTTCCTCACCTACGCCCGCGAAGAGAACCTCGAAGCCACGGTGATCGCCACCGTGACCGAGGACCCGCGCATGGTGATGACATGGAACGGCGACAAGATCGTGAACCTGTCCCGTGAATTCCTGGCCTCCAACGGCGCCTCCAAGCACCAGACCGTGCACGTCGAAGCCCAGCAGTCCTACGAGACCCCGTGGGGCGAGGGCACGCTGGCCGAGCGCATGAACAAGATGGTCACCGATCTCAACGTGGCCTCCAACAAGGGTCTGTCGGAGCGCTTCGACTCCACCATCGGCGCGGGCACCGTGCTTATGCCGTTCGGCGGCAAGCGTCAGCTCACCCCGAACATGGCCATGGTCGCCAAGCTGCCGGTGTTCGGCGAAACCACCACCGCTTCGGCTATGGCGTGGGGCTTCAACCCATACATTATGTCCAAGAACCAGTTCACCGGCGCCTACCTGTCCGTGGTCGAGTCGCTGGCCAAGCTGGTCGCGGCCGGCTTCGAGCATGAGAAGGCCTACCTGAGCTTCCAGGAGTACTTCGAGAAGCTGCGTGACGAGCCGGAACGCTGGGGCAAGCCGGCGGCCGCCGTGCTCGGCGCGCTGATGGCCCAGGTGGACCTGGGTGCCGGCGCCATCGGTGGTAAGGACTCCATGTCCGGCTCGTTCGAGGATCTCGACGTGCCGCCGACGCTGATTTCCTTCGCCGTGGCCGTGGGCAACATGAAGCGCGCCACCTCCCCCGAGTTCAAGGGTGCCGACCACCGTATCGTGCGTATCGCACCGCGTTACCTGGCCGACGGCCTGACCCCGGACAAGGACGCGCTGCTTGAGGTGTTCTCCGTGATCGAGGAGCTCACCGACTTCCACGATGCCCTGGCCGTCTCTACGCCGGGCTATGGCGCCACCGCCGAAGCCCTGTTCAAGATGACGCTCGGCAACCGTATCGGCGTGACCCTGAACGACAGCATCGCCGTGGACGACCTGTTCACCCCGGCATACGGCTCGTTCATCATCGAGCTTGCGGACAACGCCAAGCTTCCGGCCGTTTCCAACCTGGTGGAAATCGGCGAAATCGGCACCACTACCTCCGAGTACGCGTTCAAGGCCGCCGGTGAGACGCTGGACCTGGACGCCGTGCAGGAAGCTTGGGAGTCCGGCATCGAATCCGTGTTCCCGTACCGCTCCAAGGGCGAGGATAAGGGCGCGACCGTCGAGACCATCGACTTCCACGCACCGAAGAAGACCGTGTACACGGGTTCTTCCGTTGCCAAGCCGCACGTGGTGATCCCGGTGTTCCCGGGCAACAACTGCGAGTACGATTCCGCCGCCGCCTTCGAGCGCGCCGGTGCCGACGTGACCACACTGATCGTCAACAACCTGACGCCGGCCGCCGTCGCCGAATCCACGCAGGCACTGGTCAAGGAAATCAACAAGAGCCAGATCGTGATGATTCCGGGCGGCTTCTCCGGCGGCGATGAGCCGGACGGTTCCGCCAAGTTCATCACCGCGTTCTTCCGTGCGCCGGCCGTCACCGAGGCCGTGCGTGACCTGTTGAAGAACCGCGATGGCCTGATGCTCGGCATCTGCAATGGTTTCCAGGCGCTCGTCAAGCTGGGTCTGGTGCCGTACGGCGACATCGTGCCGATGACCGACACCTGCCCGACGCTGACCTTCAACACCATCGGCCGTCACCAGAGCCGACTGGTCCGCACGCGCGTGGCCTCCGACCTCTCCCCGTGGCTGGCCAAGACTTCGGTGGGCGACATCCACACCGTGGCCATCTCCCACGGCGAGGGCCGCTTTGTGGCCTCCGACGAGGTGCTCGCCCAGCTCAAGGCCAACGGCCAGATCGCCACGCAGTACGTGGACGAGACCGGCACCCCCGGCATGGATCTGGACGTGAACCCGAACGGCTCGCTGCTCGCCATCGAGGGCATCACCAGCCCGGACGGCCGCGTGTTCGGCAAGATGGGCCACTCGGAGCGTTCCGGCAACGGCCTGTACGTCAACGTGCCCGGCAACAAGTACCAGCCGATCTTCGAGGCCGGCGTGGAATACTTCGCCGCCTGATAATCGGCGCACATCGCGCCTGATACGGCACACAGGGAAGGAACTCTCGGGTTCCTTCCCTTTTTTGTTCATGCCGGTCATGGGCTAAGGTTGGGGTGTTCGCACTACCGAATCCGCCGCTGAAAGGACCTGTCGTCATGCCGATCAACGAGGCATTGTTCGCCGCGATGAAGGCCGCCAGCTACATCAAGCCCAACGCGGGCAAGTCGTACAAATTGCAGCGCGTGGCGGAAGAGCTTATCGCCAAGCAGGCACCCGCCAATCCGAAATGCCGTGTCGAGGATATTTCGGCGCCTATGGCGGATGGATATGCCGTACCATTGCGAGTGTTCACGCCGCTGGTCGCCTATGGAGCGCCCCTGCCCGAAGCCCTGGAGGAATCTTCCGCCAATGACACGCCAGTGGCCTCGGCAATATCCGCGATTCTGCCCGCCGTATTACCCAAAGTCCTACCCAAAATACCCATCAAGGAAAGCACGTCGAGCGGCAACACCGGCAGCATTCCCGACGACTCCGGCACGGAAATCCCCGTGATTACGCCACATGGCACTATCCTGTTTTTCCACGGCGGCGGTTGGGCCACGGGCGGCATCAACCTGTACACGCAGGCTTGCGCGCATATGGCCGTGCGATTGCAGCGCCGTGTGATTGCGGTCGAGTACCGGCTGGCTCCTGAATACCGCTTCCCTACTGCCGTTGAGGATTGCTATGAGGCGGCCCGGCAGTTGTTTGCCGGGGAGTTGCCGATTTCTGGGGTGGGTGGAGGTTCTGCCGCTGATGGCCACCCCCAGTCGGCTTTGCCGACAGCCCCTGCCGGCGGGAGCGATATTCCTGCGGACCAGAGAGACATTCCCGCCAGCGGGGGCGATATGTCTGACCCCGCTCCCGATCCCGACAGCATCGTGCTGTTTGGCGACAGCGCGGGCGGCAATCTTGCGGCCGCCGTCTCGCTCATGGCCCGCGACCGCGGCGAGTTCATGCCGCGCACGCAGATGCTGCTTTACCCGGTAGTCGGCAACGACTACAACCCGGAGACCAGTCCGTTCGAATCGGTGCGGACCAACGGCACCGACTACATCCTCACCGCACAGGACATGGCCGACTACATCGACATGTACCGTTCGTCCGTGGCCGACCTGACCAATCCGTATTTCGCGCCGCTGACCGCGCACGACCTGAGCAATCAGCCGCGCACGCTGGTGTTGTCCGCCGAATACTGCCCGCTCAGAGACGAGGATGAAGCGTACGCCCGTCGTCTGCAATTGGTGAACGACAACGTCTCCTGTTACCGGATTCACGACGGCATCCACGGCTACCTGCTCAATACGTCGGCCGTGGGACTGGTGGCCACCACCTACCGAATCATCGAGCATTTCCTCGACGGCACACCGCTGGAACCAGCTCCCGGCACCGGCACCACCGCCAACGCACCGGAGGGAGGCGACGCGTGGCAAGACGTACTTGGTACCGACTAGACAACATCGGCAAGTTCTACTCCTCCCAGGCTGGCCGCTCCTCGCAGACCGTGTTCCGCTATTCGGCCGAGCTGGCGGACGACATCGATCCGGACATCCTGCAGCACGCGCTCGACCATGCCATCGCCCAGTTCCCGAGCTTCAACGTGCACCTGCTCAACGGCATGTTTTGGCATTACCTCGAACAGTCGGATGATAAGCCTCGAGTGGAGCCGGAACATCTGCCGATATGCTCGCGACTGCATTACGGACCCAAAAGCATGCTGTTCCGCGTAAGCTATTTCCGCAATCGTGTCAATCTCGAGGTCTCGCACATCATTTCGGACGGTCGCGGCGCCATCAACCTGTTCAAGTCACTGCTGCACGCCTACATCGCCGAGCGGTACGACGTGCCGGGCGTGCCTTCGGATTACGACGGTTCGGATAGCGACAAAGCCGAAAACAGCTTCGACAAATACTACGAGAAAGACAAGGCCGGCGCTGCGCCAGGCACGAAAATCTACCGGATGGCCGGCCCCATCGACCGGGCCGCGCCTACGTTCATGGAATACCACATCAGCGCCAGCAAGGTGCTTGGTGCAGCGCATCAGTGCGGAGTGAGTCTCACCTCCTACCTCATCGCCGCGATACTGTGCGCGATTCGCGACGTCATGCCCTCGCGCGCCCGCAATCGCGCGATTCGCGTGGATATTCCGGTCGACTTGCGCGCCTTCTTCAGGTCGGAGACCGTGCGCAACTTCTACGGCATGACTTACGTGGCGTACACGCCGGCCGAAATCGAAGCCGATGAGGACTCCGCGAAAACTTCCGCAACAAGCCCAGACGCAGCCGGCGACGGCCAGCAGTCCGCCGCCCGCACCGCGCACGGCAACGGTATGGGTAGATTGCTGACCGATGAGCCGTTGGCCGACATCGCCCGCCAGGTGCAGGAGCAGCTCGGCCATGCCACCAGTCGCGAGCGCGTCGAATCGCATATGAACCGCATGATTGCGCTGGAAAAGAATCCGGTGCTGCGCCTCGCGCCCTCCCCTGCCAAGGACTGGGTGCTGGAGCTGGCCCGGTTCATCGCCGACCGCGAGACCACGACCACCGTCTCGAACCTTGGCCGAATCACCTTGGACGAACGACTCGCGCGCCATGTACGTTCGGTGAGCTTCCTCACCACACCGGCCAGCCTGAATTTCACGGTCTGTTCGTTCGGCGACGACCTGAGCATCGGCATCTCCACCATCTACCATGATCTGAACGTCATCAAGAATCTGTGTCGGATTCTCGCCGCGCAGGGCATCAGCGGCCGTATGAACATCGCTGGCGTGCATGTGGAGAAAGGAGCGTCGGCATGAAGCATTGCGATGCCTGCACCGTCGATTTCACCGGCGATATGGCCCGTTGCCCGCTCTGCCAGAACGAATTGCGCGGCGAGGCCTCCCCCGCCGCATTCCCCGCGCAGCAGATCTATCTGCGTCCGAGGCGTTTGGCGGTGGAAATCATCACGTTTGTAACCGGCGCGATTTTGCTGCTGCATGGCTTCTTCAGCTATCTGTTTTCGTGGCCGATACCGATTGCCAGTGCATCGGCGGCCGCGCTGATTATCAGCGTGCTGTTCATCAATAGTGCGATTCTGCACGTGCCGCGGCCTCTTCGCCTCATGTTTCGATATTTCTATATCATGCTGGCGATTGCGCTGGTCTGGTTTGTGGCGACGATGAATCATGTCGTCACCATGTTCGTCATACCGATCACGTGTCTAGTTTCGCTGGTCTTTGACGTGGTGCTGCTTATCGTGCTGCGAGCCAAGGCCATTGACGAGTACGCCAAGTATCTGGCGTTCGACATCGTCGCTGGTCTGCTGCCTCTGACGTTCATTCCGCTCGGCTGGGCTCCGTGGGATGTGCTGGTGATGGTCAGCGGGCTGGTCTCCCTGCTGGTGCTGCTCGGCCTGCTCGTCTTCGCCCGCCGTCAGCTCTTCTCGGAATTCGGCAAACAGTTCTCGGCCTGATTGCCTCGTGTGCTCAATCGCCCGACTTAGGATGGAAACCATGAGCGAACATGTGGAGCATGGGTTTGGGCCGGTGTGGGATGGTGAGTCCCGGGCTTTGATTTTGGGATCGATGCCGAGTCCGAAATCCCGAGCGGCGGCGTTTTACTATATGCATCCGCAGAACCGGTTTTGGCCGGTGATGCAGGCGCTGTTTGCCAACTCCGCTGATCCTACTGACGCTGTCGGCGATTTACCTGAGTCCCGTCGTGCGTTTGCTCTGCGCCACCACATTGCGTTATGGGATGTCATTGCTTCTTGCGATATCACCGGAGCCAGCGATGCCAGCATCCGCAATGCCGTGCCCAACGACTTGGCACCAATCTTGCGCGGCGCCCCAATCGCCCATATCTTCGCAACCGGCGCGAAATCAGCGCAACTTTACCGCAAACTTATCGAGCCGCGCCTGACCGAAGCCGGCATCGCCATCGGTATGACCCAACTGCCCTCCACCAGCCCGGCCAACGCCTCAATGCGTTTGCCGGACCTTATCACCGCCTATCGCGAAGCTTTTCAAAAGGCAAACGTACTAGAGAATGCGTATTGGAAAAACTAAAAGTAGATACCTAAAAGTATGGCGAAACCATCAATCTCGGACGGCAAACCCAGCATCACGAATCCTATCTTGCATCTCATTGGCAATAGCAATACAGCGCGTCCGCGGAATACCAGCCTTCACACCAACACCAGTCAAATCCGCAACAGTGACGCTCTTCCCCCTTCCGTTCACCGAAGTCGCTTCCAAGCCCAGCCAGCTGGAGAACAACATGAAGGCCGCCGGCTTCAAGATTCCAGCCGATGCGATGGCCGAGATCGACAAGATCACTGGCTTCCACCGCTTTGAGCGTCACGTGGGCTGACGAATCTGAGACTTCCTCCAACGGGAGCGATTGTTAAGCGCCGAAATCGGTATCGCCTTGGGCCTCGGCCTGAGCGATGGCGGTTTCGGCGTTTTTTGCTGCCTGCTCGATGACTTGGCCGTAACCAGTCAGAGCCGCGAACGGCATGAATTGGGCAGCCCTCTGGCGGCGAGACATGTGTGGATGCTTGCGCGACTGGTGATGGGGCAGGTTGATGATGTCGTCGTATGCGTGAGTTTCTTGCAAGGTCATGCGCGATGACCTCCAATCTGACGGTTGCGAGCCTGACCGGTGGCACCGTCTTCCATATCCATGGCTTTGATGACGGCGTTGCGGCCGAATTTACGTTTCACATCCAGCAGCGCACGCTGGATATCATGCTCACCATCTCTGTCATCAGCGGGCTCGGACCCATACGATCGAGCCTCGTCATCACCGAACAGGTCGAGCTGCTCATAGCGTTTGCCGGCGGCAAGCTCCTCCGGCGTGGCCACATCATCGGCGATGACGGTCAGGCGTCTCACGAGCAGGCGTGAATCCACAATGCGCTCGTACAGCATCGTCATGGCCTCACGGATACGCGCCGAAGATGACGTGAAATCACCCAAACCAATCGACCCGACCGCGCTCTTGGGCACTTTACGCCCAAACCGGTCGACGGTCACCGGCCCCTGATAACTTTTCGCCGCACGCTCAGCGGCACGTTTCATCGCATAATCAGCGCATGAATCGAGCTTCGACGCGTCCAAACTGCCGATGTCATAGCCAACGGCAAGCGTGAGTCGATTCGTCAGCACGCCTTTATCAACCAAATCGAGGGCGAGCGCATCGGCCATCTCCTTGGCAATCAGTCGGGCCGTGGCATAGTCGGCGGGACCGGTGAGCACCTGCCCACTGCTGATGCTGTGCGCATCCGGCTCATAGGATTGAATGTCTTCAATCTCGCACGGTTCCCAGCCCCATGCATGATCGATCAGCAATTCGGCATTCACGCCGAACATGCGGTACAGCAGGTCTTCGTTGTAGTAATCCGAGGCGCGGCCTACCGAGCATCGGGCGATATCGCCCATGGTCATCAGGCCGGCATGCTCGAGCTTCTTGGCATAGCCACGCCCAACCCGCCAGAAATCGGTGAGCGGACGATGATCCCAGAGCAGCCGCCGGTATGACATCTCATTCAGTTCGGCCACGCGCACGCCATCCGCGTCGGCCGGCATATGTTTGGCGACGATGTCCATAGCGACTTTTGCCAGATACATATTGGTGCCGATACCGGCAGTGGCGGTGATGCCGGTTTCGGCAAGAATCTCGCGCACAATGGTTCGCGCCATCGCATGTGGCCCCATGCCCAGCGAGCGCAGATATGGCGTGGCGTCGATAAACACCTCATCAATCGAATACACATGGATGTGTTCGGGAGCGGCGTACCTGAGATAGATACCGTAGATCTGCCCGCTGACTTCCAAATAATGTGCCATGCGCGGCTTGGCGATGACCATCGAGGCCTTGAGTCTTGGCGAGTGTTCCAGATCGCGTGCGTCACAGGACTCCCCGATCAATCGGCCTCCAGGAGCATGGACCGCGCGCTCGATGTTGACCCCGCTCAAGCGTTGTTTTACCTCGAACAGCCGTGCACGACCAGGAATGCCATAGGCCTTGAGCGACGGTGAGACCGCCAGGCAGATGGTTTTGTCGGTGCGGGTCTCGTCGGCCACCACCAGATGCGTGGTCAACGGGTCGAGCCCGCGCGCCGCACACTCCACCGAGGCGTAGAAGGACTTGAGGTCTATGGCGATATAGACATGCTCGCGTTGCATGTCTCGGGCCATCGCCATCACCTCCTTATCCACTACCAGCAGCTTGACCAGCATAGCAAAGCAATCGAACATTTGTTCGACAGTGCGCAGCGAATCATTCTCAATAAGAAAAGTGCGAGCAATCCAAACATCTCGGCACAATCGAACATTTCCACAATTGACGGAATATCAGGGCTTCTCGGTGACCAATGTTCATTTCGCCGCCTTTCACCCGCACACTTTTCTTATTGAGAATGATTCGCTGTGAGACAACACGCGATGTAGCCGCCGATTGGTAGGGTTGACAGATAGTTAATCCCCTGTTTGGAAAAAGGAGCTTTGGCTTGTCGGCTGAACTCGAAGACATTCACGAGGAATGTGGCATCTTCGGCGTGTGGGGCCACCCCGACGCCGCCCGACTTACCTATTTCGGCCTGCACGCGCTGCAGCATCGCGGTCAGGAAGGTGCCGGCATCGTCTCCAACGATCACGGCCATCTGACCGGCCACCGCGGACTCGGACTGCTCACCCAGGTGTTCAGCGATGAGCGCGAAATCGAACGGCTCAAAGGCGACCGAGCCATCGGCCACGTGCGTTACGCCACGGCCGGCTCCGGCACCACGGACAACATCCAGCCGTTCATCTTCCGCTTCCATGATGGCGACGTGGCTCTGTGCCACAACGGCAACCTGACGAACTGCCCGTCACTGCGCCGCAAGCTGGAAGACGAAGGCGCGATCTTCCACTCGAACTCCGACACCGAGGTGCTCATGCACCTCATCCGCCGCTCCCTGCAACGCACCTTTATGGACAAGCTCAAGGAAGCGCTCAACACCGTGCACGGCGGCTTCGCCTATCTGCTCATGACCGAGAACGCCATGATCGGCGCGCTCGACCCGAACGGCTTCCGCCCGCTTTCCCTCGGCAAGATGAAGAACGGCGCTTACGTGCTCGCTTCCGAAACCTGTGCCCTCGATGTGGTCGGCGCCGAGCTGGTGCGCGACATCCGCCCCGGTGAAATCGTGGTGGTAGATGACCACGGCTACAAGATCGTGCAGTACACCAACAACACGCAGCTGGCCATCTGCTCGGTGGAGGACATCTACTTCGCCCGCCCGGATTCCAACATCTACGGCATCAACGTGCACTCCGCCCGCAAGCGCATGGGCGCACGCCTGGCACAGGAATCGCCGGTCGATGCCGACATGGTCATCGGCGTGCCGAACTCCTCCCTGTCCGCGGCCTCCGGCTACGCGGAAGCGGCTGGGCTGCCCAACGAGATGGGTCTGATCAAGAACCAGTACGTGGCCCGCACCTTCATTCAGCCCACGCAGGAACTGCGCGAGCAGGGCGTGCGCATGAAACTGTCCGCCGTACGTGGCGTGGTCAAGGGCAAGCGCGTCATCGTCATCGATGACTCCATCGTGCGTGGCACCACTTCCCGTCGCATCGTCCAGCTTCTGAAGGAGGCCGGCGCCGCCGAAGTGCACATGCGCATCAGCTCGCCGCCGCTCAAGTACCCGTGCTTCTACGGCATCGACATCTCCACCACCAAGGAACTCATCGCAGCCAAGATGAGCGTGGAAGAGATTCGCGACTACATCGGCGCCGATTCGCTGGCCTACCTATCTCTGGACGGCCTGGTCGAATCCATCGGACTGAACGCCGATGCCCCGTACGGCGGCCTGTGCGTCGCCTACTTCAATGGCGACTACCCCACCGCTCTGGACGACTATGAGGCCGACTTCCTGAAGTCCCTCACCCCCGAGGATCGCGTGCGACTGCCTGAGTTCGCGCTGTACAAGAGCAAGTACGTCGGCAACGAGTACAACACCGTGCAGCCGGATGCCCAGTAACTTATCATCAACCCATCCAACAACTCCTTGACCGGAGGCGCTTGCCTCCCCTCAGTCGGCTTCGCCGACAGCTCCCCTCCAGAGGGGAGCCAGAATAAGTAGAAAGGCCCAACCAAATGCCACAAGCATATGAGAACGCCGGCGTGAGCGTCGAAGCCGGGTACGAAGTCGTCAAGCGCATCAAGTCGCACGTGGCTCGCACGAACCGCCCCGGTGTGGTCGGCGGTATCGGCGGCTTCGGCGGCCTTTTTGACCTGGCTTCCCTTGGATACAAAGAGCCGGTTCTCATCTCCGGTACCGACGGCGTGGGCACCAAGCTCATGGTCGCCAAGATGGCCAATAAGCACAACACCATCGGCATCGATTGCGTGGCCATGTGCGTCAACGACATCGCCGCTCAGGGTGCCGAACCGCTGTTCTTCCTTGACTACATCGCCTGCGGCAAGAACGATCCGGCTCTGCTCGAGCAGGTCGTAGCCGGCGTGGCCGACGGCTGCGTGCGGGCCGGTTCTGCACTGGTCGGCGGTGAAACCGCTGAAATGCCGGGCATGTACGACGAGGACGAATACGATCTCGCTGGTTTCTCGGTCGGCGTCGCCGAAAAGTCCGCCATCGTGGACGGCTCCACCATTGCCGAGGGTGATGTGCTCATCGGCTTGCCCTCCACCGGCGTACACTCCAACGGCTTCTCTCTGGTGCGCAAGGCCCTGTTCGGGCAGGCTGGCTACACCGTGGACACCGAACTTGACGAGCTGGGCGGCGAAAAGCTCGGCGACGTGCTGCTCACCCCCACCAAGATCTACGTCAAGGCTCTCTCCCCACTGTTCAAGGCAGGCGTGGTCAAGGGCGTGGCCCACATCACCGGTGGCGGCTTCATCGAGAACATCCCGCGCATGATTCCGGACGGCCTGGCCGCTGAGATCGAGCTCGGCACCTGGCCTGTGCTCCCGATTTTCGATGTGCTGGAGAAGGCCGGCAACATCGATCACAAGGAGATGTACAACATCTTCAACATGGGCATCGGCATGGTACTCGCCATCGACCCCGCCCGCAAGGACGAGGCGCTGAAGCTGCTCACCGACAACAACGAGCCCGCTTACGTGCTCGGCTCCATCACCGCCGACACCACCGGCACGCAAATCGTACTGAAGTAACTCGCTTTCCGCAGGAAAGGAACAACATGGGTCAGAAAGTATTGGTCATCGGCTCCGGAGCGCGTGAGCACACCATCGCCTACACGCTGCTCAAGGCACCGAGCGTTGACGAAGTCACCGTGGCCCCCGGCAACCCGGGCATGCTCAAGGACGGCATCCACACCACGCAGCTCAGCCAGTCGAACCACGCCGCACTCATCGACTTCGTGAAGGACAACGACTACGACTGGGTGTTCGTCGGCCCGGAAGTCCCGCTGATCGAAGGCATTGTGAACGATTTCGCCGCCGCCGGCATCAAGGCGTTCGGCCCATCCAAGGCCGCCGCCCAGATTGAAGGCTCCAAGGATTTCGCCAAGCAGCTCATGGACCGTCACAACATTCCGACCGCCCAGTACAAGACCTTCAGCGATCTTGAGCTGGCTCAGGACTACGTACACGAGCATGGTGCTCCGATCGTTATCAAGGCTGATGGCCTGGCCGCCGGCAAGGGCGTGACCGTGGCCATGGACGAGCTCACCGCTCAGCGTGCTCTCGAAGACATCTTTATCGACCACCGCTTTGGCTCTGCCGGCGCCAAGGTCGTTATCGAGGACTTCCTGGACGGTCAGGAATTCTCCCTGATGAGCTTCGTCAACGGCACCGATTTCTGGCCGATGCCAATCTCCCAGGATCACAAGCGCGCCCATGACGGCGACGAAGGCCCGAACACCGGCGGCATGGGTGCCTACAGCCCGGTTCCGCAGATTCCGCAGTCCGTGGTTGACGAAGCCATCGAAACTATCGTGCGCCCCACCGTTGAGGGCATGGCTGAAGAAGGCACGCCGTTCACCGGCATTCTGTACGCCGGCCTGATTGCCACTGCCGACGGCCCGAAGGTCATTGAATTCAACGCTCGTTTTGGCGATCCGGAAACCGAAGTCGTGCTCCCCAAGCTCACTTCCGACCTTGGCGCTGGCATCTCCGCCATTCTCGACGGCGAAACCCCTGAGTTCACGTGGAACGAGTCCAACGCCACCCTTGGTGTGGTGATTGCCTCCAACGGCTACCCGGAGAACGTTATCAAGGGTGCTCACGTGCCCGAAATCGACGTTGACGAGGATTCTCACGTCTACTACGCCGGTGTCGCCTCTGACGAGCACGGTAACCTTGTGGCCAACTCTGGCCGCGTGCTGCTCGTTGAGACCTCCGCTCCGGATATCAAATCCGCGCAGGACAAGGTCTACGCAATCATCGATAAATTCGAACTGCGGGGAATGTTCTATCGCCACGACATCGGCTTCAAAGCCCTGAAGTAGCAGAAGCGGCGCATCTGCCGCGTTGCTGTCTCGTCGACGTACCTGTTGCGCTACGCGCAACCGTTGCGGTACAGCCGCTCCCCTCACCTGAGGACAGCCCAGTGGGCTGTCCTCTATATGGTTCGGCACCTTCCTCGACGCGCCTTGCAGCTGCACCACTTCTGCTACTTCAGGAAACCTGAACGCGTGATGATGGAGCGTTAGCCGCGTATTTTGGCCCGGTAGTCAGATCACACGATTGACGTGACTACCGGGCCAAATTTTTCTGTCCCAGTAGTCGATTTTGACTCTTTTTTACGAACCGGGACAGCAAACATTCGCCGTATCAGAGTAACCACCGGTGAATAGCAGAAAATTTCACCGAAAACATCATCATTCAACTCAGCTTTGAGATGAGATCCATCAGCTTGGCTTTGGCCTCGTTGAATGGCGGATATACCAACCATAGGGTGTCGGGGAACTGCGGCTTGCTGACCACGGTTTTGATGTGACTGAACGTGCGGAAGCCCTCTTTGCCGTGATACGCACCGATACCGGAACCGCCCACACCACCAAATGGCAGTCGGCTGGAAAGCAGATGGCCCAGCGGCAATGAGTATCCAAGAGCACCGGAACTGGTCTGGCGCTCGAAGGCAAGCCGCACTTCATGGTCGCGCGAAAACACATATGCTACCAACGGGCGAGATCGCCGATTGATGAAACGAATTGCAGCCTCGGCATCTTCGACCACCACGATCGGTAGAATCGGGCCGAAAATCTCCTCCCCCATCACCGGCGCATCCGGCTGCGTGCCGTACAGCACGGTAGGAGCAACGTAGCGAGCAGCCCGGTCGACCTTACCACCGCACATCACACGGCCGGCCGGATCCACCACGCCAGGCACCGCAACAATACCGGTCTCAGTGGTATCAGGACGGGCCTCAGTTGCCGTATTTCCAGACGCAGCAGCATTAATGCGTTTCCCGACCATGTCCACCGCAGCACCAACCGCAGACGCCACCTGAATCAGCGGAGAGCTCGGCTCATCAGAGGGCACGGTACCGACCGGCAGCAGCTTGCAGAGTCTGTCAAAGTGCCGTTCGTTGATGATACGGCCAAAGTTCGGCGAATCCTGTGGGTTCTTGCCATAGAACTCGGTGACTGCCACGGCAATACGTTTGGCCAACGCTTCAGCCACATCCGGCGTGGCAAGCACATAGTCAGGCGCCACGCAGGTCTGCCCGGCATTGGTGAATTTGCCCCACACAATGCGGCGTGCAGCCACGTTGATGTCCGCAGTACGATCCACAAAACATGGCGACTTGCCGCCAAGTTCCAAAGTGACCGGCGTCAGGTTCTCGGCCGCCGCCCTCATCACGATTTTGCCGACGCGCCCGCCACCGGTATAGAAGATATGGTTGAACGGATTCTTCAGCAGATCACCGGTTTCCTTAGGTCCGCCTTCAACCACACGCACCGCCTCGGCATCGAGGTATTGCGGCACGAGTTCAGCAAGCAGTTTGGATGTATTCGGTGAGAGCTCGGACGGCTTCAGACAGACGGCATTGCCTGCGGCGAGCGCGTCGGCCATCGGCTCCAAAGCCAGCAATACCGGATAATTCCACGGTGAGATGATAAGCGCCACGCCTTTGGGCTCGGCGATCGTCCATCCGGCGGCAGGCTGCAGCATCCAATGCATCGCCTTGGGATGCCGGGCAGTCCACAGGCCCAGACGATTGCGTACAAACTGCGCCTCGCCAGCCACCAGGTTCAGTTCCATAAGCACTGTTTCAGCCGCGGGCTTGCCCAAGTCGGCCATGGCCGAGGAGATGAAAGCATCACGGTTCTCCATAACCAGACGGCGCAATGCGTTCAACTGTGCACGTCGCCATGCCAGCGGCCGCGTGAGCCCGGATTCGTAGGCAACTTTAAGTTGTTCGAAAGTCTCGTTCTTCATGGAAGCCCCCTTACTTTACGGCAGTGCTACTGCAATTTCAGACGGGCTGCACCCGCGCCTTGCTGGCTCGCCTGTCGGCTCGTACGCTGCCTACAGACAGCCTACTAGGCCGTCTGCTTTACGGCAGCGTCATAAAATCAGTATCTTTCAGATAGTTTTTGCCGGCGGTGATGTCGTATTGGATGAGTTTGTAGTCGGCAAGCAGCTGCTTGGTTTCGGCGTCAAAATCATCCTCGGACATCGGGTTGCCGTTTTGGTCGAGATAGATGTTCTGGCCTTCGGGAATACGATCCCAGCCCTGAATCTTGTTGACCACGGGCGGTTCCATGGCGGCAATCTTGGCATGCATTTCGGTCAGGAATGCCAGATACGGACTCACCTCGGCGTCCATATGTTCGGCAGCCTGCGCCACGAAGAAGTTCGGCGACGAGTAGGCCGCATCGCTGGCCTTGTTACCTTGGGTGCTTGAGGCCTTGTTCGACCAGATGAAGTAGTCGGTCAAATGCAGCGCCAGGGAGTTGTTTCCATCCTCGCTGGCGGAAGAATAGATGCCGGGCAAGTGGTCACCGTAGAACACCACGGTGACGGGCTTATCGAGTGCATCCAGCTCGTCCAGGAACTCCTGCGTGGCCTGATCGGTAATCTCTACGCCCTTCTGGTAGGTCTCGATTGACTGCTGCTCGTCGTCGCCCAGCGGCGTACCAGTGGTGGATTCGGCGGTGTAGTCGTTGTTCTCATACCATTCGTGGTAGGGCATGTGGTTCTGCATGGTGATGATCTGGATGAACTTGCTCGCAGAACCGTCCTTGATGCCCTCCAAAGCGGAATCATAAGATGACTTATCAGAAACGTACGGCGACTCGTCGATCTTGTCCTGATACTTGATCACGTCCGGTCCGGTCAATGTGTAGAAGTGCGAGAAGCCGAACTTCTTGTAGTTCGTGGCTCGCGAGTACATGCTGGACTCATACGGATGGTAACCAAGCGAGTTGGCGGGCGCACCCCACAGCTGATTGATGGTGGGGGTCCAATGCTGGCTGGGCACCAGCTGCTGGTATGGGCTGGATAGCGAGGAATCGAAGTTGGCCATGCTCAGGCCGGACAATCCCATGTATTCCAGGTTGGCCGTACCACCGCCGTAGCCGGAGGAGAGCATCAGACCGGAAGTGGTGCTTGCCTTGATTTTGCGGATGTTGGGCATTGAATCCTTGTTGACTTTCAGCCCTGGCACACGCGACGGGTCGGAGAAGGATTCGGAAAGCACGTACACCACGGTGGAATCATTGAGGTTGTTGGTACGGGAAGCGTTGATGGTTTCGGCTTCCTGCTGATACCGGGCCGCAACCTTCTTCATGGTTTCCTCGGAATAGTCACTTGGCTTGTCCATGATTTTCGGGTTGAGCTGGCGGGTGAACGCCACCAGCGGACCGTTGCGCTGCGCGTCATATACGGAATCCCACATGGACGGAATGTCACCCATGGTACGAGAAAACTTGTTGGCCACGGAGTCGGTGGTGCTCACCTGAATGCAGTACAGTGCGAATACCAGAACCGGCAGCAGCAGCAAAATCAGTCGGGAGGTGAGATTCAAGCTCAAATTGTCCGTACGAATCATGCGGCCTTTGCGCCCGTCAAAGTGCCGCATCACCAGAATCGCGGCAAGCAGTACGGCGAACGCGCCGAGTGCCACAAGAATCGTTACATGCGCGCCGGCAGGGATGAATGTCAACATATTGCCGGTGTTTGAACCGAGGAAGCCAAGGTCGGCGGGCAGAATCGCCTCGTAGCGGATCTCGACTTTGAAGTGCTCGATGGCAGCCACGATAATGCCCACGCCAAGAATCACGATGCTGGCGGTCCAGAACCGGTTGAACAACATAAGCAGCATGAGGTACAGCAGCGCCACAAGCAGTATGTTGAGCACGAATACGAAGTTGCCATCGGTCCACATCTTGCTTACAAAGCCGAATCCGACCGTGGGGCTGGATAGCTGCACGCGGGTGGAGCTGGAGGAGACGCCCACTTCGAGCGCGGCCACGACAATGATGTCAAAAATAACGAACAGCATGCCGTATACCCAGCTGGGGAAAGGCTTGTACGTGCGCTTGGGCGTGACTTCGTCAGCCTCGGTCCGCTTGGACCAAAGCTTGAAACGGGGTTTCACTGTGGTGATACTGCTAGTGTTTTCGCTCATTCGCCTGTTTCCGTATGTGACTGTTCAAGGGCATATTGTTGCCGCCGAACCTTGGAAAATCCATAGTTCCACTGTTTTTCTTACTGTTTCCTAACTATTTACCCTAACGCAAAGGGTGCCTCGGGGTATCCCCGAAACACCCTGATTGATAAGGAGCCTTCCCTGATATCGCATCTATTGCCGCGTGATATCAGGCCAATCGAATTACCTTAAGGTGTATCCCCACACGATCCTTTCAGACACCCCATTATCGAGTTGACCTGCATGCATATGCGGCAACATATGCGGTTTGGGCTACTTCACAGCGGCGGCGAACTGGTCGACCAGTGCGCTCATCCAGTCAAGCAGGTTGGTGTACTGCTTTGGCATCTGCTCGGTGAGCTCCACGATCGGCACGTTGGCATCCTTGGCGGCGCCGGTGATCTGGTCGGTGGTGGAGTTGGCTTCCTGGCTGTTGAAGACCAGCATCTTGATGGAGCCGACCTTCAGCGTGTCCTGGAAGTCCTTGATGTCGGCCGGGGTCGGCTCGCTCTCGTTGGCGGAGGCCTGGGCGTAGCCCTTCGGAGTGGCGTCGGTCATCTTGAGGTCGTCGGCCAGGTACCAAGCCACGGATTCAGTGGCGGCGTAGGGCAGGTTCTCGGTCTTGGAGGAAGTGTCCTTGATCTTGGATTCGAGCTGGTCTTCCTTGGCATGCCAGTCCTTGTTGAACTTGGCGTAGTCGTCCTTGTGGCTCGGATCGGCCTTCTGGTAGGCGGCGGTGATGGCGTCCGCGGTGTTGGAGCGCACCTTGGCGGAGAACCAGACGTGCGGGTTGTCGCCTTCCCTGATGCCAGCGGTTTCGGCGGCGGTGACCAGCGTGGCCTTGGTGGACTGCGCGGCCTTGGTGGCCCACGGGTCGTAGTCGGCTCCGTTGACCACGGCAACCTTGGCGGTGCCGAACTTGGCTACATCCTGGCTGGTGGGTTCGTAATCATGTGCTTCGACGTTGGTCTTGGTCATGATGTTGGTGACTTCGACGTTGCTACCGCCGAGGTCCTTGGCCACGGAACCCCACTGGTTGATGGAGGCGACGACCTCGATCTTGCCGGAAGACGCGGCGCTGCTGGAATCGGACTTGCTGCCGGCGGCATTGCTGGAACCGCAGGCGGCCATCGAGAACAGGGTCGCCGAGGCGGCCGCGATGGCGAGCGCGCGCTTGGCGTTGGACATGATGGACATGATTGGTTTTTCCTCTCTAATTCAGCTGTTTGGCTGGGCGATGTTGCTGTTGCTGCATCATCGCTCGGCCACCCACACGACAGAATAACATATATTGAGAATTATTATCATTTGCATTTATATCGGCGTGTTGCACGCGCACACCCGCGCTGCCGGCGGAAATCCCGCGCCCCGACGACGGCAACGCGGGATCCTGCCGTTTTCGGCAGACGAAGAACACGCCGAGGCGATGCGCAAGCTGCAGGTCCTCCCCCACGACGCCAGCCCACCCGTCTGCGCAACCGCGATTCCATCGACGGCCGTCCGCGCACCTACAACCGCAAGTTCGGCCTGTCACGTATCAATCTGCGTGAGAAGGCACACAAGGGCGAGCTGCCCGGCGTGGTGAAATCCAGCTGGTGATCGGGCCGGCACAACCGGCCGTCGAGCCGTCTCAGGCCATCTCAATTCACCGGATTCCACCCGCGCGTCCAACGCCATTCTCATCCATATCACCACACAACATCACACAACCAAAGGTTCATAACCATGCAAGAGGGCATCCACCCCGAATACGGCCCCGCGGTCTTCTATGACCGATCCGCCGACAAGTACTTCCTCACCAAGTCCACTTTCCTTCCGTACGCCGCCACCTGCCGGGGCAAACCGCCGTTTTATGGAGTCCACCGCATCCGATCTGGCCAAGCTCGCCAAGGCAGACATCGTGGCTCAACGGCGCCGGCTATGACGGTTGGGCGGAAAGGCGCAGCTTGACAAGAAACGCCAGACCATCGGGAACGCGGGCGACCTCATGGGCGTCAACGCCGCCTACGCGGACAAGGCCGGGGCCGGTTCTGCCACCGCCACCACCGTGCAACGTCACTTCAACGACAGGAAGAAACCCTCAAGGAAATGGACAACTGGCCCACGTATTACCCGGTGTCCATGAGCAAGGAGGAAGTGGCCACCGAGATGCTGGCCCACTGATTCGCCATCGGTCCAGGCAACCATGTGCAAAGTTCCCCGCATATCGATGTGTACCATCGGCATGCGGAAACTCGCATATTATCTCGACCACTATCATGCGTACGGTGCTAATATGACGGCGATATGGCAGGTGATATTCGCATGAAAGAACCTCGCACGCAGCGCACGGAACAGGTGAACACCGCGCAACAGGACCATTCGGCGAACTATTTGTTTCTGATTATCGGCACGCCGCTGGTGGCGTTCCTGATTGCGGCTTCCGCGATGCTCGAGTCGCGTGGGTTTCCGGTTCCGCTGGTGCGTATCGGCACCGGTGCCGCGGGGCTTATCCTGCAGGCGATTCCGTTCATGCTGCTGGGCGCGATGATGTCGGCCGCGGTCAGCACGTTCGTCAGCGCCGATTTTCTGGCCCGCCACATACCGAAATCGTTGGCCGGCGGACTGGCCGCGGCATTGGTGGCCGGTCTGTGCCTACCGGTGTGCGATTGCATGGTGGTGCCTACGTTCGCGAATCTGATGCGCAAACGCCTGCCGCTGCCGTGTGCGGTGACGTTTCTGTGCGCAGTGCCGGTGATGAATCCGATGGCGATATGGTCCACATGGTTCGCATTCACCGACAAACCAGGAATGGTGGCGGCCCGCGCGGGGTTGAGCATGGTAGTGGCGATAGTCGCGGGGGTGTCGTTCGCGGTGTGGCCGCCCCGCTCCCCTGCGGTGCGTGAGAGGCCGCTGACGATTGGGCGGTCGTTGGTTTGCGAGGATTGTGCAGGGGCGACGGGTGATTCGCCTGAGAGCCACCCCCCAGTCGGGCTTTGTCGACAGCCCCGCCGGCGGGGCACGGGGCGTGGATTGGAGCGGTTCACGCATTTCATTCGGCATACGCATGACGACTTTATGCGGATGATGCCGATTCTGCTGTTCGGCACGATCATTGCCTCCATCATGCGCACCGCATTGTCGTCGTTGACCAACGGTTCAAGCACGCTCGATGACGCTGGTGCCATCGTACTGATTCTGGCGGCGATGGGACTGGCGTTCCTGTGTTCGCTGTGCTCTACGTCCGATGCGGTGATCGCCGCCAGCATGATTGGCGCGCTGCCGGTCTCCGCCATGCTTGCCTTCCTGGTCTTCGGCCCGATGCTCGACCTCAAGAACACGCTGATGCTGGCCACGGAATGCCGGCCACGGTTCATCATCCGGTTCATCGCGACCGTGGCGGCGGCCTGCTTCCTCGCCGCGATTGCCGCCCATCTGGTGATGGGAGCGTAGCCATGAAACGCAAAGTCACACTCCCCGACCGCGTGGAGGCGCTGTGTTTCGCGGCGCTGGGCGCGGCCATCGCCTATGCAGCGGTGGGCGGATCATACACCACGCTGACCACGCCGCGTTCGCTGCCGTATCTCATCATCGGTGCGGTACTGCTGTTCGTGCTGGCGACCGCAGCATGGCTCGGACTGTTCCATGCCACGGAGCGTTCGGTTTTACGGTTCCTGATCGCCTTGATTATTCCGGCGCTGCTGATCGCCGTGCCGTTCCAGCCCAGCAGCGGCAGCGGCGGCTTCGACGAGTACGCCGGTGGCCGCGCTATCGTCATTCCCCGCAGCTCGCACAAGCCTGATGGCTCCTCGCAGCTGCACGGACTCGACACGGCGAACAAGACCCTGACCATCAGCGACGACGAATTCGGCTCATGGTTCGAGCAGATCGACCATAATCCGCAGCGTTACGTCGGTTACCATGTGCAGGTCACCGGGTTTGTGAGCAAGTCGCGTACGTTCGACGCGGACGAGTTCGAGCTGTCCCGCCAGTTCATGTCCTGCTGCATTCTCGACATGACCCCATTCGGGTTCATAGCCAGCTCCGGCAAGGCCGGCACCCCGCACAATCACGACTGGGTCACCGTCGACGCCGTCATCAAGCAGGGCGCCTACGGCTCCGCCGGCCACGAGCGCCAAGGCCTGATACTGCAGGTCCGGTCGGCCAGCAAAGCCGCAGCCGCCCCGACCGGCTACTTCTACTGGCAGTAAATGACGCGTCTCCCGAAATGGAAAGCACTGCGCTGCGCCATGACTCGCCCCATATCGGCAGAAATCCCGCGTTACAACGAAAGGTACGCGGGGGCTCTGCCTTTATAGGGCTCAAAACTGGCAGAAATCCCGCGCAGGCCTCGTTGAAACGCGGGATTTCTGCCAGTTGATTCAAATCATGTGACAACATGCCGGGCATCTGATTTGCTTTAATAACGATAATGAATATCATTTGTTAACGGAAAGGGGCATAACGTCATGAGCATCGAGCAAACCGCGACCACTCGGCGCGTGACGCGACCCCGACTCCTCATCACCCAGGTCCTGGCGGAACTATCCCGATTCGCCACGGCCCAGGAAATCACCGACATCCTGCGAGCGCGGCACGCGCATCGGCACGGCCACCGCCTACCGCAATGTGCAGATGATGGCCTCCCAAGGCGAGCTCGACGTAATCCACGTCAACGGCGAGGCCCTCTACCGCGAGTGCTCGGACCAGCATCACCACCATCACATCGTATGCCACGAATGCGGGCGGACCATCGAAATCGAGATTCCCGGACTTGAGCAGTGGATCGACAAAGCCGCCAAGCAGTTGAAGTACCAGACCATCGCCCACGAACTGGAGATTTTCGACCTGTGCCCCAGGTGTGCGGCGAAGCATGCCATCGAACCGCCTCTCAGCGTCGGCACCTCACCAAAGGATGGACCACTGACGACGCCAGACGATACTGGCCGTCGGCGCTCGAACAAATAATGGCGCAGTCCCGACGCTACTGGCCTTCAGCATCGGTGCCCTTCCAATCCTTGGCGCAATAGCGACGATATAAGCTCCACTCGCATCGTTAGATTGCCAACGCCTGGCGCAGCACCGACGCCAGACACGCTCATCGTCGTCGTTCCACCAATATTTGGATTGGTACCGCCACCACCTATACCAGGCGTCGACACTCGGCCAACAATCGGCCCGTTACCGACACAAAACTGCATGAGGTCTCATTGCTCTTAATAGCAGCAATGGGCCTGATAATCACTTTCACCAACTTTCGCCGCTGCCGTCTGCCGCCCTACAGTCGCAGACGAACAAACGCTGAAAGGAACAACAATGACTATCAAGACCATCGATGAGCATGCTTACGAGATCGTTACCGAAGAGGGCACCTTCGCCGTCTGCAAGGACACGCTGGCCAAGTTCGACGCCACCAAGCACGAGCACGGCGTGGCCGCCTGTGGCCGCTGCGGCTGCTGCTTCACCGGCGACTGCTGCGACGACACCGGCTGCGAGCACAACCACACCGAAGAGTACGGGGGCAAGGCTTGCCTGCACGCTTGCAACGAGAACCGCGAAGGCCACGAGTGCGCCTTCTGCCACCTTGCCTTCGACACCAACGAGAAGTGCCACGATGAGATCCTGGCCGACCTCAAGGAACTCAAGGCCGAGCTGGCTGTCTGAGTTTTAGGTTTCCGATTTCTCCTGCGGATTGACCCCTCTCAGGGAGGGGGCCAAATTCCGACACGAACCACCGCGCTTACCGTATGATGTATACGGGCGCGGTGGTTTTGTTTTTCTCGATGATGGCGCAGATTTGCTCGGGTGCCTCCTTGCAGCCGCGCCGGATTCATAGCCAGATAATCGATGAGACGGCGGAGACCAGAATTTCCAGCGCATAGTCGTGCGGAATGCCGCTGTAGCTCAGCTCGGCACCCACACGGGCCGCCTGCCCAAGCAGCATCTGCTTCAACACATCCTTGACCCGGTCATACATCTGCATATCGTTGCCCGAACGGGACAGTGCGTCGAAGAACGCATACTCACGCTTGACATAGCGCAACGCCTCGGCTTCGTGTTCCAGTTCTACAATCTGGTGGCCAACCTCACGGCCAAGGAGAACGTGGAGCTCGCCTCCGAAATCATGAAAGACGCGCAGGAACCGACCCAAGCGCTTATCGACGTGGGGCTTCAGGACCGTATCAACAACTTCCCCGCGCAGCTTTCGGGCGGCGGACAGCGGTTCGTGGCCATCGCCCGAGCGGTGGCCACGAACCCGAAGATTCTGCTGTGCGACGAGCCGACTGGCGCTCTGGACTACAACACCGGCAAGCAGGTGCTGCAGATTCTGCAGGATCAGAGCCGTAAGAAGGGTGCGACCGTGGTCATTGTGACGCACAATTCCGCCATCGCGCCGATTGCCGACCGCGTGATCCACATGCATGACGCGCGCGTCAAATCGATCGAAGTGAACGAGCACCCGATGGATATCAAGGATCTGGAGTGGTAAGCAGTATGACCGATCTCAACGATTTCACCGAAACGACCAACCTTACGCCCGCGACCGACTCCGCAGCCGATTCCGCCGCAAATTCAGCAAACGACTCCTATACCGCGCCCGGCAGAACGCCCCACGCGCACAAGGCCAAGCGCAACCGCCGACGCAACGGGTCATTCCATAAGCGCATGCTATGGAAAGACATCCGCGTCACCATGGCCAAATCCAAGGGTCGATTCGCCTCCATCGTGAGCCTGATGACGCTTGGCTCCTTTGCGCTCGTAGGCCTGTTCGTCACCGGCCCGGACATGCAAATAACCGGCACCGACTTCTTTAATCAGAACAATCTCGCTGACATAACCGTCATCAGCGATTATGGCCTGACCAAAGCTGACGAAAACATTATTCGCAGCGCGCCGAAGTGGCCAAGGCGATGAAGGGCGGGGCCGTCTCCGAGTCCGCGCCGATCTACTACGAGGAGATGTCGAAAGTGGCCGGCACGGAGAACGACAAACAGTCGATTACCCTGATCGCCACTGATGACACCTACAATTTCGGCGACTACATCACCCTGCGTTCGCGCACCGGGCACAAGCCGCAGGTGCTCACCGACCGTGGTGCGATCATCTCCGAACGTATGGCGGAGATGATGGACGCCAAGGTAGGCGACACGATTACCGTCACCGATTCGAGCGGCACCGAGCGCAAGGTGCGCGTGGACGGCATCACCGAAATGCATATCGGGCATTTCATGTTCATGACTTCGGGTGGCTATAAGCACGTGTTCGGCGAACAGTACCAGTCGAACGCCTATATGGTGAGGCTCAAGAACCATGAGACCTCCAATGTGGAGTCGCGTAGCGCCAAGCTCATAAAATTGGACGGCGCGAAGGGCATTGTGCAGAACACGACTTCGAAGAAACAGGTGGCCACAATCGTCGACTTGCCGGATCAGATCATGGAAGTGCTGATTCTCGCGGCTGAGCTGCTGGCCGTGGTGATCCTCTACAATCTGACGAATCTCAACGTCTCCGAACGTATCCGCGAACTGCCGACCATCAAGGTGCTCGGCGGACTCGGCGTGCTGGTCTACCGGCGGTTGAAGACGGTCGACATGCTCAGCGCCCTGAAGTCGGTGGAATAGCAGCGGAATAACAAATGGGATCGGCTTTGAAGCCGATCCCATTCAATTATTCGCTCACTGCTTTCTGAGCCTTCTGCGCTTTCTGCTCCTTTTGGCAATCAGGGCATAGTCCGAAGACCTCCAGGGTGTGGGATTCGACGGTGAAGCCGTGGCCGTCGGCCACTTTGCGCAGCCAAGCCTCGCTGGGCGGGTCGATTTCCACGGTTTTGCCGCACCGCTTGCACACCAAGTGGTGGTGATGTCCGTCGTCGCCGCATAGGCGGAACAGCTGCTGGCCGTCCAGGCGGATCGTGTCGGCGGCACCGGCATCGGCCAAGGCGTTGAGCTGGCGGTACACGGTGGCCAAGCCGATTTTCGAGCCTTCGTCCTCCAGCCTGCGGTGCAGGTCCTGAGCGGAGATGAACTCCTCACAGTCGGCCAAGGCGGCGCGAATCGCGTCCTTCTGCTTGGTCTGGCGTTCGATATGTTCAACCATCGATAAGGTCACGCCTTCTTTTTCAGGTCGTCCCAGCAGCCGGTGGCCTCAAGGTCAGCAACCGTGGCATCAGAGTTGTCGGTGAGCACGGTGATGTGGCCCATCTTGCGGTCGTGGCGCACCTCGGCCTTGCCGTAGTCGTGCACATTCCACTCCGGGTGGGTGGCGATCAGCGCGCGCGTCGGCTCCACATGCTGGCCGAGTACGTTGACCATCACGGCCGGCGAGAGCAGCTTGGGCTTGGGCATGGGCCAGCCGGCGATGCCGCGGATGTGGGCGTCGAACTGGTCCATCGAGCAGGCCTCGATGGTGTAGTGGCCGGAGTTGTGCGGGCGCGGGGCGAGCTCGTTGACGATGACCTGATCGTCCTTGGTGATGAACAGTTCGATGGCCAGCGTGCCAGCCAGTTCGAAGCCCTTGGCCAAGCGAATCGCCAGTTCATGCGCTTCGCGGGCCACATGTTCGGACACTTCGGCGGGGGCGATGGTCATGTGCAGGATGTTGTTGCGGTGCTCGTTACGCACGATGGGGAAGGTGACGAAGTCCTTGCCGTTGCCGGAGACCAGGATCGAAGCCTCGAATGCGAAGTCGACGAAGCCTTCCAGGATGCTCGGCGGGAAGCCGCCACCACGGTCGGAACGGGAGCGGATCTTCTCCAAGTCGGCGTCGGAACGCAGCACGAGCTGACCGTGGCCGTCGTAGCCGCCGGACACGGTCTTCAACACGGCCGGGTAATGAATCTCATCCAAGGCGGCGTCAAGCTCATCGAAGTTGTTGACGGCGCACCACGGTGCGGTGGCGGTGCCGTGATCGTTAATGAACTGCTTCTCGTGCACACGGTGCTGGGTGACGCGCAGCAAATCGGTGCCCTGCGGGGTGGCGGTGATGCCGCGCACCTCATCGATGGCGTCGGCATCCACATTCTCGAACTCGTAGGTGAGCACGTCGGACTGCACGGCCAAATCATGGATGGCGGTCTTGTCGTCGTATTCGGCGGTGATCTGGAAATCGGCCACCTGACCGGTTGGGCAGTTTGGCGTTGGATCGAGCACGCCAACGCGGAATCCCATATAACGGGCGGATAAAGCCATCATGCGACCGAGCTGACCACCTCCGATGATGCCGATGGTCGAGCCCGGCATCAGCATGGAGACGCGGCCGCCGGTTTCCTCAGACAAGCTGGGCATTGGATTCGGCCACCTTTTCCTTCAGTTCGTTACGGTAATCCTCAAGCTTGGCTGCCAGCTCCGGCTCGAAGGCGGAGAGCATCTGCACGGCGAGCAGACCAGCGTTGGTGGCGCCGGAGTTGCCGACGGCAGTGGTGGCCACCGGGATGCCGCCGGGCATCTGCACGATGGACAGCAGTGAATCCCAGCCGGAGAGCGCATGGGAACGCACGGGCACGCCGATTACGGGCAGCGTGGTCTGGGCGGCAATCATGCCCGGCAAGTGGGCAGCGCCGCCTGCACCGGCGATGATGACCTTGAGACCGTTGGCACGAGCATTATGCGCGAACTCGGCCATGAGCTCAGGCGTGCGGTGTGCGGAGATGACCTGCTTGTGGTAGGCGACGCCAAACTGATCGAGAATATCGCAGGCGCGCTTCATAGTCTCCCAGTCGCTGGAAGATCCCATGACCACCGCGACTTCAGGCTTGGATTCATTTGCCATTATCATTTACTCCCTAGTTATTGAGAATACGTCCACTGTACGCCCGGGCGCTTACTTCGACATGCCTTACAGCTCAATGGCGATTTTGCCGAACACATTGCCTTCTATCATCTTGGCAAAAGCCTCAGGAGCGGCATCCAGACCGGAGAATACGGAATCAATCGCCGGATGCAGATTGGCACGTTCCACAAAGCGCAGCAAACGAGCAAAATCCTCACGCGAACCCATGGTGCTGCCCTGCACGCGGATGTCCTGGAAGAACAAACGGGTCAGCTCAGCGCCGGGCTGATCTCCAGTGGTAGCGCCGCAGATGGCAATGGTGCCGCCTGGTCGTACGGATTTCATCGAATGACTCCATGTGGCCGCTCCTACAGATTCAATCACCGCGTCCACCTTGCTGGGCAGGCGGGCACCAATCTCAAATGCGGCATGAGCGCCGAGCTTCAACGCCTTGGCTCGCTTGTCCGCTTCACGTGAGGTGACGAACACCTCAAGGCCGGCTGCCTGCGCAAGCTGAATCGCCGCGGTGGATACGCCGCCGCCGGCGCCTTGAATCAGCACGGAGTCGCCAGGCTTCACACCGGCCGCGTCGAACAGCAATGAATATGCGGTCAGCCAGCTGGTGCCCAATGCCGCAGCCTCAATCTCGGTGAGATTGGACGGCTTGGCAAACACATTGGCGGAAGGTACGGCGGTTTTCTCGGCCATGGTACCGGGATACTTCTCCGAAAGAATCGTGCGACGCTCCCCCGGAGCCACACCGGCACCATCAGTACCGACGAACGTGTACAGCACTACCTCTCTACCGGCCTTCAGCCCATGCTTGCCGGGAATGTCCTCGTCCAGAATGCCCACGGCATCGGTGCCCAGGATCATCGGCGTCTGTTCGGCCGACAACCCCACGCCCTGCAGAGACCAGACATCATGATGATTCACGGTTACGGCACGTACCGAGACGGTCGACCAGAATGGCCGGCTCTGCGGCTCGGGCTGGTCTCCCACCGCCAGCACGGATAACGGGTCATCATGATTGACGGCAGACGCATATACGGCCTTCATTGCACGCTCCTTGAAGATCGGCCGGTCACCACAAGGTCCGGCAAATTACCTCCTTTATTTTCCCACACAACACTCTGTGAACACCGCCCATCCATGCTGCATGCTGTATCAAATCCGCTATCCCTCCTCATCGCCGCAGTATTTGCAGTATTTACGGAGATGTTGAGGGTATTGCCCTCATCCGCGCACGTTGCCGCCTGCGCAGCGCTAGCATGTCGATTTCGGTATGAATTGTGGAGGGAGATTCGAGGATATGCATAGCATGCCGGGAAACGGAATCAGTGCACACGATGCCAGCGGCGCAACCGACAACACTCATTCCCCCGACTCAGGCAATCTCGCCGATGCCACCCTGCTGCGTCGCATTACCAGCCCTGCCGACGTCAAAGCACTCTCCCCCAATACACTGAATGAGCTATGCCGCGAAATTCGCACCACCCTACTGCATTACGGCCATATTCACGGCGGGCATATAGGCTCCAATCTGGGCATGGTGGAAGCCACCGTCGCACTGCATCGCGTGTTTGATTCACCGCATGACCGCATTGTGTTCGATGTCTCCCACCAAAGTTACGTGCATAAAATGCTCACCGGCCGCGCTGCCGCCTATCTGGACACAAACCGATTCGGCGACGTGACCGGATTCACGAACCCGGACGAGAGCGACCATGACCAGTTCGTGCTGGGGCATACCGGTACCTCAATTTCATTGGCCTGCGGATTGGCGAAAACCCGCAATATGGAGGGGCCCGATAGCGGCATCGGCAATGTAGTTGCCGTTATCGGCGATGGTTCGCTAAGCTCGGGCGTGGCATTTGAAGGCTTGAATAACGCCGCTGAGCAAGGCGGCAATCTCATTATTATTCTCAACGACAATGAGATGTCGATCGCCGGTGATTTCGGCGGCATGTACGGGACACTCGCCCGGCTGCGCGCCTCGGGCGGCACTGTACAACCGAACCTATTCAACGCATTCGGACTGGATTACCGTTATGTGGAGCATGGCAATGATGTGGATGCGCTGGTAGCGGCATTTGAGGAAGTACGCAATATCGACCACCCTGTTGTGGTGCATATCCACACGTTGAAGGGTGCCGGCTACGACGGCGAGCCCACCAGCTCCGCCACCGGAATCCACCCGTCCAGCAATCTATCGCACTGTGAACCGTGGCATTCGGATCATTGTAATCTGTCCGACCATGAGCCGCATGAGGGTCAGTGCGAAGCCTCCCATTGGCAGAACCCGGATTCCGCCATCGGCAAGCCTGATGATCCGCGCAAATATTATGGCAAGATGGCAATGGCCGCGCTCGAACCGCGATTTGCCAGCGAACCGGGATTGGTGGTCATCTCCCCCGCCACGCCAGGGTCGAACGGCATCACCCATGAATTCCGCGAACGCGCAGGCTCGCATTATGTGGATACGGGCATCACCGAATCGCATGCCGTGGCTTTCGCAGCTGGCATCGCACGGGCTGGCGGCACACCAGTGGTGGCCACTACGGCCTCATTCTTCCAACGCGCCTATGACCAGTTCTTCCAGGAGATGAGCCTGAACCGGTCTCGGGTGACGGTGCTTGATTTCCTAGGCGGCCTATCCGGTTCCGACAACACGCATTCCGGCGCGTATGACGTGGCGATGTTCGCCAATATTCCTGGCATCACGATGCTGGTGCCTACTTCGGCAGATGAGTATCTGGCCGATTTGGCATGGGCGACGTTGCCGGCTGGAGCCGATGGAGCTCCCGATGGGCCGGTGGTGATTCGGGTGCCGGGTGAGGCGATTCTGGCTGCGGAACGGGAGCCGAGTTTGTTGCCGGTGACGGGTGGACGGGTTCAGGTTGGCCACCCTCAGTCGACTGTGTCGACAGCTCCCGACAGCGGGAGCGAATCCGCAGCACACCGAGTTGCTGGTGCAACGGCTCAGCCCACCAGCGGGAGCGACCCCTTGGCTTGGCGTATTAATCAGACTGGTTCGCGGGTTGCGATCGCCGGATTGGGCAACGCATATCCGCTTGCGGAGCAGGTGGCTGCCGCGTTGACCGCCGAACATAGCATGAAGGCAACGGTCATCGACCCGCGCCAGTGCACGTCGTTGGATGCGGATGCACTGGAATCGTTGCGTGACGGCCACGAGCTGGTCGTCACGCTTGAAGACGGGCAGCTGGAAGGCGGCTGGGGTGAGAAGGTGACCGCATACTATGCGAATCATCATGTCTCGGACAGCAGCCGTAATCCTCGTGTGCTGAACTTCGGCGCAGCCAAGGAATTTACCGACCGCGTGCCGCTGGGCGAACTGAACGAACGTTATGGACTGACGGTGGAGCAGGTGACAGAGGCGATCACTCGTTGTTTTTGATGGCATCCAGGGCCGGGATTTTGACGGCTTTGTTGGCAGGACCGAAGCCGAACAGCAGGCCGATTAGCGTGGAGAACAGCACTGCAAACAGGAACAGCCACCACGGAATCACCGAATAGCGGGTCACATCCTCACCTCCGACCAATGCCTGCCACATAATCATCCATATAGATGTGCCACCAGCACCCTCGCCGGAACTTCCGTTTGAACTGCCGACCATGCCGCCCGCATACATCCTGCCGGCTACATTGATGCCCAACGATATCAATCCACTCAGCATGCATCCGATCAATCCGCCAAAGAATCCGATTGCGCCGGCTTCAGTCAAAAACATGACGCGGATATCACGCACGTAGCAGCCGAGCGCCTTCATAATGCCGATCTCGCGCGTGCGCTCGGTCACGGACATGACCATCGTATTGGCGATGCCGATGGCCGCCACCAACAGAGAGACCGCGCCGATGCCGCCCAGAATCAGCTGAATCGCTCGCGACTGCTCCTCCAACGACTTGCGCATGTCCTCATAGGACGAAGTCTCGTAGCCAAGCGCCTTAATCTGCGATTCCACTTCGGGCACGGAGGAAAGATCCGCAGCCTTGACCAACACCTGATCGTAGGTGACGGTTTTTTTGGCGGCGGCCGGATCGACTTTGGCGCGCAAATCCTTGAGCGCCTGCAAATCCATGACCAGACCGTCCGCCGTGGCATATCCCTTGTTGTAATCGCCGCCGATAATGCCGGACGCACGCAGATCGATGGTGACGTTGTCGGATTGGTCGCTTCCAACAGTCGTTCCGCCTCCCCCGCCGTACATGTTCTGCACATATGGGTCGCCCTGATAGTTGGTTCCGGTGGTCAGGCTGATTTGCGTGGTGAGCGGGTCGAAGAACGGGTCCTCATCCTGATCCGGCTCGCATTCGCCGGTGGCCGAATTGAATGTGCAAGACGAATAGCCGCTGTCACGGGTGCCAGTACGCATCTCACCGTTTTTCAACGTGTCCATGAACCCGTAAGCAAACCATTCACCGGCAAGAACCTGGTCTTTGGTAGTTGGCTTGCTGCCATCGACCATTTTGTAGCCCATCTGTTCGAACTGGCTCATATCGATGCCCATGATCTGCACGTGATCGTAGATGTACCGTCCACCTGCGCCGGCCTTGGCCGTGACGTTGTAGGGGAAGTTCATTATCGGAGTCACGCCGGATACGCCGCTCATCGAGCGGAACGATTCGAGCGCTTTGTCATCGAGCTTGGCATCGCTGGATGCCGACGATGATCCGTTCCCGCCGCCCATCGGCCCGGCATAGCCTCCACTGGTGTAGACGGTGACGATAGATAGGTCGCCCATCGATTTGAGCATTTTTTCATTCTGCTCGTTGATGCCCTGCCCGAGGGAGATCATGAGCACAATCGAGCAGCATCCGACGATGACGCCCAGCACGGTCAGTATTGTGCGGGATTTACGTCGCCATAGGTTCTGTCTGCACAGTCGCAGAATGTCGCTGAATCGCATGGCCGGAACTTTCAGACTGTTTGAGCGGAACCGTCAGATTGGCCCGAGTCATCGGGCACAATCTGGTTCGGCTCGGCGGCGGCGTTCACCGGCTCGATCACCGTGGTCGGCGTGGCATCGGTGGACGGGCTGATTGCGGACGTACTTGTTGCGCCGCCGCTTGCAGTGGCGTTATTCGCGGTGGTGCTATCCGCAGCATCGCCCACAGTCTTGCCGCTTGCAATATCGCCGCCGGACTGAGTGTCTAATTTGCCGTCGGCATTGCCGCCAGCCCAGTCATCCCACTCTTCATCAATCTCGCTCTTGGCTTTCTTCTTGCGATGGCGACGCACCAGCAGAACGATACCTACGATTACCGCAACCGCAACGGCTGCCGCTGCCGCCCATACCCACCATGGCAAACCCTGGCTGGCATTCTGATTCATATCGGAATCGACCCTGCTTGGATCATCCATCGGCGCCGCATCAGCCACCGAGAGTTTGACTGGGAACTCTTTGGTTTTGCTCTGTCCATCGGAATCCTCATAGGACACTTTGAGTGTGGCGTTGAGTTCACCGGAAGCGGTGGGAGTGAAGGCATAGCCAATAGAGCCGGTGGCCCCGGAAGCCACATTGCCCACATACTGGGTCTTCATCGTCGCGTCAAAACCCTCTCCCTCCATCGTGGCCTCAACATTGGCGATGTCGCCCTTGCCCTTGTTCACATATTCCAGCGTGACCGTGGTCTCCTGACCGGCCACAATCTGGTCTGACGGCACCGGATCGCCAACCTCGAAGCGATCGGGCTGGCTGATTGGCACGGCTATCTTCACGTCGGACTGGTTCGAGGAGCGTGCGCCGGAGTCCAGATATTCATACCTGAAACTGACAGTCACCGGCTGGGCACCGCTTTTGGCCGAGGCAAGCGCCTGCATCGGCACAGTCTGGCTCAACGAATAGCCGGCCCACAGCGCATCGAAATAGAAGGTGTTCGTGCCGCCCGCAATGGCGAAGCTTTCGCCGCCGTCCACTGTGACCACCATGTTCGCGACGGCCACCTGCCCCATGTTCTGGAAGGTGAAGTTCAAGTCGAATTTGGCACCGGCAGCCACGGAATCGCCGCCGTAGGTGAAGTTGGTGACGATGATGTTTGGCACCGGTCCGGCCACCGGCGTGGGAGCCACGCTCTGATCGGCCCCCTGCGCGCTGCCGTCATCCGCGCCTACGGCGTATGCCAGATGAGGCAGGGAAACGATGGCGAGCATCATGGATAGCGAGGCAAGCAGGGCAACGATGATGGCAAGCATACGTGTGGTGAGGTGTTTCATCGGGCATCTCCTTAGACGGTTTGTACGGACGGCACGGATGCGGACGGCACTGCAGTAGGTTGAACGGATTGAACGAACTGGTCGGATTGAGCCGACTGAATGGACTGAGCTGAAATCGATTGAACAGTGACGCCTTGGTTGATCTGGTCGCTGACGATACGTCCATCAAGCAGTGTGACGATGCGATCGGCGTAGGCGGCCATCTGCGGGTCATGGGTGACCAACACGATGGTCTGGTTGAAGTCGCGAGCGAAGGAACAGATCATGGTCATGACTTCGGTCTTGGTCTTGGAATCGAGATTGCCGGTGGGTTCATCGGCGAATACCACTTCAGGCTTGGTCACGAATGCGCGGGCGATGCCAACACGCTGCTGCTGTCCGCCGGACATCTGCCTCGGATAATGGCCGAGTCGATGCCCGAGCCCGACTCGTTTGAGCACACTGCGAGCCACGCGGTCGCGACGTTCCTTTGGCACTCCGCGGAACATCAACGGCATCGCCACATTTTCCAGCGCCGTCAAATTGGGCAACAGGTTGTACGACTGAAACACAAAACCGATGTGCTTCTGCCGAAATGCCGCAAGTTCACGCTCATTGAGCTTGCTGACCGGCACCCCGCCGATTCGCACCCCGCCGCGCGTGGGCTTCTCCATACCGGCGAGTTGGTTGAGTAGCGTGGACTTGCCGGAACCGGACTCGCCGAAGATACAGCAAATCTGTCCTTGCGGAATCGCCAAAGTAACGCGGTCAAGCGCCACCACGGTCTCATCCTCGACCGGATACTCTTTGCGCAGGTTTCTCACTTCGATAATGGCTCGCGCCACGGGCCCTTCTTCCCTCGTTCGTCGCCATTGGCGGACTTTTCGGCAACAGCCGTTTTTCAGCACATCTGCTGTCAGTGTATAGCTAAAGCACAGCCGCCGCATCCCTTAAGGGTGTTCCCGGGTATGAGAAGGAGGTGGAGGTGGACGTTTCAGAACAAGCGGCGCCGGTATTCGCGCGAAGGCAGGCGTGATACGGGCCAACGCCGCCCGCTGCCCGATATCGGCGCAGTGCGGGATACCGGGCGTTCCCCGCTCCACCTACTACCGGATGATCGAGCATCCCGAGACGGAGCGTGCGGATCCAATCGCCGGCGACGTGCGCGCGGCCTGGCGCGACGGCCGCGAACGCTACGGCGCCAGGAAGATCAAGGCCGCCCCGGAAAGGAGGGGCGTCACCGCGTCCAGCAGACGCATCGGCAACATCATGCGCGAACACGAACAGGCCGCCGAAGAAGGAGCTCGCGTACCGGAACCACTGCACCACGATCGAGCAGCTGAGGCGCGACCTCAACGACTACGTGTGGCGGTCCGACAACCAGCGGCTCCACTCCACCCCCGCACAAACACCCGAAGAGCCATTTTTCAGCATTTCCATGTCCCATGCAGTCGACTACACCTTGGCTGTACCCTCATCAATAACTAATAGTTGTAGGGCCGCGATGGACACAAGCGATTTGACTGCAGTGACACTGCTCTAAATCGAGAGCTCCTTCTGGTATTTCCCGACCTCATTCAGTAAGGCGAGCGGTATATGGCATTCGGCTCCCGGATGGGATGCGAGATAGTGCTGTTGTTCCTCGGAAGACTCCTCAAATCGAGTGAGCCGTTCGATGGTCACATCAGCAAGGTTTCGCTCACGAATGGCGGCTTCGAATGCATCCCTCTGTTCTGAATCAGTCCAATAGAAACCGGCATGCTCTGAAATGGGTGTTTTTTCATCGGTCGGAGTCTCCTGAATGAGCAGGGCATGCAATCTAGCCAGTGTTTGCAGTGAGACCTGCTGCGAATCGTAGGCGACGGCCACAGTCTCCACGGCGCCAGCTTCACCGGAAGCAATCTGCTCCCCTGTGGGTCGCGGGATTCTCGATTGTGCGAATCCCGCGACTGTGCTTGTCACACCTTGCACCCGGTCATAGTAGGTCTGGACGCCCCAATAGCATCCCCCTGCCAGATAGACGGTGGGCATATCATTTCTCCAAATCAGCATACATCGGATAGTTGTTATAGGTGAACGCAGCTTTCTTAATGTCCTTGGAACCAACTGCCGTGATGTTCTGATACCACAACGGAATCTGCGGCAAATCGTTCAGCAGAATCTCTTCGGCTTCCTGATACTTGGCGTTGGCATCATCGGTCGTGGGGGCCGCGGAACCTTCGGCGAGAATTTTGTCGACATTGTCATTGTGGTAGTCGTATTCGTTGTATCCGCCATCGGAGCTAAAGCGCAGCGTCAGATAGTTTTCGATGTTCGGATAGTCCGGGGCCCAACCCGACTGGTATGGAGTGGGCAGAGTCTTGTCGACGGCGGCGGTGCGCAGCTCCTTCTTTGTCGGATATGACTGCGGCTGCGCATCGACACCCAGATTGTCCTGCAACTGATGCAAGACGGCTTCAATCCACTGCTTGTCACTGGAATCGGCGTTGTAGGCGATGCTCAATGTTCCATCCCACGGGGAGATGGCATCCGCCTTCTTCCAGAGTTCCTTCCCCTTCTGTGGATTGTATTCGAGGATGGTCTTGTTCTTCAGATTATCGGTGTATCCGGTGATGGAAGGCGCCGAATAATCAACTGCCTTGACACGGGTGCCATAGAAGAGCTTCTTGATGATCAGGTCTCGATCGATGGACAGGCTGATGGCCTGACGGCGAAGTATGCCTTCCTCCCCGCTGAAATGCTTCAGGCGTTCGGGAATGCTGATGCCCTGTGTCTGGGAACCGGCCGCGGTGAACACTTTCACATTCTTATTCTTCTGATAGGAAGAGTAGGAGGTGGCGGGAATCTGATCCAGAAGATCGAGGTTACCGGCCTGAACATCAGCGTATGCCGAGTCCAAGGTCGTATAGAACCGGAAGTCGATGCCACCGTTCTTCGCGGGGAAGTTGCCCTTGTAATCGTCATTACGAATGACCTTCGCGCCCTGTCCATGCTTCCAGGAAACGAGCTTATAGGCACCGTTGCCAATCGGCTTCTCGCCATACGCTTTAGGATCCTTATAGAATGCTTCCGGAACTGGCAGGAAGCTGACGGAACCCAATTGGCTGGGCAGCGCGGAGTCCGGCGCGTTCAGATTGATCTGGAACGTGTGGTCATCCTTGACGACCAGTCCTGACAGCTGAGCGTCTGAGGGCGTGCCTTCCTTCTGCAGTTCGTCGTATCCCTTGACGATGGAGAAGTACGAGGAGTTCAGCTGGGCGTTGGTCACGTTCGCCGCATAGCTCCAGGCCTTGGTGAACGACTCCGACGTGACCGGCGTGCCATCCGTGAACTTCCAACCGTCCTTGATCTTCACTGTGAACTGGGTTGCGTCCGAATTCGGTGTGATGCTTTCGGCCACTTCATTCACCGGCTTGCCGGACGGGTCATAAGCGACCAGACCAGCGAGGATGGCGCTGAGTATGCGGTCTCCGCCGACTTCACCGGTGTTCATCGGCACCAAGGAAACCTGCGGTTCGGTGCCGTTTACGCTGATGACAGCGTTTGGACCCGCTGACGAATCGTTGGCGGACGATGCCGACTGGGTGCTGCCGCATGCCGAAAGCAGCAGGACTGGTGCCAGAATCGCGGCTATCTTCTTCCATCGAACCATGAATCTTCTCTCCTGTTAATGTTCACTTTTCGATAAGAAACATTATTACCTAATGGAACAGCCAAGGAAGGCAGATTCGATATATCGATTTCTTATAGGACGTTATCCCCTGGTTGATCCGCTGTTGCGTATCCCCTGCACCCAACGCTGCAGCGTGGAGCGCGGGATGCTGTACTCCTCCCTGATCCGCGACGACAGCTTGCCGTTCTCGTACGACTGCACGATCTGCCGCTTGGACTCCTCCTCGTAATGACGCGGATGATTCTGATCGGCCGTGATGATCATCTCCTTCGTTGCCCTGTCCCACACGAGACCGTCCAATACATTGCAGCCAATCCATCGTCATGGTGGTTCGTCTCCTTGGCTCTTATCCCCTGTCCCAGTGGTCACACGACCGGTGTCGGGTATCGACCCGACAGCCGTGATACGGCGTGAGGGCCCCGTGCCGCGCATGGTGTTGGTTCATGCGTGGCGCGGGGCCCTCTTGTCGGTTCGGCGGCGGTTGGGTCCGGTTTATTCCGGATCGGTTTCCATGGCGAACGCCTCCCATGGTCCGAGTGTTCCCGTGGTTTTCAGGTTTCCTACGGGATCGTCCGTGTTGGCGATGAGGATCGTGCCGTCGGGCATCGTTTCCAGTTCTCCGGCCGGTGCGGCCTGTGTGGGCGAGAGGTTGATGACGGTGAGGATGGTTCGCTCGTCGAGGGTTCTGGTGAAGGCGATGATCCGGTCGTTTCCGGTTTCCACGCGTCGGTAGTCGCCGGCGGCGACCACGGGGTCGGTGTGACGCAGGGCGATGAGCCGTTTGTGGAACGAGTACACGGAGTCGGGGTCGTCGATCTCGTCGGCGGCGTTGATCTCCGTGTGGTTCGGGTTGACGGCGATCCAGGGTTCGACCGGGGCGTCGGGCATGGTGAAGCCGGCGTAGGTGGAGTCGTCCCATTGCATCGGGGTGCGCGCGTTGTCCCTGCCGTATCGGGCGAGGGATCGCATCATGGTCTCCGATGTCCGTATCCCGGTTTCCTCGACGCGTTGATGGTAGGCGTTGATGGATTCGAGGTCGCGGTACTGGTCGAGCGAGGTGAAGTGCGCATTGGTCATGCCGAGCTCCTCGCCCTGGTAGACATACGGAGTGCCGCGGTGCATGTGCAGCAGCAGCGCGAGCGCCTTGGCGGAGCGGATGCGGCCGGTCTTGCTGGTGTCGTCGCCCCAACGGGAGACGACACGCGGCTGGTCGTGGTTGTCGAGGAACAGGCTGGCCCAGCCGTGTCGGGCGATGGCGTCCTGTTGTTCGGCGAGCTTGGTTTCGAGGTCGGCCGGCGTCCATGGTTTGTCGTCCCATTTCGATTCGGGGGTTTGGTCGACGCCCATGTGTTCGAACAGGAAGAGCATATCCAGCTCTCCATTGGCCGGATTGGTGATGTGCTCGTTGCGTTCGGCGGTGATGCCGGGGGCCTCGCCGACGGTGAGGAAGCCGTCACGCCCGTCGAACACCTCGCGGCGCATCTCGGCGAGGAACTCGTCCTGACGCGGACCGTCGGCACAGAACGGGTTGGGATTGGAATAGCCTTCCTCGCCCACAGGAAGATCGTCCAGCTCGGAACCGGTCTCGCCGGGCAGCCTGCCGTTTGCATCCGTACGCTTGGAGATCAGGGTGATGACGT
>ENA-OQKP01000079-OQKP01000079.1-human-gut-metagenome-genome-assembly--contig:-NODE-79-length-92510-cov-7.346070_pt1 | contig 92510 bp, 74 predicted proteins | sample MGYA00242780_ERZ504802 | MGnify/ENA primary metagenome ERZ504802 (study PRJEB26092, sample SAMD00036406) | human gut metagenome | host: Homo sapiens | study: EMG produced TPA metagenomics assembly of... | reverse complement strand
TGTGGCAACGAGAAAAGATTTGTGAACATCGACACCACAACAGGTTTGATAAGTAACTTTCATAGTCAGACTCCTTTCGTAAATGATAAGAAGCCATTGACTGAACTGCCACACAATTAAACTAAGGCGCTTAAACAATTCTTAGTGTACGGATTCATGATGCCACTTATTTGTGCTTGAAAAGGCAGAACTTACACTGATTAATATGCTGTCTAAAACGAAGAAAGTTATTACAACTCCTCCTCCCGTGCTTTGTAGTGTAGCTTCTTGCAAATATTTTACAGCACAACATAGAGAGTTGAAATACTTTCGTTACTATTTGTGCCGCCAGCCGAAGGCGGCGGAATGGAGATTAATATGAGAGAATGCGGCATGCTTCTTCCAATCGCCAGTTTGCCATCTAAGTATGGTATTGGCTGTTTTTCAAAAGAAGCTTATGAATTTGTAGATCAGTTAAAGGAAGGCGGACAGAGCTTCTGGCAGATCCTTCCATTGGGCCCTACGGGTTTTGGTGATTCGCCTTATCAGGCATTTTCTGCTTTTGCAGGAAATCCTTATTTTATCGATCTGGAGCAGCTGGTCCAGGAAGGTCTTCTTACAGAAAATGAATGTGAAGCGGCAGATTTTGGTGATGATGACCGGTATATTGCTTACGATAAAATATACAAAGCACGGTTTAAGGTACTGAAAAAGGCTTATGAACGGTGGAAAAAAGAGGCTAAATGGACAGAAAATGTGGAAAAAGCAGGGACAAAGGCTGAAAAGATGGATCATCGTCAGTTCCTTAAGTCTAAGCTGGCTCCTGAAACCAGAGAGTATTGCTTTTATATGGCAGTAAAGGATCATTTTAAAAGTGCCAGCTGGAATAAATGGGATGAGGACATCCGGCTTCGCAAGACTGCGGCAGTAGAGAAATACAAAAAAATGCTGGAAGATGAGATGGGATTTTATGAATTCCAGCAGTTTCAGTTTAATGAACAATGGAGCCGTTTAAAAGCCTATGCCAATGAAAATGGTATCCAGATCATTGGGGATATCCCCATCTATGTGGCTTTTGACGGGGCTGACAGCTGGGCTCATCCGGAGCTGTTCCAGTTTGATGGGGAATGTCTGCCAAAGGCAGTGGCCGGCTGTCCGCCAGATGCATTTTCAGCAACAGGTCAGCTTTGGGGAAATCCACTGTATGACTGGGGATATCATAAGAAGGATCATTACAGCTGGTGGATCAAACGTATGGAGTACTGTCTGAAGCTGTATGATGTAGTGCGTGTGGATCATTTCAGGGGTTTTGAAGCATATTATTCCATTCCTTATGGGGATCTTACCGCTGAGTTTGGCCATTGGGAAAAGGGACCGGGACTGGAGCTGTTTGACCAGCTGAAGAAAAGCCTGAAAAAAGAGAAGCTGCCCATCATTGCAGAGGATCTGGGCTTTCTGACACCGGAAGTCCATGAGATGTTAAAGGAAAGCGGATTCCCGGGAATGAAGGTACTGGAATTTGCTTTTGATGACACAGAAAACAGTGATTATCTGCCCCACAAATTCACAGAAAACAGTATTGTGTATACAGGAACCCATGATAATGATACCCTGGTGGGATGGTACGAGACCATGAGCCGGAAAGATAAGTCCTTTGCAAGGGAATACATGGGCTGCCGCCATACCCCGAAGAAGGAGATGCACTGGGAGTTTATACGTCTGGCTATGGCAAGCCCGGCGAAGCTGGCAGTAATACCGGTGCAGGATTATCTGGGACTGGGAGCAGAGGCGCGTATTAACGAACCGTCTACACTTGGAAAAAACTGGAAATGGAGGCTGCTGCCGGGAGAGCTGAACAGTGATGTTTTAAAGCAGTGCAGGAGAATGGCGAAATTGTATGGACGTCTCCCGGAAATAAATATGTAAGATGTCCTCACGGAGTCTTTGTCTCAGACATCAAAAGCAGCGTTTAAGGAATTGTTATGTAAATATTCAAAATTAATTCATGTATTTGCCTGATTTTTCTGATAAAATGAGACTAGGGTCAAAAGGTCGTAAATCCGGTGAGGGCTTGCTTGCAGGAGGATTTTTGAACTTGGGACCCGACAAAAACATGAGTAAGCAGCCATTTTTAGGAGGGACAGAATATGAAAGATCAGAAACGTTGGATGAAAAACTGGATCAGGGCACTGGCTGTTGGAATTTTGATCGCCGGGACAGTTCCGCTTTCTGTTATGGCAGCGGAAAAAGGATGGGTCAATGAAAATGGGGCAGTTCATTTTGTGGACAGCAATGGTGCTTATGCAAAGAATGAGTGGAAAACTTCCCGGGGAGTGTCCTATTATCTGGATGGAGAAGGCAATCTGGCAAAGAATACCTGGATCGATGGAACTTACTATGCCGGAGAAGATGGCAGCATGACAAAAGAATCCTGGATCTATGTGGATGAAAATGAGGGTTCTATGAAATCCGGCTGGTATTATCTTGGCCGGAACGGAAAAGTTGAGAAAAATGACTGGAAGACCATAGAAAAGGCAAAATATTGTTTTGACAGTGACGGCAGGATGCGTACCGGCTGGCATTATGAAAACGGGGATATTTATTATCTGGGAAATGGTTCTGAGGGTTATACCAGAAGCGGCTGGTACTTCCTGGAAAGCAATGGAAAGAAACGTCCGGCAGAGGGCAGTATTTCAAAAGATATTACCCCTGATTCCGAAAATGGAAGATGGTACTATTTCCAGTCTAACGGCAAGGCAAGAAAAAGTGAAAACGGCGTTCCGAAGGAGGCGGCTATTGACGGAAAGAAATATTATTTTGATGAAAACGGTGTTATGCTCACCGGATGGCAGTGTGTAAAGGAAAAAGCAGAACCGGGAGATGGAACAGGCATCAGCCGTTTTGTATATCTTGGCGGAAAAGAAGATGGAATGTTAAAGGGGCAGTGGTTTGAAACTTCTGAAAGACCATGGGATACAAAGGCATGGAGTACTGCGCTGAATACCCAGGCAGTGAGAAAGACCAATGCTGAGGAAACAGCTCTTATGAAGAAGGATGGTTCCCGATGGTTTTATCTGGAAAATAATGGAAGTCCGCTGTTTTTATCCGCAGATACCACCGGGCTGAAGGACGGAGCTGTAAAAATAGATGGAAAATATTATTTCTTTGATTCCTATGGTGTCTGCCAGTCTGGACTGATCAAATTCACTTCAGGAGACAAGACGGAGACCGCTTACTTTGATCCGGAAGCAGGCGGTGCCATGAGCATTGGACGTAATACCAATGCAGTGGATAAAAAAGATAAGGTTTATACCTTCTGTTCCGGTACTTCCGGCTCTGAAAAGGGCTGTGGTATTACCGGGGTGAAGGATGGCTTCCTTTATAACAATGGCCTTTTAGTCAGCGCCAGGGAAGGCAGTTCTTATGAACCTTTTAAGGTTGCCGGTCAGGTTTATCTGGTAAATGAAACAGGGAAAGTGCAGACAGAGGAAAAGAAGTATTCTTCCAATGGAAAGACTGCTTATGTGATTGAAAATAACACTGTATTTACGTCAGATGAAAATGGAGAAAAAAAGAGTGAGGCGGTAGGTCTCAGTCTTCCATATGCAGGCTGGAAGATCCAGTATCGGAGATAAAAGTGAAAGAATATCATAAAATGCTGCAGGGCCTTGAACTCTGCAGCATTTTTGCACTTTACTGTATACATAGGAGCACTTGAAAAAAAAATGGTGGTCTGCTATACTTGATTAACAAAAAAGCCCCATAATATGAGGAGACCCCGGTCGTTTCCAACCGGGGCAATTATGAAAAATCTATGTGCAATTTGACTAATAACCTGTTTTTATGTTATCTCTTTCTTATGGAAATAGTATAAAAAATAAATATGAACGAAATGTGAACATAGTGTAAACAGATTATAAATCATTGTACATAAAAAGAAACGTTGTGCGAAAAAACGAAAGAGAAAAGAATGAGCGGGATATGCAGCTTAGGGAGGGAGAAATGGAACAGGAATTAAACAGAAAAACGATGGTGATCGGACATAGAAATCCAGATACAGACTCCATCTGTTCAGCCATTTGTTATGCAAATTTAAAGCAGGCAGTGACCGGGGAAGAATATGTACCTGCAAGAGCAGGACATGTAAATGGAGAGACTCAGTTTGTACTGGATTATTTTGGAGCAGAAGAGCCGGTGCTGGTGGAAGATGTGCGTACCCAGGTAAGGGACATTGAAATCCGCAAGACAAAAGGTGTGGCAGATAACATTTCCTTAAAAAGAGCATGGAACATCATGCAGGAGAACAATGTTGTAACAATCCCGTCTGTAAGGGAAGACGGTACACTGGAAGGCCTGATCACAGTAGGCGATATTACTAAGACCTATATGAACATTTATGACAGCAGCATTCTGTCAAAGGCCAATACCCAGTATTCTAATATTATCGAGACACTGGAAGCAGATCTGATCATCGGAAGCGCAGAGGCCTATTTTGATCAGGGAAAGGTACTGATCGCAGCTGCAAACCCGGATCTGATGGAATTTTATATTGAACCCCACGATCTGGTTATTTTAGGAAACCGTTATGAGTCTCAGCTTTGTGCCATTGAAATGGGCGCAGACTGCATTATCGTGTGTGAAGGCGCCGGCGTTTCCATGACCATAAAAAAGATCGCTCAGGAAAGAGGCTGTACCATTATCGCAACCACTTACGATACCTATACAGCAGCCCGTCTGATCAACCAGAGCATGCCTATCAGCTACTTTATGACAAGAGAGCACCTGATCACATTTAACAGTGATGACTATATTGATGAGATCCGTGAAGTGATGGCAAGTAAGCGCCACCGTGATTTCCCGATCCTTGATAAGGATGGACGCTATCTGGGAATGATCTCCCGCAGAAATTTGCTGGGCGCAAGAGGAAAACAGGTCATTTTAGTAGACCACAATGAGAAGAACCAGGCAGTAGCAGGTATTGAAAATGCGGAAATCCTGGAGATCATCGATCACCACCGTCTGGGAACCATTCAGACTATGTCACCGGTATTTTTCCGCAACCAGCCTTTAGGCTGTACTGCCACCATTATCTATCAGATGTATCAGGAAGCAGGAGTGAAGGTAGAGCCGAAGATCGCCGGATTGTTATGCAGCGCCATCGTATCTGATACGTTGCTGTTCCGTTCCCCAACCTGTACAGCTGTGGATGAAATGGCTGCAAGAGCACTGGCTGATATTGCAGGGATCGATATTGAAAAATATGCAATGGAAATGTTCAGTGCAGGAAGCAATTTAAAGGACAAGAGTGACGAAGAGATCTTTTATCAGGATTTCAAGCGCTTTACTTCTGGAAAAGTGACCATTGGCGTGGGACAGATCACTTCCTTAAATGGGGATGAACTGGACAGGTTAAAAGGACGTATGGAAGCATTTATGGAAAAAGCACTGGAAAACAATGGTCTTGATATGATATTCTTTATGCTGACCAACATATTAACAGAGACCACGGATCTGGTCTGTGAAGGACAGGGAGCACTGCAGCTGGCTGGAAAGGCATTCCACAAGGATATTGAGCTGCTGGAAGAGGAAGGTTTAAAGAAGCCGGTACTTTGTCTGCCGGGAGTTGTTTCCAGAAAGAAGCAGCTGATCCCGGAACTGATGTTAGCTGAACAGGAGTAAGGCTCAGGCCTGGGGTCTCTCATGCATTTTACAAAGAGGGCAGAAAGGATAGAGAAAATGAGCAAAGAATACTGGAAGCCGGGAAATATGCTGTATCCTGTTCCGGCAGTTATGGTAAGCTGTGGAAGAGAAGGGGAAAAACCGAATATTATTACTGTTGCATGGGCCGGAACCATCTGTTCTGATCCGGCGATGGTTTCTATTTCTGTAAGGAAAGAGCGTTATTCCCACGATATTATCAAGGAAACAGGGGAATTTGTTATCAATCTGGTAAATAAGAGGCTGGTGCGGGCTACGGACTATTGTGGTGTAAAGTCCGGCCGTGATGTAGATAAATTTGCCGAAACACGTTTAACACCTCAGGCATCCCGCTATGTAAAGGCACCGGGGATTGAGGAAAGTCCTGTAAATATTGAGTGTAAGGTAACTGAGGTAAAAGAACTGGGAAGCCATGATATGTTCCTGGCAAAGGTGGTAGGCGTGACCATTGATAACCAGTATATGGATGATAAAGGCAAGTTTAACCTGAATGCTTCCGGACTGACTGCTTATTCCCATGGGGAATATTTTGAACTGGGAAAGAAGCTGGGAAGCTTCGGATATTCTGTACGCAAGCCTGCAAAGAAGAAGAAAAAACGTTAGTTTGCGTCATTGCTCATAAGGAGGAAACAAAAAATGAAGCCGAATATTACTATGATCGGCATGCCTTCATCTGGTAAAAGTACCGTAGGCGTGCTTCTTGCAAAGAGACTGGGATTTTCTTTTATTGACGTGGATATTGTGATCCAGGAAAAAGAAGGAAGACTGTTAAAGGAAATTATTGCTGATGAAGGCATGGACGGCTTTCTGGAAGTGGAGAACCGCATTAATGCAGGCCTGGAAGCGAAAATGTCTGTGATCGCCCCAGGCGGCAGTGTTATTTACGGCAAAGAGGCTATGGCTCATTTAAAGGAGATCAGTGAGATCGTTTACCTGAAAATGAGTTATGAGGAAATGGAAAAGCGTATTGGAAATGTAGTAGACCGTGGTGTTGCATTAAAACCGGGATTTACCTTGCGTGACCTGTACAATGAACGTGTTCCTTATTATGAGAAATATGCAGATATTGTCATTGATGAAGAAGGAAAAACAGCTGGAGAAACGGTAGATGAGCTTAGAAATATCATCGAAGGCATGATGGACCAGAAAATGATCCAGATGTTTATTGATGAACAGAAGCGCAAACTGGAAGAAAGAGACCGGCTGTTAAGTGAGAAGGATGAGGAAATCCGCCAGTTGAAGGCGCGGATCGCCCAGATGGAAGGAAAATAGAAGACAGGTAAATTTTAGGGGCTGTTGCAAAATACAGCCTCTATTTTTCTGCATCCGTTGTCTGCACAGCTTCTCGTTACATCTGTGCGTTCAGTTCGGACCAAAGTCCGCTCTGCCCGCACAGATGTCTCGAAGAGGCAGAACAACTGGATAGCAGAAAAGCGCTGCTGCATTTTGCAACAGCCCCTTTTTGCATGTAGGAACCCTTTGGTCCTGTTTTGTTGAAATGTTCTTTTTAGATTTTCTAAGATCACGTACTTTCACGAATGATCATTTCACAAAGCAGAGGAGTGTGGTGAGGCAGCTCCTGTCCGTCTAAAACCTGTAAAAGTGCCTGACCGGCCTGCATACAGCCGTCTGTGAGACGGGTGCTGATGCTTGTTAAACAGGGCCGGGTGATCTTGCAGAAGCAGGTATTACCCATTCCTACAATGGAGATCTGTTCAGGAGATGTATAGCCTAAATGCTGCATCTGCTGCAATGCATAGGCAGCTAAATGGTCATCGGAACAGATAATAGCGTCGCATTCAGGAGCTTCTGCCAGTGCCAATCGGATGGCCTGTCTTGTATCAAGGCCAAGGCCGATGATATCGTCATAAATGTGGCAGCGCACATCGTCATATTCGCTGCAGCCGGCAATAAAACCATCTCGTTTGGGAATACTGCTTGGGCAGTCTTTTTCCAACAGCAGCAGTGGTTTGCGGCGGCCCTTTCTGTAAAGATATTCCACGCACTGTTTTACCCCGTATTCTTCGTCAGCTACAAAGCTGTATACATTAGGCAGGTCAAAATGGGAGTTGACGGTAAAGACCGGAATATCAGAAAGGTAATCGCGAATGGCATCATGTACATTGGTACTGCCAAATTTAGCGCCTACTAATATAATGGCTTCCACACCACGCTTTGACATACAGGTTACAGTAGTACCCCGCTGTTCGTCTGTCTCGCCGCCGTTCATAATGATAACGCTGAAACCGGACTGATCCAGAAAGTTTACCAGCTGGTGGGTGCCTTCCATATAGCACAGGTTCTGAACATCAGGTACGATTATGCCGACTACGCGGCTGCATTTGGTAGGAGCAGCCTGTTTGGCCATTTTCAGATTAAAGTTATTTTCCTGGAGAAGCTGCAGGATCTGGTCACGCTTTTCTTTTTTTACACCACTTTTGCCATTGAGCACACGGGATACCGTACTGGGAGAGACCTTTGCAATGTCCGCTATATCATAAATGGTCATGGTACACACTCCTTTCTATCATTGATTTTCTATCTGTAATTTTTGGTCTGTAGTTTTCTGTCTGCAATTCTTCCATCATTCTACCAGAAAAAAATTGTAAAAGCAACGTATAATTTGCTTTTGTAAGTTTATATTTGCAACAAAACATGAAAAGTTTCATAAAAAGTGAAACAAGCTACAAATAAAGTTCGTTAAAATAAGGACAAGGCGATTTTGTTGCGAAAAAGTATCCAGTTTGTGCAACGAAATCAGGGGAGATATTAGAATAAAACAAAAAAATATTAAAAAAATATCATTTACACTTGATTTTATTGTGCAAATATGTTACAGTTTGGACATGAAACATGTTGCAACAAGTTTCGATAAACAAAGCAACATGTTGCAGATTCTCTTGTGAAAAAATATAATTGGAGGGGAAAACTATGAAGAAAAACATTCTGAAAACCGTTGCCGTAGGTATGGCTGCATGTGCACTTGTTGCATGTTCCAATGGAACTAACAACGCTGGTGCCAGGGAGGAAACAACAGCAGCTGCAGCAGCAAGTACAACTGAAAGCACTGAAACTGCTTCCAAGAAGGTCCGCCTGAATCCTTATGATGGTGAGACTGAGATCAAGATTGCTTACATTGCACATGATATTTCTACTCCGAACAACCAGGGATGGCTGGAAGGAATCAAGCGTGAGTGTGCTGCATGGGATAATATTTCCATCATCGAGTACAACGCTGACTCTTCTGCAGAGACTCAGGTTACACAGGTAGCAGATGCTGTAAACCAGGGCTGCCAGGCTATCATCCTGCAGTGTTCTGATGGTACTGCATTAGCGTCTGCTGTTGATGATGCAGAGGCTGCTGGTGTTCCTGTTGTTACAATGAACCTGGATGCTTATACTACACACTCCGCACTGGTTATGGCTGTTGATTACGATGCAGGACGTATGGCTGCTGATGAGATGGCAAAGCAGATGGGAGAAAAGGGCAACGTTGTTATTATTGAAGGTGTTGCAGGTCTGACCCGTACGGATAACCTTGAAAAAGGTTTCAAAGATACCATTGCTAACTATCCTGAGATCAAGGTTCTGGATGCACAGGCAGCAAACTTTGAGAAAGAGACTGCTACTACTGTTATGAACAGCTTCCTGCAGAACTATGATCAGATCGATGGCGTATTTGCTATCAACGATGCTATGGCTGAAGGTGCTGCTTTAGCAGTTGAATCTGCTGGCAAGACCGGATCTATGTACATCTGGGGTGCTGATGGCGAAAAAGATGCTCTGAAGATGATCGAAAATGGTCAGATGGCGGGTACTATTTATACCAACAGCTGGGATGAAGGAAGTACAGCAGCAAAGATCGCTCTGATGCTGATCAACTCTGAGTACAGCTACACCAGCCTGAGCGAAACACCACAGGTTGTTATGGAGTGTAAAGTTGTTACTCCAGATACAGTTGGTGATATTCCTGAGTCTGATCGTTGGTAATCATAAGGAAATAGTCAACATCATAGGATCTTAAATCTGTAATGAGAGGGGCGAGGCTTTCTGGTGAGTAGCCTCACCCCTTCTTTTATTCAATATGATTAAAAAGGAGGATCAACAGTGAAACAGGATACACTTCGTAAGTTGATCTCGGTAGGAATGCTTGCTGTACTGGCTGTATTTTTTGCAGCCAAGAGCCCGTATTTTCTTACCGCTTCTAACTTGTCTGCAATTGTCCGTGACTCTGCAGTGGCAGGTATTGTAGGTATAGGTATTACATATGTTATTTTAACAGCAGGTATTGATCTTTCCACAGGATCAGTTATGGCGCTGACAGGTATGGTCATGGCCAATATTTATGTTTATACATTGATCCCGCTTCCGATCATGATCCTGATCGGTCTGGTAGTAGGAATTGTCTGTGGTGCAATTAATGGATTTGTTGTTACAAAGCTTAAATTGCCTGAATTTATTGGAACGCTGGCTACGATGGGGATTTACCGAAGCCTGACTTACGTGATCGCAGTACGTGATGCAGCAGGTTCGATCCAGAGTGTGCAGATGCGTGCCCATGGTTTTACTTTCTTAGGCGAAGGTGTTAATGGTATTTATTATGTTGTGATCGCTATGGTCCTGCTTAGCCTGCTGGGACAGTTTATCTTAAAGAAGACACGTTTCGGTACGAATCTTTATGCAGTTGGTTCCAATTTCAAAGCGGCACAGCTTTCTGGTATCAATACGGATCGTACCCGTATCGGTGCATTTGTAGTCACAGGATTGCTGGCTGCAGTAGGCGGTATCTTCAGTGTTGCCCGCCTTCAGTCAACCACAGTTCTGCTTGGCAGCAGCTTTAACTTTGACCCGATCGCAGCAGCAGTTATCGGAGGTTGTGCTCTGGATGGCGGCGATGGTGATATTATTGGTACTTTTTTGGGAGCTATTTTTATGGCAGCACTGGATAATGGTATCCTGAAGCTGCAGCTGAATACAGCTTACCAGTATGTTATTAAAGGTATTATCATTATTCTGGTAGTTATCTTTGATGCATGGTATCGTGGCTTTATGCAGAACCGTGCTCAGAAGAAAAAAGCAGAAAAGGAGGCAGCTGTATGAGCAGTGAAGTAATTCTGGAAGCGAAAGGCATCTGTAAGAGCTTTTCTGGCGTACAGGTGTTAAAAAGTGTAAATTTTGATGTCCGTAAAGGCGAAGTTCATGCTTTGATGGGAGAAAACGGTGCAGGAAAATCCACACTGATCAAAATCCTGACAGGTGCTTATACAAAGGATTCAGGTGTAATTGAATGGAAGGGAAAGCCGGTAGAGATCAATAGTTTAGGTGATTGCCAGGCATTGGGAATGGCCTGTATCTATCAGGAGCTTTCTGTTATTCCGTCACTGACTGTAGCACAGAATGTTTTCCTGGGACGTGAACCGCGCCGATTCGGTGTGATCGATCATAAGAAAATGAATGCGATGACGGCAGAGCTGATCAAACAGTATAACTTCCCAATTGAAGCAACTGCAAGGGTTTCTGACCTGGGTATTGGTGTCCGCCAGCTGGTGGAGATCTTAAAAGGTTTAAGCTGCAATGCAGAGCTGCTGATCATGGATGAGCCCACCGCTTCTCTTTCCGGTAAAGAGGCAGAGACCCTTTTTGGAATTATTGAACAGCTGAGAGAACGTGGTGTTTCTATTATTTATATCAGTCACCGTCTGGAGGAAGTATACCGTCTGTCCGACCGCCTTACCGTTCTGCGAGATGGTAAAAATGAGGTAGTTCTGGAGCATGATGATATTGATCCGAAAAAAGTCATCCAGTACATGATTGGTAAAGTAGTAGATGAAAGCAGCGGTTCTATTAAAGAAATGCGCAAACCTACAGGTGATGTATTATTAAAGGTAGAAAACCTTTCTAATGTAGGTAATTTCAGCAACATCAATTTTGAGCTGCACAAAGGTGAGATCCTTGGTTTCGGAGGTCTGATCGGTGCGGGACGTACAGAACTGGTGCGCGCTATTTATGGTATTGATTCCCATACAGAAGGTACCATAACATTTGATGGACAGCAAAACTTTAAGCCATCTCCAAAGGCAAGTATCAAAGCAGGTTTTGGATTTGTGCCGGAAGACCGACGCGGACAGGGATTTATCCCTCTTTTGTCCACCACCCGCAATGTAGCTTTGACTAACTACGATATTATTAAGAAAAATGGTCTTGCCATCAACGAAAAAAGTGAACTGGATATGGCACTTCATACCATAAAATCCATTGATGTGCGCCCAAATGATCCTGATAAGCAGGTAGGTCTGATGAGCGGCGGAAACCAGCAGAAAGTTGTTTTAGGAAAATGGCTGGAGCGTGATCTGAAGATCCTGATCGTTGATGAGCCAACTGCCGGTATTGATGTTGGTGCCAAAGACGAGATCTATAATATACTGGAACAGCTGGCACAAAAAGGAGTGGGCATCATTTTAGTTTCATCCGATCTGCAGGAGCTGATCCGTGTTTCTCATCGTATCCTGGTTATGAGAAAAGGCCATATTGTGAAAGAATTTGATCATGGTATGGTAACACAGGCGATGGTACTGGAAGCAGGCTCCGGTATTACCACAGAGGAGGAAGCAATATGAAAAAATTCAAAGTAAGTAATCTTACAAAGCCGCTCATTTTGGTTCTCTGCTTTGTTGTTTTGGCCATTTTACGACCGAATTCCTTCCCAACCGTTTCCAATCTTTCAAATGTGCTGTGGAGTATCAGTGTTTATGGCATTATGACAAGTGGAACGATCTTTGTATTTCTGTTAGGAGGAATCGACCTTTCCATCGGTTCACTTTGCGGTTTGTGTTCTGTAGCATGCGTTATGACGATCCGCTCTATGAATTATAGTACAACCGGCGTGATCTGCGGTATTTTGCTGGCGTTGGCTGTTGGTATTGCGGCAGGTGCTTTCCATGGCATCATTATTACATTTTTTAAAGTTCCGGCATTTTTGATCACCTTTGCAAGTTCTACTGCATTTTTAGGACTTTCCATGGTGATTACCAATAACAAGATCTTAAGCTGTATGGAACCAAAATTATTTGTAGGTATTTCTACATATAAGATTTTTGGTTTCCCGGTACCGGTTTATATTATGCTGGTGGTAGCTGTTATCAGCTGGTTTGTACTTTCAAAAACCACCCTTGGACGTCAGTTTTATGCAGTAGGCGGCAACCCGGTGGCTTCCCGTCTTTCCGGTATTAACGATACAGGTGTTACGATCCTGGCATATGTTCTTTCAGGACTGACCACAGCCATTGGCGGCATCGTTCTGGCTTCTATGACACAGCAGTGTATGGCAAGTACAGGAAGCGGCTACGAGAACTATGTTATCATGTCAGCGGTTATTGGTGGTATCAGTCTGTTAGGCGGTGTGGGAACTGTACCTGGCTGTGTCTTCGGTGCGATCCTGATCGGACTTTTAAACAATGGACTGAACCTGATGAGTGTTCCTTCTACGGAGCATGACCTTGTAAAAGGTATTGTTATAATTGCTGCTGTTGCTTTTGACGCACTTCAGCATCAAGATAAAGCAAAAAATTGGTTTAAACAATTTAAATTCCTTAAGAAAGGGGAAATGGCCTGATGAAAAAGATAGATGCACATTTACATTTGGCTCAGATTGTTGCTGGATATTGCCGCCGCGGGGAACTGCGTGCTATTGGAAATGGTAAGGCGGCATGGGGAAACGGAGAGGTATTTGATCTGTTCCCTCAGAATGGAGAATATGGAGAAACAAACTTTACTGCAGAACAGGCACTGGCTCTGATGGATAAAAATGAGGTTGAGAAGGCTGTTCTGATGCAGGGCAGTATGTATGGATTCCAGAACCGTTATCATGCAGAGATCCTGAAAAAATATCCGGATCGTTTCTGCCCGACCTGCACCATTGATCCATATATGACTAATGCAGCTGAAACCATGGAGTATTTCTTTGAAAAGCAGGGATTTAAAGCTGCCAAGTTTGAGGTGAGCAGCGGCGGCGGTCTCATGGGCTGCCATGATCCATTTGACCTGGCAGGAAAAGAAATGCGCCCTCTGTTTGATATTATTGAGGCACACAATGCGCCGGTTGCACTGGATGTAGGTGACTTGACTATGCCTAGCCACCAGCCATGGAGTCTTGCTAAGATCGCAGAAGATCATCCAAATATGAAGTTAGTTGTCTGCCATCTGCTGGCACCGATCCCAGGAAGAGAAAAAGAACTGGAATTAAGCCTGGAGCTGCTGAAAAAGCCAAATGTATGGTTTGATATTGCAGCACTGCCTAAGATTGTTGCACCTGGCACTTATCCATTCCCGGCAGTACATGAAGTACTGAAAATGGCAAAGGAGATCTTAGGAGCAGACCGTCTGCTTTGGGGTACAGATGCGCCATTTGCAGCTACCCAGGATCCTTATGAGCATTTAGCAGATTACCTTGTTAAGGGCGATGCCTTTACAGAGAGCGAACTGGAAGACGTATATTATAATAATGCAAAGAATGTATACTTTGAATGATACCAGGGTCAAAAGCATGATTAAATTTAAGTGAGGTTGCTATTATGGTAAGAAAAAGTGAAGAAAAGCAAACTGTCCGCAAACCGGCCCCATTTAACGGAGTGGGGGAGATCACGGTACGCAGCTTATTAAATGGTCCGGAAGAAATGAGCCAGAAAGGCCGTGTGTTCGGTCATACCACTGTTTATCCAGGCAGTGAGATCGGCTATCATGTTCACAAGGGAGACAGCGAGACTTATTACATTTTCAGCGGTCACGGACGTTATAATGACAATGGTACGATCACAGAGATCGGCCCTGGTGATGTAGCTTACTGTGCACCAGGTGAAGGCCATGGTCTTGCATGCATCGGTGATGAGCCGGTTGAGATGATCGCATTGATCCTTTACGAATAAGAAGAGAATTTGCACAGATCATAAAGTTTGTGCATAAAAAATCCCCGTATCTGCACACTACAATGTGTCGGATACGGGGATTTTTTTACTTATATGCAGGTTTGGAAGCATTCATCCAGGATCAGGTGGATTTTACAATAGTTCCATATAGGCAAATAATCGGTTGATACTGAAGATGCCAATGATCAAAAGCAGGATCACGATCACCAGAGAGATTGCCAGAAAGACCATTTTATAATAGAGATAAGCTCTTGCAAAGTCCTGCAGTTTATTATGTTCAGGCTGACGGGCCAGTTTTTTTAAGTAGAACCAGCCTGCGATAGGGATGTTCATGTACATGAAGGTGTGGAACCATTCATTTATTTCAATAGGAGAAGAGTCGTAGGGAAGTTTTGCGCCGTCTTCGTTTTCTGCTTCAGAGGAATCCTGTGGGTGGATTTTACTTGTTCCCATTACATATCGTTTCGCCCACGGCCAAAGTACTTTTTTATTCTTCATCGCCTCTGCCTCCTGGTCCATAGATTTCTGCATTGTTCCATTTATATTGTTCTCTGTTTAAAGAAGAGCGAAGCTGACGCTGCTGGGTCTGTACCTGCTGGTCAGCCTGACTTTCTTTCTGTGCCTCTTCCGCTTCTTTTTCAGCCTGTGCAGCATTCCATTCGCTGGCCGTTGGAAGTGTGGAAATGCGGGAGATAGCAGCCTGAAGTCTTGCGGAAAGAGAAGATTCTTCTTCATCTCCGGCAACCAGGGAAAGCTTGTCAATGGCATCAGATACCAGATTCTGGGCATCTGTTTCCTGATACTCCAGATTTTCAATCCGTTCTAAGGCCTGCATAAAGGTCTGTTTCTTTACAGCTTTTTCTTCCTGGGCCCGTTTGGCTTCTGCATCTTTTGCAGCCTGTTCCTGGGCAAGTCTCTTTTCCTCTGCTTGAACAGCCTCATACCGGCTGATCTCATCGCCCATACCGGCAATGATCTCCTTAAAATAGTCATACCGGCTTTCTGCCTTCTCTAAAAGGCTGGCGCGAAGTTCCCCGTCGTCTAACAGAGGCAGTTTGGAAGTAATGCTGTTGTATTCATCTGTTACAGTATAGGTATCTTCTACAGATGTGATCTCTTTTTCCATAAAGGCATCTACAGAAGCCTGGAGAGAGGTTTCAAGCTGTTCCTGCTCTTTTTCGTGAAGGCTCTGCTCTGCGCGGAACTGGGCAGTGGTGCTGAAATAGTCTTCCATTCCGGTTTTTGAATCCACTTTACGCTCTACTGTTTCAGGCTGTACCCAGTCCCATGGCTCTAATTCCTGGTGGATCTGGTCCATAACTGATTTCCAGATCCGGCCGGCATAGGTAGCACCGTAGATACCAGGCATATTTCGTGGAATATCATAACCGACCCAGATAGCAGCAGTGTAATAGCGGGTGTATCCGCAGAACCAGGTATCTTTGCTGCTGTTGGTAGTACCGGTCTTTCCGGCTGCGGGCATATCATTATCCAGTCCAAGGCCCTGACCTGTGCCATAGGCAGCAGTAAAGGTTCCCTTTAAAACGTCTGTAAGCATAAATGCTGAGTCATCCCGGTAAACCTGATGTGCAGATGGCTTTAAGTCTTTGGTCAGCTCTCCGTCATGTTCGTGGACGATCTTTGTAATACAGGTGCGGTCATTGTATACACCGCCATTTGCAAGGGTGCTGTAGCCTTTTGCCATATCCACTACACGGACACCGTTGGTGAAACCTCCGATACTTAAGGACGGAACATCATTATCTACATAGGTCAGCTTCTGGAATTGCATTTCACCCAGATAATCCAGACCATAATTAACACCAATGTCCTCTAAGATCTGCCATGCAACGGTATTCAGGCTTCGGTTTAAGGCTTCCCTGACTGTTACATTTCCAAAATAACGGCCGCCGCTGTTGGAAGGTCCGTCTTCCCACTTGTGGTCATTTACAATACGTGTAGGATAATATTCTCCTGTATCAAAAGCAGGACCGTAGTCGATCAGAGGTTTGATGGTACTTCCCGGCTGTCTGGCGCTTAAATAAGCTCTGTTGAATTTGTCTTCCGTGCCGCGGCCGCCTACAATGGCAACTACGTAGTTTGTCTTATTATCTACAATGACACCGGCCCCCTGAAGAGCAAATTTTCCATTTTCCTGCAGTTCTGTAAAGCCGGAAAGAGACTGGTCGATCTGTTCCTGAAGCTGCTGCTGGATGGAACTGTCTAAAGAAGTATAAAGCTGAAAACCGCCGCCGCGGATCAGGTCCGATTTTTCAGAGTAGGCTGCTGTATAACGGTCCATGTACTGATTATAATCTTCTTTATCTTTAAAGATATACTGGAACTGGAAATTGTCTTTTTTCATCAGCTCCAGGGCCGCACAGTGAATAGCATAGCTGCTCTGGTAATTTTCGTCTGTTCCTTCTGATTCCTGCTGTACGATCTTAAAGGGAGCATTTACAGCTCTTTCGTAGTCTTCCTCAGAAAGATAGCCTACTTCTTTCATACTGTTTAAAACATCGTTTCGCTTTGTTTTAGAAGCGTCTGGATGTGCTACTGGATCATAGGCAGATGGACTGTTGCTGATACCGATGAGGATGGCTGCTTCTTCCGGAGCCAGATCACTTGCATGTTTTCCGAAATAATACAGGCTGGCTGCCTCTACCCCATAGCACTGATGGCCGTAAAAGTTGGTATTACAGTAAAACTCCATAATATCAGCTTTGGAGTATTTTTTCTCGATCTCAGGGGCTAAAAGGATCTCTACGATCTTTCTGGTAAAGGTGCGCTCCTGAGTGAGATATGTATTTTTGATCACCTGCTGGGTAATGGTACTGCCGCCCTGGGTTACATGGCCGCCGTGCTTTACCAGTGCAAGACCTGCACGGAAGGTGGCGATCCAGTCTACACCGCCGTGGCTCTTAAAACGACGGTCTTCCTGGGCAATATAGCCGTTTTGCAGGTTCATGCTTATCTTGCTTATATTTACATATTGATAGTGCCCTGCGTTAATAAGTCCGATCTGCTTTCCGTCCTTATCGTAGACAACAGTATCAGAGAGCATGGAAAAATCAGACCGTTCCATCTGCGCCAGCTTGTCATAGGCAATCTCACGGCACTGGTCTAACTCAGGCTTTACCTTTGCATAGATCAGAAGACCGATGACAGCCATGATGACGAGACCGGTTGTGATCACAGACAATATGCCATGAAAAAGCCATCCCAGGATACCGAAACAGGTAATGAAGGAGTGACCGGATCCATGGGCCATTTTTTTATGTGTCTGCTTATGTAAGTCTTTCATAATGGTTTAAATCCTCTCTTTATGATTTCTTTGAAATTTTGGAAAAATCCGCTTAAAAATCTGTAGTTATTATAATTCATATGAAAGAAAATTCCTAGTTAAATTCATGCTGAAAACTGAAAAACACATGTTTTTGATAGGGTATTAGAACCTGAGGGAATATATTTTATAAAAATTAGATATAGAAATTATAAAGAAAATATAAACAGATGGAATTGACAAATGGGAAAAAAAGACTATAATGACAACTATTCAAGAGTTTGACATTCAAATGCGAAGAACAGGACAATGCTTTTTTGTTATGTGTACCGAATGCAGCGCAGGGTGTGCTGCCGGTCATCTACGCATTGCAGAGAGCTTTCGGCTGGTGAGAGAAAGCAGCGCGACAGAAAAGATATCACCTGCAAGCAGTCTGTATGAAAACAGGAAACTGCCAGTAAGACAGATCGGGGTCCCGCCGTTAAAAGGGAGCGTATTCGTCCGGACAGAGAGTCGGAGGATAGGACAGAGAGGTCGGTTAAGGCCGGCAATAAGAAGTGGTAACGCGGAGTTTGGGGGCTTCGTCTTCTTGGTGAGTATCCATTTGGGATATTCGGGAAGATGGGGTTCTTTTTTTTCGCCTGTCACATTATGAAACGATAAAAAGGCAGTTGGATGTTTTACATTGAATCAAGAACAAATACCAGATCACTGAATTACATGAGAGGAGAGTAAAGATTATGAATACACTTGTAATTGTTTTGATCGCAGCTGTATGTCTCTTTGCAGGCTACACATTATACGGTCGCTGGCTGGCTAATAAATGGGGTATTGATCCAAAAGCCAAGACACCGGCAGTTGCTATGGAAGATGGTCAGGATTATGTTCCTACAGATGGCTGGACTGTTTTCGCCCATCAGTTTTCATCCATTGCAGGCGCAGGCCCTGTAACCGGTGCCATCCAGGCAGCAGCTTTTGGCTGGCTTCCCGTACTTTTATGGGTCATCATCGGCGGCATTTTCTTCGGCGCTGTTACAGACTTTGGTGCTTTGTATGCCAGTGTTAAAAATGAAGGAAAGTCCATGGGACTTCTGATTGAAAAGTACATTGGTAAGACCGGACGTAAGCTGTTCTTATTATTCTGCTGGCTGTTTACTCTGATCGTAATCGCAGCATTTGCTGACATGGTAGCAGGTACATTTAACGCATATACAGTAAAGGATGGTGTAACAGAGCTGTCTGCTGCAGCACAGACAAACGGCGCAGCCGGTTCCATTTCCCTGTTGTTCATCGTATTTGCAATGGTATTTGGCGTAATGCAGAAGCATTTACATCTTACAGGCTGGAAAGAGACAGTTGCCGGACTTGCATGTACAGTCGCAGCACTGGCTATTGGTATGGCATTTCCGTTAGTAGCAGGAAAAGATACCTGGTCTTATCTTACATTTGCTTATATCTTTATGGCAGCTGTAATGCCAATGTGGCTTTTAATGCAGCCTCGTGATTACATGACCACATTTATGTTTGCAGGAATGATCATCGGTGCTGTTGTAGGCCTGTTAGTTGCTCATCCAACAATGAATCTTCCGGTTTATACTGGATTTAAGAACGCAAAAATGGGAGATATGTTCCCGATCCTGTTTGTAACGGTTGCATGTGGTGCTGTTTCCGGTTTCCACAGCCTGGTTTCCTCCGGTACATCTTCCAAGACCATTTCCAATGAAAAGGATATGTTAAAGGTTGGTTACGGTGCAATGGTACTGGAAAGCTTATTAGCTGTTCTGGCTCTCTGCGTAGCAGGTGCTGCTGCAGCTGCTGACGGAACTGCTGCAACAGGAACCCCATTCCAGATCTTCTCTGCAGGTGTTGCAGGTTTCCTGGAAATGTTCGGTATCCCGGTTTATGTAGCACAGTGCTTTATGACTATGTGTGTATCTGCCCTGGCACTTACAAGCCTTGACTCTGTAGCACGTATCGGACGTATGTCCTTCCAGGAACTGTTCAGTGTAGATGATATGGAACATGCAGAAGGCTGGAGAAAGTTATTCTGCAATAAATATTTCTCAACTGTTATTACTCTGGTATGCGGCTTTATCTTAACAAAGATCGGATATTCAAACATCTGGCCTCTGTTCGGAAGCGCAAACCAGCTGTTAAGCGCACTGGTTCTGATCACACTTTGTGTATTCTTAAAGGTAACAGGAAGAGAAAACAAGACTCTGTTCCCGCCACTGATCATCATGCTGTGTGTAACCTTTACCGCACTGGTTGAAAGAACCATTGCCCTGGTCAATGCATTTGGCGCAGGAACAGCTGTATTTATGGTAGAAGGACTGCAGCTGATCATTGCCATCCTGTTAATGGTCCTTGGTGTGACCATTGTATACACATCTGGTAAGGAACTGTTCCAGAAGAAGGCTGAATTAAAACATAGTAATGAAGAAAAACTTGCATAAGTTTTTATAAGATGTTCTCTTGGAGTCTTTCCTGCACCTGCCTTTGCAGCTGATTTTCCGCCAGCCGCACCCGAATTTCAGAGGCGGACGCAACGCCAACGCCTCTGAAATTTGGGCACAGCTGACAAACATCATCTTGCAAAATCAGGCACAAAAAGATTCCGAGAGAACATTAAGTTTAAAAAAGTGGATTTTTTGTGTGCTATTCATCCGGAATGTTATTCATCTGGAAGAAGCTGCCGTTGTCTGGTTCTGCAGGTCTGCCGTTGACATTCCTGTTTCTAATGGTCTATAATGAGCGAAAAAGAAGAAGGAGCGTGAACAGTATGACATTCTTTGATGAGATCAGTAAAAATCTGACCGGTTATGGAAAAGAAGCTGCAAGAAAGGCAAAAGATGCTGCACAGGTGCTTCAGTTAAAGGCCCAGATCAGGGGGGAAAAGCAGAAGATCAATGAACTGTATACTGCTATTGGTGCAGTGTATTTTAAAAACCACAGAGAAGATTCAGAAGATGAATACAAAATGTTCTTCCCTGAGATCGAAAGTGCCCTGACTCATGTGGCAGAGTTAGAGAAAAAACTCAGCCAGCTGGATACCATGGAAAAATGTCCCTGCTGCGGTGCTGCTGTGAAAAAGGGTGATTCTTTCTGCAGCAAGTGCGGTACACCGGTCCAGAAAGAAGATGTGACAGAGGAACAGGATAATGCTGTGACAGAGGATGATTTTGTCCAGGAAGAAACAGTAGAGGAGCCTGTAAAAGAGACCACAGAGGAAAAGAAGACGGAAGAAGCAGAAAATGTGGTCCGGGAAACAGAAACAGAAAATACGACAGAAGAAGAGACAGAACAGAAAGAGGAGCCGGTTTCACAGCCGGAAGAATAGAATGATGGAAGAAAAAAAGACAGGACTGGTGTTAGAAGGCGGCGGTATGAGAGGTATTTATACGGCCGGAGTGCTGGATGTATTTATGGAAAACGGCATTACATTTGACGGTGTGATCGGAGTATCTGCAGGTGCCATCCATGGCTGTTCCTTTGTGTCCGGACAGAAGGGCAGAAGCATCCGGTATTATATGAAGTATTGCCGCAACTGGCGCTTTATGAGTTTTCGAAGCCTGTTTTTAACCGGTAACATTGCAGAGGAAAAATTCTGCTATCATACACTGCCTGAAAAGCTGGACCCTTATGATTACGAGGCCTTTAAGAAAAGCCATACAAAATTTTATGTGGGCTGCAGTAATGTAGAGACTGGAAAAGCAGAGTATCTTCCTATTACAGATATGAAGGAGGAGATAGACCGGATGAGAGCTTCCGCGTCACTGCCTCTTGTTTCAAAAATCGTAAAGACAGCAGGAATGAAGCTTCTTGATGGCGGCTGTACAGACAGTATCCCGGTAAAGGCATTTGCAAAAATGGGATATGACAAGGACGTAGTGGTACTGACCCGCCATAAGGGATACAGGAAGGAAAAAGAAGGAATCGGTCTGACAAAGCTTGTATACAGGAAATATCCGAAATTTGTAAAAGCTGTATACAAACGCCCGGATGTGTATAATCATACATTAGATGAGATCGAAAAATGGGAAAAAGAAGGAAAGATCTTTGTGATCCGTCCAAGCGTTCCGCTGTCCATCGGACGCATGGAGGCAGACCCAAAGAAGCTTAAGGAAGTTTATGAGCTGGGACGGGATGATGCGCTTAGACAGATCGCAGCCATGAAGGAATGGTTAAACTAATAAGCAGCGAAAAGGAAGGGATGCTGCCTTAGTAGACATTGATACTAAGGGGCATCCTTTTTCATGTTAAAATCAATAACGGATTTTTAGAGAGTCTGGTATAATAGCGGTAGGTAAGATAAAATGTTCTTTTGGAATCTTTCTGTGCCTGAGTTGCGGGAAGATGCAAGAAAGATTCCGAGAGTACATGAAAGACTGCGGGAGGAAAGGTATGTATCAGCTGGTGATCGTAGATGATGAGGATAAGATCGTAGAGGGAATTGCTAATCTGTTTCCATGGGAGCAGCTGGGATTTCAGGTAACCTGGTTTAGCAGACCGTTAAAAGCACTGGAATATGTAAGGCAGCACAAGGTAGATGTACTTATGAGTGATATTGAAATGCCGGAAATGAACGGTCTGGAATTATGCAGACAGCTGCAGGACACAGACATTAAAATCGTGTTTATCAGCAGTCATCAGAATTATGAATATTTTCGGTATGCGATCCAATACAGAGTGGAAGACTATCTGTTAAAACCTATTAAAAGTGGTGATATTTTAAATTGTTTTGGAAAAATACGGCAGTATCTGGATGAAAAATATGCAGTGTCCCGGGAAACAACGGGAAATTATTATGAGCAGGTGGTTACAGCTGTAAAAGAATATATAAAAGAAAATTATAAGGAAGCTTCATTGGAAAATGCAGCAGTCCAGGTTTCTTTAAGCCCCAGTTATCTGTCCAGGATCTTTAAGGAAAAATGCGGCATGGGATTTTCAGATTACCTTACAAAAACCCGTATGGAAAAGGCATGTGAGCTTTTAGGCGATATCAAATATAAAAGCTATGACATTGCTTATTATATCGGCTATGATAATCCAAAGAATTTTTCAAGGGCATTTAAGGCATATTTTGGCATGACGCCGAAAGAATACAGAAATGGAAAGGTGCTTGAAAAAGAATGAAACGAAAATTTTTCATACGACGTTTTCTGCGATATCTGCTGCTTTTAATGATCCCCACAGTCATGATCTTTTCTTTTGCCATGGTTTCCTATAATTATCAGCTGGATAAGTCACTGGATGCCAGGGCACAAAATACCCTTTCAAATGTAAATAACAGTCTGGAAATGATGGTAAGTAATGTGGCTTATCAAAATGAGCAGCTGACTAATAATGCGTATACTCTCATTGCATTAAAACGACTGATGCAAAGAGAAACAAAGATCCCTTACAGTGATGCGATCTATCTGAGAAATATTAAAGCTACTTTAAGCAGCATTATACGGGCTTATCCTTATATCCAGTCAGTTTATCTATATCTGGATGGCTATAATAATTATTTTTCCTCTGATTATGGGCTGGTACAGTTAGAACCCAAAGGGAAAAACAACTGGTACAGCAGCTACCGTACCATGGGAGAAGAGGAAGAAAGCCTGATGGAGATGCGGGCGGCCAAAGATATCGGTTATGGACGCAGTATGCTTACTATTTATCAGAAAATGAAGCTGCAAAAAGGTGTTGTTGTTATGAATATTGATGCGGGAGATTATCTGGCAAGTCTGGATGAAATCCTGCAAAAAGACAACGAAACCGTGCTTTATATGGATAAAAAGGATCAGCTCCTTCTTTCCTGGAATGATGAAAATGGGGCAGCAGAAGGCTTTAACAGTGCAGAATACAGAAATAAGGGACAGCAGAATTACTGGAAACGGATCAACGGAAAGTCTTATCTGGTCCACACAGATGTTAATGGGCAATATGATCTTTTTCTGGTGTCACTGATATCTGCACAGGCAAAGATGAATGGTATCCTTCAGGTAGCCGGAGCTTTTTTTGCTGTATTCCTGTTTAATATTATTGCCATGATGGCATTGGCATATACCACTACAGTGCGGACATTCCGTCAGATCGAATACATGATCCAGGTATTTTATGATGCAGAAAGCGGGATCTATCCTTCTGGACCACGACAGGAAGTAAAAGATGAGTATGATATTCTTATGAATAATATCATTTATCTGTTTTTAAATACTGTGAAGCTGCAGACGGAACTGACGGAAAAACGTCATAATCAGGAAGTTGCGGAACTGACGGCTCTTCAGCTGCAGATCAATCCACATTTCCTTTTTAATACCTTGCAAACCCTGCAGTTCCAGATACAGTCGAAAGCTTCGTCAGAAGAATCCGTTACCATTCTGGAATACTTATCGGATATTTTAAAATATGCACTGGCAGAAGCCACAGAGATGATCAGCCTCCGGGAAGAACTGCTGTATCTGAAAAAGTATGTGGCTATCCAGAAATTCCGTTTTGGAGAGAAATTTATCATCTATTATGAGGTGGATGAGGAATTAATGGATCTGAAAGTATTTCGCCTGATGCTCCAGCCATTAGTGGAAAACAGTATACTTCATGGAGTGCGTTATAAAGAAGGCAGAGGTTATATTAAGGTACAGATCCTCAGACGTGAGGGAAAAGTATATTTCCGGGTCATAGACAACGGTGTGGGAATGGACAAAGAGGAAAAAGAGCGTTTGCGGGATTCGATGAAAGAGATCAATGTGCATCATATTGGACTTGCAAATGTAAATAGCCGGCTGAAACTTCATTTTGGAGATGGCTCAGGAATCCGGATCAGAAGCAAAAAAGGCATGGGCTGCGTTATGGAATTTTGTTTCCCGGAAAATATGGGCTGTGAAGAACAGGGGACAAATGAAGAATAAAAAACAAAAGAAATGATACCTTTTGCAAAAAAAACGGTAAAAAATGAATAAAAATGAAAAGACCGGTTCCTTTCGGTTTCGGCAGAAATTTACTACAATAAAATCATCAAAAAGATGTATCAAGAATGTAATAAAGGAAAAGAGAGGGAGACGGTTATGAAGAAAAAACTGGTGAGTGTAGTGTTGGCAGCTGCTGTGGCAGCAGGTACTTTGGCTGGATGTGGAGGTTCATCCACAAAGGATAGCACACAGGCCGCATCTGCTGGTGGGGAGACAACAGACAAAAGCAGCTCTGATGAAGATATCACCCTTCGTTTTGCATGGTGGGGCGGTGATGAAAGAAACGAAGCAACATTAAAGGTGATCGAGCAGTTTGAAGCGGCTCATCCCAATATTACCATTGAAGCTGAGTACGGCGGCAGCGACGGTTATCATGATAAACTGGCAACCCAGCTGGCATCTGGAACAGCGGCAGATATTGTACAGGTAGATCCGGAAGTGTTCCCAACTTATGTGACTACAGGTGACTATTTCATTGATTATAAGGATTATGACATGGATCTTTCCAATTTCGATGAAAATTATATTTCCCTGGAGATCAATGGACGCTACGATGGAAAGCAGTTAGGTCTTCCAACTGGTATTTCTGGTTCTGGTATGCTGGTAAACAAGGATCTGGCAGATGCTATTGGTATTGATTTTACCAAGCCATATACATGGGATGATATGATCGAAATGGGCAAAAAAGTGCGTGCATATGATGACAGCATGTATCTGCTTTGCGCAAACAAAGAGTATCTTGTGAACATGGTCGTATTTAACTATGGAAAACAGCTTCTTGGAAAGACTTTCTTTGATGCAGATGCAAAGACACTGAATTTAACAGAAGATGATCTTAAGATAGTATATGAATATGTAAAGCAGCTGTATGATGAAGAAGTAGTTGCACCAGCTTCCTATCAGGCATCTTACACAGGTGACAGCCTGCAGTCTGATACAAACTGGATCGCCGGTAAGTATGTAGCAGCGCCAACTTACATTTCAACCATTGATGTTATGGTGGCAGCTAATCCTGAAGCAAATTATGTAATGGGACAGCTTCCTGTATTAGACGGAGCTGTTGAAAAAGGCTGGGCATCCAATACTCCTCAGGTTATTGCGATCACAAAGACCTGCGGGCATCCGGAAGCAGCAGTAGAGTTTATGAATTACTTCTATAATGATGATACTGCATTAGAGACTTTAGGAGCGACCAGGAGCGTTCCTCCAACAGAAAAGGCGAGAAAGATCTGCTCTGACAAGGGAATTTTAAGTGAGATCACCATGGAAGGTGCTGATATTGCAGCAGCTATGGGCGGAACTCCAAATGATAAGATCTCATCTTCCCAGGAGTCAAAGACAATCCTCTTTGATTCAGTAGAGACCATTGGCTACGGAGCAAGCACACCAGAGGAGGCAGCAGCTGATACCATTAACCTGCTGTCAGGTCTGGAACAGTAATCAGATATTTGATCAAAAACAGAGAGTGCCGCAAAAAGGACACAAAGGTTATTTTGCGGCGCTCTTTTTCTGCCTACAGGAGGTCATTATGAATAGGAAAAAAACAATGAAAAGGGAATATCAGGCGTATTTGTATATACTTCCCTGGATTTTAGGATTTGTTATCCTTCAGCTGTATCCATTTGTTTCATCCTTTATTTATTCTTTTACAGATTATACCGTTGGTGCCAAAGCCACCTTTCAGGGACTTGCAAATTATAAGAAATTATTTACCCAGGACAAAGAGTTCTGGAATTCCTTAAAAGTAACCATTCTGTTTGCTCTTTATACAGTGCCTGGAAAACTGATCATGGCTTTAGCAGTTGCCATGTTTTTAAACAGGGATTTAAAGGGAATCAACCTGATCCGCACTTTGTATTATATTCCGTCTTTGTTTGGAGGAAGCGTAGCAGTAGCACTGTTATGGAGATTAATGTTCCTGGATAATGGTGTGATCAACGCAATTTTAACAGCGCTTCATCTTCCTGTGATCCAGTGGTTAGGTGATACCCGTTATGCACTGCGGACTATCTGTATGTTGGAAATATGGCAGTTTGGTTCTTCTATGGTTATGTTTTTAGCAGCGTTGAAACAGGTTCCACGTTCTCTTTATGAAGCAGCAGAGATCGATGGTGCCGGAAAAGTAACCCGTTTCTTCCATATTACATTGCCTCAGATATCTCCGATCATTTTCTTTAATCTGATCAACCAGACGATCCAGGCACTGCAGAACTTTACCTCTGCCCAGGTCATCACAGAAGGCGGACCATTAAAGTCTACCTATGTACTGGGACTGAAATTATACAAAGAAGGTTTTTCTTATTTCAAAATGGGATATGCAAGTGCTATTTCATGGGTTGTATTTGCAGCTATTATGATCTTTACACTGGCGATCTTTGCATCTTCCAAGTTATGGGTACATTACGCTGATGAATAAAAGGAGGAGTTATCATGAAACAGACAAAACACAGAACTGCCACACTGGTTCGTGATTATTTGGTCATATTTGTGATCGGTGTCATACTGTTGTATCCGATCATCTGGATGTTCTTTGCATCTTTTAAATCAAATGATGAGATATTTGGTTCCATTTGTTTACTGCCTCAGAATTTCAGCTTTAAGTATTTTATTGAAGGCTGGAAGGGAAGCGGTAAGGTAACTTATACGACTTTTTTTATTAATACATTTTTACTGGTCATTCCCACTACCATATTTACGGTTATGTCCAGTGCCCTGGTTGCTTATGGCTTTGCAAGATTTCAGTTTCCGGGAAAGAAGATCCTTTTTGTACTGCTCATTGCCATGCTGATGCTGCCAAATTCTGTTGTTATCATTCCTCGTTATACTTTATACAATAAGTTTAACTGGATCAATACTTACATGCCATTTTATGCACCGGCATTGTTGTGCTGTAATGCGTTCTTCCCATATATGTTGATCCAGTTTTTAAGAGGACTTCCAAGGGATCTGGATGAATCTGCTTATATTGATGGCTGCGGAACCTTCAAGACCTTTACACATATTTTACTGCCTCTGATGAAGCCATCATTATTCTCCGCAGGTCTGTTCCAGTTTTTGTGGACCTACAATGATTACTTTAATTCTCTGGTATTTATCAACTCAGTAAAGAAGTTTCCTATCTCTCTGGCACTTCGCATGTCTCTGGATGCAGAGTCCGTTGTACAGTGGGGAAAGGTAATGGCAATGGCGTTTGTTGCAGTAGTTCCTGTTATCCTGCTGTTCTTTGCCGCACAGAGATATTTTGTAGAAGGTATTGCTACCAGCGGTTTAAAGGGTTAATGAGATACAGTCGCACCCGAATTTTATTAACGTACGCACCGCGTACGCCTCAAAAATTTGGGCACACCTGACAAAAAATCTTCTCGCAAAATCAAGTACAAAAAGATTCCAAGAGTACATACATTTGAAAAGGAGAATCAGAACATGAAAGTAATGAATCCTGTACTTCCCGGTTTTAATCCGGATCCATCCCTGGTGAGAGTGGGGGATGACTATTATATTGCAACCTCTACATTTGAATGGTTTCCGGGTATCTGTATCCATCATTCAAAAGACCTGGTAAATTGGGAGATCCTTTCTTATGCTCTTACAGATGAAACAAAATTTGATATAAAAGGAATGGACACTGCCTGCGGTATATGGGCGCCCAATCTTACATATGATAATGGTACTTTCTACCTGATCTATACCATAGTATACACCAATCGGAACCGTTTTAAAGATACTCATAATTTTATGGTAACTGCTTCGGATCCAAAAGGCCCATGGTCTGATCCTATTCCCCTTAATAAAATGGGATTTGACCCTTCTCTCTTCCATGATCCGGACGGTACCAAGTGGCTGGTCAATATGCTTTTTGACTACAGGCTGGATCATAAGCGTTTCGGTGGTGTAGGTGTACAGCAGTATGATCCGGAGACAAAAAAATTAGTTGGCCCTGTTTATAATGTGTTTAAAGGCAGTGATAAAGGAACAACGGAAGGTCCGAATATTTTCTATCATGACGGGTGGTATTATCTGGTAACAGCAGAAGGCGGTACAGAATTTAAGCATTGTGTGACTATGTGCCGTTCTGAAAAACTGACAGGACCTTATGAGATCAGTCCGTATGTACCGGTCCTTACTTCTTTTGGAAAAGATGTACAGTTAAAACGGGCAGGTCACGGACAGATCATTCAGGGAAAAGATGGAAACTGGTATATGGCACATCTTTGTTCCAGAAGTCTGGGTGACTGCAGTATTACAGGACGTGAAACAGCTATCCAGAATATGCTTTATACAGATGATGGCTGGTTTAAATTGTCAGCTAATGATACAGCATCACCGGAAGATTTCTTTGAAGTTCCGGGTGAAGTGGAGGTAAAGCCTGAAAAGTCAGGATTTACAGATTTTGGAAAGATCACAGCAATTCCTCTGGAATATATGACTTTGCGCCAGAGTGCCAAAACCTGCGGGATCAGCATTTCTGAGGGGAAGCTGCATATTCAGGGTGGAAATTCCCTGGCATCTAAATACAATCAGGGACTGTTAGCACGCAGACATCAGCATCATTCCTATGATTTTACTGCAAAAATGGAGTTTACTCCAGGAGATTATTGCCATATGGCCGGGATCGTATGTTATTATAATTATGATAATAATTATTATCTGCATATGTCTGTGGATGATGAAGGAAAACCTTATGTAATGTTAAATGTTTCTGTTAATAAGGAGATCACCCAGGGCGAAAAGATTTATCTGGAAGAAAATGGAAAACCTGTATATTTAAAGGCAGAAGTAAGAGAATGTGATGTGACATTTTTCGTTTCACAGGACGGAATCTCTTATACCCAGGTAGGAGATGTGCTTGATATGAGAAACCTTTCCGATGAACGTGTAGAAGGAAATGGTTTTACAGGTGCCATGGTGGGTGTTTCCTGTCAGGATCTTCATGGGGATGGAGTTCAGGCAGATTTTGACTGGCTGGATTATAAGGTGTTTAAACCCTTCTGATACCGAATTGCTGCGTGCTTTGCACTCCCGCAATTCTAAAAACATTTGTAATCAGTTCATTTTTCTTCAAAAAATGGCGACTGGGGTTTTCCCAGCCGCCGTTTTTCGTTCCAAAGTACATATTTCCTTCTTTTCATACCTGTCTAAGCAGATTTGTACCGGATAGTACTTGGTCATGCCGGAAGAGGCATGAGAGCGATGTACTAGTGTACTGTATCACTCACATTTCGCATAATGACTTGCCTGAATTTCCATCTGCTGCGTTGTCGTCAATCGACGATGCCACCGCATCGCCTCATTCCTCCGCCTTGCAGATTGAAAATTCATTCTGCGTCATTCTGCTGAAAGCGAATGATACAGTACACTAGTTGCAGCTGCCACCGCATCCACCGCCACAGCCGCCATCACGGTCACTGCTGCATCCGCCACAGCCGCCATCATGGTCACAGCCACCACAGTTGCCGCGGTTCCACAGTGCATCATTATATCCCTGCCAGTATCCTTGACGGAAGCCTTCACGGAAGGAATTCCTGCCGCCGCATCCGTTGTTATTACAACGTCCACAGCTGCCGCTGCATCCGTTATTCCAGCCATTGCATCCATTATTCCAGCGATTATTACATCCAAACCAACACATAAATCCACACTCCTTTTAATTAATTACTTACTGATGATTGCTTAAACACAGGAAAGAAGCACCGGTAAGTGCTGTCTTTGATATGTTTGTACTATAAGATATGGGACAGAGGGACAATGTGTGCAGATAACGGAGAAAAAACAGAATGTGGGAAAGGGCAGTGGTATACAGGAAAAGATGGCAGCGGTTGTAACAGCATTTAGCAGGACTACATAAATTAATAGGGAAAAGAAAAGGAGATATTAATTGATATGGAGCCATATACAGATATGAAATATAGTGACTGCGGCTGCAGCGGCCGGTGTCGTAAGGTATCCGGAAACCAGAACCAGTCTGTGAGAAGCTGCCTGGATCCGGCAATGCAGGCGGGAAACGTAACCCGGTATCCTCAGATGGGAAACCAGATAAATGATGGGATGATGCCGGAAAATAGGATGACAGGTCAGACGCCCCGGTTGATGCCGGCAAATGGGATGACAGGACAGATGCCTCAGATGATGCCAGCAAATACTGGAACAGGACGGATGCCGGCAAATGCCGCAACCATGCAGACACCGCAAAATGGAAATAATTGGGATAATAACAGAGATTTCGGGTGGAACTACATGCCGGGACTGGAGGGCAATGCTTTCTGTCCGGGAAGTATGCCGGGAGTTTTAGAAAAAGATTATCCCCTGGCAATGGCCTATGTGCCATGGCAGCAGTGGAAGAACCCTTATGGTCCGGAACGGGGATTAGCCCAGGGAACCATCTTTTCAGAACTGGACCTGGCTTTTGATAAAGGGAGGTGCAGCTAGATGAACAACACTTCAAGGGATGCCTTGCTTATGGCAGTAAACCAGGCTGGCTTTGCAGTAACAGAAGCAAACCTCTATCTGGATACACATCCCTGTGACTCTCAGGCCATTGCCTATCTGAAACAGATGTCACAGGCATATGCAGATGCCAGAAATGCCTACGAAGCCCAGTATGGGCCGTTACGTGCTGAAAACGCCAGAGATACAGTCTACTGGTCCTGGACAGATGACCCGTGGCCATGGGAAGGAGGCGGCTATTAATGTGGATCTATGAAAAAAGACTGGAATTTCCTGTAAATATCAAAGAGCCAAATGCGAAAATGGCGATGTTTATAATGAGTCAGTACGGCGGGCCGGATGGAGAAATGGGAGCTTCCATGCGCTATCTTTCTCAGCGCTATTCCATGCCATACAAGGAGTGCAAGGCAGTCCTTACAGATATTGGTACAGAAGAACTGGCACATCTGGAAATCGTAGCAGCTATCGTTCATCAGCTTACACGTAATTTAACAGCTGAGCAGCTGGTAGAACAGGGATTTGGACCTTATTATATTGACCATGCTACCGGGATCTGGCCCCAGGCAGCTGGTGGAGTGCCCTTTAATGCCTGCGAGTTCCAGAGTAAGGGAGATATTATTACGGATCTTCATGAAGATATGGCAGCAGAACAGAAAGCCCGCTCCACATATGACAACATTCTCCGTGTAGTAACGGATTATGACGTATGCGAACCCATCAAATATTTAAGAGAGCGTGAGATCGTCCATTATCAGCGTTTTGGTGAAGCACTGCGCATCACCCAGGAGAAGCTGGACAGCAAGAATTTCTATGCGTTTAATCCGTCTTTTGACAATGGAAAAAGCGTGATCCAGCCGAGAAATTAAACAGATCATAAAAATTTCTTACTGTGCAAAAAAGCCCGGCAAAACCGGGCTTTAAAATAGCAAAATATTCGTAATAGCTGGACTGTAACGAGTATTTAGGTTGAATCATATCTGGAATAGCCAGTATTGGAGCAATATTACAATGTGATCAATATGCCTTTAAGCAACTCTACATCCTCTTTCTGGTGAGTGGAGATCAGCAGAAAACGGTTATTTCTGTATTCCTGTAAAAATCTTATAACATCTATCTTCGTTTCTTCATCCAGTCCTGTAAAGGGTTCATCCAATAAAAGCATATCGGATTTAGTAAGAAGTGCCCGTAAAATCGCAGTCCGTCGTTTCATACCCCCGCTTAAGGTAGATACCGGCCGGTTTAAACATTCTTCCGGCAGCAGACGGCACATAGCGGTGCGGATCTCATTTTTTAAAGGTTCGCAGGTGGGCTGCTTTTGCACCATCATCACATTTTCTAAAGGTGAAAATGTGGGGCAGAGCCGGTCTTCCTGGAAAACAGTGGAAATACGCAGAGGCCGGGAAACATCCCTATCAGAGCCAAAACCGGAACCAGAACCGGCATTCCAGACAATTTTCCCCTCGTCTGCCTTTTCTAACCCCATGAGAATGCGGAATAAAGTGGTCTTTCCTGTTCCTGAAGGGCTCATCAGGCAGTAAGTCTGATCCCGGTCCAGCGTAAGATTCACATTTTTCAAAACGGTCAGGGAACCATAGGATTTTGACAGGTTTTTTATTATGATCTGTTCCATATCAGTGCCGTACTTTCTTTAATAATGTAAGAAAAACAAATTCAAAAACCGCGCTTATAAGGATAATGGAAAAGGTCCAGGCAAAAAGCCCGGAGGTATCCAGGTATAATTTGGTGTAATAGAGCTGCTCGCCAATAGAAGCATTGGGAATACCTATCACTTCTGCTGCAACTCCTGATTTCCAGCTCATTCCCAGGGCAGTCCGGCAGCTGCTTACCAGATAAGGGTGGACAGCCGGGATAAAGAGATATCGCACTTTTTTAGAAAATGGCATGGAAAAGACCTGGGACATTTCCAAAAGTTTCTGATCCATATTTTCAAGACCGGCAAGTGTGGCACCATAGATCATAGGCACCACCACCAGAAAGGAAATAAAAACCGACAGGTTTTCTGATCCGATCCAGATCAGTGCCAGAATGACGAAAGAGGCCACTGGTACGCAGCGGATCATCAGCATAGGTGGTTTTAAAAATTCTTTTACCAGAGGAAAGGCCCATGCAAGGCTTCCAAGAAGGATCCCCAGGCAAAAGGCACTTAAAAAGCCAAGGCAGATCCGAAGGGATGAATGGAGGAGACTTAGCCAGAAGTCACTGTCCCGTAACAAGCCAGCCAAAGTCATCGCCATATCCAGAGGACCTGCAAAAATAACATTGTTGTGGATAAAGAGGTCTGCCAGCTGCCAGATCCCGATCCAGATCAGCCAGCATACCCAGTTTTTTCCATATTTTTTCATCTGATTTTTCATTTAAGCATTAAGAAAAAGATCCTGTAAGTTATTTATGGAAGGTAGTAGAAGTCATCGCCTGGTAACTGGCCGCCAATGGATTTTGCGTCAGCAGCTTCCAGAACAGATAAATAACCGGAAAGCGCAGACTTCATTTCTTCCCCTGTGATGCACACAATGTTGCAGGCTGGCATAGCCTTTTTTGCGATGGGTGCCTTCTCAACGATACCTAAAGCTGCTACCATTTCAGCAGCCTCGTCCAGATGTTCACTGGTATAAGCGGCAGATGCCTTGTGGTCTTCCATAAACAGTTTTACGGCCTCTTCATTTTCCTTTAAGAAGTCACTGCGTACAATAGTAACGCCTGTTACTAACTGGCTTCCGTTTTCCTTATTTAAAAGGTTCCACTGTTCAGTCAGGTCAAGAACCGGCTTTAAAGCTTCGTTCTGGATGCAGGCTGCAGTTGCAAAAGGCTGGGGAAGGACGCCTACAGCAGATGGATCTTCCTTTAATACAGAGGCAACTTCGGCAGCTTCGGACTTAAACTCTAAGGTAACATCCCCGTCATTTAAACCATTTTCAGAAAGAAGATAGTTCATCACATATTCCGGGGTAGTACCTTTTCCGGTCATGTAAAGGGTTTTTTCCTTCAGGTCTTCCATGGAGGAAATGGAGTCATCAGAAGCAACTACATAGAGAACACCAAGGGTATTGATATCGATCACATTTACATTGCCCTGGGTTTTTGTATACAGGATACTTGCAACATTGGCAGGTACTAAAACAATATCCAGGTCGCCGTTTGCCACAGAACCAACCAGTTCATCGGCTTTTCCGGCCATGGTAAAGGTGTAATCATTTTCAGTTTCGCCTTTTTCTGCACGGTCCATTAACTCAGCAAGGCCCATAGAAGTAGGTCCCTTTAAAGAGCCAACGCGGACAGCGGCACCGGAAGCATTTTCATTGTTTTCAGAGGCGTTACTGGACTGGTCAGCACTTTCTTCAGACGTTTCAGTGGACGCAGCAGAAGCTTCTTTAGAGCTTTCTGTTTCAGCGATAGTTGTCTCGGCAGAAGATGCCTGTTTGTCAGAGTTTTTGGCGCAGCCGCTTAAAGCAATCGTTCCTGCAAGAGCAGCAGCCAGAAGTTTCATCGATCTTTTCATAATAAATAAATCCTCCCTGGGTACATAATAATATAGCATCTATCTTACCACAAAAATCCCTTGCTGTGGCAGACAAGTGCTGTTAAAATGGTTCTATTGAGAAAAAATAAAAGGAAATTAGGAAAAAATGGGAAAATTATACGGCATTGGAGTAGGACCGGGAGACCCGGAGCTGCTTACCTTAAAGGCATATAAAATATTACAGCAGGCAGATGTGATCTTCTGCCCGGAAAAGAAAAAGGGAGCAGGAAGCTTTGCCTTTGATATTATTAAAGAACATGTAAAAGACAGCAAAGCCCAGATCGTAGATCTGGAATATCCCATGCATTACCATGGGGATGAATTAAAGAAAATGTGGCAGGAAAATGGCCGTATCATCTCTGGATATTTAAAAGGAGAGAAAACAGGAGCTTTTATCACATTAGGTGATCCATCTGTATACAGCACTTTTATGTATACTCTTCCTTATATAGAAGCTTTTGGTACAGAGACGGAAATTATTCCGGGAATTCCTTCCTTCTGCGCGGCAGCAGCTATCGCAAAGACTCCCCTTACTGCCTGGGATGAAGATCTGGTGATCGCGCCGGTACGCAAAAACGATGCAGAGGATCTGCAAAAACTGCTTATGGAACATGACAATGTAGTGTTTATGAAGCCTTCTTCTGATAAAGAAGCTCTTTTAACAGCGATCCAGGAAAGCAAAAGGGAAGAGTCTTTTGTACTGGTGGAAAAAGCCGGAACGAAGGAACAGCGCCTGATCCGTGATTATAAGGAATTAAAGGAGAATGACGTCCCCTATCTGTCTCTGATGATCCTTAAGGCTGGGAAACAATAAGCTGCATTTTCTTTCTGTATTCTCCAGGCAGACAGTCATAGCGTTTCAGAAAGGATTTTGCGAACGCCCGGCTGTTTGGGAAACCATTGTTAATAGCAATATCATTTAAACTGCGGTCTGTGTGGATCATTTCACGGAAAGCATATTCTGTGCGCAGATTTAAAAGATAGGTTTTATAACTGATCCCGGCATAAAGGCGGAACATGCGGGATAAGTAGTTGGGAGAGAAACTGAAGGTTTCCGCTACGCTTTCCAGGGTAATAGGCTGGTTATAGTGTTTCTTCATATAAGAAGTGATCTGGGAGAGGCGGTCTAAGTGCCGTTTTTGCCGCAGAGTTCCCTCATCGGCTTCTGTTTTCATAAAATCCGTTGCCATCTGGTATAAGAGTTCATAGAAAAGGCTTTGCATCTTTAAAAGATAAGCCTTTTCTTTTTTTGTGTATATATGATACATTTCTTCAATAAGAACAGCCAGTGAATGGTTTTTCTCCTGGGACTGGCTTACAAATATGGCATAGTCCTGTTCACCCATATAAGGTGCAAAATAGGAAGCAGGGATCTGAAGCACAAGGGTCAGATTGGGGTCAGGTGCTTCAATGGAATGGATTTCATTGGAGTTTACAATGATCAACTCACCGGCATTTAAAGGCTGGGACTGGCTGTCCACATAAAATTTCAGGCTGCCTTCCAATACCAGGAAAATCTCTACAGACTGGTGCCAGTGGTTGGCTCGGCGGTAATTGCCATTTCTTCCTTCAAAAATGAAAAATTTGCAGGGAAGGTCTTCGTTAGGGACCACCATTTCGTATTTAAAATCTTTAAAATCCATGATTCGTCTTTCTATGTATTCTTTGATTTTGGCGTCAAAAGGTATTTTGCTCCCAACACTATGGTATTCTCACCGTTATTTTCTGCTCCCAATATACCATACAATGAGAAGAATGTAAAAAGATAGTTACTGTACATGGGATGCGTGAACAGTAATAAAAGATAAGAAAGTGCTATTATAAGGATAAGAACTGCTCTGGAAAGAAAGATTAGGATAAGTTATAATCATTTTAGAATGGATTTGACAGTGTAACTGTTTTTTAGAAGGGAGAATGAGAAGATCATGAATTATCTTTTGGGGATCGATGTGGGAACTTCCGCAACAAAGACGGTTTTGTTTGATGAAAAAGGAACTGTGATCGCATCTGCTTCACAGGAATATCCGCTGTATCAGCCGGAAAATGGCTGGGCAGAGCAGAAACCGGAAGACTGGGCGGCTGCAGTTCTTAAGACTATAAAAGAAGTAGTTTCTAAATCAGGGGCAGATAAAGACGAGGTAAAAGGAATCGGAATTTCCGGACAGATGCATGGACTGGTCATGTTAGACGAGGCAGGAAAGGTGATCCGTCCTTCTATTATCTGGTGTGACCAGAGAACTGGCGCAGAAGTAGAAGACATGTTAAAGATCATGCCAAAGGAAGAATGGATCCGTATTACAGCCAACCCGCCGTTGACCGGCTGGACTGCAGCGAAGATCCTCTGGGTACGGAAAAATGAGCCGGAAAATTATAACTGCTGCCGTCATATTTTACTTCCAAAAGATTACATCCGTTACATACTCACCGGTGTATTTGCAACAGAAGTTTCTGACGCAAGCGGTATGCAGCTTTTAGACGTTCCAGGCCGCTGCTGGTCAGATGAAGTGCTGGAAGCATTAAAGATTGATAAGAACCTTTTAGGAAAGGTATATGAATCCTGTGAAGCAACAGGAACACTGCTTCCAGAGGTGGCACAGGAGTTAGGACTTTCCGAAAGCTGTGTCGTAGCAGGTGGTGCCGGTGATAATGCGGCTGCTGCAGTGGGAACCGGTGTTGTAAAAGACGGAACTGCCTTTACGACCATTGGTACTTCCGGTGTTGTATTTGCACATACAAGCAAACCGGCGATCGATCCAAAAGGAAGGATCCATACCTGCTGCTGTGCTGTACCGGGAGCATGGCATATGATGGGGGTGACACAGGCTGCAGGACTTTCCCTAAAATGGTTCAAAGACCAGTTCTGCCAGGATTATGTAAAAGAGGCAGAGAACAAAGGCGTGGATGTATATGACCAGATCAATGCAGACGCAGCATCTGTAGCGCCGGGAAGTGACCGGCTGATCTATCTTCCTTATTTAATGGGTGAAAGGACACCACATCTGGATCCGGACTGCAGAGGCGTATTTTTCGGATTATCCGCAATTCATACAAGAAAGCACCTGCTGCGTGCTGTAATGGAAGGCGTTGCCTATTCTCTTGGCGACTGCAATGAGATCCTTAAAGAGTTGGGAATAAAAGTAGACTGTATGAAAGCCTGCGGCGGCGGTGGAAAGAGTCCGGTATGGCGCCAGATGTTAGCAGATCTTTACAACTGCTCTGTAGAGCGGGTGGTACAGGAGGAAGGTCCAGCACTGGGAGCTGCCATTTTAGCAGGTGTTGCCTGTGGTCTGTATGAAAGTGTGGAAAAGGCATGTGACCAGCTGATCACACCCAGGGACAGTACAGAGCCAAAGGCAGAAGAAGTGGCTGTTTATGAAAAATATCACAGATTGTACCAGAAATTGTATACAAGCTTGAAAAATGATTATAAGGAGTTGGCAGAATTAGTATGATTAAACAGATAAGTGTAATGGAGCCGGAATTTAAAAAGTATGGCAAGGTCATTCATGGCTATGACTTAAAAGAAATTTTACAGAAAATGGAAGAAACCCCATGCCCTGATGATGTAGTGTATGTGGCTTCTGTAAAGGAACTGGAAGATTTAAAGATCGCCAAGGAACTGGCAGACGGTGTTTATGGCCAGATGCCGATCCAGATCGGTTACTGCAACGGACATAACCGTAAATTAAACGCATTAGAGTATCACAGGGACTCAGAGATCAATATTGCAGTCAGCGATATGGTCCTGCTTTTGGCCAAAGAAGAGGAAATAGAAGATGATCATACATTAGATACATCTAAGGTAAAAGCATTTTTCGTTCCGGCAGGTACTATGATCGAAGTGTATGCAACTACTCTTCACTATGCGCCATGCCAGACCAGTGCTAAAGGTTTCCGCTGTGTAGTTGTCCTTCCAAAGGGAACCAATGGGGAGTTAAGCCACAAGCCGGAAAATAAGAGTGGGGAAGAGAAACTGTTGGCAGCTGTGAATAAATGGCTTATCGGCCATGCAGAGGGAGGACTTCCAGAAGGCAGCTTTATTGGACTGAAAGGTGAAAATACTGAATTATAATATGGAGGAAAAAAACATGTTTGAAAATATCCCAAAAGTAAAAGTTGGTATTGTTGCAGTCAGCCGTGACTGCTTTCCGGAGTCATTATCTGTAAACCGCAGAAAAGCTCTGGTAGACGCTTACAAGGCAAAATATGACGCAGAGGACATTTATGAGTGTCCGGTCTGTATCGTTGAGAGCGAGATCCACATGGTACAGGCATTAGAAGATATTAAAAAAGAAGGTTGCAACGCCTTAGTTGTTTATCTTGGAAACTTCGGACCTGAGATCTCTGAAACCTTACTTGCAAAGCATTTTGAGGGACCGAAAATGTTTGTTGCAGCAGCAGAAGAGACCGGAAACAATCTGGTATCCGGAAGAGGCGACGCATACTGCGGTATGTTAAATGCAAGTTATAACTTACAGCTGCGCAATATCAAGGCTTATATCCCTGAATACCCAGTAGGAACTGCAGCAGAATGTGCAGATATGATCCATGATTTCCTGCCGATCGCAAGAACAGTCATCGGTCTGTCTGATCTGAAGATCATCAGCTTTGGTCCAAGACCATTAAACTTTTTAGCATGCAACGCTCCGATCAAGCAGTTGTATAACCTGGGTGTAGAGATCGAAGAAAACTCTGAGCTGGATTTGTTTGAAGCATTTAATAAGCACGCAGGCGATCCAAGAATCCCAGAGGTTGCAGCAGATATGGAAGCGGAGCTGGGAGCAGGTAATAAAAAGCCGGAGATCCTTGCAAAACTGGCGCAGTATGAGCTTACTTTATTAGACTGGATCCGTGACCACAGAGGTTACCGTAAATATGTTGCCATTGCCGGAAAATGCTGGCCTGCATTCCAGACACAGTTTGGCTTTGTTCCATGCTATGTAAACAGCCGGCTCACCGGCCGCGGCATCCCGGTATCTTGCGAAGTAGATATTTACGGCGCATTAAGTGAATTTATCGGAACCTGCATCAGCCAGGACGCAGTAACCCTTCTGGATATCAACAATTCTGTACCGGAAGACCTGTACAATGAGGATATCAAGGGCAAATTTAATTATGACTTAAAAGAAACCTTCATGGGCTTCCACTGCGGAAATACCACTTCCAAGAAGCTGGCATTCTGCGAAATGAAATATCAGTTCATTATGGCACGTTCTCTGCCGGAAGAAGTTACACAGGGAACTCTGGAAGGTGACATCATGCCTGGCGATATTACATTCTACCGTTTACAGAGCACAGCGGACAATATCCTTCGTGCTTATGTAGCCCAGGGCGAGGTACTGCCAGTGGCAACCCGCTCCTTTGGCGCCATTGGAATTTTTGCGATCCCTCAAATGGGACGTTTCTACCGTCATGTGCTGATCGAAAAGGGATTCCCACATCATGGTGCAGTTGCTTTCGGTCACTTCGGCAAGAGTCTGTATGAGGTATTTAAGTACATTGGCGTAGATGTAGAAGAGATCGGCTTTAATCAGCCTGCGGGAATGTTGTATAAGACAGAAAATCCATTTGCGTAAGTTTATATAAAAAGAGTTGTCCCCTTTCTGTGGCATTTGTGCCATGGAAAGGGGATTTTTTGTGTACTTGCATCAGAGCGTCTGTTCGGCTATACTAGCTGTAAATTGGTTACAGTCCAGCCTTGCATCTTCTTGCCCGCTTGCAGCGGACAAGAAGCTTTGGGCGTTTGCCTTATGAAGCTTTAGAGTCAAAAGCACTTATGAAAACAAGTTTTCAACGTACTTTTGACTCTAAATCTTCGCAAGGCTGAACTGTAACGTAAATTGTATGGATTATTTGCAAAATATGAGGTTTATACCATGAAATACCAGATAAAAGACGGAACCGTCACCTTAGGCGGGGAAACAATCCTGTCTCATATTGATTTTGAGATTCAGGGTAATCAGAAAATAGCAGTAGTAGGAAGAAACGGCGCAGGCAAGACTACGCTTTTGCGGCTGATGGCAGGTGAACTGAGTCTGGATCGGGATGACAGGCGTCAGGGACCGGGGATCGTGGCTTCCAGGCAGCTGACTGTGGAAATGCTGGGACAGCAGGCATTTGTGGGAGAAGAACGGACTGTGGAAGAGCTGGTGATGCTAAACTGTCCGGCAAAAGGACCTTTTGACAGAGAACGTTTTGAATACGAACGGGAATATGACACCCTTTTTACGGGACTTGGCTTTCAGAAGGAAGATAAAAAACGTTCCATAGCAGCCTTTTCCGGCGGTCAGAAGACGAAGATCGCCCTGATCCAGCTGCTGCTAAAAAAGCCGGATATTTTACTGTTAGATGAGCCCACCAATCATCTGGACATGGAAACAGCCTGCTGGCTGGAAGGATATTTAAAACAGTATCCCGGGGCAGTGGTCATGGTCAGTCACGACCGCTTCTTTATGGATCGGACGGCAGATATTGTTTATGAGCTGGATCAGGGGAAGATCACCCGCTATCCGGGAAATTATACCCAGTATCGTGAGCAGAAGCGTAAAAACTATGAAATCCAGATGAAGTCATATCTGCGCCAGCAGGAGGAGATAGCCAGACAGGAAGATCTGATCAAACGGTTTAAAAATAAGCCTTCAAAGGCCGCTTTCGCCCGTTCCAGAAAAAAGATATTAGAACGGATGCATCCCATAGAAAAGCCAAGGGAAGATATGGCTCATATTTTTACAGGAACGATCACGCCGCTGATCTCGGGGAGCAAATGGGTGTTTGAGGCAGAGCATTTAAAAATCGGTTACGATAAACATCCGTTGTTAGAACTGAGCCTGCGCATCCGCAAAGGCCAGAAGATAGGGCTTTTAGGTGTAAATGGTTCTGGAAAAACTACATTTTTAAAGACAGTGGCAGGTTTTCTGCCTGCTGTAGCAGGAGACTGTTCACTGGGAAATAATATTACCATTGGGTATTTTGACCAGTATTCAGCGGCGATCCAGTCAGAAAAAACAGTGGTGGAACATTTTTCAGACCTGTTTCCGTGTCTGACGGATAAGGAAGTGAGGACTATTTTAGGCGCCTATCTTTTTAAAGGAAAGGATGGTGCAAAACGGGTGGATGATTTGTCTGGAGGTGAAAAAGCAAGGCTTGTGTTAGCAGAATTGCTGCAAAGCCGTCCGAATTTCCTGATCTTAGACGAGCCTACCAACCATATGGATATCCAGGCAAAAGAAACATTGGAATCTGCATTCCAGGCATATGAAGGGACCATCCTTTTCGTATCCCATGACCGGTATTTTATCCGTCAGGTGGCCAAATCCGTGCTTATTTTTGAAAACAATGCGGCTTTCTATTATCCTTTTGGATATGAGCATTATCTGGAAAGGAAAGAAAAAGAAGCCTACGGTGAGCCATTGGCAGCCCGCATAAAGGCAGAGGAACAGGCGCTGATCGAAGGCTTAAAAGCAGTGCCAAAAGCAGAACGGCACAGGCTGCGGGAAATTCCGGAGGAAGAGGCCTATGATCAGTGGAGAATGCGGCTGGCTGCAGAGGCGATGGAAAATGCGGCGGAGCAGGCAGAGGAGATCTGGCAGCAGATATTGGAAAAAACTGGAAAAACAGAAGAATGGGAGATGGAGCACTGGGGTGAGACAGTGGATGGAGAAGATCCACTGTCCTGTGGTGGCGACGGGAAAGAAGCAAAAGACCAGGCGGACCGGGAAATCTCCCTATTTGAAGCACAATATGAAAACGCCCGGTCTGCCTGGACGGATGCATGTCTTTTCTGGTATGACATCTGGTGTGAGTCTCATCCGGAGCCAATCGTGGATGTCGGCATTTCGGATGGGAATGAATCTTCTTTGCAAAATGCAGAATTGTTAAAAATGGATGATTCTGAGCAGTTAGCTTAACGTGTATTTACCAGCATTCCAAGCTCTGTGATCTCGCAGCCGCCCCTGGTTCTGTGGACTTTAATGTATCCGGCACTGGCCAGCCGCTGCAGGCTGGTGCGGATATTAGCTTCTGATAAATGGATCCCTTCTTCTTTTAGCTTGCTGCACAGAAAGGAACGTCCGCTCCGGGGATTGGAAGCAATGAGGGAAAGGAGCCGGTGTTCGGTCATATCCAGCTGTTGTTCATGTTTTCGTATCTGATTTAAAATGTATCCTGGAAGGTCGCTTAAAGACAGTGGTTCCCTGTGATAGATACAGGAAAAGTAGGTACATACATTTTTCAGCTCCAGTACATTTCCCGGCCAGTCATACTGATTTAGGAAAGTCAGTACCGGTTCTGTAAGCAGTTCCCTGGAAGAAAGCCCCGGTTCGTGAAAGGCCTGTTTTAAGAAGGTTTCTAACAGCAGGGGGATATCATTTCTCCTTTGCCTTAAAGGAATAGTATATAAGGATACTGTGCCTAAAAGGAAAAACAGTTCATCTAAGAATTTGCCTTCCAGTACCCGGGAATACAGGTCACTGACTGAGGTGACGATCAGACGTAAGTCCAAAGGATGAGGAGTGGAATTATTCCCCAGAGGAATGAAAAATCCATTTTTTAAAATACTTAAAAGAAGGCGCTGCAGATCTGAATCCGCATACTGGAGGTTATTGATCAGCAGCGTTCCCCCTTTTGCTGCTTCCAGTACACCGATCTTTTTGCGGGTGCCATTTTCAGGCTGTTCATAACTGCCGATAAGGGCAGCTACTGCAGACTCTGATTTCAGGGAAGAGATATTTAAGGAAATAAAAGGTCCGTCATGACGCCGGGAGTTTAAGTGGATGGCCTGAGCTAACAGTTCCTTTTCAGTTCCGCTTTCGCCCTCTATGATAATAGGAAAGTCATTGACCGATACTCTTCGGGCTGTGTCTAACATATGCAGCTGTAAAGGATTTACAGTAGAGAAATAGCTGAAATCACATAATTTCGTAATACGGGCAGGAAACTGTTCATCCTGAATGGGATTGGTGTGGATCAGGCGGACCTGACGGCTGTCAGCAATGCTGAAATCCTGAAACCACATGCGGAAAGCTTCTTCCCCGTTGCGTATGGCAGTTCCGTCACTTTGGCCGGGATAATTGTAAATGATCCCGGCTTCTTTTAATAATCTGGAAAATTCTTTCTCATGGATATCCCGTTCTTTGATTCCCGTCATTTTCAGAAAAAGAGAATTACACAGCTCGATCTTGCCATACTGATTCAGCAGACACAGTCCTTCAGAAGCATTTTCAAGGATACCTCGGGTGATCTCTTTCATATCCAGTGCCTGACTAAGCTGCTGGTTGGACAGTCTCTGTATCTGTACAATGTGGTTTAAATAATTTTTCGTAACTTCATCAGCCAGACTGGCAGGAAGTTTGAAAAAAGCGATCAGTTCGTTGATGGTGGAAATATCTACGATACGGTTGCCGATATCTACCACCTGTCTGATAAATGAAGGAACCAGATGCACTTCTCCCGGAGTAACACCATACTGGATGTCTTCCCGCACTTTTTCAATCCCTGGAAGATAGGGGAGAAAATGATACTGGGAAAACCCGTATTCTTTTAACTGATCCATGATCTCATAGGTAGTGTCTACGGTATCATTGATCAGGTACACAAAAGAGCCCGGCGGGATCTGAAGGATGCGCTGAAGGTAGGTATGGTTGAAGGTACGCATACATACCAGCTGTTTTACAGAATCTGGAACTGGAAAAGGCATTTGGTCTTTTAATTCACTTACTGAATACAAGATACAGTCTGTCTCTTCCATGTCTTCTGGTTTCAGATCGGCGATCCTGGTAGATACAATGGTCAGATATTGCCCTAAAAGAGAGGAAAGATAGGATGCGATCCCCACTTTTGCCACTGGATTTCGGGTCAATATCAGTAATTTCTTCTTCATTTCATTCACTCTCCTTATTAGGCTGATTATATAATAATAAAATGAATAAAACAACCTAATTGCAATAGAAAATTAATTTTATTGAGAAAACCACTGTATTTTCTGTGCGGACATTTGACAGCGATATAAAGATTCATATAAAATAGTCACTAAAGCAAGGGCGCTTTTGAAAACAGTCAGAGGACTGTGCATGCGAGAAGTGTGCCCTGCTTTTTCTATATGGTCCTTTAACAAAAGGGCTGGCGGAAAAAGTAAGATAGAGGAGGATATGAAAAATGAAGAAAAGAGCTTTATTAGTAGCACTTGCAGCAGCAATGGCAGCAAGCCTTGCAGGCTGCGGCGGTTCTTCTGCATCCAGCACAACAGCAGCTGGCAGCGCAGCAGAAGGCAGTGAAGCAGCTGGAAGTGAAGCTGCAGGCGAAGCAGCAGATGCTTCTGGAAAGGACAGCCTAGTGATCGTAACATCATCTGATGTACTGTCCATGGATCCTTACAGATATGATGAGAGTGCTACCAACCAGATCATGCTCCACATTTATGAGGCACTGGTTTCACAGGATGCAGATATGGGATTTTCTCCATGTCTGGCAGAAAGCTGGGAGACATCTGAGGATGGTTTAACCTGGACTTTCCACTTAAGAAAAGATGTTAAGTTCCATGATGGTGAAGTAATGGATTCAGGTGACGTTGTTGCATCTATCAACTTAGCTTCCAATCCTGATTCTCCATCTGCATACAGCAGCTATACAGCTACTTTTGAGTCTGTAGAAGCTCCAGATGAGAACACCGTTGTTATTAAGACTACAACACCAAACCCGGTTATGTTATTTGACGTAGCTCAGCTGTATGTATTAAAGCAGGAGAATGCAGAAGTTGGTACAGAAGAGCAGGTTGCTGACAATATAGTTGGTACCGGTCGTTACAAATTCGTAGAGCAGGTTAAGGAAGATCATATTGACCTGGCAGCAAACGAAGATTACTGGGGCGAAGTACCTGCCATCAAAAATGTACGTTTCCGTCCTATTACAAATGAAGCAACCAGAACTGCTACCATGCTGACTGGTGATGTTGATTTCACCATCGATGTATCTGTACGTGATATGGATCGTCTGGATGCAACTGACGGCATCAGCGTGATCAAGCAGAAAGGTCTTCGTGAGATCTATCTGAACCTGGACAGCCGTGAAGATTCTCCTCTGTTCCCAGGACAGAAGAACCCTATGTCTGATGTAAAGGTTAGACAGGCTATGTACCTTGCAATTGATGAAGATACCATTATCAAGAACATCATGAACGGATGTGCTTTTGAGATGAACTCCATCATTCCAGAAGATTATGTAGGATACACTGAAGTTACCCGTGAAGCTTATGATCCTGAAAAAGCAAAAGAACTGTTAGCAGAAGCTGGATATCCAGATGGTTTTGAAGTAACCTTAGACGCATCAAATGACCGTTATATGAACGATGAGCAGATCGCTCAGGCTGTAGCTGGTTACCTTGAAAAAGTTGGTATCAAGGTTAACTTAAACCTGATGCCAAAGTCTAACTTCTTCAGCTACATTAAGCCAGCTGAGAACAAGTCCATGTTCTTAATGACTGGATGGTCTGATTCTTCAGGTGATGGTCTTTCCCTGGCACATGATATGATCTATACCTACAACCGTGAGGCAGGTAATGGCGGTGTCAACAGAGGCCACTACTCCAATGCACAGGTGGATGCACTGATTGATCAGGCATTTACTGAAATGGATGATGCTAAGAGAGGCGAGCTGGTAGCAGAGGCTGACAAGATCGCAAGAGAAGATTATGCATATATCCCGCTTCATTTTGAGCAGAATACTTATGCGATCAAAGATACCTTAAACTACACTCCAAGAGTAAACAAGTACGTATTTGCATGGGAGTTCTCCTACAAATAAAAGTTGGATAACAATGAAAAGGGGCCGTGTAAAGGATAGCGGCTCCTTTTCGTAAAAATGTGCTCCAGAAATGCAAAAATCCGTTGGAAATCCAACAGTTGCTGTTCATGGGTTGCATGACCAGCAACAACCAACATCCTCTCTGTACCTGCGTGTGCAGCTGACAGTGATGATCCGAGCCAGCCGTAAAGGCAGGTGAAGATGAGGATCGAAGGAACATTAGATACTCTGATAATCATAGGAGGTAAGATTTTATGATAAAGTATGTTGTAAAACGGTTTGTGCAGATGATCGTGGTACTTTTTATAGTATCCCTTCTTGTATTTCTGCTGACCAACTTTATCGGTGACCCGGTTGATATGCTGGTACCGGAAAACGCAACCCTTGAACAGATCGAATCCGCAAGAGCCAGATTAGGACTTGATAAGCCTCTTCCGGTTCAGTACGGTATTTTTATTAATGATGTACTCCATGGCAACTTTGGCAAGTCTTATACATATGGCAAACCTGCTATGGATCTGATCTTTGAACGTATGCCTGCAACTCTTGAATTAGTTGCTGTTGCTGCCTGTCTTGTACTGTGTATTGCCATTCCTTTAGGTGTATATGCAGGTGCTTATCCTAAGAGAGCCAGCAGCAAGCTCATTATGTCCGGTTCTATTTTAGGTATTTCTCTTCCTTCCTTCTGGGTTGGCATGATGATGATCTACGTTTTTGCAGTTGTTTTAAGACTGCTTCCGGCTTCCGGCCGTGGAAATACGGTAATGGTGGGAAATGTAGCTTTAAGCATTTTTGCTCCCGGAGGTATCCGTTATGTCATTCTTCCGGCAATAACACTGGCTCTGACCAATGTGGCTACCATGCTTCGACTGACCCGTTCCGGCATCCTGGAAAATATGCGTCAGGATTATATTAAGTTTGCAAGAGCAAAAGGTGTTCCTGCCAAGTCCATTCTTTTTGGACATGCTTTAAAGAATGCGCTGATCCCGGTTGTTACTATTTTCGGTATGGATCTGGGAAATATGATCGCGTTCACCACCATTACAGAGACCATTTTTGCATGGCCTGGCATGGGCAAGCTGCTTATTGATGCTATTAATAAATCAGACAGACCTATTATCGTGGCTTATCTGATGGCAGCAGCCTGCATGTTTGTGGTGCTGAACTTTATTGTTGATATTTTATATACACTCATTGATCCTAGAATTGAATTGAGGTGATGAACATGGAAGAGAAAGTAACCATTGAAAAAACAGGATGGTGGAAAAACTTTTTAAAGTCTGAGTTTTTCTATCACTATAAACACAATATTCCAGCCATCATCGGAAGTATCCTGGTGGTAGTTGCAATCCTGGTTGCAGTATTTGGACGTTTCCTGGCTCCGCAGAACCCATATGACCTGACTGCCATCAGTCTGGCAGATTCTTATCTTCCACCTGTATGGTTAGACGGCGGAAAAGCCGGATTTTTGCTGGGAAGTGATGAACAGGGCCGTGATATTTTAAGTGCCATTATCTATGGTAGCGCAAGTTCCATTATGATCGGTCTGGTAGGTATGATCTGTTCCTGTGCCATTGGTACCACACTGGGACTGTTAGCAGGATATTTTGGCGGCAAAGTAGATGCTGTTATCATGCGTATTGCAGATGTACAGCTGTCTTTCCCATCCATGCTGATCGCATTATTCATCATGTCCGTATTTGGACGCGGCGTGGGAAAACTGCTGATCGCCCTGACTATGGTAGGTTGGGTAACTTATGCAAGAACCGTCCGCGGTGAAACACTTTCCGTTAAAAAAATGGAATATGTGGAAGCAGCACGTACCATCGGCCTTCCAAACCGCATTATCATTATAAAACATGTACTTCCAAACGTGATCAATTCCATTATCGTTCTGGCAACCATCCAGATCGGAAGCTTTATCCTGACAGAGGCAACCTTAAGCTTTTTAGGTGTTGGTGTGCCGATCACACAGCCTTCTTTGGGACTGCTTGTAAAAACTGGTTTTGATGTATTGTTCTCAGGTCTGTGGTGGGCATCTGTGTTCCCAGGTCTGTATATCATGCTGATCGTATTCGGTATTAATCTTTTAGGTGACTTCTTAAGAGATGAGCTGAACCCGAATCTGAAATAGGAGGTGCGGTATGGAAGATAAAGTATTATTAGACGTACAGGGATTAAAAACATATTTCCACACCTTCAAGGGCGTGGTAAAAGCAGTAGATAATGTAAGCTTCAGCTTAAAAGAAGGTGAGATCTTAGGTATCGTAGGTGAGTCCGGAAGTGGAAAGTCTGTTACCAGTTTCTCTATTTTAAAGCTGGTAGAAGATCCGGGTGTGGTAGATGCAGACCATATCATGTTTGATGGAAAAGACCTGGCAAAGATCAGTGAAAGAGATATGTCAAAGATCCGTGGAAAAGACATTTCCATGGTATTCCAGGATCCTATGACATCTTTAAATCCTCTTTATACCATCCAGAGACAGATGGAAGAAGTGCTGATCCTTCATGAGCCACAGATGAACAAGGCACAGAGAAGAGAGCGATGTATTGAGCTGCTCCATGCAGTAGGCATCCCAAATCCGGAAGAACGCTTAAAAGAATATCCAAACCAGTTTTCCGGTGGTATGCGCCAGCGTGTTATCATTGCCATTGCACTGGCTACTAATCCGAAGCTGCTGATCGCAGATGAGCCTACTACTGCCCTGGATGTTACCATTCAGGAACAGATATTAAAGCTTATGAAAAAGCTGGTGAAGGAGCATAATACCTCTCTGATGCTGATCACTCATGACCTGGCAGTTGTATCCCAGATGGTTGACAAGATCAATGTTATGTACTGTGGAAAACTGGTAGAGACCGGAAAGACAGAGGATATTATTTATCATAATGCACATCCATACACTGAGGGACTTTTAAATTCCATTCCAAAGCTGTATGAGGACAGAGACCGTCTGGACTATATTCCCGGTATGGTTCCAAATATGTTTGAGCTGCCGGAAGGCTGTTATTTTGCACCAAGATGTAAATACTGCCAGGAGATATGCCGCCATGAAAAGCCGCAGATGCAGGAAGTGGGACCGGGCCATATGGCTGCATGTCACTTCCCACTGTTAAAGAAAAAAGAACAGGAGGAAGCATAAATGGAAACATCCAAGACTCTCATTGAAGTAAAAAATGTATGTCAGGAGTTCCACCTTACAAAAGGCCTCCTGCAGTCCCTTCGTTTTGAAAAGGGAAAGCTTGTAAAAGAAGATAAAGTAGTTCACGCTGTAAATGATGTAAGCTTTGAGATTAAAAAAGGGGAAGTTTTCAGTCTGGTAGGAGAAAGCGGCTGCGGTAAATCTACTACAGCAAGAACCGTTATCCGCCTCCTGGAGCCAACCTCCGGACAGGTACTCTATAAAGGAAAAGATATCAGCCACTTAGGACCAAATGAGCTTCTTCCTTACCGCAAGAGCATGCAGATGATCTTCCAGGATCCTTATGCATCCTTAAATCCGAGACAGAGAGTTGCTGACATCATTATGGAACCCCTTCTGTTCCATGGCATTGCAAAGACCAAAGAAGAAGCAAGAGAACGCTGCATGAGTATTTTAGCCCGTGTTGGTTTAAGACCGGAGCAGGCTGGAAGATACCCTCATCAGTTCTCCGGCGGACAGAGACAGCGTATTGGTATTGCAAGAGCCTTAGCTGTAAATCCGGAGTTCATCATTGCCGATGAGCCGGTATCCGCTCTGGACGTATCCATTCAGGCCCAGATCTTAAACCTGTTAATGGATCTGAAAGATGAATTTAATTTCTCTTATCTGTTTATTGCACATGACTTATCAGTTGTACGTCACATCAGTGACAGACTGGGCGTTATGTATCTGGGAAGTATTGTGGAAATGGGAGATAAACACACCCTTTTCACCAATCCGGTACATCCGTATACCAAGGTGCTGTTTGCAGCAGTTCCTACTGTAGGCGAAAAGCCGCTGGTTCAGGGAATTGATGCAAAGGGAGAGATTCCAAGCCCTGTAAACCTTCCAAAGGGCTGTTATTTCAGCGACCGATGCCCATATGCTACCGACCGCTGCCGTCAGGAAAAGCCGGTGCTGCGTGAAGTAGAACCAGGACATATGGCTGCTTGTCATCTGCTTTAAGCTGTAATTAAGTAAGGCTGCAGGCGCCAGAACGTTTGCGGCCTTGTTTTGTATCGTTTGTATAGGAAGCAGCTTGTGAATATCCTTTAACGGAGGTGTGGATTATGACAGAAATAAAAGGGATTTCTGTGGATGAATGGAAGAAAAAGATATGTGAGGAGACAGAGCGGTTAAGACCGCAGCTGATCCAGCTTTCCCATAGCATCCATGATGAGCCGGAGATCGGTTTTCAGGAGTTTAAATCATCTGCCAAGATATGTGATTTCCTGGAAAAACAGGGATTTGAAACAGAAAGAGGCTGCTGTGACCTTCCAACATCCTTTAAGGCAGTGAAAAAAGGAACAGGAAAAGGCCCGGTAGTGGCTTTTTTAGCAGAATATGATGCTTTAAGAGGCGTAGGACATGGCTGCGGCCATAATGTGATCGCCACCTGTGCTTCCGGTGCATTTGCTTCTTTAGCGAAAATATTTGTGGAAATGGGAATTGCAGGAGAAGTTTGGATCATTGGAACTCCTGCAGAAGAAGGCGGTGCCGGAAAGGCTATTATGCTGGAACGGGGCGGCTTTGATGGAGTGGATTTTGCACTGATGATCCATCCCACCTGTGGCGGTGAAAGCAGGAACTATATTAACCGGAACGGAAGAGCTTCCGGAAGTCTTACCATTTCCTTTACAGGACAGTCTGCCCATTCCTCTGCACCGGCAACTGGCATCAATGCCCTGACGGCAGCTATCAGCGTGTTTAACCAGATCGATATGCTGCGCCCGTTATTTGAAACAGAGGACAATGTAAACGGGGTTATTTTAGAGGGCGGAACTGCCTCCAATATAATACCGGGATTTTCAAAATCTGAGTTCTGTATCCGTGCAGCAACGATGAAGCGAGTTGATGAGCTTCAGAATATGATCATCAGCTGTGCAAAGCGGGCGGAAAGCCTTACAGGTGCAAAGGTACAGATCCAGTCAGAACCGATCTATGCAGAGCGTTATCCATGTCTGCCGATCTGTGAAGATTTTAAGGAAAATATGGCCCGTGTAGGCGTCAGCATGTGTCTGCCTGATCCGAAACTGCTCTTTGGTTCTTCTGACATTGGAAATGTGTCCATTAAGATCCCGGCGATCCATGATTATCTGTCTATTACAGATGAAGAGATCCCGGCCCATTCCAGTCAATATGCTAAGGCTGCTGCAGAACCGGGGGCAGATGAGATCTGCATTAAAGGGGCAAAAGGGCTGGCAATGACCGGACTGGATCTGCTGTTAGATGAAAAACTTCGTCAGGCGGCAGCGGAGTACCACGAAAAAGCGGTACCGGATTTCTATAAGAAATAAAGCAACAAATTTATCAGATATTTAGGAGAATAGGACCATGATATTATTGAAACAGGCTGATGTATACGCACCGGAACATCTTGGGATCAAAGATGTTTTAGTGTGCGGAGGAAAGATCGAGGCAGTAGGAGATAACCTGGAAGGAGGTACTGGCTGTGAAGTCATCGATGCAAAAGGAATGCGCTTAACACCAGGTCTGATCGACCGTCATGTTCATGTAACAGGCGGCGGCGGAGAAGGAAGCTTCCATACAAGAACTCCTCAAGTTGAGCTTTCTTCTATTTTAAAGGCTGGTATCACTACTGTTTTAGGACTTCTTGGAACAGATGATATGTCCCGCAGTGTGGAAAACCTGTTAGCGAAGGTAAAGGCATTAAAGGAAGAAGGTATTACTGCTTATGCTCTCTGCGGTGCTTACGGCTATCCGCCGGTGACCTTAACAGGAAGCGTAAAGAAAGATATTGCCTTTGTAGACGAGATCATGGGCTTGAAACTGGCTCTTTCTGACCACAGGGCACCAAATATCTCTGTAGATGAGCTGATCCGTTTGGGAAGTGATGTACGTACTGCAGGCATGATCGGCGGAAAGCCTGGATTTATCGTTTTACATATGGGAAGCGGAAAGAAGAAATTAGGGCCTGTATTTGAGGCACTGGCTGAGACTGATATCCCGGTAAAGACCTTCCAGCCTACTCATATGAGCCGCAACCATGAGCTGTATCTGGATGGACTGAAACTGGCAAAAATGGGCGGTTATATTGATATTACCTGTGAAGATTTTGTAAATGGCGAGCCAGTCATCGGACATGATCCAATGCCTGCACTTCTTGAAGAGGCAAAGGCAGCAGATGTTCCTATGGACCACATTACCTTCAGCTCTGACGGTCAGGGAAGCTGGTCCAGCTATGATGAAGCAGGCATGCTAAAAGAAATCGGTGTTACCGATGTGGGAAATATGTATGCACAGATGTGTTCTTTAGTCACCAGAGGCGGCTTTGACTTTGCTGAGGCATTGACCTATTTTACTTCCAATGTTGCAAAAGCACTGGAGATCGAGAAGAAAAAAGGCCATATCATTGCAGGCGCTGATGCAGATATCCTGCTGATCAAAGATGACTTAACATTGGATACCGTCATTGCAGGCGGCCGTAAGATGATGGAAGGAGGAACTCTTTTAGTAAGAGGAACATACGAGCATGATTGATATGAATGTATTAAGAGACCTGACTAATGCTTTTGGCCCAAGCGGATTTGAAGAAGATGTGGTAAGAGCGGTAAGAAAACACTGCACAGGCATGAATCTGACCAACGATGCCATGAATAATGTATATGCAAGGATCGGCGGAAATACAGATGGAAAGAAGCCGGTGCTGATGCTGGATGCTCACACGGATGAGTGCGGTTTTATGGTACAGGGAATTATGGAAAATGGTCTGTTAAGCCTGATCATGTTAGGGGGAATGGATCTGCCAAGTATTCCGGCCCATACGCTGCTAGTACGCACTAGAGAAGGCAAACTGGTAAAGGGTATTACTACTTCCCGTCCGGTGCATTTTATGACAGATAAAGAAAAGAGTGCGCCATTAGACATCCGTGAAATGTTCTTGGATGTAGGTGCATGCAGCAAAAAAGAGGCAATGGAAAGCTTCGGCATCCATATCGGTGATCCGGCTGCTCCGGAAGTGGATTTTGAGTATGACGCAGAGCATGGATTATGCTTTGGCAAAGCTTTTGACAACCGTATGGGCTGTGCCTGCATCATTCACACGTTAAAGGCACTGCAGGCAGTAAAGGATGATCTGGCAGTGGAAGTAGTAGGTGCTTTTGCTTCTCAGGAAGAGGTTGGAATGAGAGGTGCAACGGTTACCTCTGCACAGGTACAGCCGGATCTGGCCATTGTATTTGAAGGGTCTCCGGCAGATGATTTTTATTTCAGCGCTGAAAAATCCCAGGGCGGCATGCATAAAGGCGTACAGATCCGCTGCATGGATAAGAGCTATATTACCAATCCTGCATTTTTAGAGTACGCACATGAACTGGGCGATACCATGGGCATTACCTACCAGGATACAGTAAGAAGAGGCGGCAGCACTAACGCAGGCAAGATAAGCCTTGCAGGAAAAGCCGTACCAACCCTGGTACTTGGCATTCCAAGCCGTTATGTACACAGCCATTATAATTTCTGTGCCATTGAAGATGTGGAAAACACTGTCCGCATGGCAGTTGAGGTTATTAAGGGCCTGAATGATGAGCGGATCAGGCATCTGATGCATCAGGATATCCTGTAAGAGTTTCTAAAAACAGGATTTTGGAAAAATCTGGAAAACATGAAAATAGGACTGCTCTGGTGTGGCCTGTGTGGCTGCACCGGGTGGTCCTTTTTTGTGCAGATCTGCCGATTTTTTGCGTCTGGTTTTCCAGCACGGCATTCCCGCCTGCCGGCGGGAACTTCTCCACCCGGTTTTCTTACTGGTATTTTTTCTATCTCTGGTGGGAGAAGCCTTCCTATGTTATAATTCTTTAGAAAAACTTTCATTTTTTATGAAGCGCCTCTTCCAATTTCATTGCTACTATATAAACCGTAAGGAGGAAATGAGTATATGAACGGAGACAGTATCCTTTTAGTAGAGGATGACAAAGAAATACGCCAGGGAGTGGAAATTTTCCTGCGCAGCCAGGGGTATCAGGTATTTCAGGCAGAAAACGGCCTTGAAGGCTTAAGGGTCCTGGAAGAAAGGCCCATTGACCTGGCAATCGTAGACGTGATGATGCCGGTAATGGACGGTATCACCATGACCGCAAAGCTGCGGGAAAAATACGACTTTCCGGTGATCTTCCTTTCGGCGAAGACAGAAGAGGTGGATAAGATCCTGGGATTGAACATAGGAGCAGATGACTATGTAACAAAGCCATTTACACCTATGGAATTAATGGCAAGAGTCAATTCCCAGCTGCGCAGATATCACCGCTTCTTAGACCGGCTAAATTCCGGACAGAAGGAAAATCCAAAGATCCACCAGGTAGGCGGACTGGAAGTAAATGAGGAGACAGTGGAAGTCATTGCAGACGGCAAAAACGTAAAAGTGACTCCCATTGAATTTAAGATCCTTCTCCTTCTCATCCGCAATCCGGGAAGAGTTTTTCCGGCAGAAGAAATCTACGAACGTGTCTGGAACGAACGTGCCATTAACACAGATACTGTCATGGTCCATATACGCAACCTTCGGGAAAAAATCGAAGTGGATCCAAAAGATCCAAAATATATAAAGGTGGTGTGGGGCGTTGGATACAAACTTGAAAAACAGGGATGATCTGAAAGAAAAAAACATAAAAACGGAAGTGGTAAAAGAAAAAAACAAGGCGGAAAAGAACCACAATTGGAAAATTCTGGGAATTATAGCCATGATACTGACGGTTTTTATTGCTGCGGGTACCACAGTGGGGCTATATCCCTATATGGAAGAGAAGGCTGCAGAGTTCAACAGCAGGAACCGCCGTCAGGAAACAGAAGCAGCAGGGGGATTTGGAAATCTGACCACCCAGGTGATGAATTTCAGCTACGTTCTCTGGCATCAGCAGAAACAGGAAGAAAATGGTGGTATACTTACTTATTCCCAGACGTTCCTTGCAGGCGATGGGACCGGGGCTGCGTATGGGGTAAGTGCAGAAAATATGCAGAGTGCACCGGAAATACTGGGCGCTTCCAATACAGCAGCCGATGGAGATGCGGCAGCAAATACAGCTGCAGTGACCGGTGCAGCTACAGGAGATACCAGTGAAGAAGTCCATGATGCAGACAATACAGAGAATACGGAAGATACAGAAGATATTCAGGCTCTCAGAGAAGAAATAAAAGACATGATTGATGAACTGGGGACCACATGGAATAATCTTTATAACCAGTATAATGACCGGATCTCCTATGCAGTCATGGATCCTCAGGGCGGATACCTGCGCAGCAATGTAAATGATCCCCAGGAAATATTCTCCCGTACTGTAGCAGATAATGAACTTCAGTTTACCGTACATTTTGATGAAAACGGCAGACTGACGGTGTCCGATGTAAAAGGCCTGGAAAGCAATACCTCCGGCCTGATTCGTTCCATTGGCCGCTTTGAGTTCTATGATCCCTTAGCTTCAAGACTGACAAACAGCTACCGGAGAGCAGGACTGGAATTTAACGGCCCGAAAAATATGACAATCAAGTTCCGCTGCCAGCCAAACAAACTGGGAAGCTGGAATGAGGAAAAACCGCAGAATGCATATGCATATGACAATTATGACTATCAAAGCGGTCACGGATTTATTACCGTTGTTATGTATGTAAGCCTGGCAGTCCTGGTGGCAGCACTTCTCATCCCCTTTATTCCGGGAATGGAAGTGGTCAAAATGAAGGTATTTAGCTGGTCATTTGAGCCTCTTTGTGTCATCGGAGTGGGCTGGCTGCTGCTTCTTTTAAATATGGAGATCCCATTAGATATAGTACGCAGCTTTATGGCAGGAACTCTCCAGGCAGAGCTGGCAAAAGCAGGCTTTTTACCATTTATGGTCAATGCATTGGCTGTTGCAGCCAATTTCCTGTTCTGGGTGGTCATTTACGGAATGTTTTACTGGGGTATCACCAATTTCCGTTCCTTCTTCAGCTTAGGCCCATGGCGCTATTTTAAAGAGCGCACCTGGCTTGGAAGATTCCTTCGTTTTTGCAAACGCTGGGTATGCACAGGCCTGGATCTATTCTCACAGACAGACTGGGAAAGCAGATCAAGTAAGATCATAGGAAAGGCAGTGATCGCAAACTTTGTGATCCTGGCATGTATTTCCCTGCTGTGGTTCTGGGGCATTGGCGCACTGGTTCTTTACTCTATTATATTATTTTTTCTGTTAAAGAAATACTGGGGAAAAGTACAGGAAAAATACCATAAGCTCCTTCATTGCATCCAGGAAATGGCAGAGGGAAACCTGAATGTGAAAGAAGAGGAAGATCTGGGAATCTTTGAGCCATTTAAGAACCAGTTATTTAAGGTACAGGACGGCTTCAAAAAAGCAGTGGAAAAAGAGGTAAAAAGCGAGCGCACCAAAACAGAGCTGATCACCAATGTTTCCCACGACTTAAAAACACCGTTGACTGCCATTATTACTTATGTAAATCTGTTAAAGCAGGAAAATATTACCGAAGAAGAACGAAACTCCTACATCCAGATCTTAGACCAGAAATCCATGCGATTAAAAGAGCTGATCGAAGACCTGTTTGAGGTAAGCAAGGCGGCAAACGGTACCGTAGTTCTTCATCCAGAAGAGGTAGATGTGGTCAGTCTGTTAAAACAGGTCCGTTTTGAACTTTCTGATAAAATAGAAGCCAGCGGCATTCAGTTCCATTTTGACCTGCCAAATGAGCGCCTGGCGGCGTCCTTAGACGGCCAGAAGACCTGCCGTATCTTTGAAAATCTTCTGGTGAACATCACCAAGTATGGCATGAAAGGCACCAGGGCCTATATTAAAGCAGAAAAAGACGGAGAATATGTACAGGTAACACTGCGAAACATCTCCGCAGAAGAACTGAAGATCTCACCGGAAGAGCTGACAGAACGTTTCGTAAGAGGGGATGCGTCCAGAAATACAGAAGGCTCCGGTCTTGGTCTTGCCATTGCAAGAAGTTTTACCGAAGTCCAGGGCGGTACCATGAAGATAGAGGTGGAAGGAGACCTGTTTAGGGTGATCCTTCGCTGGAAGTTAAAGGATGGCAGTGAAGAGCCGGAAGAAACAATCCAGGAAGGATCAGTCCGGGAAAAGTTAGTTCAGGAAGAACCAGAAGCAGATGATCTGGATACGTCAGATCAATAGATATAATTTTTATAATAAGCCTGAAAAAGATCAATAAAGGCCTTCTGGGCTTTGGATAAATAATTCTTACCTGAAGTAACGATATCAAATAACCGCGCAGAAGCAGGAGAATTGATCTTATAATAAGACATTTCAGGGTGTGCGTTAGTCAGCATCCAGTCACTGATAAAAGCTGCCCCGATCCCGGATCTGGCCAGATGATAAGAGGTTACCAACTGTGATACCTCCATGGTGATATTGGGAGTTATTCCTGCTTCTTTAAAAAAAGTCATACTCCGTTTACGAAGATTGTTGCCTGGAGTCAGTAAAATAAAAGGTGTATCTGCAAATGCCTGCAAAGTGATAGAAGGACAATCCGGATCTTCAAACTTACGGGCCAGGACATCCTGGGAAGAAAGGGCTGTTTCAGTGAAAAAACGGTTTACAGAAAAATGGCTTGGAACAGCTAACAGGATCGTATCCTGAAAGGAAGGAGAACGACGCAGTTTATCAGAAGGATTAGGAGTACAATTAAAGGTCAAGTCTATTTTGTCATTTTTTAACATATCAATCAGTTCCCAGGAACCAGCTTCAATAAGTTGAAAACTGATCCCCGGGAACTTTTTTTTGTAAGCTGCAATAACAGGGGGAAGAATATAGGCATTAAAATAATGAGTTCCGCCAACACGCAGATGTCCTGTTTTCAGATCAGTCAGGTCATTCAGCTGCATGGCAAGCTCCTGCTCTAAATGCTGGATCTGTTCAATTTTCTGGATATAGATCATGCCGGCTTCAGTCAGCTCCAAAGGCTTTTTGTCCCGGTTAAATAAGGGCATTCCCACTTCATGTTCTACTTTTTGTACGGAAATACTTAAAGCAGGCTGGGTCAGGAAAAGCTTTTCGGCTGCTTTTGAGAAGCTTCCGCATTGATAAACAGTGTAAATATATTTCATTTCTAGCTGCATGGGATCTCCTTTTGCGTATAAATTTAATTTATAATAACATAAAAATCATAAAATTGATTTTATCATATAGCAGATCTATACTGATGTCAAGAGATACAGATGAGCCAAAAAAATGAATGTAGCAGGAGGAAAAATATGAAGGTAGATGCACTGATCATGGATCCAAAAGACAATGTAGTAACCTGTGTAAGAGATGTAAAAGCAGGGGAAGTGGTCCATTACCGCAGCAAAAATGAGAATCTGGAAATTTTAGCAAAAGAGGCAATCCCATTTTCCCATAAGATCTCACTGACAGATCTGGATGAAGGACAGGAAGTTATAAAATATGGAGAGCTGATCGGAAAGACTACAAGAAAAATCAATGAAGGATGCCTGGTAGATCATAACAATATTTACAGCGTGCCCCGTGACTATGAAAGCGAACTGGTAGAAGAAAAGGGCGAAGAGCCTGTTGAGATCCGGAAAACAGAAAATGGAGAAAAAATCCAGTTTCTGGGATACCGACGTTCCGATGGAAGAGTGGGGATCCGTAATCATGTACTGATTCTTCCAGCCTGTGCCTGCGGAAGTGAGTCAAGCCGTATTGTTGCAAGCCAGGTAAGGGGAGCAGTAAACATTGTATTTAACACAGGATGTTCAGATGTAGCAGACAATACAGCCATGTCCCAGAAAATTTTAACAGGATTTGCATGTAATCCTAATGTATACGGAGTTGTGATCATCGGTCTTGGATGCGAAACGGTAGGACATAAGCAGTTAAGAGAAAAGATCCAGAAGATGACAGATAAACCGGTAGTATCCTTTGGAATCCAGGAAGAAGGCGGTACCTTAAAGACCATTGAAAAGGCTACAAGAGCAGCAAGAGAACTGGCTGCACAGGCTGGTCTCGTAAGAAAAGAATGGTGCGATATTTCTGAACTGCTTATGGGAATTGAATGCGGCGGATCAGATGCTACATCAGGAATTGCTTCCAATCCTGCAGTAGGAGAATTAAGTGATCTTTTAGTGGATCTTGGTGCATCTACGATCATGAGTGAGTCTATTGAATGGATCGGAGGAGAACATATTGTGGCAAAACGAGGAGCAACACCTAAGATCCACAATCAGGTAATCCGTGTCTGTGAAGAATATGAAAAACATTTAAAACAGGCAGGACAGGACTGCCGTGCAGGACAGCCAACACCTGGAAACAAAGCAGGAGGCCTTTCTACACTGGATGAAAAGAGTCTTGGATGTATCCGTAAAGGCGGAACAAGACCTATAGTTGAAGTATTAGAGCAGGCGGTACGCCCGAGCAAACATGGTGCCATTGTTATGGATACAGCAGGATATGACATCTCTTCTGTTACATCCATGGTGGCAGCCGGATGTGCCTGCGTCATATTTACAACTGGACGGGGAACACCAACAGGAAACGCTATTGCACCTGTTTTAAAAGTAACAGCCAATAAACGGACTTATACACACATGGAAGACAACATGGATGTGGATTTAAGCGGGATCATTGAGGGTACGAAGACAATTGAAGAAAGCGGAAAAATGCTTTTAGATGAGATCGTTCAGGTCTGCAACGGCAAACTGACCAAAGCAGAAGCTTATGGATTTTCTGATATTGCAGTAGACCATGTATGCAGATTTGTATAAAAAGCGGGGGTGTGCACATATGAATCCAATAAAAAAATGGAATCAGCTGGGTTTATTTACAAGAATTATGGTGGGATTTGTTCTTGGTATTGCAGCAGGACTTATTTTTGGAGAGAAAGCAACAAAGCTGGCATTTCTTGGAACAATCCTAACACGTCTTTTGACCATGGTAGTTGCACCATTGGTGCTGGGACTTTTGATATGTTCGGCAGCAGATGTAAAGGATTTTAAAACATTAGGAAAAATTGGAGGAAAGACATTAGGAATTTTTCTTGGCGGTACTGCAATAGCCGTTGCTATTGGTCTTGTTTTATGTAATATCATGCAGATCGGTGCTGGATTTGTGATGGAGTCAGCGCAGGCCTATGATGCAAAAGAAATCCCAAGTATTGTAGATACCCTGATGGACATTATCCCAACCAATCCATTTAATTCTTTAAGCACACAAAATCTGCTTCAGATCATCTTTTTCTCATTATTGTTAGGCTTTGCTTTGATCAAACTGGGAGAAAAAGGAGAACCTGTTTTGAATTTCTTTCGTGCATGGACAGAGGCATGGAAGGAAATTACGAATATTGTTCTGGAATTTACACCATATGGCGTATTTGGTCTGATGGCAAATATTGTTGGTAAATATGGTATGGATGTAATGCTTCCTTATATGAAAACAATTGCTGCATGTTATATTACCTGTGCATTATTTACCATTTTTGTACAAGGTGGATTAATGGCTGGTCTGTACGGCGGAATCAGTCCGATCCGTTTTTTCTCGGTCATGAAAGAAGCAATGCTTTTTGTATTTGCAACCTGCTCCAGTGTGGCAACGATACCATTAAACTTAAAATGCACGAAAGAGTTAGGTGTCAGTGATAAGATTGCAGATTTTGTTATTCCATTCGGTGCAGTTATGAATATGAATGGAACAGCAATTTATGAGGCAGTAGCAGTTATTTTTGCATCACAGGTTTTTGGCATTCAATTAACACTGACCCAGCAGATCATGGTCATGGTAACAGCAGTTTTAGCTTCCGTAGGAACAGCAGGTATCCCTGGTTCTGGTCTGGTGATGCTGACGATTGTCTTGAATGCAGTACATCTGCCATTGGAAACAATTGGTCTGTTAGCTGGTATTGACCGCATTTTGAACATGGCACGAGTTATTCCTAATATTGTAGGTGATGCTGCTGCAGCAGTTGTAGTAGCAAAAAGTGAAGGCGAATTAAATACAGTAGGGTTAAAAAAATAATATAAAAAAAAGGGTTGCTGTGTTTATGTGCAGCAACCCTTTTTTGAACAAAAAATTTATACAAATGTGGTCAGGAATTCACTGTGGCAGAACTGGTATCAGGAGCTGCTCCATTTTCAGCAACAAGTTTGTCAGCGGGATCTGTATCAGCAGCGAGTACCTGTTTCAAAGCATCCTCAGCCCCATTCAGATTAATATTCCGGGTGACTTTGGCATCATATGTATCTGCCTTCATGATCTCAGCAAGATCTACGCCTGTAGCCTCTTTCATGGACTCAAACAGCTTTGCCATAACAACAGGAACATTACCTGCAATATTGCCAACACCGTCATCAGCCCCATTTCCTCCGCCGATAATAGTGATCTTGTCGATCTGGGATAAAGGTTCTGCGATCTTTCCTGCAATCTCAGGAAGGACTTTCATCATCATTTCTGCCATGGCAGCGTGGTTGTATTTCTGGTAAGCCTGGGCTTTTTTCTCCATACCTTCTGCTTCTGCAAGAGCCTTTGCCTGGATGGCAGCAGCTTCTGCTTCACCTTTGGCACGGATACCTTCTGCTTCCTGGAGCATGGCATATTTCTGTGCTTCTGCCTGTGCTTTTTGCGCTTCTGCTTCTTTTTCACGCTCATATTTCTTAGCTTCCGCCTCTCTCTGGCGGCGGGTCAGGTCAGCTGCGGCTGCCTGTTCAATAGCGTAGCGGTCGGCATCCGCTTTTTTATTGATCTCAGCTTCTAATGCCTGCTGCTGTACAGCAACTTCCTGTTTGCGCAGTTCAGCTTCACGTTCAGCTTTGGCAATCTGGGCATTTACAGTAGCTGCCTGGATGGTCTTTTGCTGTTCCTGTTTCTGGATCTCGTAAGCAGCATCTGCTTCAGCCTTTTTCGTGTCAGAGGCTTTCTGCAGTTCAGCCTTTTTAATAGCCAGTTCATTGTTTTTCTGGGCGATCTCTGTTTCTGCCAGAACCCGTGCTTCATTGGAAGCTTTATCTGCAGCTGCCTGGGCGATGGCAATATCACGTTCAGCTTCTGCCTTTGCAATAGAAGCATCCTTGCGGATCTTAGATGTGTTATCCATACCAAGATCCTGGATCAGGCCATGTTCATCAGTTACATTCTGGATATTGCAGGAAAGGATCTCAATCCCAAGCTTTTCCATATCCTTGGAAGCCTTTGCCATAACCTGGTCAGAGAAAGAATCCCGGTCTGTATTAATGGCACGAAGGGTCAGCGTACCAATGATCTCACGCATGTTGCCCTGAAGAGAATCCTGCAGATCAGCGGCGATCTTGGCGGAGTTCTTATTTAAGAAGTTTCGCATAGCAAGCTTTAACATAGCCGGATCATCTGCCACGCGCACCTTTGCAACTGCATCTACCATGACATTGATAAAATCGTTGGTAGGAATGTATTCATCTGTTTTAATATCAACAGTGATCTGGCCAAGATACAGTTTATCTAACTGTTCAAAAAAAGGCAGCTTTAAACCGGCGCGGCCTACCAGGACTCTGGGCTCTTTTCTGAGACCGGAAATAATGTAGGCGTGATCCGGCGGGGCTTTTACATACCCCTGGGTTATGATGAGAAGCACCAGAAGCACTACCAGGATAACGGGACCAAAATAGAGGATCAGTTCTAACATAGGAACTCCTTTCTGACACTGCCGGAAAGCTGTGTCCGCAGCTTAAAGTAAAGTGCTGTATTATCTGCATGTATTGATATGTATCTGAATTTTAACATACAAATGTTCTAAAATATATACACTTCATTAAATTGTCAAAAAAAAGTAAGGAAAAAAGAAAAAGCTGGGGAAATCATTTCTCCAGCGCATTTTTTAAGCCTCCTAAAAACTCAATATCATCTTTTTTTACCCGGATATTAGCAGCCATGGTCTTTCCAGAACTGTTTGTAACCTTGATCTCGATCAGGCTGCCCTCATCTAAAAAGCTTTCCCTGGAAGCTGTTTTCACAAAGGAGATCATCTTCGGGTGATTGGTCCGGAATTTTTCCCAGGATGGTTTTAAAGCAAGAAAATTCATTGGATTCATGTCCTGTACACCTCTTTCGCGGCTGAATACGCCAGTTAGTTATAACTATTATACCCAAAGGTTTACCAATTGACAAGACAGCAGGTATGAAGTATCATTTTTTAAGAAACAGATTGTTTTTATTACACTTAAAGAGAACTGCAAAGAGGAAAAAACATATGTTAAATCAGTTTTCAAGAACAGAATTATTATTTGGCAAAGCAGCCATGGAGAAGCTGGCTTCTTCCCGGGTGGCAGTATTCGGGATCGGCGGAGTAGGCGGCTATGTGTGTGAGGCACTGGTGCGAAGCGGAGTAGGTGCATTTGACCTGATCGACGATGACAAAGTATGTCTGACAAACTTAAACCGCCAGATCATTGCAACCCATAAAACAGTAGGAAAATATAAGACAGATGTAATGAAAGAGCGTATTCTGGAGATCAATCCAGATGCAGAAGTAGAAGTCCATAAATGTTTCTTCCTGCCGGAAAATGCAGGGGAATTTCCATTTGAAGACTACGATTATATTGTAGATGCAGTAGATACTGTTACAGCTAAGCTGGAACTGGTAATGAAAGCAAAAGAAAAGGGAGTTCCCATCATCAGTTCCATGGGTGCCGGAAATAAATTAGATCCCACCATGTTCCGGGTGGCAGATATTTATAAAACAAAAGTCTGCCCACTGGCAAAAGTCATGCGCCGTGAGCTGAAAAAAAGAGGAGTAAAGAAATTAAAGGTAGTTTACTCCGAAGAACAGCCTGTAAGACCGATCAATGATATGGCGATCAGCTGCAGAAATCATTGTATCTGCCCGCCGGGAGCAGCCAATAAATGTACGGAACGCCGGGATATTCCGGGAAGTACGGCATTTGTGCCCTCAGTTGTAGGTCTGATCATTGCAGGCGAAGTCATCAAAGATCTGACAAAAGATGTGATGGTTAAAGCAGAGCAGTAATTGGGAAAATATGGAAAACAAAATATGCATTGTGTGTATGTTAAGGTAAATGTTTCTTTATCAATCTGTCTGCTTTGCAGACAGAACGTATGGATCAAGGAGAGAAAATGACAGAAGAGAAAAAGATATGCGAATACCTGGAGGTCCTTTCTTCCAAGGCACCGGTTCCAGGTGGCGGCGGGGCATCTGCTTTAGCAGGAGCGCTGGGAAATGCCCTGGGACAGATGGTGGTAAACCTGACTGTAGGAAAGAAAAAATATGCAGAAGTAGAAGAAGAAATGCAGGAATATCTGGAGCACTTAAAAAACATGCAGCAGGAATTCTTACATTTATCCGACCGTGATGCAGAGGTATTCGCACCTCTTGCAGAATGCTACCGCCTGCCGTCTGCCACACCGGAAGAAAAAGAACACAGGGAAACGGTTATGGAAGAAAAGCTGTTAGATGCCAGCATGGTTCCGGTAGAGATTATGGAGAAAGCCTTAGAACTGTTAGAAATCTTAGACGTTTTAGCAGATAAAGGCAGCCGCATGGCAGTAAGCGATGTTGGCGTAGCTGTACAATTTACCCGTACAGCGCTTCTTGGAGCTGTTATGAATGTATATATAAACACGAAATCCATGAAAAACCGTGAAAAAGCAGAAGAGATCAACCAGAATGCAAAACGTATGATCAAGATCGGTACTTCCCAGGCAGATGAGATCTACGAAAAAGTCCTGGAACAGCTTGTATAAAAGGAGGACACAGATATGGAATTAATAAAAGGCGCTCCTGTTTCCGCAAAGATCAAAGAAGAAGTAGGGGCAATGCTTGAAAAAATAAATGGGCCGGCACCAAAGCTGGCTATTGTCCGCGTAGGGGAAAATCCAGATGACATGTCCTACGAAAGAGGTGCTGTAAAGAAAATGGACGCATTTGGATTACGCTCCCAGTGCTATACATTTCCTGTTGATATTACAGATGAAGATTTCAAAAAAGAATTTACTGCCATCAATGAAGATCCGGAGGTAAGCGGCATCCTTCTCCTTCGCCCTCTTCCCAAGCAGATCTGTGAAAAAGACATTGAAGCTATGATCGACCCGGAAAAAGATCTGGATGGTATTTCACCGGTGAATATTGCAAAAGTATTTTCCGGGGACCCCACTGGCTTTGCACCATGTACACCGGAGGCAGTCATCGAAGTATTAAAAGCCTATAATATTCCCATGGAAGGAAAAAGAGCAGTCATCGTAGGACGCAGCATGGTAGTAGGCCGTCCGCTTTCCATGCTACTTTTAAAAGAGAATGCAACAGTTACCATCTGCCACACCCGTACAAAAGACCTTCCGGGAACCTGTAAGCAGGCTGAGATCCTGGTGGCAGCTGCTGGAAAAGCAAAAATGCTGGATGATTCTTATGTAGGAGAAAATACTACAGTGATCGATGTAGGAATTAATGTAGATGAAAACGGAAAACTCTGCGGTGATGCAGCAGCTGATACGTTAGAGGGAAAATCTGGAAAGCTTACACCTGTTCCAGGAGGCGTAGGTGCAGTTACCACTGCTGTACTTGCAAAACATCTGGTACAGGCGGCTCTCAGAAAGTAAATTGCCGCTTTACAACACTTTCATGGCAAAAGATAAGGTTATGCATAAATTTTATAAATATAATGTATAATTTTACTCTTGCTAAAAAGAAAAAAAGCATTATAATAGAACAGACAGCATCCCTAAATCTATTAAGGGAAAACATAATAACATGCATAAACATGCAAGAGGAGAAAACATTATGAAAAAAAGAGTAATCGCACTGACCATGGCTGCTCTTATGGCAGCATCTTTAACCGCATGCGGCGGTTCTGCAAAAGAAACAACAGCAGCTGCAGCAGCAGATACAACTGCAGCAGCAAAAGAAGAATCCACTGCAGCAGAGAGTACAGCAGCTGAGTCAAAGGAAGCAGCAGGCGGCAAACTGGTTATGGCTACCAACGCTGAGTTCCCACCATATGAGTATTATGATGGAGACAAGATTGTAGGTATTGATGTTGATATCGCACAGGCTATTGCTGATGAACTTGGCATGACCTTAGAGATCGAAGATGTTGCATTTGATTCCATTATCCCTGAGATCGTATCAGGTAAGGCTGATATGGCTTTAGCTGGTATGACTGTAACAGAAGACCGTAAGGCATCTGTAGATTTCTCTGATACCTATGCAACCGCTTCTCAGATGATCATTGTTAAGGAAGACAGCCAGATCGCTGGTCCAGATGACTTAAAGGGAATCACTGTTGGTGTTCAGTTAGGAACTACTGGTGATATCTACGTATCTGATCTGGAAGCAGACGGAACTACTGTAGAGCGTTATAACAAGGGATTTGAGGCTGTTCAGGCATTAAGCCAGGGCAAGATCGACGCAGTTGTTATTGACGGTGAGCCTGCAAAGACTTTCGTAGCTGAAACCGAAGGCTTAAAGATCTTAGATGAAGCATTTACTGTAGAAGAGTATGCTATTGCTGTAAAGAAGGGCAATTCCGATCTGCTTGACAAGATCAACACAGCATTAGAGAGCTTAAAAGATAACGGAACTCTGGATGAGATCGTAGCTAACTACATCAAAGCAGAGTAATTATTACTATAATAGTTAGAAAGTAAAGGATGATCGGCATGTGGAAAAATTTTACAGATGCATTTTATCTGAATTTTATTTCAGATGATCGGTGGCATTATATTGCAGATGGTCTTAAGACTACACTGATCATAACTTTCTTTGCCTGCATGATGGGCATTGTTTTAGGATTTATCGTAGGTATGATCCGCTCTACCCACGATAAAACAGGAAAATTAAAACTGCTGAATATTCTGTGCAAGATCTACCTGACAGTTATCCGCGGTACACCTGTAGTTGTTCAGCTGCTGATCATCTATTTTGTTGTATTTGGAAGTGCACGTATTGACAAAGTTCCGGTAGCGATCATGGCATTCGGTATCAATTCTGGCGCTTATGTAGCAGAAATTTTCCGAAGCGGTATCATGTCAATTGATGCAGGACAGATGGAAGCAGGACGAAGCCTTGGCTTCAACTACGCACAGACCATGTGGTACGTGATCATGCCCCAGGCATTCAAAACCGTACTGCCAACTTTGTGCAACGAGTTCATTTCTCTGTTAAAAGAGACTTCTGTTTCCGGTTATATTGCGATCCAGGATCTTACTAAGGGCGGCGACATCATTCGAAGCAGAACCTACAGTGCGTTCATGCCATTGATCGCAGTTGCACTGGTTTACCTGGTTATTGTTATGATCTTCACAAAATTGATCCAGATTCTGGAAAGGAGGCTGCGTCAGAGTGAGCGGTAATGAAAAAAGAGAGCCTTTGATCCAGGTTCAGAACCTTGGAAAGAGCTTTGGAAAAATCGATGTATTAAAAGATATCACAGTAGATATTTACAAAGGTGATGTAGTTTTTGTAGTAGGACCATCCGGTTCCGGTAAAAGTACCTTCTTACGCTGCTTAAACCGTCTGGAAGAGCCTACAAAAGGCCATATTTATTTTGAAGGCACTGATATTACAGATCCGAAGACAGATATTGATAAACACCGTCAGAAAATGGGAATGGTATTCCAGCAGTTCAATCTGTTCCCGCATATGGATATCATGAAAAACCTGACATTGGCGCCTATGAAGCTTCAGGGCAAAAGCCAGCAGGAAGCAGAGGCAGAGGCTATGCGCCTTTTAGAGCGCGTTGGTCTTGCTGATAGAGCCCATGCATATCCAAGCCAGTTATCCGGTGGCCAGAAACAGCGTATTGCCATTGTAAGGGCACTGTGCATGAAGCCGGACGTTATGCTCTTCGATGAGCCAACTTCTGCTCTTGACCCGGAAATGGTAGGCGAGGTATTAAACGTAATGCGTGACCTGGCTGATGAAAAAATGACCATGGTAGTAGTAACCCACGAAATGGGTTTTGCAAGAGAAGTTGCTACCAGAGTTATGTTTATGGACGGCGGTTACTTCGTGGAAGAAGCTGCGCCGGAAGAATTTTTCGCACATCCAAAGAATGAACGATTAAAATCTTTCTTAAGCAAAGTGCTGTAGGATTAGATAAGGGTTATAAATAAAGAGAGAGCGTCAGCAGATGATTTACTGTTGACAGGCTCTCTTTTTTGTCTATTTTAGGAAGATAATTATTAAAAGTAAATAAAAATTCTGGGCAGACTATTGATAAAAAACAAAAACTGGCTTATCTTACATACAGAAACCAGAATCTTCAAAAATATAAGATTAGGGGAGCATATTAAACGAGAAGGAGAAAAAGAATGGGTGTAAAAAATGATAACAGCAGCAACAATAAAAAGCCCTATTTATACTATTACTGTATTGTACTTCTTATTGTAATGGTGTTAAATGCACTGGTCTTTCCATCTGTAATGGAGCGTTCTGTGGAAGTTCCATTCAACGAATTTACCACACAGTTAAGTTCAGGAAATGTAGAGCAGGTTTATGTAAATGGTGATAATACAGAAATCATGTATACATTAAAACAGGATAAAGGCAAATCCTGGACTGCCACTACTTACAAAACAGGAAACATGACCACAGCAGACGATCTGGTAAACCGTCTGGAAAAAGCAGGAGTGGAAAATTACAGCAAGGAGATCCCGACACAGGCATCTCCACTGTTAAATATCCTGACTACGTGGGTAGCGCCGATCCTTATGTTTGCGATCATCGGTCAACTTATGGGCCGTATGATGGCCAAGCGTATGGGTGGTGGAAGCAGCGCAATGACTTTTGGAAAATCCAACGCAAAAATATACGCAGAAAAAGAAACAGGCGTAACTTTTAACGATGTAGCAGGAGAAGAGGAAGCCAAAGATGCCTTAAAAGAAATCGTAGATTTTTTACACAACCCGGATAAATACGCACAGATCGGTGCAAGCCTTCCAAAGGGAGCTTTACTTGTAGGCCCTCCAGGAACAGGTAAGACCCTTCTGGCAAAAGCAGTAGCAGGCGAGGCAAAGGTACCGTTTTTCTCCATTTCCGGATCTGAATTTGTAGAAATGTTCGTAGGAATGGGAGCGGCCAAAGTAAGAGATTTATTCAAACAGGCCAACGAAAAAGCTCCATGTATTGTTTTCATTGATGAGATCGATACCATTGGTAAAAAGCGTGACGGTGGCGGAATGGGCGGAAACGATGAGCGAGAACAGACCTTAAACCAGCTTCTTACAGAAATGGACGGTTTCGACGGAAAGAAAGGCGTTGTTATCTTAGCAGCTACCAACCGCCCTGAGTCCCTTGACCCGGCTCTTCTTCGTCCGGGACGTTTTGACCGCCGTGTGCCTGTAGAGCTTCCGGATCTTCAGGGCCGTGAAGCTATCTTAAAAGTCCATGGCCGCAAAGTAAAAATGGACGAATCCGTTGATTACAATGTGATCGCCAGATCCACAGCAGGTGCCAGCGGCGCTGAGCTTGCAAATATTATAAATGAAGCAGCTTTAAGAGCTGTCCGCCAGGGAAGAAGCTTTGTGTCCCAGGAAGATTTACAGGAAAGCGTAGAAACCGTCATTGCGGGCTACCAGAAGAAAAATGCAGTGATCCCGGCAGATGAGCGCAAAATCGTAGCTTACCATGAAGTAGGACACGCACTTGTAGCTGCCTGCCAGACCCACAGCGCGCCGGTACAGAAGATCACCATTATCCCAAGAACGTCAGGTGCATTAGGCTATACCATGCAGGTAGATGCAGGTGAAAAATATCTGATGAGCAAAGAAGAGGCATTAAATAAGATCGCAACCTTTACCGGAGGCCGTGCAGCTGAAGAGCTGATCTTCCATTCGATTACTACAGGCGCGTCCAACGATATTGAACAGGCAACCAAGATCGCCAGAGCCATGGTCACTCGTTACGGTATGACAGATGAATTCGATATGGTGGCTATGGAAACAGTAAACAACCAGTATTTAGGCGGTGACACTTCTTTGACCTGTTCTCCTGAAACAGCCAGGATGATCGACGAACAGGTAGTAAAGATCGTCCGCACCCAGCATGAAAAAGCATTAAATATCCTGAAAGAAAATGAGGGAAAGCTTCATGAGATCGCTAAATATCTCTTGGATAAGGAAACGATCACTGGCGAAGAATTTATGGAGATCTATGAAAGAAATGACGCAGATGTAAATTAAGATTTTGTTCAAAAGGGTTCGATACAGCCCCGCCACAGATGCAATCGTAAGATTCTGTTCGATTGCATTTGTGACGGGGCTATGTTATTCTAAAAACAAAAAGGAGGCAGGGGCATGAAAAACTTATTAGAACAGCTTTATTCAGGGGAGCTTATTCCAGCAGAATTGAAAATAGAGGGGAACGAAGAATATGAAACACTTTGCAGAAAATCTTTGGAGGAAGTTGAAAAATTCACGGAAAAACTGAATAAGGAAAGCCAGAAAGAGTTCCAGAATTTATTAGATACATACCTGGAATTAACTTATTTAGAAAAACGGCAGTCTTTTTGTGATGGATTTCGTATTGGCGCAGGTATCATGTGCGAAGTTTTCAGGGATCGGTCCATGAGAGCTAAGGAAAATTAAGTTACTTATAAATATTAATAAAATAGAAGCAGCAAAAGAATATCCAGAGGTTCAGTTCTGCCACGCAACTGGTTATCAGGCAGCAGGCAGCGGACAGAAGGAACTGTTAGAGTCAATTGCGGGACTGCAGCCAATGGAAAGCGGTACCATCCAGTATTATCCGCCGGAAGGTGGGGAAGAGACCTTGTCCGGCATGAGCCCGGCAGCGATCCGTAAACTGGGGATTAAACTTTCCTTTGTTCCGGAGGACCGATTGGGAATGGGTCTGGTGGCAGCCATGGGCATGACTGACAATATGATGCTTAGAGGCTACAAGAGGGGCATTCCTTTCTTTACAGACAGAAGAACGCCAAAGGCAATGGCAGAGCAGCTGATCAAGGAACTCTTTAAGGCTCTGCCTTATGTAGTAACCATTATCGTACTGGTATTTACCAGTCTGAGAAAGAAGAGGGAATACCAGCCGCCGGCTAGCCTGGGACTGGCATATTTCCGAGAGGAACGATGAAAGAATTAATGGAACGGTATGTACGGGAACTGGTAAAGATTCCCAGCACTTCCAATACGGAAGCAGAAGAAACATGTGCAGATCATATTGCGCAGGAACTGGCAAAACAGCCTTATTTTAAGGAACATCCGGAACAGATGGGAAAATATCTGCTGCCTGGGGACAGTTTTGGACGGTCTGTGCCCTGGGGCCTGGTAAAAGGAAATGATAAGTCCGGGAAGACGATCATCCTCACAGGCCATTATGATGTAGTAGACACGGAAGAGTATGGAAATGAACGTGCTCTGGCTTATGACATAGAAAAATGGGAAAATCTGGTGAAAACCGGGCAGACAATGCGAATGCCAGATGACAAATGTGATCCCATATCTGAAAAGAGAGATCCTGAGGCAGTAAAGCGGATCTTACAGGAAATGCCTGAAGAAGTAAGAGAAGAGTTTCTTTCTGGTGACTGGATGTTTGGCAGGGGATGCGCCGATATGAAAGGCGGACTTGCCATAGGAATGGCACTTTTGGAGTGGTATGGAAGATTGGTCACTGAAAAAGAATGGAATAAAGGGACCGGAAATCTTCTGTTTGTTTCTGTACCGGATGAGGAAGGATATTCTGCCGGTATGCGAGGTGCTGTACCGTTTTTAAATGAATTAAAAGAAAGATTTGGACTGGAATATACGGCGCTAATTGATCTGGAGCCGGCTTCCGTGGAAAATGGGGATAAAACCATTTATACAGGTTCTGTTGGAAAAACAATGCCGGCTGTACTGGTCCAGGGTGTAAAGGCCCATGTATTAAATTGCTTTCAGGGCGTAAGTGCCCTGGGAGTTTTAAACAGCTTTTTTATGAAAACAGAGCTGGCGCCTGAATTTGCAGAAAAAAGCAATACGGAAATCTGTCCGCCGCCTACCTGGTTCTGCCTTCGTGACCGGAAAGAAGGATATGATATTTCTGTACCTTTCAGGGCTGGCGGCTACATGAGTATGCTGGACTTTAAGAAAACACCTGATGAAGTGATCCGGCAGCTGAAGGAGCTGGGAAAAGAAAGCTTTGAAGAATATGCCCGGAGAATGGAAGAGCAGTGGCTGGCAGTCAATAAAAAGGAAGCTGAGGCTGGTATCCATGCAGAACAGAGCCGCTGCTTTACCTGCCAAGGTGCAGCCGCTGCGGCAACTGCAAAAGTCCTTACAGTCAGTGAACTGATGGAGTTTTGCAGGAAAGAACAGGGAGAAATATTTGATCGCTGGCTTTTTGAAAGGTATGGGGCATGGAAAATACTTCTGGAACAGGGAAAGACCAATTTCCCGTCAGCTACCCTTGATTTTATGGAGCAGCTGTTAAATCAGTCAAAAATTTTCGGGCCTGTGATGATCCTTGGCTTTGCGCCGCCTTTTTACCCGGCTGTAGACAGCGGAAAAGAAGGAGAAAATCTTTTTGATGAGATGAAAAAGGCAGCTGAAAAAGATGGAGTTTCTTTAAAACGCCATGAATATTTCTGCGGTATCTCTGATTTGAGTTACTGCGGTGGAATGGATAAAGAAGAGCTGGCTGCCTATGCCGCCCAGACTCTTTTGTGGGGGAGTGCCTATGCCATGGATATAGAAGCAATGGCAAAATTAAAGATCCCATCCATGCTCTTTGGGCCATGGGGAAAAGATATCCATACCCGCTGGGAACGTGTAAATAAAACAAGTTTGTTTGAGAAAACGCCAGCTGTACTAAAAAAATTTATCGAACAAATGTTTGATAAATAAATAGGAATGTGATATACTCAAAAGCGCAGGGAGAAATTTTTCCTGCGCTTTTTGTAAATAGGTTTTCATTTTCGAAGAAAAATGAGAGTATCCTAAGCAATCAGATTTATTGACTAATGTGATTAGAAGTGTTTAAATATACTCAAAGGAGTAAATTATTATGAACACATCAAATATCACAAATTACAAGCCAAAAGATTTTGCTGAACTGTTAGGTGTATCTGTAAAAACATTACAGCGTTGGGATAGAGAAGGAACTCTAAAGGCAAACCGGACTCCAACTGATAGACGTTATTACACTTATGACCAATATCTACAATTCAAAGGAATAAATACTGAAGATGACCAACGTCAGGTAGTTATTTATGCCAGGGTATCTACAAGAAATCAAAAAGATGATTTACAAAACCAGGTTACATTTTTACGACAGTTTTGTAATGTCAAAGGTATTATTGTAGACCAGTGTATTGAAGATTATGGAAGCGGTCTTAATTACAATCGTAAAAAGTGGAACAAATTATTAGATGAAGTGATGGAACAAAAAATCAAAACTATAATCGTAACTCACAAAGATAGATTTATCAGATTTGGTTACGACTGGTTTGAAAAATTCTGTACGAAGTTCAATACGACCATTGTGGTAGTGAACAATGAAGAACTATCACCACAAGAAGAACTCGTGCAGGATATTGTTTCAATACTCCATGCGTTCTCTTGTAGGTTGTACGGACTTCGTAAGTATAAAAAACAAATAGAAAGGGATGAGGAAATTGCTAAAGAGCTTCAAGACGGAAATAAATCCGTCAGAGGAACAGAAAGTCAAGATTCATAAGACGATAGGTACTTGTAGATTCATTTATAATTTCTATCTTGCTCATAACAAAGAACTTTACGATAAAGGCGAAAAGTTTATGAGTGGTAAAAGTTTTAGTGTTTGGCTGAACAATGAGTATCTTCCACAAAATCCAGACAAGTTATGGATTAAGGAAGTCAGTTCAAAATCTGTAAAGCACTCAATTGAAAATGGTTGTATCGCATTTACCAGATTTTTCAAACATCAAAGTGCTTTTCCGAATTTTAAAAAGAAAGGCAAATCTGATGTAAAGATGTATTTTGTAAAGAATAATCCAAAAGATTGTCGTTGCGAAAGACATAGAATCAATATTCCGTCACTTGGTTGGGTTCGCATCAAAGAAAAAGGATATATTCCAACAACTAAAGACGGATATGTGATTAAAAGCGGCACGGTCTCAATGAAAGCTGACAGATACTATGTTTCAGTTCTTGTAGAAATTTTAAATAACAAGATAGCCAATAATTCCAATGCAGGAATTGGCATTGACCTTGGATTAAAGGATTTTGCCATTGTTTCTAATGGTAAAACTTATAAGAACATTAACAAATCTGCAAGATTAAAGAAACTTGAAAAACAGCTTATTCGAGAACAGAGAAGTCTTTCTCGAAAGTATGAAAATTTAAAGAAAGGAGAGTCCACTCAAAAAACAAATATACAAAAACAAAGGCTTAAGGTACAGAAACTTCATCATAGAATAGATAATATTCGTACTGATCACATCAATAAAACAATCGCAGAGATAGTAAAAACCAAACCATCTTATATTACGATTGAAGATTTGAATGTAAAAGGTATGATGAAAAACAGACATCTTTCAAAAGCTGTTGCTTCACAGAAGTTTTATGAATTTAGAACAAAGCTTCAAGCTAAATGCAATGAAAATGGAATCGAACTTCGAGTAGTAGACAGATGGTATCCATCATCTAAAACCTGTCACTGCTGTGGCACTGTCAAAAAAGATTTAAAGCTTTCAGATAGAATATTCAAATGCAGTTGCGGTTATGTCGAAGACAGAGATTTCAATGCTGCACTTAATTTGAGAGATGCGATAACTTACGAAGTAGCATAACTAAAACGCAAACGTAAGTATGTACCGAAGGCTATTTTCGGGAATTTACGACTATGGAGTGTACAAGAACTTGCGAGTAGATATGATTTCGGTCAATCCAAAGCATACACGATGAAATAGTAAGTAATGTTCGTGAGAACTTACATTATCTCGATGTGAGCATATTTAATCACATTTTGAGTGGCAGTTATACCATGCCAAAGCAGTATATAAAAATACGCGGCGCAAATGAACACAATCTTAAAAATATATCCGTAGATATCCCTAGGGATGAGCTGGTGGTTTTAACCGGACTTTCCGGTTCCGGCAAGTCATCCCTGGCTTTTGATACGATTTATGCAGAAGGACAGAGACGTTATATGGAGTCTTTATCTTCTTATGCAAGACAGTTCTTAGGGCAGATGGAAAAGCCGGAAGTTGAAAGCATAGAAGGCCTTTCGCCGGCGATTTCCATTGACCAGAAATCCACCAACCGGAATCCACGTTCTACAGTTGGAACGGTAACAGAGATTTATGACTATATGCGTCTTCTCTACGCCAGGATCGGTATCCCACATTGTCCAAAGTGCGGACGAGAGATCCACAAACAGACCATTGACCAGATGGTAGACCAGATCATGGCTATGCCAGAACGCACCAAGATCCAGCTTTTAGCTCCAGTTGTACGTGGCCGAAAAGGTGAACATGTAAAAGTACTGGAACAGGCCAGAAAAAGCGGTTATATGCGTGTGCGCATTGACGGAAATCTGTATGAACTTTCTGAGGAGATTAAATTAGAGAAAAATATCAAGCACAATATTGATATTATTGTAGATCGTCTGGTTGTAAAAGAAGGGATTGAAAACCGGCTGACGGATTCCATTGAGACCGTTATGTCCTTAAGCAATGGCCTGATGACGGTAGATGTGATCGGCGGGGAACCTGTGAATTTCAGTCAGAGTTTTTCCTGTCCGGACTGTGGCATCAGCATTGATGAGGTGGAACCAAGAAGCTTTTCCTTCAATAACCCGTTTGGCGCATGCCCGGAGTGTTTTGGTTTAGGGTATAAGATGGAATTTGATGAAGATCTGATGATACCGGATAAGTCACTTTCTATTTCCAAAGGTGCCATTGTGGTTATGGGATGGCAGTCCTGCACCGATAAGGGAAGTTTTACCAGAGCGATTTTAGACGCACTGGCTGAAGAATACCATTTCAGCCTGGATACGCCATTTGAAGAATATCCCAAAGAGATCCACGATATCATCCTCTATGGAACTGGCGGACATGAAGTAAAAGTTCATTACAAGAGTCAGCGTGGAGAAGGTGTTTACGATGTAGCGTTTGAAGGTCTGATAGAAAACGTAAACAGACGTTATAAAGAGACATTTTCAGAAACTTCCAAGGCAGAATATGAAAGCTTTATGCGGATCACGCCATGTCCGGCCTGCAAGGGACAGCGACTGAAAAAGGAGTCTCTGGCGGTGACAGTAGGTGGTTTAAATATTTACCAGGCGACTAATATGTCCATTGTAAAATTCAAGGAATTTATGGATGGACTGACATTGACGCCTATGCAGCAGACCATTGGTGCGTCTATTTTAAAGGAAATCAGGGCGCGCATCAGTTTCCTTATTGATGTGGGTCTGGATTATCTTTCTCTTTCCCGTGCTACAGGTACACTTTCCGGTGGTGAAGCCCAGAGAATCCGTCTGGCTACCCAGATCGGTTCCGGTCTGGTGGGAGTTGCCTATATTCTGGATGAGCCAAGTATCGGCCTTCACCAGAGAGATAACGATAAATTGCTGAAAACTTTACTGCATCTGCGGGATCTGGGAAACAGCGTTCTGGTAGTAGAGCATGATGAAGACACCATGCGTGCAGCAGACTGCATTGTGGATATCGGACCTGGAGCAGGGGAACATGGTGGACAGATCGTTGCTGTGGGAACGGCTGAAGAGATCATGAAGAATCCGGACTCTATTACCGGTGCATATCTCAGCGGACGGCTGCAGATCCCGGTTCCTTCAGAACGCAGGACGCCAACGGGCTGGATCACAGTGCGCGGAGCCCAGGAGAATAACCTGAAGAAGATCGACGTTTCTTTCCCACTGGGAGTGATGACCTGTGTGACTGGTGTATCAGGTTCAGGAAAGAGCTCTCTTGTAAATGAGATCTTATACAAAGCTCTGGCAAAGAAGCTGAACCGTGCAAGGACGATTCCAGGAAAGCATACATGCATCGAAGGAGTAGAACAGTTAGACAAGATCATTGCCATCGACCAGTCTCCTATTGGACGGACTCCACGTTCTAATCCGGCTACTTATACTGGTGTATTTGATCTGATCAGGGATCTGTTTGCTTCTACTGCAGATGCAAAGGCAAAAGGCTATAATAAGGGAAGATTCAGCTTCAATGTAAAAGGCGGACGATGTGAAGCCTGCTCCGGCGATGGTATCATCAAGATCGAGATGCATTTCCTTCCGGATGTATATGTGCCCTGTGAAGTTTGCGGCGGAAAACGCTACAACCGTGAGACGCTGGAAGTAAAATACAAAGGAAAGAGCATTTATGATGTTTTAGATATGACAGTGGAAGATGCACTGAAATTCTTTGAAAATGTGCCTTCCATCACTAGAAAGATCCAGACATTGTATGATGTAGGTCTTGGCTATGTACGTCTGGGACAGCCATCTACAGAACTTTCCGGCGGTGAAGCCCAGCGTATTAAACTGGCTACAGAGCTTTCCAAGCGCAGCACAGGAAAGACTATTTATATCCTGGATGAGCCCACAACAGGACTTCACTTTGCAGATGTCCATAAGCTGATTGAGATCCTGCGGCGTTTATCTGATGGAGGAAATACCGTAGTTGTAATTGAACACAACCTGGATGTGATCAAAACAGCGGATTATATCATTGATATCGGTCCGGAAGGCGGTGACAAAGGAGGAACTGTGATCGCTAAGGGAACTCCGGAAGAAGTGGCAGAGAACCCTGTTTCTTATACAGGAAAATATGTGAAGAAATATCTGGGTAAATAAGTAAGTTCTTTCAGATAAGCTGTTGTGTATCAGCTTGATTATGAATATTTTTTGGCACAGAAGTTAGGAATACAAATGTCCTTGACTTCTGTGTCTTTTTTATTTAAAATACTTAGGAACCGAACTAATAAAATAAGAAAAGTCCACTGTTGCTATACGGTCGTGAAAGGTCCGAAAGCCCCCCGCCATGTATAAACGCATTCACGGCAATTTTTTGGACCTTTTGTTCCGCCGCCAATTAGACAGGGCTCCGGCCAACTCACTCACTGCGTTCGTTCAGACAACGCCTCCACCTTGTCCGCTATGCTCACAAAAGGTCCAAAATTGCCTACCGAATGCTTATTATACATGGCGGGGCCCTTTCTACGGTATGGACATATCACAAAAAATGCAGTACTTAAGTATAATTCCCTTCACTGCTTATTGCGATAGAAGTGGGGAAATCCACCGTTTTTAATTTATGTACTCTCGGAATCTTTCATGCACCTGCTTTTGCGGCCGATTTTCCGCCAGCCGCACCCGAATTTTATCAACGTACGCACCGCGTACGCCTCAAAAATTTGGGCACAACTGACAAAAAATCTTCTCGCAAAATCAAGCACAAAAAGATTCCGAGAGTACATATTTGTAAATAGGTGATAGCGTAGAAAGCCGCCGGCGCGCATTACAGAATAAGCATTTGTTTGAAAATCCGTGAGTGGGCGAGCATAGCGGCAGAACGGAGAACCGTGCCCGAACACGCGAAGCGTGTGAGTTGGGTTCGCAGTTCTGACAATAGGCGGCGCAAGCCCACGAACAAAGGATTTTCTCCCAAATGCGCATCTGTAATGCGCGCCGGTGGCTTTCGGACCATTAGGACTCTTTCGGACCATTAGGGCACTTTCGGACCCTTGGAAACAAAAATAGAAAGGAATCATACGCGTATGGATACAGGAAAAGTCATCAACAAAATATCCAACCGCCTGCGCCGCAGGTCAGCAGCCCTTCAGGAAAAGCTTGGAATCAGCGGAGCTCAGGGAAATGTTTTACATTATATCCTGATAGACGGAAGGAAACGTCCCGTTTACCAGAAGGACATAGAAAAAGAATTTGGTCTTCGTCCATCTACAGCCACAGAAGCGCTGAAAAATTTAGAAGCAAAAGGATTGATCTGCAGGATCAGTGAAAAACAGGACGGCAGGTGGAAGCGGATTGAATTTACGCCAAAAGCAGAGGAAATCCGCCATCTCATTGCCAGTGAGATAGCTGAATCAGAAAAACTTCTTCTGAAAGGCATTACAGAAGAAGAAAAGCAGATTTTCATAGAAATCGGTGAGAAAATGCTTAAGAATCTGGACGAAGAGAGTTAGTGATCCTATTGATTTTCAAAGCATATCTAGAGAAGAAAGGAATTAAAATAAATGGAACAAAAGAAAAAAGATACCAATGACCAGGAATTGATGCGCTCCATGAAAGTGTCAAAAGCAGTAGCTGCCATGGCCATTCCAAGCGTTATCAGCAGTCTGGTCACAGTGGTTTACAACATGGCAGATACCTTTTTCGTAGGACAGACAGGAGATGCCCTTCAGGTAGCGGCAGTCAGTCTGACTAATCCGATTTTTATTCTTCTTATGGCTTTTGCCAATATGTTTGGTATGGGCGGAAGTGCTGTGGCATCCATGGCCATGGGAGAAGGAAAGCCTGAGAAAGCAAAGAATACCACCGCCTTTATCACTTATGCCAGTTTAGCCATAGGTGTTATTACAGCAGTGCTCTTATTTACATGTATGGCTCCGATCTTACATATTTTTGGCGCAAATACAGAAACTTACGAATATGCCAAAGGTTATGTTCAGTATATTGCCTGGGGCGCGCCTTTTATCATCTGGTCTGCAGCAGCCAGCTTTGTAGTCCGTGCAGAAGGTGCAAGTAAGGAAGCGATGATCGGAAGCATGGTAGGAACCATTGCAAATATAGTATTAGATCCGCTGTTTATTACAGGATTTCATATGGGCGCTGCAGGTGCAGCGATTGCAACTACCATTGGAAATATCCTGGCGAGTCTATATTTTTTGTGGTATTTCTTAAAGAAATCCAGACAGCTGTCTATTCTTCCAAAAGATTTTACCTTAGGGGAACAGATTCCTTTGAAAGTCTGCAATATCGGTCTGCCAACCGCTATTTTTTCTGCTCTTATGAGTGTATCCACCATTGTCATTAATCAGATATTGGTAAAATATGGAAATGCACCAGTAGCAGCCATTGGTATTGTTTTTAAAGCAAATATGTTTATTACTCTTCTGCAAATGGGACTGGCAAATGGAGTGCAGCCGCTTCTGGGGTATAGTTACGGAGCAGGAAATATCAGCCGTTTCCGGGAAGTGGAGCGCTTCACCAAAATATGCTGTCTTGCAACAGGAGTTGCTGCTACACTCCTGTATTTTGCAGGCAGAGAGCCGATCATCCGCATGTTCATCAGCGACGATGAAGTCGTATACTATGGTGTGAAAATGCTGATCGCATATATGATCTCTGGTCCTGTGATCGGTATTCTGTTTGTAAATATGAACTGCCTGCAGTCTGTTAATCACGCGTTGCCTGCAACCGTTCTTTCTGTTATGCGTCAGGGCGTGCTGCTGATCCCGCTGCTGTATATCCTGCAGCTCATAGGAGGACTGGATGGCGTTATTTACGGACAGGGGATCACAGACTGGATCACAGTATTGTTGTCAGTACTATTCTGGAACAATATAAGAAAAAAGCTGTAGAGCCAGTGAACGCCCTACAGCCTGAAAAACTTCAGAAGTAAATAGGTTCCAAAAGGATGTTTGCCGTCAGATTGCAATCTGGCGGCTTCTTTTTTTACCTTCTGCGTTAAAGGATTCATATAATCTGTGGCTGATAGAAAGAACGGTACGTCCGTTTCCTGCCCGGTTTAGAGCGGAAAGAACGGCTTTTTCTGTGTCGGCATCCAGATTTGCGGTAATCTCATCCAATAACAAAATGCGCGGGTTTGCTGCTACGGCTCTGGCTATGGAAAGCAGCTGCCATTGTCCCTGGGAGAAAAGATCTGTCCGGCAAAGGGTATCGTATCCATCTGGAAAACCGCATATTACATCATGGAGACCTGTAAGATGGGCTGCATACTGTACCTGTTCATCGGAAATAGATGGATCAAACAAGGTGATCTGATCCCGGACCGTTCCAGGCACCATGGAGAAATTTTGTTCCACACAGCTGATGGTTTTGCGCCTCTGGTGGTCAGAAAGGGTCTGAGCGGGCTGTCCATTGATCAAAACCTGGCCTTTTTGCGGTTTGTAAAGTCCTAAAAGCAGTTTGAAAATAGTACTTTTTCCTGCACCGGTACGTCCGGTCAATGTAACCTGTTCTCCTTCTTTTACAGAAAAACTAAGCCCTTGTAAAATATCCGGATCATTTTCTTCATAACGGAAGGTGACATTCTGAAATTCTACCGGGCAGAAGCTGTCAGCAGACACATTTGCCGGTATATTTTCACGGTTTTCTTTTCTTTCTTTCTCAAGTTCATCCCCATAGATCGTACGCTCTGGAAGCATCAGAAATTCATTGATCCTGTGAACACCTGCTGCAGCAGACTGGATCGTCTGGATCTCCATACCAATACTTTCAAGAGGTGTAAATACCTGTTTAATATAAGAAATAACAGCAGCCGCTGTACCGGCTGTCATGCCGAAAAATAACTGGATCTCTCCATTTCCAGAAGCAGATAGCAGCATGACGATGGCAGCTGTAAAGGCGTTCAGACTCAGTATAATGGGAGAGTAGATAGCATCATAAAAGCTGGTCCTGTCTACTGCTGCATAGCTGTCATCCAGAAACTGGCCATATTTTTCTTCCATGTAAGCTTCTTTATGAAGATTATGGATGGTGCGGATGCACCGCAGTGTTTCCGGAACATGACCAGAAGCTCTGGCAATGGCGGCACGGTTGCTTAACTGTGATGTAAGCATACATTTTTGTACGTGACGGGTATAGAAAAATACAGCAGGAAGTATAAAAAGCAGAAGAATGGCCAGTCCACGGTTTTTCGTAAAGATCACAAAGAAAATACCGCAAAGCTGACAGGCATCAGCAAACATACTGATGATGCCGGAAGTAAATAATTCCTCTACTGTATCAACATCTCCTACAAAGCGGGAAGCAATAGCGCCGGAATCATGGGAAACAAAGGCGTCTGCCGGGAGAAGACTGACTTTTTGACATAAAGCTGTGCGGAGCCTGTGAGTGATGCGCTGGCCAAAGATGGTCAGAAGGCTCTCACGCAGAGAGCCGGCAGCTCCGGTTAATGCTAGAAGGGCAAAGTAGGACAATGCAAGGGCCAGAGGAAAAGCCTGTCCTGCAGTAAGACAGTCAATGGCTTTTGCCAGTACCAACGGAGGAAGAAGGGCAAAAACAACAGAACCGATCACAGCAGCGAAGAGGCATGCACACATAAGGGCATTTTCCTTTAAAGACTGTAAGATCACTTTAAAAAAAGGATTTTTTTTCATTTGGTGAAAGCCTCCTTTCCAGCTTGCAGCTGGTACAGTTCCCGGTAAGCCAGATTTTTGGCAAGCAGTTCTTGATGGGAAGAAAATTCTGCATTTCCATTATCCATCCAGATCACCCCGTCTGTTTCAGAGAACAGATACAGGCGGTGAGAAATAAGGAAGATAATACTGTCAGGAACCAGATTTTTTAAATGTTCAAATACTTCTTTCTCGGTTGTCTGATCCAGGGCAGAAAATGGATCATCTAAAATCAGTACAGGCCGCGGATGTGCCAGCGTCCGGGCCAAAGCCAGGCGTTTTTGCTGTCCGCCAGAAAGACGCAGCCCCGTTTCGCCGATAACTGTATCTTCACCCTGAGGCATATGGTGTACCTCTTCATCTAAGCATACCGCCTTCAGATAATTCCAAAGATCTTTGTCATCCCCAAGTAAAACATTATTTTTGATGGTATCGCTAAGAAGCTCTGGTTCATGTCCAAGATAGCCAATCAGGGCGCTGCGCACATCTGGCTGCATAGCGGAAAATTCAGTTCCGTTAAATGTTAGTGATCCCAGATAAGGCTGTTCACAGAGGAAGATCCGTCCCAATGAAGATTTTCCGCAGGCAACGGGGCCGGTGACTCCAATGATCTGTCCAGGTGAAGCTTTAAAACTTAAATTCTGGAACAATGGAGCATTATTCTCATAGGAAAAACCAAGATGAACTGCTTCTACAGAGCCAGGTGCGGATACAGGCAGAGGGGAATCTTTTTGTCCTGCTTTCATAAACGGAAGGATGCGCTTCCAGGATACCTGGGCTTTCTGCACTGCGTTAAACAGTTTGGCAGCACGGGAAGATTTCACTGCCAGCTTTGTAAAGCAGGAAAGAAAAGCGGTAAACGCTGCAATATCCCAGGAAGTCCATCCATTTCCCATGACATTTCTGCTTCCGAAGAAGAAAATAAATAGAACACTGGTCATAGAGATCAGCTTATAAATGGGAGGCAGAGCAGCTACAGGCAGATTTGCCCGTATGGATGCTGTTTCATAGTCTGTCAGGTGGGATTCATAGTCTTTATTGCGCTCATTTTCGCATCCATAGATACGGTAGGTGATGGCATTCTGGATGCGGTCGAGAGTAGCAGCATTTAACCGACCGGCACTTTCTTTGCTGGCAGTCCCTGCTTTATGGACGATCATTTTCATTCGCTCTGCGATCACATAGGAGATGGGCGGGAAGATCATACACAGAAGAGCCAGCCGCCAGTCGTAAACCATAAGCATGGCAATGTAAGAAACCATGGACACGCCGGTATCAAAAATCTCAGTTGTAAACTTTCGTATGCCTTCAGAGCAGGTATCTACATCAGAAAGGGCCTTGGTCATAGTTGTTCCGATGCTGGTATTTTTAAGACTTTGTGTGTCAATATGGATCAGGTTATTATAATAGATCTGTTTCATATTTCTGTTTATGTTGTTGGCAAAGCGGCGCACGTACAGCCGTTTGATAAAACGGGAGGACTGGATGATCAGAATCGTGATAAAATATCCTGCGGACAGTCTTAACATGTGATCAAAATGGCTTTGGCCTGTTTGGATGAAAAGCAGGCACTGGATCAGCTGGCCTTCAAACCAGGGACCTGCCATCAGTCCGATATTATAGATCAGTCCGGAAATGGTAATGGTCACTATGATGCCTTTTTGCATGGAAAAGTAGCTGAGAACACGATCCGGGCGTTTACATTTGGGAGTGAAAGTTGTTTTATTCATATAATGTTTCGCCTTTCCTGTTTTCTTTTGGGAGTTTTCTCTATGGTTGATGCTACAACGATATGGGTTGGCTGTCAATAATTCTCTTCAAACAGAGGGCATGATAAAAGCAAAAACAGGTTGACGCAGCTTAAGAATCCGTGTAAAATAATACGTACATCGGCATTTTATTAAAAATTAGAACTTTATAAAAATAAATGGCAGGCTTCGATTGACTGAGAGCAAGAGCCTTAAGACCTTTATTTTTGTAAGATCCGCGCAAGCGGCAGCAGCGTATGCTTATAAGATACTGCAGATGTTTTACTTTCCGAGAAAAGCGAAAACTTCTGTCAGAGATCAGATAATCATCCGTCCCTTAATGTATAAAAATTAAGGGGCGGTTTTTTTATGCATCAGGAAATCTTCTTCATTTCCTGGTACATAAAAAGACAGATAAAAGCAGCGACAGTAACATAGAAACTGCTGATGAACCCTATATGGGAAAGGAATAGATATTTAGGAGGGAGCAGTATGAAAGGGTACAAAAAGCTTATGGATTTTGCAGCACTGGTTGAAAAAGCAGTTCTGGCTGCTACGATGATCCTGATCCTTATACTGACAGTAGGAAACGTGTTTTCACGTAAAGTGATCCATCAGTCATGGTCTTTTACCGAGGAGCTGGTGGTTGCAATTTTTGTTTTGATCACTCTTTTGGGAGCGGCATTATCTGCAAGAGAAGGCGGTCTGGTAGGTTTAAACCTGGTAACAGAACGTCTGCCAAAGTCCTGTAAAAAACCGGTGATCATTCTCATTACATTTTTTTCCGTAGTTTTTATGGGAATCTTATTTTATTACGGCATGGACAAGGTCCTGGCACAGCTTGCAAATCAGAAGAGAACCTTTGTGTTAAACTGGCCGGAATGGATCTTCTGGTCCTTCGTTCCCATTGGTTCCGTGTGCATGATCCTGCATTTTATTGAGTATTGTGTGGATGAATGCGCAAAAAATAATTCAGAAGAAAAAAATAACATGAAAAAGGAGGATAAATAAATGGTAAGCGCAGTTCTTTTTATCACCTTTTTCGTTTTACTGGTTTTAAATGTACCTATTTCTGTCTGCCTGGGACTTTCTTCCGCGGCAGCAATCCTGTATTCAGGAACTTCTTTAACAATTGTTGCAACTAACATTTACTCCGGTATCAGTAAATTCCTGCTCCTTGCGATCCCGTTTTTCGTATTATCCGGAAACATTATGGCAAAAGCAGGTATTTCCACAAGACTGATCCGGTTTGTTGACACCTGTGTTGGTCACCGCAAAGGCGGCATTGCAAATGTATGTATTATTGTTGCCTGCTTCTTTGGAGCTATTTCCGGTTCTGGTCCTGCAACAGTAGCAGCATTAGGCGCAGTTCTGATCCCAGCTATGGTAGAAAGAGGGGGCTTTTCTGCTCCATTTTCTACAGCGTTAATGGCAACTGCCAGCTCCATTGCCATTGTCATCCCGCCAAGTATTGCCTTTGTTGTGTATGCTTCCATTACCGGCGTTTCCATTGGTGATATGTTCATGGCTGGTATTGTCCCAGGTATCCTTATGGGACTTGCCCTGATCGTAGTGGTTATGCTGGAAGTTCGCAAAAATCATGTTGTGCCGTCCAATGTACAGAAAGCATCTGCAAAAGAGCGTCTGGATGCATTTAAAGATGCATTCTGGGGATTTTTAATGCCGGTTATCATTCTTGGTGGTATTTACGGCGGTATTTTCACTCCTACTGAGGCAGCAGCAGTTTCTGTTGTATATGGTCTTTTTGTAGGTATGGTTATTTATAAAGAAGTAAAAGTAAAAGATCTTTGGGATATCCTCATTGATTCTGCAAAGACCACAGGCGGCATTATGCTCATCGTTGCATGTGCGTCCCTGTTCTCCTTTGTATGTACCCGTTTCGGTATTTCTACCGCAGCTTCTGAGCTGCTGGCAAAAGTGGCAGGCAATCAGTTCACTTTCTTACTGATCTGCAATGTGATCTTCCTGATCGCAGGCTGCTTTATTGACGCAAACTCCGCTATGTATATTTTCATTCCAATCATGCTTCCTGTATGCAAGCAGTTAGGCTACAATGTGATCGCATTTGGTATCATGGCAACGGTCAACCTGGCAATTGGTCAGGTAACACCTCCGGTTGGTGTCAATCTGTTTGTTGCGATTGGCGTGAAACTGAAAAATGGTCTGCAGGTTACATTACAGCAGATCTCCCGCGCAGTTGTATCCATGGTAGTGGCATGTATCGCAGTCCTTTTGCTGATCACCTATATTCCGGGAATCTCTACTTTCCTTCCGGCTGCATTAGGAAGCGCCGCTGCAGTTGAAAATGGAACTTCTACAGGCGGTGACAGCGGTACCACCAAGACGGATAATGATGACTTTAATACAATTGAAGATTATAGTGATCTGGACTGGCCGGAAATGACCTGGAATTTCACCTGTTCTACCACAGAGACCAGTACCTGGGCACAGGCTGGACGTAAGTTTGGAGAATTAATGGAACAGGCAACCGGCGGCAAGATCAAAGTAGAAGTATATGCAGCAGATCAGCTGACCGGAGGAAATCAGTCTGAAGGTATCCAGGCACTGATGAACGGTGATCCGGTGCAGATCTCTATGCACAGCAATCTGATCTATTCTGCATTTGACCCGCGTTTTAACGTAGTATCACTTCCATACCTGTTTGATTCTGTAGAGACAGCAGATGCTGTTTTAGACGGACCTGCAGGAGAAGAACTGGTAAAAATCCTGGAAAGCTATGACCTCCATTGTATGGGAATGGCAGAAAATGGTTTCCGCCAGCTGACAAATAGTGTACGTCCGGTACATTCTGTAGAAGATATGAAGAATCTGAAGCTGCGTGTGGCAGGTTCCAATCTTCTGATGAAGTGTTATGAACTCTGGGGCGCAGATGCCACCAATATGAACTGGTCTGAAACCTACACAGCTCTTCAGCAGAAGACAGTAGATGGCCAGGAAAACCCACTTCCTGCTATTGATGCAGCCAGTGTACAGGAAGTACAGAAATATGTCTCTCTCTGGAATGCTAATTATGACTGTCTGTTCTTCTGTATCAATCAGGGTATTTATGACAGCCTGACTCAGGAGCAGCAGAAGGTAGTAGATGAAGCAGGCCGTAAGGCAGTTGCTTATGAGCGTGAGATCAACCGCGCCGGAGACGAGGAAATCTTAGACCGCTGGCAGTCCAAGAATGGTGTAGAAGTTGTAAAATATGAAGACCTGGATGTAGAGTCCTTTAAAAATGCTGCAGAGCCTGTAACAGATTGGTTTATCAATGAATTAAAGAACCAGGGCTATGAAGATGCAGAGGATCTGGTATATATTTTCACAGACAGCGCAGCGAAAGCAGCAGGTGCAGAAAGTTCCGGAAGTACAACTGCTTATCAGGTAGAAGACCACAGCGATTTAAACTGGCCGGAAATGACCTGGAATTTCACCTGCTCTACCACGGAGACAAGTACCTGGGCACAGGCCGGACGTAAATTCGGAGAACTGATGGATCAGGCAACTGGCGGAAAAGTAAAAGTAGAAGTATATGCAGCAGACCAGCTGACCGGAGGAAATCAGTCCGAAGGCATCCAGGCGCTGATGAACGGTGATCCGGTGCAGATCTCCATGCACAGCAACCTGATCTACTCTGCATTTGACCCGCGCTTTAATGTAGTATCATTACCATATCTCTTTGATTCTGTAGAAGATGCAGATGCGAAACTGGATGGAGAAGCAGGTAAAAAGATGGATGAGATTTTATCTTCTTATGGTTTACACTGTATGGGAATGGCGGAAAACGGCTTCCGTCAGCTGACCAACAGTGTACGTCCGGTACATTCTGTAGAAGATATGAAGAATCTGAAACTACGTGTGGCTGGTTCCAATCTTCTGATGAAGTGTTATGAACTTTGGGGCGCAGATGCTACCAACATGAACTGGTCTGAAACTTATACCGCCCTTCAGCAGGGAACCGTAGATGGTCAGGAAAATCCGCTTCCTGCGATTGATGCAGCCAGTGTACAGGAAGTACAGAAATATGTATCACTGTGGAACGCAAACTATGACTGCCTGTTCTTCTGCATTAACCAGGATATCTACGACAGCTTAACTCCTGAGCAGCAGGCAGTAGTAGATGAATGCGGAAAGCTGGCTGTTCAGTATGAGCGTGAGATCAATCGTGCCGGAGATGATGAAATCTTATCAAGATGGCAGTCTAAGAATGGTGTAGAAGTAGTTGATAACGCAGATCTGGATATTGATTCCTTTAAGGCAATCGTAGAACCGGTAACGGAATGGTATATCAGTGAACTGCAAAGACAGGGATATGACGATGCAGAGGAACTGGTAGCTGCATTTAAGTAAGATAATAAATAAGAGAATAAATAAGAGAAGTAAATAAGCATATAGAAATATATAAAAGCATAAAAGAATAAAGTTTTATAGACAAATAAAGTTACAGTTCAGCCTTGCATCTTCTTGCCCGCTTATAGCGGACAAGAAGCTTTGGGCGTCTGCCTTATGAAGATTTAGGGCCAAAAGCACTTATGAAAACAAGTTTTCAACGTACTTTTAACCCTAAATCTTCGCAAGGCTGAACTGTAACCAAATAAAAGCTGATGTAAGAGAATGTGATTTCTTTTGCATCAGCTTTTATTCTTTGAACGATTCAGATCAGTTTGCGAAGCCACTGCCCGTGCTGCCTGTGGGACAGGAAGGATATAAAAAATGTAAACAGGAACATAGGTACAAGAACGGAAAGCATGATATTTTTTTGGGTCATAGGCAGAGGATTGTAATGGATCGTCCAGGAAAACAGGTGGATGAAATAATAATGGGAAAAATAAATCCATTGGCTTTGTTCACGCAAAAAAAGGAAAAAACGGGAAGAATTTCCCTTTAATCCCATGGCAAGTTCTACCAGACAAACGACGGTGGGAACTGCGCTGAATACCATATTGGCGTTGGAAAATGTGGAAACTTCTTTATACATAACTCCCAAAAAGATAAGACTCCCTGCAGCAGCCAAGAGCGGCGGCATGTGCCATTGCTTTTTCGAAAACCAGAGTCCAAGAGTTACATAAAGACTTCCGTAGAAAAGGCCATTCCGAGTAGTCAGGAAAATAGGAGCATACCAGTGGATAAATTCCTGAATCTTTCGAGGAGAATGTTCCAGAAAATATTGGTTGTTGCAGCTGCATCCGAAAATAAAGAGAAGGGAAGTCAGCAGAAGAAGCATCCATATCTTTAAACCTGCTTTATAACCGGCCCATACGATCAGGCATGCAGTTGCCAATGCTGGCAGATACCACAGTTGTGTGATCGTACTGGAAAAAAGGAAGGACTGAAAATAAAAAAGGATGGTTTTTAAAACAGGTTCACCACTTTGATGCCAGTTATAAATGTCAATAGGCCAGTAGATGATGCACCAGAGTATATATAATTTCAGGATGCGGCATACATAGCGGCGTATAATGGTCCAGTCTGTATTTGTAAGTTTCTTAAATAGAAGAAAACCTGCGATCACGAAGAAAACAGGAACAGCCAGATTAGACAGCCAGTTTCCTATTACCAGGCGCCAACGGCTTTCCGCTGGGTAATAGATCTGGATCACATGTCTTGCAGCTACCAGAAGAGCCATAAGGAATTTTAGCAGATCCAACCCATAGTATTGTGTTTTTTCATACTTTTTCTCACTTATATGTAGATTCATAAAATCTCCTTAGGATATTAACAAGTTGTTTTTAAGTATAGCATATCTTTTATTTCCAAGAAAGTACAAAGCATAAGCATTCGTTTACATCTGATGGCGCAAATGCTAAAATGAATGCAGAAAATCAAGGCAATCTAATGAAATCTGCTGGTGGCTCATATGAATATAGAAAAGCATATAGAAAACTATGAAGGAAAAGATGAGGAAAAACTGTTAAGAGGAGTAAAAGAAACGGTACAGTCCAGCGAACTGGCGAAAGCAGAGCAAGAATACAATATTTTTCAAGTCCTGGAGTGCGGAGCGAAAGAAGTTTTGATGTGCAGAATGCTTGCGGATCTTTTAAATCCAAAAGGAAGACATGGAAAAGGAAGCATTTATCTGGAACATTTTTTGAAAGATGTACTTCATGAGCCGGATGCTGCAGCGTTAAGTCAGACGTTATCCGTATATAAAGAGTATCCCATCGATGAAGAACGCAGGATAGATATTGTGTTTACTGGGAATGGAAGATTTATTCCTGTGGAAGTTAAGATCTATGCAGGAGAGCAGCAGGCACAGTGCTGCGATTACTATCAATATGCTGTAAAACGTGACAAGAATACTTATGTAGTCTATTTGACATTGCATGGCACAATGCCATCCAAATACAGTTTAGAATCAAAAGATGGAAGCTATATGCTGGATTTATCAAATGTTAAGACAATATCTTTTGAAAATGAGATTTCAGGATGGCTTCAGAAATTGGAATGGATGGAAAAGGATCTGGTACTTGTATCGACGCTGCATCAGTACCGGCAGGCGATCCGCTTTGTAAGCGGTGACTTAAGAGAAAGGCAGAAAATGGATCTGGTTAATATGATTATAAGTAAGGAAGATCACTTTCGCAGCATGATTGCCATAAGTGAGGTGATCGATCAGACAAAGGCAAAGCTGATTTATACTGTAATGACAGAGTTTGAAAAGCAGATGTCTGATGTTGCCTTAAAATACGGTATGATAAGAGAAAACAGATTTCATTGGTATGAATATCAGGATAAAGCAACCCAAGATTATTACCATCAGAACAATTCTACATATCCGGGCATCAATTATGTGATCCCTGGTGTGGCGCTTTCAGGTGGAGCAGAATTATGGTTTCGGATCGAGGTCGAATACGATCTTTTTGCTGGCCTGTGTCTGTTTGATCCATCTGCAAAAAGCGAGATGGGAATCGGAAATCAGCTGGATGAACCATCAGAAGATGTAAAAAAATCTCTGGCTACCAGAATTGATACATCCGGGGCTCAATATGATGCCTGGTGGGTGCAGTGGTGGTATCTTCCAACGGGAGAAAAAGAGCACGGTGCAGAGAAAGAACGAATCCCCAATTTTAAAACTATGAATGAAGCTGCCATTCAGTTAAGTGATCCTAAAAAACGTGCTGCTTTCATTAAAGAATCCGTTGACATGATAGATATGAGACTGAAACAGCTTATGCTTTTGTAGCGTTCATTCTGCTTTCAAGTATGAAGGATTATACTACATAGTAAGTAACGTAAAAAAATTAAAAAAGTTGTTGACAAATGCTTTGAGGTTTGCTATTATAATCTTCGCGCTTGAGAGAGCAGCAAATGTTTCGAAAGAAACAAAAAAATAATTTAAAAAAGTTGTTGACAAATGAAAAACAACCGGTTATAATAGGTAACCGTTGCAGCAAACAAGTCTGACAACGAAATGAGAACCTTGATAATTGAAGATTAAACAGTATGTAAAACCCTGAAAATTCAGAAAATTAAAAAGGTCTGGTTTGGACCTTTGAATTTGAGAAAATTCAGAACAAAAACCAAGTAATGAAGGTTTAGGATAAATTAGCCAAGCTAAGTAATCCGAACTTCGATCAACTTTTAACATGAGAGTTTGATCCTGGCTCAGGATGAACGCTGGCGGCGTGCTTAACACATGCAAGTCGAGCGAAGCGGTTTAAATGAGACTT